>Ga0272442_10006553_pt1 | contig 15289 bp, 14 predicted proteins | sample SSMForm2O_FD_200262 | JGI IMG/M metagenome (GOLD analysis project Ga0272442, IMG submission 200262) | Marine sediment archaeal communities from Little Sippewissett salt marsh, Falmouth, MA, United States - SSM-Form-2O | ecosystem: Environmental > Aquatic > Marine > Wetlands > Sediment ...
TTTTTAATTCGAAAAAACATTGCGCACAAGTCCTTGCATCTGCTAAAGCATCATGAGCATTTTGTACTCGTTCATCAAATAATAATCGGTATAATTCAGACAATTTTGGATATTGGCAACGATCTGCTCCCTTCATAATGCGAACAAATTCCATAACTTTTGTTGATTTCATCGTACAAAAACGAGGGTAATGAGAAAACAATGTGTCAATCTTTTTTCGATGAAACTCAGCTAATAACACATGATAATCATAATCAATGTTATGACCTATTAAAAAATGTGAATATCTTAATGCTTGACTAAATCGTTTTAAACCTTCAATTAAAGAAACGCCTTTTTCATACGCCGCTTTTGTAGAAATACCATGAATCCGTGTTGCTCTTGAAGGAATATAATATCCTTCAGGTCTTATGATCGCTGTATCCTGCATTACTATATCACCAGAGTTTTCAGATAGCACCCAACCTAATTGAACAAGACGAGGCCATTCTCGAAGATTAGAGTGATCAGATGGGGGGAGACCCGTTGTTTCTGTATCAATAAAAAGATACATCGCATTTTATTAAAGCACAACCTATATAAGAAAATTATTGTAAGAATGAGCAGAATACATTTGATTCCCCACTTTTATTTAGGACGTTTCACTAATAAATAATCTATAGATATAAAACCCCAAAAATCATTTGGTATATCCCAAACAAAAAAACATCACTTATAAACAAGAAGGAGCAATCATAATACCATATGAAAAGCAAAAAGGTCTACATTAAGGTAGATACTTTAAGAAATCTTATATCCAATGAGACAAAAAAGGTATTGCATCATCTTGATTCAAAAAATCTTACAGATGAAGAGTTACAAAAAGAAACAAATATTTCAGAGGATGAATTAGATCATCAATTGACAAATTTAGTGAATGGTAACCTAATAAAGAAAAAACAAAAACAAGATACTTTTTATTATTCACTGACTTATAAAGGCTCATGCATATTGCATCCTGAAAATTCTCGTATTTTATTATTATATGGATTAAGTATGTTTTCTTTAACCTTATCTTTAGCTCATGTTATTCATTGGATTCGCCTAACTATGCAAGCTGGTCAAAAAACAGTTGTTATACCCAATAATCGACTATTTTTTGATGAGGGTTCTTCAGTACTCGCAACAGGAACAATGGAACAAGTAACTAATCCTATGATTTCGCCCATCATCCTTGTTGGATTTGTTCTTTTTATCATCCTTATTAGTGTGACGATTTGGAGATATCAAAAAAACAAAGCCCTAGCTTTGTAAATATTATTTTGCTATCTTTTTCTTTCTAAATAATATCCAAGTATAATCATAATACCAATTATTACTAAACTAGGTAAGATTGGAACACCAAATATTGTTGAAGACTTATCCGCAATAAACACTGCAATCATTGTTAGAAGAAAGATTGCTATCAGCTAAATTTTAAATATCTTTTGCATGTCTACGAAAATGTATAAATCAGTATGATAAAATAATTATAATTCTTTAGATATGATTTATAATTCAACGATTATTTTATATCTAAAGAGACAATACAGCTGCAAAAATGAGCTCATCAGAGAAGATAGCAAATATTCTTTCTTATGTATTATCTCCAAATGTTATTTCATTTTACATTATACTGCTCTTATTATTCTATCCGCCTTTAGATAACAATTCTAATGTTATTCTTAATTTACTTATCTCAATTATTTTTCTTTGTGTTTTTCCAATAATTGCAATTTTATATTCACAACAAAAAGGAACAATTGATATTTGGGTTTCTAATCAAAAAGATCGTACATTTTTTTATATCATTGCTCTCGTCGGTTATGTGATAGCGTCCATCATCTTTTTTATGATCAAGGAGAATACTTTATTTGTGTTATCAGTTGCTTATTTTTTTGTAACTCTAGTAGTTACGTTAGGTAATTTTTCAACGAAGGTAAGTTCACATAGTGCTGGCGTTGCGGGTCCTCTTACCGCAATGACACTCGTATATGGCCTTTTTTTATTTCCAATTTTTTTACTTGTCCCTCTCGTTTTTTGGTCTCGTTTGAAATTAAAAGCTCATACCGTAACTCAACTTACTTTAGGTACTCTCATTGGAGTGGTTGTTACCTTCATTGTATTTTATCTTCTCTTTCCGCTTCATTTCACTCCATTAGTATAAATAACACAAAACTCTTCTGTTAAAATGATTAATATTTCCAAGGAATTAGATTATGAATTATCATGAGATTCGAGCAAAATCACTTATTCGTCGTCATCGAAAGATTGATTCATGGTTTATTTCTAAATTCGGGATGAATCTTTATCGGGGTTGTTATCATAATTGTGTTTACTGCGATGGAAGAAGCGAAAAATATCAAGTCAAAGGGGATTTTGAAAAAGATGTCGATATAAAAGTAAATGCAATTGAATTGTTGAAAAACGAAATGAGTTTTCAACGGCGGCAAAAATTCTATAACAATGGGTTTATCATGGTTGGTGGTGGAGTGGGTGATAGCTATCAGCCAATTGAAAAAAAATATGGAATGATGAGAAAAACTCTTGAATTCTTTGAATCCGTTCGTTTGCCTGTTCATATTCTTACAAAATCAACGCTGGTCGAACGAGATATTGATCTTTTACATCGCATCAATCAGAATTCAAAAGTAATAATCAGCTTTAGTTTTTCTTCTACAAATGATACTATATCTCAAATTTTTGAACCAAATGTACCTCCTCCAACTGAACGATTAAAAACAATGAAAAAATTAAAACAGGAAGGATTTTCTTGTGGCATGTTTTTATTACCCGTCATACCGTTTATTACGGATACTATAAACATAATGAGACAAACAATTGAAGATGCTTATGCTACTGGAATTGATTTTATTATTTTTGGAGGAATGACCCTAAAAAACGGACGACAAAAAGATTATTTTATGAACGTTATGAAAGAACAGTACCCAGATCTTTTACCAAGTTATGAAATGATATATTCAAATGATAAATGGGGAAATGCATCTCCATCTTATTACCAATCAATTAATACCTGTTTTTATAGTATTATGAGTCAATACCGCATCCCAAAACGTATCCCCCCATCTATTTTCAATGACGTTGTTACTGAAAATGATCGGGTCATTATCATACTTGATCAATTGCATTATTTACTTCAATTACAAGGAAAAAAATCACCGTATGGTTTTGCTGCCTACAATATTTCCCAATTACCTCAGAATTTATCAACAATGAAAAATGACTTACAATCAATTAGAGGAGTTGGAAAGGTAACTGAAAAAATTATTTTAGAAATTTTAGAGATCAAAACTTCAGAATATTATGAAAAATTATTAGTAAGTTAGCTGAAAAATTGCCAAATAATTATTAACAGGAGTGTTAATAAGCAATTATAAGCAGGGAGATAATTTTATTTTAATATATGATGATTAGGATTCTGCTTTTTTAAGCTCTTCATCCATCATTTTTTCTAGTTTTTTATCAATACCTAATTCATGAGAGATATCTTGCATATCTGCAATGAGTTGTTCCCAGAGTACTTGTTGACCTAGAGCATAATCCCACATATCTAGTTTTTTTGATCCTTCTGCTTCATTGAATTCGTCAATGTATTCTTTTTTTCCTTCTTCATCCATACTTGGCATCACCAAATGCTCTTTTTTATTATGATTTTTTTTGCTCTGCTCTTAGCTGTTTTATCCGTGCAATTTTTGACAATTCATCTAGGATTTCTTCCCACATTGCTTCCTGATCAAGAGCATAAAACCACATATCTAGTTTCGTATTAATTTCTGCATCTTTGAAATCTTTTAGGAATGCTTCTTTGTCTTTTTCATCCACAGTTAATCCCTGCCATACCACCAATTAAATAAGAGGTTTTATTTTTTTTCCTTTTTCAAGGGTTTTGTTTATCAATCTTTCGGTTTTGAAATGATGAATCCCTTTCGTCTTTTTCGCCATTCAGCCCATAATTTTAGCATTGGTGGTAAAACAAAAATGGTTATTAACAACGAATAGACAATGGTAATAGATGCAATAAAACCGAATTGCTGTTGAGGAGTAATCGGTGCTAATATAAGAACGCCAAAACCCGCAACAGTGGTTGCCGCTGAAGCAAGTATTGCTCCACCAGTGTGACTTACTGTTGATGTAACAGCTTTTTCAATATCTCCAGTTTCATCAGCAATTAATCGAAACCGTTGAACAGCATGAATTGCATAGGTTACACCAAGTCCAATAGTAATTGAAGTTATCATAACCGTCATTATGTTTAAATCATATCCAATGAAGTACATCGTTCCCAAAATCCAAGCAATTGATAACAATACCGGAAAAAGAGTAAGCAAACTTAAGATAGGATTTTTAAATACTATTAGAAGTACAATAGCTGCTAAGAGGATACAAATCATAGTTGAACTAATCTGACTTTCCGTTAAGGATTGAGCTGTTACAAACATTAAGGTTTCAGAACCGGTAATGGTAACTTTAACTTCTTCAAAATCTGTTACATCATTTGAAAATTGCTCATATAATCGTTGTCCTTTGCTGCTGGCTTGCTTGTCTCCATTAGAATTTGTTTCACCGTTTGTATACACTCGAATTACTGAGGCATCAAATGATGAACCATCTTTATGAAGAACAGATTTCATATCTTCTTTGAAATTTTCATGAGTTAATAAATATGAAAAAAAATCCTTGATTTTTTCTTGAGTAGAAGGAATATTATTTTGATCCAAATTAAACTCATTTACTAAAGATGTATTTTGTTCAACTGCATCATCAATGATTGACATAACTGACGTTATCTTTGATTCCCCAGTTGGAGTTGTTGCAATATAATCATTTCCATGAATATTATCAACTGTTTTTATAATTCCATATAATGTGTTTTTTGTAGCCACATCACCCTCCAAAAGTATGTATTCCTGATCCATTCCTGAAGAAGGAAATGAGTCACTAATCTCTTTAAAAATTTCAATTGTTTTGTTATCTTCAGGCAGCATACTTTCCATATCAAATGATGTTTCAACTTGTAACGCTGCAATTCCCATTATAGAGGTTATAACCAATGCAATAACGATTACAGTTTTGGAATGATGAATGAGAACAGATGATAATTTTTTTAACGAATTTTCTAAATAATTTTTTGATTTCTTAGGTTTTTTAGGTTTCCACTTCTTATCAATAAGATAACGATTAGCTGAAAGAAATATTAATGTAATAATAAATGTAAAAATGATTCCCAAAGCTGAAAGTAATCCAAGATTTTGAATTGGCTCTATTGTTGCAGTTAAAAACGAAAGAAAGGCAATAACTGTGGTAATTGTTGCTAAAAAAAGCGCAGTTCCAATTTCTTTAATCGATGATTTAATTGATTGGGATACGGTTTTTCCATTTGCAAGTTCAGCCCGATAATTATGGAACATATGAACAGAATAATCAACACCAAGACCAAGCATTAGTGGCACTAAAGCAACATACATTGTATTGAAATTAATATCAAGAATCACCATTGTTCCAAAAATCAAGACAATAGAGAGTGATAGTCCTACCAATGGAAGGAACATATAACTTAGTTTTCGAAATGTTATGAATAATAGAATCAGAATGGCGATAAATATCAATGGCATAATTATTGTATTTGATTCCATTGCCACATTATTGATTTCAATTGATAACTGTGTGTTTCCTGCAGTTCTTAAAGTGAATTCAGAATCAGCCTCAATTTCTTTTACTTCTTGAATGAGTGTTTCAACAATATTTCCTCGCTTTTCTTCAGAAAAAGTTCCATTAATAAATGCCATGATGAGTGTTCGTTGAACTGGGTCACTAGGACTGAATTTTTTGGGAAGAAACGTTAGAGTTGATGTTTTTAGATTTTCCATTAAAGTTGGTTTTAAGAAGAGGGTTTCACTGGAATACCCCTTATCTGGTGCAATATCGGAAGTAATCCACCATGATTCCAAGTCAATTAAAGATATTTCGTTTATTGTATTATCATTTTGGGATAACATGTCTTCCATGTCATCAAATTGTTCCCAAGAAAAAGTTGAAAATTTATTTAATAATCCATTAGATACTTTTGATAAGACGGGCCTCTTTTGTAAAGAATTAAAAACGTTTTGAATAGTATCCATCTCTGTATTGATTCGTAACCATCGTAGATGAAAAATAGGAAGTTGATAGTACCGAAAAGATGCTGAAAAATTACCAAGCCGTGCGGGGAGAGCAAAACCCTTACTTTCAGGAGCAATACCATATGTTCCGAGTTCGGTTTTATTAACCGTCCATTTGATTTTATTATTTTCCTCATCGAAAATAAGAGATGCATTGTTAAGTTCAATTGGGAATGAAACATCCATACCCGGTGGACTAATCCATAAAGCAACAGAACTATTGAATGTATTATACAACTCTTTATTCTTTATCTGTGAGATGATATTTTTTAAATTAGGAATAAATCCTTCTCCAACAGTCCATAATTCGTTTTTCGGTTCTAAATGTGCTGCAATTCGGTAATCTATATCTTTAAGTTGTTTTGGACCTATTTGATTGGAAAAGGATATTGACCATTCCATCACATTGAGTGGAAACAAAGGTTTTGTTATTTTATCATTTAATTCTGAAAGCCCATACACTTCAATAGTAAAAGTGATGGTTTCTTCTTGTTGTTGAACATAAGCGTTTTTGATATCGCCGCTTTCAAATGATTTTCCTTTAGATAAACGAGGGAATCGATTGTATTCGTAATCTTCATTAGGGTCATTCTGTTGAAATAAGGTTATCTCGTCGAATGTAGGATCGTTGAGTATATCATTTATAACATTTTGTATCTGATTATTAGTACCGTTTTCGATAGATGTGTTATATTCCATACTCATAATCATTTCGATGAAATTTGTAAAGCTGATCACTGATTGGATATTCTCAACTTCTGCCACATTCTGTGAAATTTCGTGAATATTTCGAATGTTTTTTGGTGTGAGTATGTTTCCATTTGAATCAAGTTCAGTTAATATCATAACAACATCTTGATTTGTTCCAAAATACTCAGTTGCTCTAGTATATGCATTTGCTATTTCTGAATCTGGCAAAAAATCCTCAGTAGAAGTATTCATATTTATATTTGGAATGTTTATGGCAAATACTAATGCTATCAGTATCATTAGAATGATGATGAGATGTGGATGTTTAGTAACGATTTCGCCGATTTTATCTAACATGATTAATTTTGTCCCCACGATAAATTGTGATATGATTCGAATCAAGTATTTTAATTCTATGGTAACTATTATTTTTCGTCGATATATAAATATTTCGTTATCGAACTGTTCTATAGCGAAATATTAAAATAGTGGGACCAATTATTTAAAAATAATGGCCCCCATTTTTAATTTTCAAACAAATTCCGGAAAACAAAGAGGCATTCTTGCTGTTTATGTTCTTCACTCGTTGCATAAGAAACCAAAATCTGGTTATGATATTCTCAAAGAAATAACAGAGAAAACAAAAGGAACTTGGACTCCTAGTAAAGGTACATTGTATCCTTTATTAAGTAAATTAGAAGAAGAAAACCTTATTCAAATACAAAATATTGAACAGCGATCAAAAACTATTTATGAAACTACTAAACAGGGAGCGGAACAACTTAGCAATATTAAAAAACATACCAAAGAAATGGAAGAAAAAATCAATCAATTCAGAAATATTCTTTCAGAGATTATCGATGAAGAAAAAAAAGATATTATTAATATTATGTTACAAATTCGAGAATATATCATCCAACTTGCTCCAGCGAAACATAATGAAGTAAAACGAATGCTTGAAAATACTTTACAGAATTTACAGACCCTTGCTAAGAACGACGGGATTGAGCTTGAATAAGTAATTTTTAAAAGCAATTATATTATTATTTTGAATGATGAATTCTGAACAAATTATTGAATATTTAACTTCAATTGCAGATAGTTCTCGTTTAAAAAATATGGGAAAATATGGCATTAACACAACAAATGCAATTGGGGTTTCTGTAACTGAATTGCGAAATTTCTCAAGAATAATTGGTAAAAATCATGATCTAGCATTAACTCTTTGGAAGATTGATATTCATGAATCTCGGATGCTTGCTACGTTAATTGATATTCCTGGAAAAGTAACTGAAAAACAAATGGAAGAATGGGTTCTGGATTTCAATTCATGGGATCTCTGTGATCAATGTTGTAATAATTTGTTTGGAAAAACAGAATTTGCTCAGAAAAAAATAAAGGAATGGAGTAGAAGACAAGAAGAATTTGTTAAAAGAGCGGCTTTTTCTTTAATAGCCGTGATAGCAGTTCATGATAAAAAAGCGTTAAATGAATCCTTTGAGGAATATTTTTCCATAATCATTAGAGAAAGTACCGACCATAGACAATATGTGAAAAAAGCTGTTAACTGGGCATTACGAAATATTGGTAAACGGAATCTAGTTTTAAATAAAAAAGCAATTGAAACTGCAGAAGAAATGCTAAAGAAAAAGAATAAAAATTCTTTATGGATAGCAAAGGATGCAATTAGGGAACTTTCTAGTAAAAAAATAAAGGAACGATTGCAGAAAAAAACACAATAACCATGACAAGAGGCGATTTAAATGAAACGAACCAAGTTGATAATGTCTATTTTTATTATTTTATTAGCTATTCCTTTTTTTAGTGGATGTATTGAAGAATCATCAAACGAGCAACCTGATCTGTTTGATTCTATAGATGATAGTGGATTGATTGCGTATTGGCGTTTCGATGAACAAGAATGGACGAGGGTTGAAAATGAGATTATTGATAGTTCTGGAAATAACAATCATGGAACCCTCTTTGAAACGACACAGATTCAACCTGGAAAAATAGGCAGAGGCCATGTCTTTTTTGATGGTGTAGATGACTATATCATCGTTAACAATACCGAATCATTACAACCACAAAAACTCACCGTTGAAACCTGGGTGAAAAAGACAGGGTCGGAATCTTTTGAATATTTACTATCAAAAGGAGCAAGATTATGTGACAATTCGTCATATGCATTGTATACTGATTCCAACGGAGGACTAACATTTTATGTAAAAGATGAAATGCAAACTCTTAAATCTCCTAATGAAAACTCTTCGATATGGGATGGATCTTGGCATCATATCGCTGGATCTTTTGATGGAAACACATGCCGATTATACATCGATGGGAAAGAGATAGGATCAGGTAATGAAAACAATATCTCAATAAATTATAATCTTTCAACTCAAAACGATCTTTATATTGGGGCATACAATGGAAGTTGTTTCTATCCATTCAACGGAGAAGTTGATGAACTTTTTATATGGAATAGAGCATTGAATCAAACTGAAATTCAAAATCACTATCAATTAGGAAAAGAAATAGGTTTATTAGTTGATCAAACCCCGACGAGTTTATCTGGTTTAAAAGAAAAGATTAGGTTAGAACTCTCGGGTTTCACTTATTCAGATCTCGTTCTCATTAAAGGAAGCGATCTTAGCATTCAAGAAGAACTGCTGATGTTTTTTGCTCAGCAACAGATTCCAGATCTTGATAAAATTGAGACAATTTATGATACTGAAATTACTGATATTTCAGCAGTTGCGTCTTCTTATGAAAAACTTATTTTTTTGGGTGGAAACCGGACAAATCATATCATTTCATCACTGCAATCAACAGGTTCTCTTGAAATAGAAGAAACCTATTTTTCCACCCCGTTTGTTACCTCATTTGGATCAATTTCCTCTTTTGATACAAATATCGTTATTTTTTCAACCAGAGTTGAAGGTTCAAATTTAGAAAATAACGGGCCAACTCGTTCACCACTTTCCCAAATTATGGATAAGCGATTAACCCCCATTGTTGCTACGATAGCAAGTATTACCATCATTCATATCGCTAATCTCTTTGGAAGTACTATTAGTGAATTTTTCTTTGATTTTACAAGTGAAAAACTCGGAGAGAAAAAAAAGAAAAAGCATCAATTCAAAAAGGAGAAAAAATCAAACTCAACAATTCACTATGTTAAAGAGATAGGTTCAATTATTATTGCGATTATTATATTTTCAATATCCTTAAGTTGGACTTGGTCAACAAATTTTTCACATTTTTATTCTCTTTTGATTATTAATTTCTTTGTGGTTAGTTTTTTTTATTTGATTCGGGAAGGATTGAGAGTGCATTATTCAAGAAAATACAAATTGAATACTGAACATGTCTTTTGGCCACTCGGTTCCTTTTTAACTTTTCTTAGTACTCTTTTAGGTAATACGTTTTCCCTTGCATCGTATACTGCGTTAGAAAATGAGGAAAAGGAAAAACGGTATAGCCAAATGTATTATAGCATTTTTAGCATCTTATTTGGGTTAACCTTACTAACATTCATCATCAATATTTTCGTGGGATCACAGATGATTCAAATGTTTTATGTCTTTACTATTATGGCTGTTTTTATTGATATGACTCCGATTAAACCAATGGATGGATATGATGTAAAAAAATATAACTTGAAACGATGGATTCTGTTATACATACCTGTGTTTATTATTTACATTATTATCATGTTTCAAACAATATTATGACCGGTCTTACTAACAAAATTAATAACAGATGATCTTTTTCGCAATACCTATGCAACAGGCAGCATTTGGTGCAGGATGTTTTTGGGGAGTTCAATTCGAATTTGACCGGTTAAAAGGAATAGAAAAAACTATTGTTGGATATATGGGGGGAAATACAAAAAATCCTTCCTATGAGGAGGTTTGTACGGATAAGACTGGACACGCAGAAACAGTATATATCGAATATGATGAACAGATCATCTCCTTTGAAGAACTTCTTGATATTTTTTGGACTATTCATAATCCAACTCAAAAAAATAAACAAGGACCAGATGTTGGGAGCCAATATCGATCAGTGATCTTCTATTACACTGAAGAACAAAAAATGCTTGCGATGAAATCAAAGGATCAGTTGAATGCATCAGTAAAATTTAAGAAACCTATAGCGACAGAGATTGTTTCAGCGTCTTATTTTTATCCCGCAGAAGAATATCATCAAGAATACTTCAAAAAACATGGTATTACCGGTTGTCATCTATAATCTCAAAATCGAACCATATCAGCGTTTATTATCTATATAGGCAAGGGACGGGGGAGATTGGAGAGAATGGGATGCTAAACAATGGAGAAAATTTGCTCCCCCTTTAGTTATGGAATAAAGATAACTCATTAAATTATCTCATGATTTTATGTATTATACTATTAATCATAATAGAATACATATTACAACGTTTTCTCACAGTGAAGAAACGTTAAGGAGAAAGGGTTTTAATCCAGGAAGGAAAAAGAGGGAATGTAAAGTCACTCTCTCTTTATTTATGGCCGGCAATCATAACAGATTTATCCTTAACCCATAAAGCTATCCGCTATATTTTATTTAAGAATAGTATCTCTATAGATAAAAATGTAATGTTATCGATAAAAATTTCCGAGTTCTTCATCGATTGCTTCAGCAATTTTGAGCATTTCATTAAATATCCTATGAGTATCTTGTCTAATTTCTTCAATACTCTTTTGTAAACTATGCGATCGAAGTCTATATTTATTTTTTTCCTTAATGACCAGTCCCGCGGTAATAAAATTATTTAGATGATACACAATGGCACCACGACTTAACTCTAGTTCCTCAGCGATTTGATCACTTGTCAACCCATCTCCTTCTGAGATATTTTTTACTAGTAATCGAAATATTTTGCCTGCAGTATTATTTTTATCTCTTTGTGAAAAATATCCAAAAGATTGGCAAATAAAATCAATATCTCCTTTTAGACTACCCGGTGCAGGAGTTCTTACTTTTTTTAGATAAATTCTATAGGGCATACTATATCTATTCATTCTACTACAATATAAATTTTTCGATTATTAGCTTATTTTGTCAATTTAAAGTCAACAATAACAAAAATTATTTATAGTAGTAGCCCTACATTATATAGTGTCAATCTTAATTTGACAAAAATAAAAATTGTTAAACAAAAAAGAGGTAAGATAAACATGAACAATGATAAAAACGAAAAAAGAAAAATTGAGAATAATAGAAATATGGATGATTTCTTCGATCATTTCTTTAGCGACCCCTATTACCAATCTTCTTCTAATATATTCGATATTTTCGAAGAAAGACTAAGGCAAATGCATCAAGAAATGAGCAGATCGGATAGCCTCTCGCCACGTCAACATCAAAACGAACAATATGATAATAAACCACGCATCTACGGATGGTCTTACTATCAAGGACCAGATGGAATTCCACACTATCAAGAATACACTAATACAAACAACACACCAACTCAAACTCAAGACACTCCAAAGCTCGTATCAGGAAGAAATGAGCCTTTCGTTGACGTAATAGATTCGAAAAAAGAGGTCTATATTACTGCTGAAATACCCGGAGTGAACAAAGACAACATTGATGTTGAACTTTCAAAAGACACCTTATTAATCAGAGTGAATCATCCAGAAAGAGGATTTACAAAAGAAGTTGATCTTCCCGCTGAAGTTGGAAAGAAACCAGTAGAAGCAAAATACAATAATGGTATCTTAAGTATCACCCTAAAAAAGCGAAAGGCAACGAAAAAGGGAAACAAAATCAACATTGAATAAATCTCTCTACCCATTTTTTGTATAAGGTAATAGAAGGTGATAATGATGAATAATACTGATAAATACATATTAAAGGTAAAGGAAGCAAAACCTCGAGATGGCGGAAGAGGTATTGCAAGAATCGATCAAGAACTGCTAGAAATACTACAGATTATTCCTGGTGATGTGGTAACATTAACTGGAAAAAACAAAACCGCTTGTATTGCTTGGCCAGGATACCCTGAGGATACAGGGACTGGAAGTATACGGATTGATGGAACCACCAGAAAAAACGCTGGAATTGGAATAGATGATAAGATTACGGTTCAAAAGACAAGTGTGAAACCAGCACAAAAAATTACACTTGCACCAACAGAGGAACTCAAACTTATCGGTGGAGAAGAATATCTCTCTCAAATCCTAGAAGGGCGGATTATTACTAGAGGAGATCTCATTGAGTTAACAGTTATGGGACGAAAGATTGATCTTGTGGTAACCAAACTTAGTAGTCAAACAGAACATGCAATTATCCAGCAAAATACTTCAGTTATCATCAGTGAAAAGCCAACAAATCCAGAAGAACAAAGAATCCCAAAGATCAGTTACGAAGATATTGGTGGTCTCAATGATGAAATCAAACAAGTTCGGGAAATGATAGAATTACCTTTAAAGCACCCAGAACTCTTTGAAAAAATGGGAATCGAACCACCAAAGGGAGTGCTCATGCACGGACCACCAGGTACTGGAAAGACTTTGATTGCAAAAGCAGTTGCCAATGAATCAAATGCAAACTTCTTTACACTTTCTGGACCAGAAATCATGAGTAAATACTACGGACAAAGTGAAGAAAACCTTCGGAACATTTTCAAAGAAGCAATTGACAATGCTCCCTCGATTATCTTCATCGATGAAATCGACTCTATCGCATCAAAACGAGAGGAAACACAAGGCGATGTAGAACGACGTGTCGTTGCCCAACTATTAGCAACTATGGATGGATTAAATGAACGAGGAAAAGTAATTGTTATCGGTGCAACAAACAGAGTAAATTCCTTAGATCCAGCTCTACGGAGACCAGGCCGATTTGATAGAGAAATCGAAATAGGTATTCCGAATCGTAAAGGGCGAAAAGAAATCCTCGAGGTCCATACGCGTGGTATGCCCTTATCTGAAAGGATTGATCTTGATAAATTCTCAGAGATAACCCATGGATATTCTGGAGCGGATTTGCAAGCACTTAGCAAAGAAGCAGCGATGAGAACCTTACGAAAAATCCTTCCTGAATTGGATCTAGATCTTGAATCAATTCCCGCTGAAGTGCTTAACAAATTAGAGGTTACCGATGAAGATTTTTATGAAGCATTCAAATCGTTAACACCCAGTGCATTACGAGAAGTGATTATCGAATCACCAAATGTATCATGGAATGATATCGGCGGTCTTGCTGAATCCAAACAAGAACTCCAGGAATCCGTCGAATGGCCTATGAAATATCAGGATATCTTCCAACATATGGATGCAAATCCACCTAAAGGAATCCTCCTGTATGGTCCACCGGGAACAGGGAAAACGCTTCTTGCAAAAGCAGTTGCATCAGAAAGTGAAGCTAACTTTATTAGCGTGAAAGGCCCTGAATTCATGAATAAGTGGGTTGGAGAAAGTGAGAAGGCGATTAGGGAAACATTCAGAAAAGCTCGACAAGCAGCACCCTGCATTGTATTCTTTGATGAACTGGATGCAATCGCTCCTACAAGAGGGGAAAGTTGCGGCTCCAGCCAAGTTACTGAACGGATGATTAGTCAGCTACTTACTGAGCTGGATGGACTTGAAGCGTTAAAGGATGTAACCGTTATCGCAGCAACAAATAGACCTGATATCGTTGATACTGCATTACTTCGTCCTGGTCGATTTGATAAACTTATTTCAATCCCAACGCCAGATACAGAAGCAAGAAAAGAAATCTTTCGGATACATACCAAAAATAAACCTATTGCAGATGATGTTAATCTTGACGCATTAGCTGAGAAAACAGAAGGACATACTGGAGCGGACATTGCAGGAATCTGTAACGAAGCGGTCATGGCAAGTATTAGGGAATATATTGCAGCGGGCAATCCGTTAGAAAAAAAACATCTAAAGAATTTGCAGGTCAGGAAGAAACATTTTGACATTGCAATGAAAAAGATAAAAGCCATGCCAAAAGAAAAATTAGAGAAATATATGACGATCTCAACAGCTTTTGATCACTAAATCTCTTCTTTTTCTATCTTTCTCTTTTTTTTATTATATTTTTTCATTAACAAGCTATCTCGCTAATCCAAAGTTAACAGGTAATTGAGTGGAAATGATTTAGATTTGTTTTACGAACGCATCTACATTCTTTGCAAACTTGGTTGAATATAATCTTTTTGGATTTCCAATAGCATCTTCTATAGTTTGATCATAGGGTAATGATCCAAGATGTTTTACCTTTAATTTTGCTAATTCCTTAGAAATGAAATCATTAGAATTTTGAACCATGTTTTCAACTACTCCGAGTAGCGTATGGTTTCCTTCAAGTAAAATCTTTAATAGCTTTTCAACAGCTCCAAAAGCTACTTTTGAAGG
>Ga0272442_10006557_pt1 | contig 15281 bp, 13 predicted proteins | sample SSMForm2O_FD_200262 | JGI IMG/M metagenome (GOLD analysis project Ga0272442, IMG submission 200262) | Marine sediment archaeal communities from Little Sippewissett salt marsh, Falmouth, MA, United States - SSM-Form-2O | ecosystem: Environmental > Aquatic > Marine > Wetlands > Sediment ...
TTACTTCCGAATGCCAAGAACATATCTATTTTACGTTTTACTCGTAACTTTTCAAAATATTTCGCATGTTTTATCGGAGTTCAAAATTTTTAATCTACTACTTTCACCAACATTTTTCAAAAAATTGGAATTTATCTAATATTTTTATAGCATAAGCTATTAAGTTCATGAACTTTTATAAATACAATTTATATTTCAATCAATCGAGTTCGAAGCTCTCGATTTCTTTCTTCATTAAACCATCTTAAGCAGTCCAGTAATACCTTAAATGGAATTGAATTCAGCGATTTTAGCCCATATCTAACAGCTTTATTTATGTCTTCACATATTAATGATTTTAACTCATGAGATGTAATTTCTACAACTGACTTTAGCATATTTAGAACATTGTACATGATGCATTGGACAATAAAGAACAATACTCTTGCTACTGGAGATTTTGTACATGTCCTTATCTTGAAGTCGTTTTTTACTCTATAGCCAGTTTCTATATTCCATCTTTTTCTGTATTCTTCCGGAATTGTCTTTTCAAATTTCTCAATTGATTCTGGTTTCTTATTTGTCGCAAACAGAATGTATTTTTCTCTTTTTTCATCATATATTGCCACAATATTGAAAGAAGGCCCTCCTTTCTGAAATTTGTATTCAAAAATAGTTGAAGTATTTCCCCACTCTTTTTGATGATTTGTAAGTTCTCTGTTGATTACAGGATTTGATTTAGCTGCTATAACAAAGTTGACTTTAAATTCATCTAATTTTGAAACCACCTCTGTATTAAAAAATTCCTTATCAAGGTATGTTGTCCCTGTTTTTACACCCATTAGTTCAAGTCTTTTGAATAAAGATTCCATTAAAATGGAAAAATTCTTGTTCAAACCATTAATGTCGATCACGTCAAGTGTCAATTGAGAAGTTCCAATTATATCAAGGGTACAGAAAGATTTGCCCCACAAACTTCCATTCTTTCATTTTATTCCCCTAATACCTGGTGTATTCTTGTCTCCATAAAATGGAACATCATGAAAATCAATAGCTATGTCATGAACGTCGTTTTCAAGTTCCATCGTCTTGAAGATTTGAGAATTCATTATTCTGAAAGAGGAAAGAATGTCTCCAATTTTATTTTCTTTAACACCGATTTTCGTCAGCCTTTTATGTTCCACCATAAAATCCACAATTTTTGCATCAAAACCTGACGGCTAGCACTGTTTTTTTAAAAAACAGATCTTTATAATATGTTCAATTCATGGAACATTAAATTTTTGATTTTTGATTATAAATCAACGTACTGAATCTATTATGGTGCAAAAACCCGCCTAAATAGACCTTAAACTCCATAAGATGGCGTTGATAAAGATGTTTTACAAATAAATATTGAATATTATAAGTTTCATCACTTATGCATATAACTAACGATGATACTTTTAATCCAACCGAGTATTATATTATCACGGAGACCCCATCAACCTTGATTTCCTCTCTATTTCACACTATGAAGGAAGGCAACTACGCCTGTTTTCAAATCGAATGGGATTTTCCAGAAACCATATCAAAGATGATGAGGCAACAAGAGACTTCGATCTGAGTGATATCTTGAGTATGGTTCAATTGTGGGACATAAACACTTGGCGAAAATCGGTGTTTAATGTAATTGAAAATAGTATCAGCAGAGGGAATTCTTATATCGGGATTTTTTTCTTGGAGGTCATTACATGCGGATTCAAGAGAGTTTGTAGAAGATGTTGCGGCATACAGCAATACGTTCAAAGTCTCCTGACATTCATAATTTGCAGATTCTGGCAAAGTTATTATATCATATTTGTCAAACAATTCTGAGTATACAGCCAGCAAACTGGCTGTGTCTATGGCCATGGAGTCGTTTTTTGTTGGCATCATAAACGAATTCCATGGACCATTAGAACTTTTTTTCGGTTTATTGGAAATAGTTTAGTGAGTTTGAAATTCAGCATTCGGAACTTGGGCTATTCGGAACTACTGAAGGAGTGAAAAGGTTTAAATAGGGATATTGCCTGCCCATGGCAGGAAGTAAGAAACAGCCCAAAAGAGATTAGCCAATAGCTTCCCGTTCCCAAAATCAGGTGCCTGCGTATATTGCAGGCACCTTTTTCCCGATATAACGCACCTGCGTATTTATCGGAAGGTTTTTAGAAGTAATTAAAAGTTTTTGACCATTTATATAGAACAGTCAAAGAAGAGCAAAAAAATTTATAGATGATACATCCAATATATTTTGTAGATCATTTGGATGCGGGGGAGTAGAATGAATTATTTATTGGGGCTGGCTTTTTTATAACGTCGTATCATATGTATAAAAAGAATATACTACAGCCAGGACGTTCAAAGAGTTGCATAGCTCAAAATATGGTTAAGCCGGACTCTGAATATTAGTACTAAAAATCCCGACCTCCTCAACGGTTCCTCATACCCGAATGTGAAGGTAAACAAATTCCATAGCCCCTTTTCGGTGGAATTTGTTTATCAAAAACAATTCCTTATGAGATATAAAAACAAAAACACGAAAAAACTAAAACACGAAAGTTCAGGAAGCTGATCCGGAAAAAAACAACCTTTACAAATGCTGCTCTTGAATGCAAAAGATAGAATAAATATATACTCCAAATTATTATAAGAAATGTTATTATTTTTCCAGGAAGTTATATATAGGATTGCTTTGCAAATATCATTAATATTTTCATAAAAATTCGGTTTTATACCATATTCCAGATCGGTTTACATCATATTCCAGATCTGATCTGGGAAAAATCACATGAGTTTGGCAACTGCCAGGGGGGAATTATAATGCTTGCAAGTATAGTATCAAATGTGGTCATTCCATACGATACAATTTCAATGACAACTTCTTCGGGGTTGCCGGAATTCGGGCTAATACCTATGATAGGCTTGATCTTTCTTCTTTCTTTCAGGCAAATTCTATCCGTATCGAAGATATGGGGAAAAACCCTGGAAACTTCAGTAAATGCAGGGATTTATCCACTTTTATTCTCTTTATTTGCGACTGTTGTCTTTAAAACATTGCAACTTATACAATAATATAGGATTTTACTGGAAAGTCTTATCAAATAACTCATATGAAACCCTGTGATCACTTTTTCGCACAATTTGAAAGTAAACATTTAAAAAAAGGGTTCTCTGAGTTTCTTCCTTTCTTCTTTAGATTTCTTCTAAGCAAAAAAGAGTTCTTAAGACAAAACTATGGCTTTATAGAAAACAGATCTATCAACCCGGAAAGGGCGGCTGCAATTATCCATTCTATGAGCTATTCCCGATAACTTTTATTCAATTTGCTTTCAAGGTAGCAGCGTTCTCACCGGGCAGCTTGCTGACCGGCATTTCCATGAAGAATGCCAATATGACTAAAAATAGTATGATGGTTATCAAAAGGTATTTATAGATAATTAAAAAAACGGTCTTAATTTGAACAATATTTATATAAAATGTTTGTGATAAAAGAATTTTACAAAGGCTCCGGTCACATTATTTTTAAATGATTAAGCATAAGCATCAGAAGTTTTACCCTTATAACATGTGCAGTTCAGAAAAATACAATTATTCTAATGATATTGATTTTGAAGAATAGAATATAATAACTACTAAAGTAGAAACAGAAAACAAATTCATTAGCCACTATCAGGATAAAGGGCTTATGCTTATTTGTTAGTCAAATTTTTGGAAAAATAAAACAAGTCATATTGATTAAACCCGGAAGAACCGTTAACTTCTACTTTTGGTATTTATATTTTTAGGCAACATTTGTCGGGAACAATGTTTCCAAAATTATTTATTTTTATGAATAGTATTTTGCAATTAACCATATAACTTTGAGAACAAGATAAGTGACAGGATATATTTCCATCTAAAACTTGCAGAATAAATATTAGGAATTATTATCTGCAAATTAGAAGATCTGCAAATTAGAAGATCTGCAAATTAGAAGTTATCTCCAGATTTATCTACACAAAAATGGAGTTTTATCAGTGCTTTAATACTGCTAGAAGTTAATTCCATGGCACCGGGGGAGGGGGCAGGAATTTACCCGAGGCACCTAACGAGGGGTTACGGTGACACTTTCTTTTAATGAAAGATTACCAGTGGGACAGTTGCACTGCTCGCAAAACGGTATGCTGAACCGCATGATCATTGTAGATTAATCTGTGAGTGATGATAAGAAGAACTCAAACCCGTGTACAACAAGCACTTGCAGCCATGGAGCCAGCAAAAAGTGTAACTGCAAGCTGGCTTGAAGGCCAGGGTCACCAGCAGAGGTGCCGCCGGCAGTATACCAAGAACAGGGAACCGACATTCAGATAACAACTGATGGATGGATGCCTGAGATATAGAATTGTGAGAACTTCAAAAAAATAGGGAGTGTGGACAGAGATGCCCGAAAGTAAACATAGTAGATATCAAACACTGGGTGAAGTTGAATAGCTTCGGATCGACACAACAAATCAAGGTGGTGATCTCTAATTCTAACCATTGAAGATCGAGATTTCACAACCCATAAATTTCGCCAGCTCTGTGAGGCCATAGCCAGTACCTATCCCACAGTAACAATGAGCGAATACCTTGATAACAGGCATCCGGAACGTTTCATATTGATGCGCCATGATGTTGACAGGATACCGGGAAACTCTCTCACAACTGCAAAAATTGAATACGAACTCGGCATAAGAGCAACATACTATTTCAGATCATGCAAAAGCGTGTTCAAACCCGACATCATATGCAAGATAAGGGATATGGATCATGAAATCGGTTATCATTACGAGACCTTGAGTGAGGCAGATGGAGATCCCGAAGAAGCCATTTCCCTTTTCAGGTCCCATCTGGGAGATTTCAGAAAGATTTGTGAAGTAAAAACAATCTCAATGCACGGAAGGCCTCTTTCAAAATACAATAACCTCGATCTATGGAATACCCATGATTTCAAGGATTACGGAATAATCGGGGAAGCCTACCTCTCCGCAGGGGATGACCTCAACTACTTATCCGATACCGGAAGAACGTGGAGCATCGGGAGCAATTTAAGGGATTATATTCCCGGAAAAAATGAACAGGTCTTTGCGAATACTACGGAAGACCTTATAGAGCTGATATAGAAGAAAGAATATAATAATTTTTATATTCTAACCCATCCGGAGAGGTGGTCTTCAAGTATTGCAGGATGGGGACTATATTATTCAGCAGATCTGGCAGTCAATATAGGGAAGAAGATTTTGATGAAACGCAATATTGAGAGCCAACGTAAGAGTGAGATAAGAAATAATACATTGTCTATTACGGTAGACATTGAAGACTGGTATCATATCCCATCAGTTTCCGGCTCTGCTTTTTCGGTTTATAAGGATGTAAATGAATTTTTTGAAAAATGGAATGATAGATATGACTATTTGAGTGAACCTACAAAAAAAATACTGAATATTCTGGATGAATTTGGCGTAACTGCCACGTTTTTTGTTGTTGCGGATACCGCTGAGCATTACCCGGGACTTATTGAATTAATCTCAAGTAGAGGGCATGAAATTGCATGTCATGGGGCGCATCATACATGCAGTATCGATCCAAAAACAAAAAAACCTCTGATGAGTGTTGAGGAATTTGAAACAAGCACCCTGGAGGCGAAGAAGATACTCGAAACAGTATCGGGACAGGAAGTAATTGGTTACCGGGCACCAAATGCAATGATAACAGGATGGATGCTTGACTCACTTGAAAAAATAGGATTCAAGTACGATTCATCTGTGTCCGTAAATTCGCTCTATAATAAATCGGATTCATCTTTGAGAGGTGTTTCCTCTATCCCTTATTATCCAGCTAAAGGGAGCCTGGAACCTGCCAGAAACAGGAACTTTATTGAGTTTCCCTGGGCTTATTATAATATGGGAATTAAGATCCCTACTTCAGGAGGACCAATGTTAAGGTTTCTTGGTTCTCATTTTATATTCAGGGGACTGAAGCAGAGTTTGAACAGGGGCCACACTATTTTTTATTTTCATCCCATTGATATTTCTAATGAGAAATTTCCATCTGTTGGAAATGGAAGACCTTTATACTGGGTTATGAAAGGAAAAATAGTTGAAAAAAGAATTCGCCATGTATTACAAAATTTAGAAGATGTGGAGAAAATTCCTTTAAGAGATCTGTTAGGGAGTCATCATGGAATTTGAGATAAAGCAATTGAAACCAAAAGACGAAAAAAGGTGGGCAGACTTTGTCATGGAAAATAGCAGGACCACATTTTATCATCAAACCGGGTGGAAAAATGTTGTTCAGGAAACCTATTCCCATGAACCTTATTATTTGTTTGCTGAAGATGAAGTCGGAAACGTGGCAGGCATTTTTCCACTTTTTTATATGAATAATCTGATTTTTGGAAGAAGGCTTGTCTCCGTTCCGTTTGCTCCCTACGGGGGAGCCTGTGCTGTAGATGATTATGTTGAGAAAGCATTAATAGATGAGGCAATTGATATCGGAGATAATCTGGGGGTGGATTACTGTGAGTTCAGGAATTTCAAAACTAATAGTCATGGAAATGTCACCTGTACAAGAAATTTCTCCACTTTCCATTTAGACATTTCGGAAGGACATAAAAATGTCTGGAACAAGATGAACAGAAATGTCAGAAACAGAATAAGAAAAGGAATAAAAAGTAATTTGAAATATGAAATGGAGACCGATTTGAAGGAGATTTCCAAATTCTATGACATATATTCCTGGAGTATGAAACGGCTGGGTACTCCAGTCCATGACCAGGAGTTTTTCAGGAGCATACTCAAGCAATTTCCAGACAATGCATTTACCTCCAGCGCAAATTTAGATGGCCTTCCGATAGCATCATTCTATCTCCTGAAATTCAAAGATGTGTTAATCACAGCATGGGGTGCAGCTCTGTCGGAGTTTTTCAGATACTCTCCTAATGATTTCATGTACTGGAATTGTGTGGAATACGCATCTGAAAATAATCTATTATGGGTTGATTTTGGCAGAAGCCTGGCTAATTCCGGTAACCAGATATTTAAAACTCGCTGGGGTTGTACTGAACTCCCACTGAGTTACTCTTATTATCCACCGTCCATGATCCTGAGGCCGCCCCATGATGAATATAGAAAATATGCGAAAGTCTGGAGTAGATTGCCCTTATCAGTGACAGCAAAAATAGGGCCCAACATCAGGAGAGACATACCCTGATACATTACAAAAATTGTTTGTCTTTAGATAATTGAGAGTTATTAAGAATTTAAAAACAAATTTCGGGTAGATTAAGAAGTCACTTTGAGTAAATAAGGGAATCATTTTGGAGAGATTAGAAAGTCAATTGGGACAAATTAGCAGGTCATTGTAATTGATATCGATCAGGACGTGTCAGGAGTTATCTAATGATCCCGATTTCCCAGGCACCTATTTATACACAAGAAATATTGAAGGCCACGTCTGCGTATATAAAAACGTCTGCATACTCCGGGAATAATTCAAGTGCTTATGAAACATTTCGAGATGAAATCTCCAATTATCTGAACTGCAAGTACGTGAACCTTACCTGTTCCGGATTTTCCGGCCTGTATACCCTACTAAAAGCCTATGATTTAAAAAAAGATGATGAGGTTATTGTTCCTGCCTACACCTGTAGAGACGTTTTGCGACTTGTCATCACAATGGGACTTAAACTCAAATTAGTTGACATCGAGCCTTACACATACAATATGGATCCTGAAAGCCTCAATAAAGAAATATCAAATAAAACAAAGGTTGTCATTGCAACCCACATGTTCGGTTATCCCTGCACTATAGATGAGATAACGGAAATCTCCCGTGACCACGGAGCCAGGGTAATTGAAGACGCCTGCCAGGCAATGGGCGCTGAATATGAGGGAAAGAAAGTCGGCACTTACGGAGATTCAGGTTTATTCAGTTTGAATATGGGAAAGCCGATCACTACGATTCATGGCGGCATTGTTTGTACCGATGACAGGGAGCTTTCAAATAGGCTATCTGCAATAAATGGCGCTTTTAAAAAATACGGTGTAAAGCATCAAATTAAAACTTTCGGGTATATGGTAGGATATTCTCTTTGCAATGTTAATGCTTTTTATTCATTAATGTATAGCCTAATGGGGAATAAAAATCTTGGAGAGACAAACTCAATTTCATATTCCGAGCTTGGGGATTTGATGTATAAGTATACGGAGTTCCAGGCAAGTCTGGGCGTAAAACAACTGTCGAAGCTGGATGCCTATAACAATGCCAGAATAAAAAATGCCAGCTACCTGATGGAAAATTTAGATAGGGAAGGCCTGTTTTTTCCAGAAGTATCCGAACAGCTGAAACCGACATATTCTCGCTTTCCAGTCTACTTCGAAAATATAAGCAGAGAAAAGCGCGATAAACTCATAAATTCATTTATAAGTTCAGGAATAGAAGTAACCCCATATCTGCCAGATTCACTTCCAAACCTGTACAATGAAAAATCTTCAGATTTCCCGATAGCTGAACAGATGACAAATAAGACCTTAACGGTCCCTACTCACCCGAACATGAACAGGAAAGATCTGGATAAGATTGTGGAAATACTGAATCATCGGGCTAGTCTGTAAATCTGCTTAAGGTAGTTTCCAGCATTAATCAAGGAAATCACTAACTTTAATCAAGCAGGTATCTAACATTAATCGAGTTAACCACTAACGTTAATCAAATAGATCTCTAACATTAATCAGCCAAAACCTAACACTAATCAGTTAATCTCTAAATTATCAATTAAACTAACTTCAATCAGCCAAAGTCTAACGTTAATCAAATAAAACTGCAATATAATTGGGGCAACCTATAATTATTATAGGGAAAGTGCAGGCTTAATTGAGGCTACCGATAATATTAATAGGAAAAATCGGGGAAAAATAGGGGTAAGCTGTAATGCCAAATATTCACAAACTTGATTTTATACTTGATAAATTCCATCCACCCTTTTCTGCAATCACGGAAAACTATACAACTATCACAATGGGAGAATACGTGACTGCAGACAATGAACAACCGAAACATTTCGTCCTGACACGTCATGATGTCGATGGGCGGGCTGAGACTGCTTTAGACACTGCACACATAGAAAAGGAGCTGGGGAGACAGGCAACTTACTATTTCAATTCGGGGAAGAAGGTTTTACAGGGGGCAAGGAAATGAAGATACTTTTCAATACAGGTCATCCGGCTCAAGTTCATTTATTTAAGAATGTAATAAGGAATTTAGAGAAAAATGGCCATGAATGCAAAACTACAGCAATTGATAAGGATGTTTCTTTGAATTTGCTGAATGCTTATGGTTTTGACTATGAAGTTGTCGGGTCTGCAAAATCAGGATTATTTTCTAAAGCAGTTGAACTGATAGAAATTGAAAAAAAGGTATATAAGATAGCAAAATCGTTTAAACCGGATATCCTGGTCGGTGGTTCAGGCAATGCCTATAGTACCCATGTTGGGAAATTGATTGGAAAACCGTCTATTATTTTTGAGGATTCTGAAAAAGGGAAAATCGAACATCTGCTGACAAATCCTTTTGCAACCGTTATTTGCACTACCTCTTCATTCAAAAAAAAACTCGGGGATAAACAGGTCTTGTTCAATGGCTACAAGGAGTTGGCATACCTCCACCCCAATTGCTTTTACCCAAAACAAACAGTGCTTGATGAGCTGGGTTTAACCCCGGAAGATACTATCGTAGTTTTCAGGTTTGTTTCATGGAGTGCGGACCATGATATCGGCCACCAGGGCATACAAAACAAAGTGGAGTTTGTAAAAGAACTTGAAAAATGCGGACGTGTGTTAATCACTTCAGAAGAAGAACTGGGTCCGGAACTGGAAAAATACAGGATTTCGGTCTCTCCTGAGAAACTTCACGACTTACTATATTATACACAAATGCTGGTGGGGGATAGCCAGACCATGACTACCGAAGCTGCGGTGTTAGGGGTCCCCGCAATACGCTGCAATTCTTTTGTAGGAAACAACGACATGTCAAATTTTGTAGAACTAGAGCAAAAGTATAAGCTCATTTTCAATTATAGTGACTCGGAAGAAGCTTTGAAAAAAGCAGTTGAACTTATAAAAAAACCAGAACGTAAAGAAGAATGGAATAAGAAAAAAGAAAGGTTATTGAAAGAAAAAATAGATGTTACGGCATTCATGACGTGGTTCATTGAGAGTTATCCTGATAGTTATAAGGAAATGAAAGAAAATCCGGATTTCCAGTACAACTTTAGATAAGGTATTATCATGAAGATTGCTAGCATAGTAGGTGTGAGACCTCAATTCGTAAAGGCATCTGTGGTATCAAAGGAACTAAGAAAAAAACATGATGAGATACTGATTCATACGGGTCAGCACTATGACTATCAGATGAATAATGTTTTTTTCAGTGAACTGAACATCCCCGAACCGGATTATTTCCTGGGAATAGGTTCGGGTTCACACGGCTTTCAAACAGGAGAGATGCTCAAGAAGATAGAAGAGGTCCTTATCAGGGAGGAACCGGACATTGTATTGACTTATGGGGACACGAACTCAACGCTTGCCGGAGCTCTTGCAGCCTCCAAACTCCACATAAAAAATGCTCATGTAGAATCTGGATTAAGAAGTTTTGACAGATTGATGCCTGAAGAGATAAACAGGGTCTTAACAGACCACTGCTCAGACCTCCTTTTCTGCCCAACCGGAAACGCTGTTAGCAATTTAAAAAACGAAGGAATTACTGATAATGTGTACCTGACAGGGGATGTAATGGCGGATTCCCTGCTGTACAATAAAAAAATTGCAGAAAGCAAATCAAATATCCTTGACGACCTTGGATTAAAAAGCAAAGGCTATTTCTTAACCACAATTCACAGGGCAAGCAACACTGACAACAGGGAGAATCTTAAAAACATTGTTGATGCCTTTTCAGAATTAAAAGAAACTGTTGTATTCCCGGTGCATCCGAGAACTGAAAAATTCTTAAAAGAATATGGGATGTACGAAAAGCTGAACTCATCTGTTAAACTGGTAAAACCCCTTGGTTTCCTTGATTTCATAAAGCTGATGAACCATGCAAAAATGATGCTTACGGATTCCGGCGGGATCCAAAAAGAGGCATACATCCTCAAAATTCCATGCATAACGTTGAGGGAAAATACGGAATGGGTCGAAACTGTTGAAGATAGATGGAACGTCCTTGTTGGAGCCGATAAAGACAAAATTATTGAAATGGCAAATGGATTTCATCCTTCATTGAAGACCCACGAAGATAGATTTGGAAATGGAAATGCAAGTGAAAAAATTGCTTCTATTATCGACACCCAATAAGCGATAAAAGTGCAGAATACTCACAGCTACCCATAAATGTGCATGCAGTCAACCTCGATGGTCAATATATGTTCAACCTGAAATTCAGCAAAATGATGAGAGACGTCCAGTGGTCATTCATCAGCCTGGCTACAGCCGCTTTATCACATCTGCTGCTTAGAATCATACTCGGCAAAGAACTGGGGCCTTCAGGACTCGGCCTGTACACTCTGGTCTTTACCATTTACATGTTCGGCATGCAGTTTGCAGCATTCGGTATTGGTATAGCCCTGACCAAATACCTTGCCGAACACGATGATGACCTACCCAGGATAAAGGGATTTGTTTCATGCGGACTTTTCGGGTCCATAGTAAGCGGGTCCATGATAGGATTACTGATGTACCTGCTATCGGAAACTATAGCTATCCAGTTTTTCCACAGCCCCGAAATGGTCGACCTTCTGAAGATCACAGCATTCTGCTTTCCGTTCATAGCGATTCATAAAAGCATCATCGGGACGCTTAATGGTTTGAGGAAAATGAGATGGTTTGCCATTGTGAACATCGCTCAACACGTATCCGTGATGATCGTGTCAATAATTATGGTGGCTTTGCTGGACATGGGCGTTAGAGGTGCAGTGATCGGTTTTGTAGCCCCGACAATTGTGGTGGGAATATTATCATTGATAGTAATCAGGGAGTATTTTTCTGCCGAATCGGCAAGCATGAGTACGATCCTTAAAGAAGTGTTATGGTTCGGTTTCTACATCGTCGTTGCAAATTCAGTAGGGATGATCAATGTGCAGGTTGATAGCCTGATGGTAGGTCACTTCATGAGTGAGACTGATGTAGGGTACTATGCTGTTGCAATAATTTTTGTAGAGGGATTAAGATTAATTCCCGAATCAGTTCAAAGAATAACAACCCCTGCCATATCAAATTACTATGGGAAACAGGAATATGGAAACATACATGGACTGATGAAAAATAGCATTTTAAAAGTTTTCGCAATTACCATGCTGATATCTCTTACAATCATTTTGCTGGGCCAATTTTTGATAGAGATGCTGTTTAGAGAGGAATTCCTGCCTGCATATTATCCCCTATTGATTCTACTGATCGGTTATTCAGTATATGCTCCGGTTCTTTCAGTAAGTGGAGCCCTGGCAGGGATAGGAAAAGTAGCTCTGATGTCAAAAATATCTTTTGCATGTGCTGTTATGAACACAATCCTGAATATCTTGCTGATACCGAAATACGGGATAACAGGAGCTGCAATTGCCACATCCACTTCATTAATATTCACAGCTTCATTAAAATGGTACTTTATAAAATTATATATACCAAAACCTTCAGGCATTATATGGAACGAGAGCCCGGAAAGGGACGTTCTACGTTAAAAAAATTATTTCCTCTAGAGGGAAAGAAAAGGCACTATTGAGAAACAAAGTACTTCCATAAATCGGGTTCAGCTATAATAATACCCGGGACCAATAAGGTTTTCCATAGAATAAAATGCAAGGGCTCCTGCCAATATGAGCCAAAAAAATTGTAATTTTTAGTATATTGTGTATACTAAATGTTTTATTTTTTTTGTTTTACCCACTACCTTCAAACGAATTGTCCCTGGTTACAGAGTTAGTATCATGGGGTATGATAGAGATTCTGTTGTCCCTGAAGGAATTTCCTTCGATTACATGATTACCCGGATCAAATAATACAACTCCGTTGGCACAACGAACAAAAGTATTGTTCGTTATAACACTATCACTGTTGGAAAATTCAACACCTTTTCGGCAATCATAAAATTCATTGCCATCAACTATGAAAACTGCAGCAGAAGTTGGGTGTGAGTTCACAGCTTCGTCAGCACAATCTCTAAAAAGATTGTTTACCACCTCTACATTTCTGGTGAAGCCATCTGTTGTAACCCCACCCCGGCCTGCAACAACAGCAATGTAGTGCCTGCCCTTTTCCAGGAAGGAATTATCTCTTACTATTATATTGTCACAGGCATTTGTGATGGCAATTCCATACCCTGTACCGTCTTTGAATATCCTTTTAAAGGTACTGCCTTCCACAATACAATCCAAACAATCCCAGAAACTGACTGCCCGGTTTCCAAAATCCTCAAATCCGCAATTTGAAATCGTAATGTTAGTCACACCATAAAAATAGATAGCAGTTGAACTGCTATCCATTCCGTACCCTACAAAATCAATATTTTCAAATGAGATATTTTTAAACATTGAGATTTTTCTGACCTGGGCATTCCTGGTGACAGTATAATCATCGTACAATGGGCGGTCAATAGTAATCGTTGAACCGGAAATAGCGACAATTTCCGCAAGTTCTCCGTTTTTGTAATAATTCTTTTGAAAAGGAACTGAGAAGTCGTCCGAAATTTTTACATAATCCCCAACATTCAAGCCTGAAACACTCGACAACTTAATTTGAGTATCTCCGGAGTTTGCATCATCCGAGAGGGATATTGTCGAAGAAGAATAACCCCTGATTCCCGTATTAAATGCCGGTGAGCTAATACAATCAAATACCACTCCATCATTTCCAACGAAAGAGACATCGGATTTTAAACGAATTGTACGGTCGACATCATAATGCCCTTTTTCGAAGAGTATGACGCCCTCATCAATCTCAGCCAGAGCTGCTTCAATTGCATCCGCATCATCCAAACCTCTATGGATCACAGAACCTTTTTCGTTCTTTACCGTGACAACTCCACTCTCTTTGGAGATTTGAACATGTTCAAAATCGTCTGTTGTATTATAAATTGTCGTAATGTAAGGGAACAGCATGCAGAGGAAACCTACGAATAGCAGAGGTACAAAAACCTTCATGGCATCCCTGAAAGAAGGGTTTTTGAGAGGGTGTGACCCGGCATTAGCATAAGCCACTACCACACCAATGAAGAACACGAAGAACAGGACGTGTATAACCAGAAAAGGAATGATGCTTGTAGATTTATCAAAAAATACCAGATTGTTAAACCCGGAAGTCATCAATGGAATTAACAGTCCCCAACCTGCCTCATTGATTGATCCGACATCTGTATCTGAACCGCCTTCAACTGAGGCAGCAGCACCACCAAGGAAGGTGTAGCCTGCAATGCATCTGAAGGGGTTCTTAAGGTGCACATATTTAAGGTCGAGGCTCTCAACCCCGGCTCTAAAGTATCGAGCTTCCTGGACGCAATCATTGTCGCCACTGTTAAAAGCTCCACTCTCATCTCCCGCAACATATACAGGAGCCCCCGTTGCAGATGGCACATAGAAGGCAATTTTAGCAGAGATTGCTATCAAAAAAATTAAAATTGCAATGCATTCCTTTCTTTTTGAATCCCCATTGATTCCCATAAATTATCCCCAATACTATTTTTCAAGATCCTTTTAAGATCCCAAAAAGGAACAATAATGATATAGTTCTGAATTTAAAAAAAGTTATCTGATTTTAGATACACTCTGTGTTTTTTTCAATGACAAAATACCATCCTTTTAATGACAAAATACCATCCTTTAACATGGAAAGCTTTCGTAAGGAAGAACTGAAAAAAATGAGCGAATAACGAAATCATTCCAATACCGAAATCATTCCCTGTCACCGGGGAAGCAAAAAATTAAACATGAATATCAAGAGATCAAATTCATGAAAAACGCACATGAAATTCTGCGAATAACAGGCACAAAGAAATGAAAGTACTTCCCACCTTACTTTTTTTACCTGTTAAGCTCCTCATTATCTTGGGCAGGAAGGTTGTATTTATTTGGGCTCTTGAAGCCGTCAAAAAACTAACCAGTGAATTGCCATCGAAGGCTCAAATGTGACCTTGATCACGGATGCCAAATTGCCTTCGAGACAATCACACTGCCCATATAAAATATGGAGTAATGTAAATTGGCAGGAATAATAAACAAA
>Ga0272442_10006558_pt1 | contig 15281 bp, 17 predicted proteins | sample SSMForm2O_FD_200262 | JGI IMG/M metagenome (GOLD analysis project Ga0272442, IMG submission 200262) | Marine sediment archaeal communities from Little Sippewissett salt marsh, Falmouth, MA, United States - SSM-Form-2O | ecosystem: Environmental > Aquatic > Marine > Wetlands > Sediment ...
CGGATTGCTTTTATCGGGGTTTTTTATGGCACTGTATTCTCTGGCTAGTTTTCGTAAATATGCGAAAATCACTAGCTATTTTTTAGTCTTTGCTAGCTTGTTTCTTCAGTTTATTGCTATGTTCGATGAGATTTACGGTTCATTACATTTTTTTGTTTCAGTTTTGTTTTTTATTATGTTGACTTTATCTTCACTTAGCTATTTTTTAGAAAAAAAGTCAAATTTGGCAGGTTTGGCTTTCTGTATTGGTCTTTTGTCCTGGATAATGTATGGATTAAATTTTTACAGTTCAGGAATTGCTGTTCCTGAGGCTGTGTCATCTGTTTTAACTTCCTCTTGGGTTGTAAAATCATCTATTTGCCTGTGGACCTCAAATACCTAAATTCAGTAATATTTTCAACTTGGACATGTTCTAAGATTGACTATATTTCAATTTTTTAAATATTACCAAATCTATATGTTTAAGAATTTAAATAAATAACAAGACTTAGTTAACGTTTAACCAAACAGGACCTGAAGAAATTGACTGAAAACCCAAAAGAGCAATTTGTTCAACGCATAACCAAAAATTTTCTTGACATTTTGATCTTGCGGCTCATTCAATCTGAACCCCTGTGGGGATATAAGATAATTAAAAAAACTAAATCGCTTTTTGGAATAAAACTTCGTCATGGTGCCCTTTACCCGCTCTTAAACTCTCTTGAATCACAAGGATACGCTCAAAGTCAAAAAACCACTGTAAAAGGACGCACCAGAAAAATTTACAAAATAACACCTAAAGGCAAAAAATTGGTTGAAGCTTACTATGATTTCTTGAAAGATCAACTAGAAAAATTGGACATAGAAGAGGATGATTGAATGAACAAAACCTCGAGTCAAGATGAGATTATCACTCAATTACAAGAAATTCTAGATTCCAGAGGTAATAAAGCTCTAAAACTTGCTCGTAAAAAAGTTTTGGAAGAAAAACTTGAATCTAAAGAGGTTAAAGATGCTTTAAATTACTTCATGACTGAATACTGGAATGATGTAACGCGTCCTGCTTTACTTTCCATAATTTGTGAGTCAGTTGGTGGAGACCCTGAGCTTACTACCTCTGTTGCAGTTTCTTTAATACTGGTTAGTGGGGCGGCTGATATACATGATGATATTATTGATCAATCTAAAATCAAAGGTGATCGCCAAACTCTTTACGGCAAGTTTGGCAAAAATATTGCGTTATTAGTCGGCGATGCCTTGCTTATGAAAGGTTACACAGAATTATTCAAATCAATTGAAAAAGGTATTCCTGCATACAAAATTGCTTTAATCAGTGAACTGCTCAAAAAAACTTTTTATGAGTTAGGAGATGCTGAGGCGCTTGAATTCAAGTTACGCAATCGTTTAGACGTTTCACCTGAAGAATATATCCATGTGGTTAAAAAAAAATCTGCAGATGTTGAAGCTTATGCTCGCATTGCTGCCTTGCTAGGTGATGCATCCGAGGAAGAAGCTAATGCTCTTGGTGAATATGGTCGGTTGTTGGGAATGTTAATTATCTTGCGGGACGATATGATTGATATGATGGATCCTGAAGAAGTAATTCATCGAACATGTTATGAACATCTTTCTTTGGCTGTTCTTTATGCATTGCAGAATTCCAAAAAAAATCTTCAAATTAAATCATGTTTGACTTCTTCTATGCAATTAGAAAATGCCAAAGCATTTTCAGTTCTTGTTGATGAGGCTAACGGTTTCTCATGTGTGAATGAAGAAATGAACAAATTAGCTAACAAGGCATCTAATATTATACAAAAAATAAGGAAGAACAAAAATATTCTAGATTTTTTGGTTCATGCGGTCCTTTTACCCGATTGGCGGGATTATTTAAGCCCACAAGAGTCTGATCGGTAATTTTTTCTCCATTTCAGCCACCTGTATATATGTTCAACATATATACATATATAAATTTTGTTGAACAAAAGACTAAATATTAGGATTAAAGAATAAAATATCACCTTTAATCCAAAAAAAAGTAACTATTTTAAAATGTTTATTAGTTTATGCCCATAAGAGTCTAACTGGTAATTTCTTTTCCATTTCAGCCACCTGTGTATATGTAGTACACATATACATGTATATAAGATTTGTTCAACAACTCTACAAGAACCAAGTTACTGATTTAAGATAATGTTTTATCCTTCTGACTTCTTAATTACTTGTAAAGTGCTCAAAAATTATTGGTAGTGTGTATGCCGAATGCTTAATGGAATCTTTGGCAAAATTAATGTCAATAAAAGAGATTTTCTAGTAATAATACTATTATTTGTCAGCGTTTTTGGTTGGTACTATATGGCAAGGTCAATTTTGACCAATTTTTTAGAGTTAACATCGGCTACCTATGAAGAAAATCTTGCTGTTTGGGTCGTTTTTAATTTTTCAATAATTGGGAGTAGTATAATTGGTGCTACATTATCAAGCAGATTGAATAACAATAAATTTCTATATGGTTGGACATTATTTGGTGTTATAGTTTCATTATTGCCAATGATGTATTATAGCCTTACTTTTATTCACATTTTTGTTTTTGCCCTCTTGTTGGGAATTTCGTTTGGTTTGGGAATGCCTTATTGTTTGAAACATTTTGCTGATTCGACGACTGTTGAAAACAGGGGTAGAATTGGCGGTGTATCCTTTTTGGTTGCTAATGCTAGTGTTCCCCTTCTTGGGTTAGTAGTACAAACTGGTGATTGGATCATAATTTCTTTAGGTTTTTCTTTGGTTAGAGCAATTGGATTAATTTTCGTTTTTTCTAGACCGCAAAAAAACATTGTTGAAACTAAAGTTACTGAGTCTTTCTTGTCTATTCTGAGTGATAAATCATTTTTTCTTTACTTTATAGTTTGGTTTCTTTTTCCACTTGTTGACCGTTTTGAAAGCAGTCTTATTGTATCGCAGGTATCCTCTAATCTGATGGAAGATTTACTTTTTACCATGAATATGGTTGAACCATTAGTCGCTGCAGTTACAATCTTAGTGGCGGGTGTTTTGTGTGATTATATTGGCCGGAAAAAAGTGTTGCTTTTTGGATTTGCATCATTAGGTTTTGCGTATGCAATACTTGGATTTTTTAGTGAAAGTTTATCCAATTTGTCATTAGTTTGGTATTTTTACTTTATAATTGACGCAATTGCTTGGGGTATATTTTTGTTAATATTTGTTTTGATTATTTGGGGTGACTTATCCAAACATGGATCTAGAACAAAATATTATGCAATAGGAAGTATCCCCTTCTTTTTGAGTTATATAATTCCACAAATGCTAACACCATCAATGATTGAAAACATTGTTTTAGATACGGCTTTTTCAATGGCTGCTCTTTTCTTATTTGTTGCATTTTTGCCTTTGGTGTTCGCCCCTGAAACTTTGCCAGAAAAGAAGATGGAACTTAGGCGCCTGAAGAGTTTTGCAGAACAGGCTAAGAAAGAACGGGAAAAGTTTGAACAGAAGAATTAGTAGGAATTATTTTTTAGAATTTTGGTTTTTTACCTCATTTTTTGAAATAACGCATTAAATGGGTTTGTTCACGAGTTGAAAAGGGACAAAAAGGGTGCAAAAGAGTAGACAAGTTTCTCGTTTGTAGTGGTTGTATATTTTTATGTTAATGTGTGATTTTTAAAACACATTCATTATCATGTTATTCTTTGCAAGTCCCAAGGGTTATTTGGAACTTTAGCAAAAAAGGAAAAGGTAGAAGAGTCTAGAATTTTTCGACTTTTGTGGCTATGTTTTCCATGGTTTCTGTGTATGGGTGGTTTGGTCTTTCTTCTGAGAATATGAAGTTTCCTGCGGCTCTTAGAACTTCGCAGAAGCATGGAATTATTGAAATGACTGGGAGGCTGTGGATTTCTTTGATGCGTTTGTTGAATTTCTGTTCTTCTTCTTTTGATGATAAGTATTCTGCTATTACTTTGTTGATTAGGATTCCTGTCTTTTTTTCGAAAAGGTCGTATAGTTCGGTGGTCATGCGTTGGCTGCCGATTATGTCTGATGCGTCCAGGCTTGTTACTACTAAAACAAGGTCTGCGGTAACAATTGCGTTTATAGATGAGTACTGAAGTCCAGGGCTGGTGTCAAAAATGATGTAGTCAAATTTTCCTTCGTTAAGGATTGCAGCTCTAAGGGACAAGAGTCTGCCTAACGCTTTCATTTCCCATTTTCGGTCTTTTGCTGTCATGTCCCGGATTGCTTCTGTGGTGGGGTTTGCTAAGGCTACTGTTAGTTTGCCGCCGTTGTCATGTTTTTTTATGTCAACTAAGACTTTGTCTATTTCACAAATACTGTTCAGATAATCGTTAAGCCAATAATCTAGTTCGTCTTTTTTGAATATGGCGTGAAGACTTGGGGCTCGAAAGTCCAAATCCATCAAACAAACTTTTTTTCCCCTTCTGGCATATGTAGCTGCCAAATTAACTGACAGTGATGTTTTTCCGGTTCCGCCTTTGTATGAGTGAATTGCAATTATTTTTCCCATTTTTATGTCTCCTCTTTGTCAACAAAGAAGAAAGCTTTGCGTCCTTCTCTTTCTTTTTTCATGTATCCCATGACCACTAGTTGATTAAGGTACCCACTTTCCACGGCTCGGGCTCGTTTGGTTTGTTCTGCAACTTGATCTGCTGTTGCTTTTTCAAGTTTACAAAGGGTAACTGCTGTTTTTCTTAAATGATCTGGAAGAGAAAGCAAAGTCATAACGTCTAAAGCTTCAGGCAAGTTTTCCGGGAGTTCTCTTTGACCATGTTTTTGTATTTCAATCATAACGTCGATTTTGTCGTTTAGTTTCTCAAGGTTTTCTCTAATCTTGTCTAGCAGTTGTGTTGATTTTGTATCGATTCTACGGTATGATGACATATTTGTGGTCCTAGATTTTTTGTGTATCTGAAGTAATGTACTACATATTGTTTATTAAATCTTATGATACATTACTTCATATTATTAAGCTGAACAAATTTGCTTTGAAAAAAATAGGAAATGCTGTCTAAAATAAAAGAACAAAATGGAAGAAAATTAAGAAAAAAGTGCTATTAATATAGAACAGCCGGTAATCTGGTTTTTCCGTCTTCTGTAACGGGTAGCATTACCTTTAATTCTCTGAAGTATTTTAGTACTTTTATTCCTTTTTCTGAAACTGCAAAAACTATTCTTTTCTTGCCAACTGTTTTTTCTTCAACTAGTTCTTGTTGAATGAGAAAATCTAAGTATTCTTTGAGTACGCTGCAGTTTACGTTTGCTTTATACATGATGTGTGTCAGCTTCAGTGGGCCTTTTTGTGATAGGACCTTGAGGATGTCGATATACATTTCAAGTTTTGATCTTCGCAATGTTAACGCCTCTTGACTTATGTTTTCAATTTTTATATATATTATTTATGGATTCTCAATACACTTTTCTTACTTATTCAATTTATATTGAGGATTTTGATTGTATTCGCTGGAAAACCGTTAATCTGTTCTGAAATGCAGTGACCATGTCATCTGCCAGAATCGTTTGCAATTCTGGTGTAAGTGTATGAATTTCGTTGTTGAACGTTTCCATAATCATTTTTTGTAGCCTTTTTCGGCTTTGGGATGAGAACGATTTTTCCATCACATTAATCTCCAAATGGTGTTGAAGCTAACTGTGATGTTTGATATTTAACTGTCTTATGAATTCAGCATTCATACCCACAATTAATTGTTTTTTAAAAAATTTTTTGGGGGTGTGAGAGTTTACTAAGTTATTTTTTTTTGGGTTTTTTTTAAATAGGTCAATAGTTATGTTTGGAATACAGTTAGATTCTGGCCTAAAAGGGTAAAAAAAGGCATATTCAGGCGGAGAAAGGAATTAAATGCTCTTTTTTGCTCTAAATTGTCTTTTTGGAGTTTTTTCTGTTTCAGTTTAGACGTTGAACTTGTTTTTTTAAAATTAACAGGTATAGAACAAATTTTATGGATAATATGGGCTGGTAAATAGATTATTGTATTTATAGGTTTTTTTAGACATTCATCATAATTTGTAATTTATTTTTGAACATTCTGCATTATATTGATGGAACTTTGAATTATTTGCAAAGTACTTCTTTAAATACGTGTAGATTATTTTTTTTTGAATTTAAATTACAGGTGATAAAATAAAGTGGTTGTTCCTTTGACAAAAAAAGTTGAAGGTTTCTCTGTAGAAAAAAAGTCAGTTTCACAGCTCCTTTGTGAAATGGGTAAAACTGCATATCAGGGAAGAAAATTAGCCGAGTCTGTGGATCTTTGGGCGAAAATGATAAGCGAACAGGACCTTGTTATCGTTTTAGGGTTGGCTGGTTCTATGAGCACTGCTGGTCAGTGGACTTTGGTTAATTGGCTTATCAAGAACCGATTTGTTGATGTAATTGTTTCTACAGGAGCCAACATTTCAGAGGATATTGTTGACGCCATGGGTTTTGGATATTACCAAGGCAGCTCAAACGCCAACGATGAAGAGCTCCTTAAAGCTGACATCAACCGTTATTATGATGTTTATGGTATAGAAACTGATTACCGCAAAATGGAAGAGCTAGTAACAGAATTTTTGTTAACTTTACAAGCTGATCATGCATATTCTTCTATGGAAATTTTGCATTTGTTGGGTAAATGGTTGAGCAAAAAAGGTATCCCCAGCATAACTGCAACAGCTGCAGAAAACGGAGTTCCAGTTTTTAGTCCTGCTATGCTGGATAGTGCCTACGGTGAAACAGTTTTGATGGCAAAAAATCAGGGCCACAACCTAATAGTAGACCAAGTTAAAGAATTTGACCAGTTTGTTAGTATTGGAGAAAAAACCAAAAACACTGCCGTAATTTATGTGGGCGGTGGGGTTCCTAAGGATTTTACTCAGTTGCTTGCTATTTCGATTTCGCCAAAAACTAATGACCAAGAAATAAACGGTCGTCAAGGTAACTGCCGCAAAAGTTTGCAGGAATATTATTATCCTCACAAGTATGCGATTCAAATTACAACTGATTCTCCCCAGTGGGGTGGGTTGTCAGGTTGCACTTTGGAGGAGGCAAAAAGTTGGGGAAAAGTAGATGTGAATGGAAGGGATGTTACTTGCTACTGTGACGCTACAATTGCCTTGCCTTTGATTACTCATGCTCTAAATGAGCGCTTGGACTCAAATGTTCGAAAAAATCGGGCGCCCGATCTTTCGTGGCTTTTCCCAAAATAAAACGAAAAATGAATTTGAGGAGAAAACAAACAAGATGATTCCAAAACAAGTATTCTTAACTAAAGGAGTAGGACGACATAAAGAGTATCTACAATCTTTTGAGCTTGCTTTGCGAGCTGCAGGAATTCAAGCCTGTAACATCGTAACAGTTTCTAGTATACTTCCTCCTGGATGTCAAATAATTTCCAAAGAACAAGGGGTTAAAAGTCTCCATCCTGGAGAAATAACCTTTGCAGTAATGTCAAAAAATTCAGTAAAAGAACCCCACAGACAAATTGCTGCTTCAATTGGTATGGCTATGCCCTCCAGCAAAGACAGTTATGGTTACCTTTCTGAACACCATTCCTTTGGCGAAACCGCTCAAAAAGCAGGCAATTATGCTGAAGATTTAGCTGCAACCATGCTGGCTACCACTATGGGGATTCCTTTTGATTCTGAACAAGCCTGGGACGAAAAAAAGCAGATATTTCAAACCAGTGGTTTGATTATCAAAACAAACAACATTACCCAGTCTGCAAAGGGCGATAAGGACGGCCTGTGGACTACGGTTCTTGCTGCTGCAGTTTTTGTTCCCTAACTGCCTTTAGAAGCTGTTCTTTATTTTCTAGGCGTTTGCCTAGGTCTTTTTTCTAGATTTTTTTGTTCCTTGGATATTTGATTTTTTAGAATATGAATACTGAAAATCCCACTTGTTGAAGAACAAAAGCAAAGTAGATTGCGGATAGAAATATCGCGCCTTTTTTGTTAATGGCTTTGTTAGAGCTTATCATGTACCATACCGTTAGTGATGCGATTAAAACATAGAACATTATGCTTTCTACTGCAAGGATGTTTACTTCAGAAAAAGAAACCAATGAAGAAATTCCTAAAACTAACGTAATGTTTGTGATGCAGCTTCCCAAAAGGTTGCCCAGTGCCATTTCGTAATATTTCTTTTTGAGGGTTTGAATTGTAGTAGCCAGTTCTGGCAAAGAGGTGCCAACTCCGATGATGGTGGCTCCAATGATTGAAGAGGGCAAATTCACAAAATCAGCAATATCAATTGAGCTGTCTACTATTAATCGGGACAGAACAATTATGATTATTAAACAAACAACAAATTTGAGGCCTGCCCTCAGAGGTTTTTCTGTGGAGCCGTTTTGTTGTTCTGTTATTTGGGATTGTTTTGGGGTTTTTGAGATTGTGAAACTAAAGTAAACAAACAGTATCAACAAAACTATTCCAAGCACAGGCCCCAAACTGCCTCTTTGAACGATAAACAATGGAATAACAGAAGACAAGAACAGAAACTGGATTAGTTCTTTTTGTGATTCGCCTCTTAGGTGAATTGCGGTTTTGCTCAAGAACACAGCCAAACCGATGATGATTGTTAAGTTGGCTATGTTTGATCCTAATACGTTTCCAACTGATAGTCCACCTTCTCCGGATGTCGATGAAAAGATGGATACAGAAAGCTCAGGCAGTGACGTTGTTACGGATAATAAAACAAATCCTGCTGCCATTTCTGAAAGACCGAAAACTTTGGACAAAACTAAGGTGTAATTAATTATTTTGTCACTGACAATAGCAATAAGAAACAATGAACCGATCAAAAGAAATACACTTAACAAAATCATTAGAATCCCTTCTGTGTTGTGAATTTTTTTTATTTTTGATGTTTAGGGTATTTTTTGCAATCTATGAACTGCCCTGTCTATTTGTTTTTTAATAAATAAAAAAATAGATACAAAATTCTAGCTTGAGTTTGTTTTCAAACTATTTTTCTTTTTGTCCTTTACTTTTCTTTCCTTTTTTCTTTCCCATTATACTCGCCTCCCCTACCCGGATTCCTATACTGGGATTTTCATGGTTTACCAGTCTTCGTCGTCTTCGTCATCTTTCCAGTCGTCATAATCGTCGTAGTTTTCCTCGATCATTTGTTCCCCCTCTATTATTTCCGCAAAAGCAACTAGAATAAATGCGTTTAGGTTAAAAAAATAGACAGAAATCACGAGCTAAAATAAAAACAAGGCGTATTTTTGGCTTATTTTTTGATTTATAAGTAAAATTTACTATTAAAACAATAACAAAGAGCATATTATTGAGGGGAGGTGAATTAGTCAACTATTAATAGCTTTTTTTAACTTTAAACTGTTTAAGACCCGTGGATACCAACTAATGTTAGTTACTTTATACGGAAGTATTAACAACATGTTTAGCAAAAACTATGCGATTATTTAAATTGACTAAATTTGATATTGTTTTTACTCAAGTTTGTTGTTAATGGTTTTAGTAGAGTTTGTAGTTTTATGATTAGCTGTTTGCTTTGTGGAAAAAAGTATTCAACCCAGCGAGGTTTGTCATCCCATTTAACTAGAGTTCATGATGTTCGGGACCAAAAGCAACGTTTTTCTTTGTATGTTATGGGCGGCTTTTTTCCGTTTCTGGAAAAGAGAAGTTGGACAAAAGCCGAAGCAGTACTGGAGCAAATAAGAAAAGAAAGAAAGGAAACTGAATGGATGTTGGGTTATCTTCTTGCTCTTGAAGGCATGATTTCTGCACTTAAAGACGAGGGTTCTCATGAACCTTACATTTTTAGTTTAAGAGAGTGTAGTTACAAAAAACTTCAACAAGTAAAAAAAACTTTTAGTGACTTTAATAAAAAATTAGCAACCCAAAGTGACTTTGACGCGGGCTATTTTCAAGCTTGGAATGATTTCACCCATTATATGATGAATTCAAAAATTTGATTCAACTGAATTTATAATCTACTGCTAATTTTTTATACCAAATCAACGTATACAACTTATGGGGTTTTTGATTTGTGTCCAAAAATTTTGATAATGTATGATTCGAACACTGGAAATACAGAAAAACTAGCTAAAGCCGTGGAAAAAGGCGTAAAGCTAGTATGTGATGTATCAGTTCAACTAAGACGAACTGAAGAAGTTGATATACAAGAAGTTATTGAATCAGACGGCTATGCCATTGGGTCGCCGTCACATTTTAGTATAATGTCTGGAAAAATACTTTCTTTGTTAACTCATCTTTATTCATTACGTGACAACATGGCAGGCAAGCCCATGGCAGTCTTTACTACTGGAACAGGTGCCCAAGTAATTGCCCTTGAAAACATCGACCGCATCTTAGGTGTTTTCAATCCAATGTTTATCAAACCTGGGATAGTAATTGAAACAGTCCCTGAACGTGCGAACCCTTGGAAAACAGATGAAAAACAAGCAATGAACCTAGGAAGGAAATTAGCCGAAGCCACCATAAAAGACAGAAGATCATTAAAATTCTGTAAATAATTACTGAAACAAAACTTAGGTTTCTAGGTCTTTGTAGTCTGGGCACGTTCCTTCTGTTTTTATTTTTTCATTAACATCAAGTAATGAGCAGACAGGAATCTCACCTGTACTTTCCCTTCTATCAAGGTTTTTACATGTCCAGCATGCATCACTGATTACTTTCATTGTTTTTCTCTTTTTAGCTCAATACACTAATTTTAGAAGTAATTATAGTGAAATGTTAATCGTTGTATTTTTTAGAAATAGCAGCAACCGTGTTCTTTCAGTAAGTTGAACATTTCTTTTTGGTCTTTTAATGTGATATTAAACCTTTCAACTAGTTCAGTTATTATATTGTTCAAGATCGATTCTGCTTCAATTGCTTTTTCTGCTAAATAAATTTGGTTTTCTTTTTCCTGAATTTGTTTTAAAATTACATGAATATTTTTTCCAAAAGTGTACCAACCCATCTTGAAACCATATTTGTTAACCAAATCTAATTGTTCAAACTCTTCTACGGGTTTCAAGTTTTCAAGTTGAATGTTGAAGCCATTTTTTGATGTAACTACTAACCCACTACCCATACTCAGCACATCATTTGAAATGGACTTTTAATCTGTAAGTACATTATGCAACTGAAGATTAGAGTCTTTCGTGTACACTCTTTTTAAGTCAGGTTTTTTGAGGAATATTTAACTTCTCAAGTAATTTTTCTTTGTTCTTGTAATTTAACGATAGCGCAAAACATTTTTTGCATTTTTCATATACTTTTACTGGTGTTCCATAAATTTTTTCTCCCGTACGTTTAATGTCACATTTTTGTGAAAACGTGTGAATTATTTTATCTTTTACAAAATATTTGCCCAAAATTCTGTCCCTGAATTATAGAATCTTTTCTTTTTCTTCAACTTTTTCTAATTACTTCTAATTTTGATATTGTGAACTTGTCTTAAATCTAGTTTTTGTACATCTAATTTCATATTTTTTTTCTTTAAATTGTTTTTGAAATTGTCAATTTTAATAGAATCTTTATAAAACTTGATGAGAACAAAAAGCTTGGTTAGTGGGGGAACACGCTTGGAGTTATTTCATGTTCTAGTAAGTAGTTAACCAGTCGTTTTGGAATGGATGTTGTTTTATGCGCCTTGCATTGATTGGAGGGCTGAATCCTACTACCTCTCAAATTCAAATAATGATATCGATGTGAGTGAAAAGTTTGGCAAAGGATAATTTTTGGTCTAGATTGTTCAGAAAAAAAGGTAAACAACCAAACAAAGAAGACATATCAGAAGAAATGGATGAAATAATTGACAAAATTGAAGAGTTACTTGATAACAAGTTCAAAGAGTGTTCAGAAAACGTTATAGACTGTCAGAACAAAAGAAAAACACCACCCTTTGAAAAAAAAGATAGGCGTTTTGAGCATTTAATTTATGGATACAGTGTTACCTTTGGTCCTGACGGCAAGCCAAGAATTCGTCAATTAGGTAATTTAACACCTAAAAGGGTGCAGAAAAAAACAAAATATCCTAAGAAACGGGATTTGCTAATTGATGTTATTCCAAATGATAAAGAAATTCAAGTAGTTATGGAGCTTCCCGGAGTTTCAGAAAAAGAAATTAAAGTCAACGCTTCGCAGGACAACGTTACTGTCGCTACTTACGACATGAAATTCAATTATTATAAAAGAATACAAATGCCTTACCTAATTGACCCGAAATCTCTCAAAACAAAATACATCAACGGTGTGTTAACGATTAACACAAATAAAGCAGAAAAAAAAATTGAATAAACTAGACAAATTCGAACCTTTATAAAAGGTGCTGAGAATAATTAAATGTCAACGGGTGAGCTCGCTAGCTTTTTTGCATTTCAGCAACAAGTTAACTTTTTCATAATTATGAATTTACGCTCAAACCTATTGAGAAGATAACGAGGTGAAATAATGACAAAAGGAACAGTAACAAAATGGGTATCTGACCGCGGCTACGGGTTCATCGAAACTAAAAAACAAAACAACCGAGTTTTTGTGCACCGCAGTGACTTAGTTGGTGCTGCTTATCTTCAAGAAGGAGAAAAAGTACAATTTGAAGTGGAGCAAACAAAACAAGGACCAAAGGCTACAAACGTAGAACCCATATTTTTAACAGCTTTCTAGCTCTTTTTTAACTTGAGTTTAATAGATAAATTTGTTCCATCTTTACCGATAGTTTTTCTTTTAAAAATTCAAAAACATTTAAAGAAAATTTGAGGATTTTATGATAGTTTACTTGTTTATAATTACTGTTTGGGTTGGGAAAGCGAATTCTATTTGTTCTTTTTCGAATTCTTTTTTGAGTTTCAGGTTGATTTCTTGCTGGATATCCATGTACTTGTTGTAATCCGAAGTTTTCACGTGATATACAACTTCAAAGTTTAGGCTAAAATCCCCGTACTCTTTGAAGTGAACCCTGCCAAGGTCCACTAACTCTACTGAGCTTACAACTTGTTTTGTTATTTCCAGCGCTTTCTCTATTTTTTCAGAGGATGTGTCGTAAATTAATCCAAAACTGAACTGTATTCTTCTTTTTTCCATTTTCTTGTAGTTATGAATTTCGGCAGAAGTAAGCTCTTGATTGGGAATTATTATTTCCTGTCCTTGTAGACTTTCAATTCGGGTGCTTCTTATTCCGACTTTTTTTACAACTCCCCAATTACCTCCAACGGTTATGAAATCTCCTACGTTGAAAGGTTTGTCAAAAAATATTGAAAATGACGCAAAAACGTCACTTAGAACATGTTGCAGTCCAAAAGCCAAGACAATTCCTGCGACTCCAAAGCTTGCAACTATTGTTGTTGGGTCGTAACCAAAAAGGGTTATAATGTACAGAAATGCTAAACTCCAAAGTATTCCCTTTGCTATTCGTCCTAGTATGTTAGCTATTGATTGTCCGTTTTCTGGTTCTTTCTCTTTTGTTACTTTTAGTATTCCATAGTTTACTACTTGTTGTAGGCTTTTTACTATTATGAAAACAGTAACGATTGGTACTGCGTAACTAAAAATTGTGGTTATGACTGTTGGAAGTTGGATGAAATTGATTGCAAAATATATCCCAAAAAACACGTAAAAGTGCCATCCAACATTGTCTATAATTTTTATCAGTAAATCGTCGATGTCTCCTTTTGTTTTATTTACTGCATGTCTTAGTTTTTTTATTACCTGATATTTGATTGTTTTAAAAACAATCATTGTAATTACAAAAATTGTTATTGCTAAAATGTAATCTCGTAAAGCATTGTTAAATACTGTAAAACTCAGAATTTCATCAAATGTCATTGCAATCTGGTTGATGCATCATAACATTACTAATAAGTTTTTTCAAAAATAGCTAAATTTACTTATTTTTATTATTTTCTCATCAATAATTATGATAAACTTATTATCAATATGAAATTTTCTTACCATTTTTTAACATTTTAAATCACATTTTTGATGTATTGGCTGTAAATCATAAGTTTTTTGTTTAAAAGCTAACCCGATAATTTGCAATATTTCATTTTTTTGTAAAAAATATTTTTTAATGGATAAAATTTAATTGCTGTAAAAATAATTTTATATTATTATTGCATGGGCAAAATGATGTGAACTCTTTATTGGTTATTATAACCCTTGCATTTAAAGAAAAAGTAAACCGTAAAATAGAAATATTTTTGATGGAAATTTATTTATTATTCTATATTTTATTACTAATTTCATGAATCATTAATTATTATTTTTTTATTTGAAAAAATTCATTAATTAATTTATTATATGTAAGTGTCTACTTTTTTGCATTTTATTAGTTATGTTTACAACTGTGTTATGAAAACATTCATTCAATTTTAAATGATTATTTTGTTAATAATTACCTACATGTTATCAACATATTAATGATGTTAATGACATTTGTTTCTTTTGTTATTGTTGGGATAATTTATGAAATTTGTAGAAAACTGGAAAATTGAAGAAAAAACTTCTCTTAGTGATAAAATAAAAGATAGAGTTCGTAAACCTGAGCCTTTGAAATCCCGAATTGGTGCTGCAAATAAACGAATGAAAGTTCAGATTCACAATTTAGACAAAGCAGTTAACCGTTTTTCTAAACGTGACAAGTCACTATTTGCTAAAACCGTTAAAGCTTATTCAACACACGACCTTGTTAGAGCAAAAGTTTACGCTAGTGAATTATCAGAAATAAGAAAAACAGTAAAACATATTTCTAATACAAAACTTGCCCTTGAACAAATTTCATTACGCTTGGAAACTGTTTCAGAGTTTGGAGACGTAGTTGGCGTGCTTTCTCCGTCAGTTGACATGTTACAGAATATTGGGAAAGGAATCTCTGGAACTTTACCTGAAGCCGGCAAAGAACTTGGGCAAATTAGCAATCTGCTAAACGGAATAATGTCTGAAACTGGCCAAACTAGCCAAATAGATTTATCTTTTGACGCACCAAATGATGCAGCACAAAACATACTAAATGAAGCAGCTCAAATCGCTGAAAACAATGTTAAACAACAATTTCCAGATGTTCCCGTTGACGTTCCAGAGGTTCAAGAAAGAGTTCAAATAAATACCTAGTTTTTTTAGCCATTTTTTTGGCTTTCAGGGGGATTATCTTTTATGATATAATCCCTCTAGACCTCCCCTGGGACGAACTGAATCAGCTACGTAAACATTTTGATGCCTTGGCATTTCGTTCTGTAATTCAACTGATATGTTAACATAAAGTCCATACTCAGTTTAAATTTCTTTTTTCATTCATTTGAAAAATATCTGAA
>Ga0272442_10006561_pt1 | contig 15276 bp, 12 predicted proteins | sample SSMForm2O_FD_200262 | JGI IMG/M metagenome (GOLD analysis project Ga0272442, IMG submission 200262) | Marine sediment archaeal communities from Little Sippewissett salt marsh, Falmouth, MA, United States - SSM-Form-2O | ecosystem: Environmental > Aquatic > Marine > Wetlands > Sediment ...
TGAACTTCTCGCCCTCGCCCTCGGCGCTGGTGGGCAGGTCGGCGTCGAGCGCGTTCCAGGCGAGGTCCATGGTGTGGCTGCCCATGTCGCCGATCTGCCCGCTGCCGAAGTCCCAGTACATGTTCCACGCCAGGCACCCGCCGAAGTAGCCCGGGTTGTAGGGGCGGTAGTGGTTGGGCCCGAGCCACAGGTCATAGTGCAAATGCTTCGGCGGCTCGCCCTTGCCGGGCAGGTAGCCCGGGCGGCGGATCTGGCGGTTGCCCCACGCCCAGGCGGTGGACAACTCGCCGATCGCGCCGTCCTTGACCAGCTCGCGAACGCGGTTAAAGTTCTCGTTCGAGTGCCGCTGCGTGCCGACCTGCGTGGCGATCTTGCTCTTGTTCTTGAGGTAGTTGGCGCGGACGACGCGGGCCTCCTCGACGGTGTTGCCGAGGGGCTTCTCGCAATAGACGTGCATGCCGCGATTGATGGCCCAGTTGGCCACGAACGCGTGGGTGAAGTCGGTCGTGCAGCAGATGACGGAGTCGATACCTTTCTGATCGAGGCACTTGCGCCAGTCGACGTAGGTCTTGGCCTTGGGGAACCGCTTGGCGGCGCTGGCGAGGTTCTTCTCGTTCACGTCGCAAAGGGCCACGACGTTCTCGCTGGCGATGGACCGGAAGTGCGCCCGGGCCCGGCCCGCGGCGCCGATCATGGCGACGTTGAGTTTGTTGCTGGGCGCGTCGGCTCCGCTCAGCACGCCGCTGGGCAGGATGACGAGACCGGCTCCGACGGCGGCGGATCTGAGGAATTCGCGTCTCTTCATGGTTCTGGTTCTCCCTGGCTTGCTGGACACGGTCTGTTTCGGCTGGTCCCTCGGCGGCAGTTTCACCGTGGGTTCGGAAGGCACCGGTCACATCCGGACGTGGCCGGTGCCCGTGACGATCCACTTATACGTGGTCAGGTCGTCGGCGCCCATAGGGCCTCGGGCGTGGAGCTTGTCGGTGCTGATGCCGATCTCCGCGCCGAGCCCGTACTCGCCACCGTCGCTGAAGCGCGTCGAGGCGTTGACCATCACGCTGGAGGAGTCGACCTCGGCGACGAACCGCCCGGCCGGGGCAAGCTGGCTGGTGACGATCGCGTCGGTGTGGGCGCTGCCATACGTGTTGATGTGCGCGACGGCCTCGTCGAGCGACTCGACGATCCGCACGGACAGCACCAGGTCGAGGTACTCGGCCCGCCAGTCGTCTTCGGTGGCGGCCTTCATGTCGGGGACGATCTCGCGGCAGCGGTCGCAGCCTCGCAGTTCGACGCCCTCGGTCGTGAGGGATTCCGCCACGCGGGGCAGGAACGTCTCGGCCACCGCTTGGTCGATCAGCAGCGTTTCCATGGCGTTGCAGACGCCGGGGTACTGGCACTTGGCGTTGAGGCAGATGGCTTCGGCCATATCGAGGTCGGCGGCGGCGTGGACGTAGACGTGGCAGATGCCATCGTAGTGCTTGATGACGGGGATGGTGGCGGTCTCGGTAACGGCGTGGATGAGCCCCTTGCCGCCCCGGGGGACGAGCAGGTCGACGAGTCCGGCGGCGGTGCACAGGGCGGGGACGATCGCGCGGTCGGTTTCCGCGAGGACGGTGACGGACTCGCCCGGAAGCCCGGCGGCCTGGAGTCCCTCGCGGAGGGCCTCGGCGATCGCGAGGTTGGAGTGCAGGGCCTCCTTCCCGCCGCGGAGGATGCAGGCGTTGGCGCTCTTGAGGCAGAGGCCGGCGGCATCGGAGGTCACGTTGGGGCGGCTCTCGAAGATGATGGCCACCACGCCGATGGGCACGCGGCGTTTCTCGATTCGCAGGCCGTTGGGGCGGTTGTAGGCGGCGATGGCCTTGCCGACCGGGTCCACCTGGGCGGCGATATCGTCCAGGGCGTCGGCCATCGACTCGATCCGCTTGTCGGAGAGGGTCAGGCGTTGGACCATGGCCTGGCTCAGGCCGAACTCGTCGCTTCGGGCGAGGTCTTTTCGGTTGGCGGCCTGGAGGTCGGCCTTGCGGCGGCGCAGGGCCTCGGCGCACGTGCGCAGGGCTTGGTCTCGCTGTTGGCCGGTTGTGGTGGCCAGGGCGGCGGCGGCTTCGCGTGCGGCCTGGGCGATCCGCCGAACGTGGGCTTGCGCTTCAGAGGCGTCCATGGGTACCTTCCCGACCGGGGTCTCTCGCGTTGGGGTATCTTGCCTGCGCATAGCGTAGCAGAACCCTCGCGAGATGCCAAACGGGGTCCCGGTCGAGAAGGAGCGATTACAGCGGGGCGGCCGCGGGGAGCTTCTCGAGCTTGAAGCTCACGGAGGGCTTGGTGCCGACGAGGCTGAGGCTCAGCCGGGCGGGCAGGCGGACCTCGACTTGGCGGATCAGCCAGCTCTCGACGGGCTTCTTGTCATCCTCGGTCAGAACGACGAAGGCCTGCACGTCCCCGGGCTGGAGCTGGTCCAGGTCCTTCCGCGTGCCGCTGACCTGGATCTTCGCCCGCCATTCGGTGGCGGTCTGTCGCGTCAGGACGTACTCCTTCCACACGCCCTCCTCGAGCCAATTCGTCGGGGTGACGAGCTGGACGGGGACCGTGATCTCCTCGGTCTCGGTCAGTTGGGCGATCTTGACCTTCACCATGACCGTGGGCTCATCCGGCTCGACGGGGACATCGCCGATCCGGCGAACGATCTGCACGGGAAAGGGCTTGTCGGACGACATGCTGTTGAGTTCCACGCGAACGGTCCGCAGGGCGGGGGCCGGGTCGGCCTTTGTGATCTTCTCCCAGCCGCTCGCCGCCACCCGGATGCCCATCGTGGGCGGATCGATCACCACGTCGGAGAAGAACGCGCCGGTGTGGTCGAACTTGACGGGCAGGGCGTCCTTGTGGATTTTCTCATCGACGCGGACGCTGAGTGTCCTCGGCGAGGCGGACAGGACGGCGAGGCCTTCATTCTCGATGAAGGAGCTCTGGCTGAGGATCTCCCCGGTCGAGACGCGCCGGGTACCCCGGACGAGCTTGGTGTAGGAGATCAGCCCCTTCTTCGTGCCAAGCCACTGCTCGAACCGATCGATGCTGCTTCGCCGCCCGCGGACGCGGAAGTGGACGGGCACCCGGTTTTTGGACAGCAGGACGAGTTGCCGCCCGGGCACCACCGCCAGTTCGATCGCCGCGTCGAAGTCTTCCTCCTTGATGTACTCGACGTCGGCGTAGATCCACACCAGCAGGGTCACCAGAAGCACCCACAGCGCGTTGCGCCCGCGTGCCAGCCACCAGGTGCGGGTATACCGCGGGGGTTCGAGGATGTCGTGCAGTTCCCTTCGGGTCATGAGTCCTGGCCGCGGTTCGGTGTGGCGGATGATTCCTTTCGTTTGCGGTTGCGGGCCCGGCGGGGAGCCAGCAGGCCCAGGAGCATCTCGCGAAGGCTCTCGGGGGGCAGGCCGAGATACAGTTGCCCCTCGCACGCGAGCGAGACGCGCCCGGTTTCTTCGCTGACGACGAGCACGACGGCGTCGGAGTCCTGGGCGAGTCCGAGGGCGGCGCGATGCCGGCTGCCCAGGGACGGGTCCACGTCTTCGCTCTCGGCGAGGGGGAACTGGCAGCCGGCTGCCGCCACGCGCGCCTCGCGGATCACCACTCCCATATCGTGCAGGGCGCTGCCGGGGTAGAAGATCGTATTCAGCAGCCCCGTCGTCGCCAGTCCGTTGATCGGCGTGCCGGACTCGATGATCCCGCCAAGTCCGACGTTGCGCTCCACGGCGATCAACGCGCCGATCTTGTTGCGGGCCAGGTAGGCCGCCGACTCGCACAGGGCGTCCATCAGGGCCTCTATCCGGCCACCGGCACTGCGAAAGAGCTTGGCCTGGCCGATCTGGATCAGCACGCGTCGGAGTTCCGGCTGGAACGCCACCACCACCGCCACGAAGACGAACACGAGGAAGTGCCCGTAGAGGAACTCGATCCGTTTCCAATCGTCGTTCTTGGGCAGCAGGCGGATTCCGACGTAGACGAGCCCCAGCAGCAGGGCGGCGCCTTTCAGCAGTCTCGCGCCGCGCGTGCCCCGCAGGAAGCGCATCACCATCCAGACGACCGCCCCGATGAGCAGGAGCTGGACGCCCACCACCAACGGGTTGTACGCCACCACCCGCCGGAAGTACGTCGAGATGACGTTGAACAGTTCGGCCATGGCGCTCCTCGGCGCAGAATTCGCCTGCGGAGACAGGCTCTCTGCGTATACATCGACCCTCGCCGGCGAGAGGCGTTAGTCGATCATGGGCGTTTTTTTCTCAGCCGACGCGTCGATCCCCTCGGCGACGGTCAACGCCTCGCGTACGGCCGAAACGTCGTGAACGCGGAAGATCGTCGCGCCCCGCCACCGGGCCGAAAGGCACGCCGCCACCGTGCCCACAACCCGCTGCCTCGGCTCCGCCCGGCCGGTCAGCTCCCCGAGGAACCGTTTGCGGCTCGGGCCGATCAGCACGGGCCGGCCCAGCGAGGCCAGCGCCCCCACGGAAGCCAGCAGGGCCAGGTTGTGCTCCAGACGCTTGCCGAACCCGATGCCGGGATCGACGATCAGCGCCCCGCGGTCGACACCGGCGGCGGCCGCCGCCTCGATCCGCTCGGCCAGGAACGCCCGCACCTCGCCCACCACGTCGTCGTACCGCGGGTCGGCCTGCATATCCTTCGGGCGGGCGAGCATGTGCATCAGGACGAGCCCGGCCTGGCGTTCGGCGGCCAGCGCGAGCAGTTCGGGATCGTCGCGCCCCGCGGAGACGTCGTTGATGAGTTGTGCCCCGGCGTCGAGCGCGAAGGCAGCCACCTCGCTGCGTGTCGTGTCGATGCTCACCGGCACCCCGCAGGCGACGACGGCGGGCAGGACATCCCGAAGGCGGGCGATCTGCCCGGCGGCATCCACGCGGTCGCTGCCCGGGCGAGTGGACTCGGCCCCCACGTCGATCACGTCGGCGCCGTCGGCCGCCATCCGCTCGGCGTGGCGCCGCGCGTCGGCGGGATCGAGAAAGTCCCCCCCGTCGGAGAAGCTGTCCGGCGTGACGTTCAGGATGCCCATCACCACGGACTTCCCCGTGCGGTGGGAGGTCAGGATGTCGTCAAGGGCGGTTCGCATCCGAAGCGTCTTGGCGAGGCGGGCGCCGCGGGGTACGGCTCAGGTGACCTCGGGCAGCGGGCCCGCACCCGGCGGGTCGGTCAGGGCCGGCGGCTCGGCCGCCGGCGGGTCGATCTGCGGCGCCCGGGCACCCTCGCGGTCCAGCAGGTCGGCGACCGTCGGCTTGTCGAGTGTCTTGCCCTGGATGATCTGGTCAACCTCGTCGGCGCTGAGCGTCTCGTATTTCAGCAGGGCCTTGGCGAGGCGTTCGAGAGCGTCGCGCCGGTCGGCGAGGAGCTTGCTGGTGTTGACCTCGGCGGCGTCCATGATGGCCTTGACCTCCTCGTCGATGACCTGGGCGGTCTTCTCGGAGTAGTCCTTGGTCATGTCGGGATAGCCGTTGGCCTTCTGGTCGGGCGAGTATCGGACGAAGCCAAGCTTGTCGCTCATGCCCCAGTCGAGGATCATCCGCCGGGCGATTCCGGTGGCCTGGGCGATATCGGACGCGGCCCCGCTGTCGACGTCACCGCAGCACATTTCCTCGGCGATTCGACCGGCCATCGCCACGCGGATGAGGGCGTTGCAGTAGTTCCGCGTGTACATGTAGCGGTCTTTCTCGGGCAGGGCGAAGGTCGCGCCGGCCGCCACCCCGCGCGGGATGATCGAGACCTTATGCAGCGGGTCAGCCTCGGGGGTGAGCATCTGCACGAGGGCGTGGCCGGCCTCGTGGGAGGCGGTCATCTCCCTCTCGTGCTCGTCGATAACGCGGCTCTTTCGGGCCCGTCCCCAGCGGACCTTGTCGCGAGCCTCTTCGAGGTCGGCCTGCTCGATGTACTCCTTGTTGGCCATCGTGGCGGCGATGGCGGCCTCGTTCACCAGGGCCTCGAGGTCGGCCCCGCTGAACATGGGCGTGCCGCGCCCCAGGCGGTGGAGGTCGACGTCCGGCCCGCAGGTGACCTTGGCGGCGTAGATTCGGAGGATCTCGTAGCGCCCCTTCAGGTCGGGCAGGGGGACGCTGATCTGGCGGTCGAACCGCCCCGGGCGCGTCAGGGCCGGATCCAGCACGTCCATGCGGTTCGTCGCGGAGATCACGATCACCTGGTCGGAGGTCTCGAAGCCGTCCATCTCCACGAGGATGGCGTTGAGGGTCTGCTCTCGCTCGTCGTGCCCGCCGCTGGTGAAACCCAGGCCCCGGCGCCGCCCGACGGCGTCGATCTCGTCGAGAAAGATGATGCACGGGGCGTTGTCCTTGGCCTGCTTGAACAGGTCGCGGACGCGCGAGGCGCCCACGCCGACGAACATCTCGACGAAGTCGCTGCCGGAGATGCTGAAGAACGGCACGTCCGCCTCGCCGGCGATGGCCTTGGCCAGCAGGGTCTTGCCGCACCCCGGCTCGCCCACCAGCAGCACGCCCCGCGGAATCCGCCCGCCGAGACGCTGGAACTTCTTGGGGTTCCGGAGGAACTCGATGATCTCCCGGACCTCCTCCTTGGCCTCCTCGATCCCGGCGACGTCCTCGAACGTCACCTTCGAGGTGTCCTTCGTCAGAACCCGATGACGCGACCGCCCGAAACTGCCCAGGAAGCCCCCCCCGCTGGCGGCGGAGCCCAACCGGCGAATGACGAAGAACCACAAGACCATGAACAGCAACGCCATCAGGAGGATGTGAGGAAGAATGCTCTCCCACCAACTGGGCGATTCATAGCTGTACTCGGCGATGGGGACCTTGCGCTTCTGCGCGCCCTTGGCCAAGGCCTCCCGGAGGCGCTCGTCGAAGCCCTTGTCGGCCAGGGCATAGGCGTACTGGACGACGAACCGCCGAGATTGATCCGCCGTCAGCCCCGGCGTGTCCTTGACCAACTCGCCCTCGATCTTCCTCTCGTGGATGATGACCTTCTTGATCTCCCCGTTCTCGGCGTGGGTCCAGAACTCGTGGGGGAGGATCGTCCGCTGCTTGTCCATGCCCTGGTAGAGGAAAACCGTCAGGATGAGGCCGGCCCCGATGACGAACGCCCAGCTCAGCATGCTTCGGCCGAAGCGGTTGGGCATCTGCGGCGGGGTCGGGCCTTGCCCGGGCGGTCTGTCAGGCGTCGGGTCGTTCATGAGGCATCACTGCAATGGGGGCCTTGGTCTCAAGCCATCATAGGGCGCATCGGCAAAGCCTCCCGGGCCGATGAGCGCAAATGGAGGAATTCGGCTGCCGGAACGTCACGTTCGCGAGCCCCCCGCAAACGCACCCAGTTACCAATCGGCCTCCATCTGTTCAACGATCCGCTTGGCCAGCTTGTTCATGACATCCTCGCTGCCCTGGAAGAAGTCCTCCCCAAACGGTTCCGGCGGGATGTACGTTCCCGCCTGTCGGAAGTTCTTCCGCCGAGCGAGGACCTTGCCGTTTCGCAGGTCGGTCCACGTGAAGGAGACGGTCACCGTCAGTTCCTTCTCTCGCGGCATCCCGGAGTCGGGGTTGTAGCTCAGCACGCGTTGGCTAACGCGCTCGATCGTGCCGATCAGCTCCGTATCGGCCCGGTCCTTGCCGGTGGCCTTGTACGGCGTGTCGAGTTCCATGCACTTGATGATCGACTCGGTCAGGCGCATCTCCAGCCCGCGGCGGTACACCTGCTTGCCGCGATGCCAGATCGGCACGTGGACGGTCTTGACCCCCTCGACGTACTGGCTTTTCAGCGTGTAGCCTTTCGTGGGGTCGCTCGAGCATCCTGCCGTGGCCAGCAGCAGGCCGATGGCGAGCGCCCCGGCGATTCTCGTGGGAATGAGGTTCATTTCTTCCCGCCTTTGGGAGAGGGGTCAGCGAGTTTTTCCAGGTCCACCGGGCCGGGCGCCGTGGTCGGCCGAGTGGCCGGCGCAGGCTTGGGCTTCGGTCTGGGCTTGGGCTTCGGTGCCGGCTTGGGCTCGGGCTTGGGTTCGGGCTTCGGCGCCGGCTGGGTGGTGGCCGACGGCGTTGGCGCGGGTTTGGGCTTGGGTTCGGGCCGGGGCACGGGCCGGGCCGTCCGCCCGCCCAAGGCTGCACGCGCCTCGACCGCCCAGGCGCTGCCCGGATACTCCTGGACGACCTGCCGGAAGTAGAACGCCGCCGATTCGGGGCGTTTCGTCCGCTGGTAGAATCGCGCCGTCTCGTACGTGCGCTCGGCGCGGAGGACGGCGATCTGCCGGAGAATCTGCTTGGCCTTGGCACGGCGGGCGGCGGCGGGGTACTGGTCGATAATCACCTTGTAGCGTTGCTCGGCCTCGAGAAGGGGCGTCTCGTCATAGGGGACGCCTTTGAACGACGCGAACATGGCTTGGGCGGCCCGGAGCATCGCGTCCGGGGCGCGGGCGCTCTTGGGGAACAGTTGCAGGTACTCGTCGTAGGCGTCGGCGCTTTCGGCAAACTCGGACCGCTCGAAATGGTACGTGCCGATCCGCAGCAGGGCCTTCTCGGCGATGGCCGAGCCGGGCGCGTGCTCGGCAATGCCCCGGAGGATCTCCAGCCCCTCGTCGCGGGCCGGCAGGCGAAAGACCTTCGCGACGATCCGTTTCTTGCCGGCGAGGAAGGCGTTGGCCACGTCCATCTCGCGACTCAGCGCCCGTTCGAGGAACTGCCCGTTGGGGTAGCGATCGAGCATGGTCTCGAACTGCTCGTAGGCCTGGTAGTAGCGTTCGGCGTCGAGTTCGGCCTGGCCGGAAAGCAGCAGGGCCTCCTCGCACGCGTCGCTGTCGCCATAGCGTGCCAGGAACCGCTCGACGGCCACCAACGCCTGCTTGCGGTCGCGCCGGGCGACGTGCATGCGGATCAGGGCCAACTCCCCGGCGACCGTACCCTCGGCGGGCTTGGCGGCCGCGGTCCACTTGCCGTCCTTCCAGACGTACTCGCTCGCCGTCACCTCCGCCGTCGCCACCGCCAGCAGCAGGCCGCACGTGATGATCCGGGGCAAATGCCATCTCATAGTCGTGATCCCGTAGCCAATCCGGTTCCTCTCGCCGCGGCCTTGGCCCCGCGACGGCCGACGCCCGCGCAGTATACAACCGGGCGGCAAACGAACCACCTATTATACGCTCGCAGGCGTGCCCCGCAAGAACAAGGACTTAGGAAGATTCCCGCGGGAGTTCGCCTTGAGCCGGCGGCGAGGCCGGTTGACCCGTCATCGCGGCGGGATGGCCAGGCGGGCGGTCTTGAGCGGTTTGCCGAGTTGCTGCGAAGCGTGGTAGGCAAGCGTGCGGCAGACGCCGTGGGCCTGCGAGTCCGTCAGGGCGCCGCCTTTGCCGGCCCGCGCATCGGCCAGGGCCACCAGCCCCGAGAGCGTCTCGGCGTCCACGCGGACCTTCTCGGCCAAGGCGCCCTCGCAGTCGCCGCAGACAAGCCCACCTTCCATCGAGGAGAAGAACACGCGAGGTGACTTTCCGCCGGCGGCGAGGGCGATCGGCTGCCCGCAGGCCACGCAATGGCCCAGGTCGCCCAGCAGCCCGGCGTGGTGAAGCAGGCGCCACTGGAAGTAGGCCAGCACGGCCGGGCCCGGCGCGTCCGACTCGCCCAGGCGCCCCAGAGCGTGGTGCAGCAGGTCGAACACTTCCGGATGCGGGTCGTCCTCGGCGAAGAACTCGCCGACCAGCTCGACCATGAGCATGGCCCGGCCGAGGCGCCCGGCGTCGCGGCGGAGGCCGGCGTGGGAGACCGTCTCGGCGAACTCCACGAGCGTTCCGAGCCCCTGGCTTCGGGAGGGAATGAACACCAGGTCGCCCTCGCTCAGCAGGTCGACGGCGCCGCCGGTGGCGCTTCGGGCGCGCTTCGAGCCCTTGGCCAACAGGCGTACCGCCCCGGCGCCGCGGGTGATGAAGTGCAATACCTGCGAGGTCTCGCTGTAGTCGTTGGCCCGCAGGCAGATGGCCGGTTCTCGCTCTCGCATGGAATGCTATGGCTCCGCCGTCGGCCCACACGGTACCGCCGGCCGCCGGGGCGCGTAAAGGCCCTGCCACGCCGGTTCGCAAGGTCGGCGCGGCCCGGGCGGATTCCTGTAACGTTTCTGGCCGCGAATCCGTATATCCTATGAGTGAAGAGACCCGGCTCCGGGCACCCGTCCGGAGGCCCAGCCAAAGGAGAAACCCATGTTCAAGCACCGCCTGCTTCCCGCGATCGCCGCCGCCTCGGTCCTGCTGCTGGCCGGTGCCGTCTCGGCCGGGCCACTGAACACCAAGCAGGTCCCCGCCAAGGCCAAGTGGCTCGTCCACGCCGACGTGAAGGGCTTCCTGGCGACGAAGACCGGCGCGTTCGTGCTGGAGGAGTTGAAGAAGAAGGGCCTGGAGGCCGTGCTGAACAACATCCAGGAGGCCTTTGCCTTCGACGTGACGAAGGACCTCCACAGCGTGACGGTCTACGGGCGCCGCTTCGCGAAGGACGCCGCGGTCGTCCTGCTGAACGCGACGCTGGACCGGGAGCGAATCGCCGAGATGCTGAGAGGCAATCACACGTACCGGGAGGTGAAGTACTCCGGGCACACGATCCACCAGTGGACGGAGAACCCGGACTCCGACCCGCCGGGGAGCACGAAGTTCGCGGTCTTTCACGGCAAGGACCTGGCGCTCATGGCCGACCGGCTTCTGCTCGTGCAGGAGGCGGTGGACGTTCTGGATGGCCGGGGCGCGAGCCTGCCGGACCGCAAGGCCAAGGCCTCGGCCAAGGTGTTCCTGACGGCGTTCCTGACGGAGTTGCCCCCCCTCGGCGAGGGCAAGCCCGAGGGCGCGATCTTCCGCAAGATCGCCTCGGGCCAGCTCCAGGCGGGCGAGAGCCAGGGGCAAGTGCAGGCGCAGATCGCCGTGATCGCCAAGACCGCCAAGACGGCTGAGAGCCTCCGCAAACTCGCCGACGGGGTCCTGGCGTTCATCGACCTGGCCTCGCCCGAGGGCCCGGCCGGGAAGCCGGCGAAGCCCGGACCGGGGGTCGTGCTGGACGGCAAGCCCGTCCCGCCGGAGTTGATCGCCGTGCTCAAGGCCGTGACGGTGACCCTCGACGGGCGCTCCGTGCAGGCGCGGGCCAACGTGCCGGTAGCCCGCGCGACAGCGCTGATCCGCAGAATCATCCACCAAAACGACGACGCCGAGGAGAGCCAACCCGCGGAGAACTAGCGTGCCGACGGTCCTGCCCAACTCGCGGGATGCCAACGACGCCGAGCTCGTCTGCCAGGCGCAGGCGGGGTCGGGGGCCTCCTTCGCCGCGCTGGCCGATCGCTATCGCGGGCGCCTTTTGAAGTTCCTCCACACGCGCAAGCTCCGCCGCCACGACGCCGAGGACGTCGTGCAGGAAACGCTGGTTCGGGCATTCGAGAACATCCGCCGGTGCAATCCGGCAAGGTCGTTCGCGGCCTGGCTGTTCACGATCGCCGCTCGCCAGGCCGTCAGTCACCGACGAAGGCAGTCGCGGCTGGTTTCGTCGGCGGACCTGGACCCGCCCGCGCCGGCCGGCGAGGACCCGGCCCGGGTGGTCGCGGAGGCATCCCATCGCGACCGGCTCTGGGTCCTGGCGGAGCGGACCGTCTCGCGGGGGCAGTACACGGCATTGTACCTTCGGTACGCGCGGGAGCTGACGGTCCGGGAGATCGCGCGGGAGATGGCGATCACAACGGTCCACGTGAGAGTGCTCCTGCACCGGGCACGAAAGAGGCTGCTGGCCTCGGGCGCCCTGGCGACGTTGCGCCCGGGGGCCCGGCCGGGGCCCGGCCAACAAGCCCAACGAGGTGCGCCATGATCTGCATGTTCTACCAGTGGCGGATATCGCACGTGCTGGATTCTGAAGGTGTCCCGGGTCGGCTGCCGTGGCGGCACATGGCCCGTTGCCCGGCATGTCGGGACTTCTACGAGGCGAGCCAATCGCTGGCCGCGGGCCTGCGAGCCGAGGCCGGTCGGGATACGGCCCCGCAGCCGAGCCGGTTTCGCCGCCGGGTGGCACGACCGGTCCTCGCGATGGTCGCGACCGTCGCGTGCTGCCTCGCGGGCGCGGGCATCGTCCTGACCGTGGGCCCCGACCGGGCGTCTCACGTCAAGGCGGCCCGGCCCCGGCGCGTCCCGTCGGTGAGTGCCTCGATGCTCGGGCAAACGAGCCGGTGCGTCCGGTCGCTGACCGACCTGGCCAGGGAACCGCTCCTGCGTGAGATCCGCCATACGTCGCACGACGTGGAGGCCGCCGGACGAGCCCTGCTGAGCTGCCTGCCCCTTCGCCTGGCGAGGAACACGGCCCCGAAACCGTCCGACGACGCCGGCCGCGGTCGCGAAGAACCTCTCTGATCGGCCGCGACGAGGGGGGGCGTGCTCGTCCGGGCGGTCAGGCCTGCTCCGGCGCGGGCGTCTCGATCCGCTCGACCTGCAGACGGATGAGTTTCCGCTCGTCGGCGGCCAGGACGGTATAGCGAGCGCCCTGGCTTTCGAGCCGCTCGCCAACCTTGGGAATGTACCCCAGTTCCGCGAACACGAAGCCCGCCACCGTGTCGTAGTCCTCGTCCTCGGGCAGGTCGAGGCCGAGCACGTCGTTGAGATCGTCGATTCGCATTCGCGCGTCGACCTCGACAGCCCCGTTGCCGAGGCGCTTCATCTCCTCGGGCTCGTCGGCATCGTACTCATCCGCGATATCCCCGACGATCTCCTCGAGCAGGTCCTCGATCGTCGCGATGCCGGCCGTGCCCCCGTACTCGTCCAGGACCACCGCGAGGTGAACCTTCCGACGCTTGAACTGCCGCAGGAGATCGTCCAGCGGCTTGGTCTCGGGAACGAAGTAGGGCTTGCGCATCAGGCTGGGCAGGACCGCGTCCTTGGCCTCGGCGACGAGGTGCAGCAGGTCCTTGGCGTAGAGCACGCCAACGATGTTGTCTATATCGCCGTCGTAGACGGGCACGCGGGTGTGGCCGGCCTCGACGATCTGGCTGCACGCATCCTGCCAGGACGTCTCGACGGGCACGGCAAACAAGTCCGTCCGGGGGGTCATGATCTCGCCGACGTGCGTGTCGCCGAACTCCATGACGGACTCGATCATCTCGACTTCTTCGGCGTCGACGGCGCCCTCGGCGGCGCCTTCGGTGGCGGCCTGGAGGATCTCGGCCTTGGCAGCCTCCTCGCCGTTGTCGTCGATCGCGTCGGCCACGCCGCTGAGCCGGCGAATGGGCAGGTCAAACGCCGCCATGACGGCCACCACGGGGTAGAGCCCGTAGCGGCACGCCATCAGGAACCCCAGCGTCGCGTGGAGGACCTTCTCGCCGGCATACGACGCCCACGCCTGCGGGATCACGATGCCGAAGACGGTGATCAGGACAACGATCATCCCCGCCGCACCGACCGTCGTGGTCGCCGGGGCGCCGGGCACGCCGAAGAGCCTCAAGACCCCCAACGTCAGCGCGAGGTTCGCCACGGCCCGAAGCAGCGAGGTCGTCAGCCGAAGGGCAGGCAGGTGATGGGCCAGTCGCTCCAGGCGTTTCTGGCCGGCGGGACCCGAGAACGCCTCTTCCAGGGCCACCCGGCGGACCACGCGAAGCGAGTAGCTCGTCAGTGCGAAGAAGCAGGATAGGGCCGTCGCTCCGCAGACCACGACCCAGAGAAGAGAGCCCACGTTGTTATCGACTCCAATGGCAGCGCCGCCCAAGCCTCGTCGGGCCCTCCATACGCTCCAGCCGGGGCAAGACGCGGGAGACAGCCGAAACGCTCACGGACCCGACGCTTCCAACAGTCCATCATACCCGATCCCGCCCGGTTGACAAGACCGGTTTCCCGGCCCACGCGCCGGGCGCTCGGCCACCTGCCATAGACCCCTCCTCCGAGCCGTCATAGGCTCGGGTAGACCGCCTTGAGGTCCAGCGTGTCGCCCGTTTGCTTCTGTAGGGCCAGGAGCTTGGCGAAGAGGCGCTTGACGGTCGCCTTGTGGTCGGGGCTCTCGGAGAGGTCCTTCATCTCGTCCGGGTCGTTCTTGAGGTCGAACAGGAGGACCTTCTCGCAGGCCGGGAACAGCAGGAGCTTGAAGTCTCCCTGCGTGACCATGCGCTGGACGTTCAGGTACGCGCCGTAGATGGCGTCGTAGTTGCTCTTGCGCTCGCCGCGGACGATCGGCATGAGGCTCCTGAACTCGACGTGCTCGGGCCGCTTGAGGCCCGCCAGCTCCAGCGTCGAGGGCATGATGTCCTGGAGGTAGACGGGCGTTCGGATCCGCTTGCCCTTCGGCACGCCGGGGCCGTTGACCATCAGCGGCACGCGGACGCTGTGGTCGAAGAGGTTCTGCTTGCCGATCAGCCCGTGATGCCCGACGGCCAGCCCGTGATCTGCGCTGAAGAAGATATAGGTGTTCTTCGCTTGCCCGGACTTCTCCAGCGCATCGAGGATTCGCCCGACCTGGGCGTCCATGTGGGTGATGATCGCGTAGTACTCCTGGCGGTTGACCTTCACGGCGTACTTCGTGCGGGGGAAGGGGGCGAGCTTCTCGTCTCGCAGGCCCTTGCCGCAGCCGATCTTGTCCTTGTAGGGGTACTCCGGCAGGAAGTTCTCGGGGACCTTGACCTTATCGAGCGGGTACTTGTCGACGTAGCTCTTGGGCGACTGCCTCGGGTCGTGCGGCGCGTTGAAGGCGATGTACATGAAGAAGGGCTTGTCGGACTTGGCGGCCTGGCCGAGGAAGTCCAGCGCGTCGTCGCCGACGACCTCGCTCCAGTGCTTGCCGCCCTTCCAGTAGCCGCCGAATTTCGTGTCCCACGGCTTCCAGGGATCTTCCTTGCCCTCGATCGGGCGGTTGTAGCCCTGCTTGCTCTGGTTGGGCATCCCGCCGCGAACGTGCCGGGCGACGTCGAAGGCCTTCTGCGGATTGGCGCGGACGTGCCATTTGCCCGTCATGTAGGTCTCGTAGCCGGCTCGTTTCATGTGCTCGGACCAGAACCGCCCGGCGTCCCGCTCCTTCTCAGCCGATCTGTAGACCTTCTGCGCGTGCCAGAGGAACCGCCCGGTATTGAGCATGCACCGGCTGGCGATGCACACCGCGCCGCTCCAGGAGCCCTGGTTGTAGGCGTGGGTGAACGTCACGCCCCCGCCGACGAGGCGGTCGAGGTTCGGCGTCTCGATCTCGTCGTAGCCCAGCGAACGGATGCACTCGTAGGTCTGGTCGTCGGCGAACAGGAAGAGGATGTTCGGCTTGTCGGGCTTGTCTCCGGCAAGCAGTTGTCCCGGAG
>Ga0272442_10006563_pt1 | contig 15274 bp, 9 predicted proteins | sample SSMForm2O_FD_200262 | JGI IMG/M metagenome (GOLD analysis project Ga0272442, IMG submission 200262) | Marine sediment archaeal communities from Little Sippewissett salt marsh, Falmouth, MA, United States - SSM-Form-2O | ecosystem: Environmental > Aquatic > Marine > Wetlands > Sediment ...
TAATCTATTTAGGCTTTGTGTTATTTCAACTTTGGTTTGACAGGCATCTGGAGTAATTTTTTTCAGCATGATAACTTTTGAGTATAAATGCCACTAACCAAGCAAAAGACAAAATAACAAATATAGAAACAATGAATCCAGCCACTGGTAAAATAGAATTGATATATTCTATTGGCCCTGTTATCCTTTCGATATGTTCAGGAAAAAATTTCAATACAAGAAAAATTAAAGTGTTAAATAAAAAGAGGCCACCAAATATATTCCTTGTTTTCTTAATGCCTTTTTCAAGATGTTTACATTTTTCATGATAACGGGTTGCCTTATCAGGGCGCAAAAAATTATTATGCACAATATCAGCCATCTCCAAATTTTTATATCTAACTACAAAAAATAACGTCCAATTATTCCTGTAATGAATGTTTATGTAGTGTAAATCTAAGTATCAGGAGTGATAGCCGCAATTTTTATAGTTATAAAAAATCAACAGTCAAGAAAAAAATCACCATGCCATATGTTAATAACCTTTAATACACTCAGTTCAGATCCAATTGTAATATATCTTATACTTATTTCATGGATTTTATCTTTAACAGAATATTGTGAATTCAGCCTATGGCCTAAAGAGCAAAGGTTCAACTATAAGATAATCACCACATTAAAAAATCAGTAGTGTCCATTTAAATTATATGCGAATCTTCTGTGTCCCTTTATTTATAGGGAATATAACATTTTATTCATGGTGTCGATTTGAATTGAAACGTGATAGAAATATTGGTATTATAGATTTTAAAGATGCATTAGTGGTTGATTATTAGCCTGTTGAAAATTATATGGTTTTTTATTTATTGAATAAACGATTTTTATTGGACACTAATAATATCTTATCATAAATAATCGAAATAATTACAGGGAAAGAACACAATTGTCCTGAAGATATTACCGAATCCCGGCTTCCTCATACATTTCTATAAAATGCCTATCTAATTCCTCCGAATCCTTGTACTTTAGCCTCAATTCCTGAAGTTTGGCTTTCAGAGAATCAACTACCTCTTTATATGCCGGATTGTTATATTCGTTTTTCAATTCCAATGGATCATTTTTCCTGTCATATAATTCCCATGTATCAATATCGTCATAAAAATGAGCCAGTTTGTATTCCTTGGTTACTATTCCGTAATGACGTTTTACCATGTGGAATCCGGGGTATTCGTAATAATGGTAATAGACGGCATCGCGGTTCCAGGCATCGGTGTTTCCTTCCAAAAGGGGAAGCAGGCTTTCGCCCTGCATGTCTTCCGGGATTTCCAATCCGGCTGCATCGAGGAAAGTCTGGGCAAAGTCGAGGTTTTGAACCATTTCATCCGAAGTAGAACCGGGTTTTACTTTTTCAGGCCAACGCACCAGTAAAGGTGTTTTAAACGATTCATTATAAATAAAACGTTTATCGAACCAGCCATGTTCGCCGAGGTAGAATCCCTGGTCGGAAGTATAAACGACAATGGTATTTTCTGCCAATCCTCTCTCATCAAGGAAATCAAGCAGACGCCCCACATTTTCATCAACCGAGGCAATACATCCCAGGTAATCCTGCATATACCGCTGGTACTTCCATTGCATAATATCTTCATCATTCATTTCAGGATAGGCTTTCTCAAAGGCTTTGTTTATTGGGCCATAGACTGAGTCCCATTGTTGCTTCTGTTCCCCGGTAAATCTTGAGTATTTTTGTTTGAACACTCTTTTTCCCCAATCTGATGACTCCACAATTCCTAATTTATCAGCAATTTCAGGATATATTTTATTATCAGAAGAAATCGCCATATGTTTCCGTAGGTTCATTTCAGCCTGGGCTGCAGCCTCCCTGCCTTTATAATCATCAAATAGAGTCTCAGGTACCGGAAATGATTTTTTGGTAAATTCCTTATAGTGCCTGGCCGCAGGAAACCATTCACGGTGAGGAGCTTTATGCAGGTAAAAAAGTAAAAACGGCTTGGTTTCATCCCGACTGTTTTCAAACCAATCGAAGGTAAGGTCAGTAATAATATCAGTCACGTAGCCCATAATGGTTGTATCTCCTTTATTGGTTATAAACCTGGGATTATAATAATCTCCCTGACCGGGTAGAATTTTGAATTCATCAATACCTTTCGGATTGTTTCCGAAATGGAGTTTACCAAACATGGCTGTCTGGTAACCTGCATCATGAAAAAGTTGTGGAAAGGTTACATTGGCCGTATCAAACGGAAAATTATTATCGATTTTTCCATTGATATGAGAATGTTTCCCGGTCAGGATTACTGCCCGCGAAGGAGCACAGATAGAGTTGGTTACACAAGCATTGGTAAACAGCATCCCCTCCTTCGCCAGCCGGCCGATGTTTGGTGTTTGAATCAAATTATCGTTATATGCACTGATAGCCTGGTAAGCATGGTCATCACTCATGATAAAAACGATATTTGGACGTGCCAGCTTTTTTCCCCTTGCACAGGAAAACAAGGTTAAGGCAATTACTATCAAGTAAATTAATTTTCTCATTTTGTCAATAAAAATGAATCAATAAGTACATTCTCGGAACTGGATCCTGCAAAAACCTCATATTCCCCGGGTTCAACAATATAGTCTCCATTAGTATTATAAAACCCCAAATCTTCGGATGATAAAGTAAATGTTACAGTTTCGGCCTCCCCTTTTTGAATATGCACTTTTTGAAATGCTTTTAATTCTTTGTTAGGACGGGTAACAGAAGCAATTTTATCGTGGATGTAAAGCTGGACAACTTCTTCTCCATCAAAACTTCCCGTATTGGTTACTTCTACTGATATTTTCAGTCCGCCACCGGGAGAAAGGGTATTTTCACTTAATATGAGGTTATTGTATTCAAAGCGGGTATAACTCAGTCCGAAACCAAAGGGGTAAAGCGGAGAATTCGGGGCGTCGAGGTAATTGGATTTAAACTTAGTAAAGGTGTCACTTTCCTGAGGCCTGCCTGTATTTTTCATACGGTAATGAATTGGTACCTGCCCTACACTTCTCGGAAAGGTAACCGATAATTTCCCGGAAGGGATTTTATCACCGAATATTACATCGGCGATGGCATTTCCGGCTTCAATACCTGCATGCCACGTTAACAGGATAGCAGATGCCAGTTCCGACTCTTCATTCAATACCAGTGGGCGGCCCGTCATTAAAACCAAAACCAAAGGTTTTCCGGTTTTTGCCAAAGCCCTGACCAGTTTTTTCTGGCTTTCCGGGAGAGAAATATCAGACCGGCTTGCTGATTCCCCACTCATTTCCGTAGCTTCTCCAACCACCGCCACAATTGCATCAGCTTTTTTTGAAACAGCGATGGCTTCACGCAACATAGCCTCCGGTGCCCGTTTGTCGATATCGATACGGGTACCAAAAACATTCACTTTTGCAGCAAATTCCAAATCATCCGAGATATTAGCACCTTTGGCATATAACACATTCACTTTATCACCAACTACATTTTGAAATCCTTCCAAAACAGTAACAGCATATTTCGGATTTCCTGTTGGCGCCCAGGTTCCAAGCATGTTATTCCTGCTGTCTGCCAATGGGCCAATTAATGTAACTGTTCCACTCTTTTTCAAAGGCAATACCTGATGTTCATTCTTTAAAAGGACAAATGAACGGGCAGCTGCATCGCGTGCAAACTGCCTGTTTTCCTGAGTCAGGATTTCTTTTCCCGGGCGTGAATCGTCGAAATACCGGTAGGGATTGTCGAAAAGCCCCAACTTATATTTAGCTTCCAAAATCCTGTGACAGGCTTTATTGATATCTTCCTCAGAGATCAGGCCTTCCTCCAATGATTTTTCCAGTGTCGTTAAAAAACCTTCGCCTACCATGTCCATATCCAGGCCAGCTTTTAAGGCGAGTACCGAGACCTGCTTTAAATCGCCCATCCCATGGGCAATCATTTCATTTAGCGATGTGTAATCGGAAACCACAAAACCGTCGAATCCCCACCTGTTTCGCAACAGGTCGGTCAACAACCATTTGTTGCCGGTAGCCGGAATGCCATCCACATCGTTAAATGAAGTCATTACACATCCCACCTCTGCATCGATTGCAGCCTTGTATGGTGGCAAATATTCATTGTACATTTTCAGCCGGCTCATATCCACTGAGTTATAGTCACGGCCTGCTTCCGGAGCACCATATAAGGCAAAATGTTTTACCGTTGCCATCATGGTATTTTCATGGCTTAAATCCTTGTCATGGTATCCTTTAACCATGGCTTTTGCTATCTGAGATCCCAGAAAAGGATCCTCTCCAGAACCTTCGGAAATCCGCCCCCAGCGCGGGTCGCGTGAAATATCCACCATGGGAGAAAAGTTCCAGAATATCCCCTCGGCAGTTGCTTCAGTTGCTGCAGTCCGGGCTGTTTTTTCAATCATATCCATATCCCAGCTACACGAAAGCGCAATGGGTAAGGGGAAGGTTGTCTTATACCCGTGAATCACATCTGCCCCGAAAAGCAAAGGAATGCCCAGACGGCTTCCTTCCACTGCCAGTTTCTGAGTCTGCCTGGCTTTTTCCGGGCCGTATACTCCAAAAATACCACCTACCTTACCGGCTTTTATTTTTTCCTCCACATCGGAGCTTACCGCCGATCCGGTGGGGATCCCACCTCCCTGGTTCACGAGGTTTAACTGCCCGATTTTTTCCTGAATAGTCATCTTTTGCATTAACTCATTAATAAAAGAATCCATTTCAGGATCACCTGAATTAGTTTTATCGGCCCGACAGGAAATCAGAAATACAATTGCTATTAACAGTATTCGTTTCAGTTTCATATAAAATGTTTTTCCTTCTTAATCTGTTTTTATGATTTCTGATTTTTCAGAAATCCCGTTTTCATTAAATGCCTCAATGGTAAAATAATATGGCGTATCACGGTCAAGGCAGCGCATAAAATGCTCCGTAGATTCATAAATCAACCATGACTGGTATAATTTATCCGGTGCAATCCCCCAGCGTATGTTGTAACCTTGTGCGTCTTTAACAGGTTTCCAGGAAAACGAAACATCCCTGCGGTCTGTTTCACGGGTTACACTGAAGCCTTTGACCTTTGCTGGTTTTTCACCAAATCCCAAACCAAATACCCTTATTTCTGACATAGCCAGGTTAGCTCCGGGCACTTCGATATTTTTATAGCGGACAAACTTCGCATTAACCGGTTGATTAAGGATTATATAAGCATTTGGAGTATCCTTAAAACTATTGCGCCGGTCAACCACTGTTTGCCAGTTATTTCCATCGGTTGAAATTTCAATCATAAAACGATGCCGTAATCCTTCTGTACGCGTGTATATACGTGACTCATGGTCGTGAAAATTTAATTGAAAGGCATAGATTTTTCCCGGATTCTGCATTTCTATTTTTACCCATTGCCGCTCGTCGTTGGCATCGGCCACCCAAAAGGATTTCGGGCTTTCGTCGGTTAACACTTCTGAAATAATTTCACCGTCATCGCTTTCTTCCAGTGGCATTTCTGTGATGTCGTATTCGTCATCTGTTGAAGTGCTTTTTTTAATCTGCATCAGTGATGATGACACTGTAGTTTTCCCTTTATATGAGAGCAACATCCAGCCACAATGCTGCCCTGCTTCTGTGGGATGGTTTGGGCCGAACCGCGGGTAATCGCCGTAGTGGGTATCTGAGTGCATCAGACCTTCTTTATCGAAATAAACAGGGAACATACAAAGACGGCGTTCCCAATGCGAGTTAGATGCCAATGCCATGGTTGCAAAATGCCAGTACTGCCCCCTTGTTTGCTTTACAGTAATTCCGTGGCCTGCCCCATTTGTAAATCCCCCGGGTTTAAAACTCATAGGATTGTTTTTCATATAGGAAAAAGGTCCCAACGGAGACTCCCCTATGTAAACGCCATCGCCATAAACATTGAACTGTGTCCCGGGCGCCGCATATTGCAGATAGTATTTTCCATTGTGCTTGGTCATGGATGCACCTTCCATATAACCCTCCTTTAAGGTGGGATGAAAATTGTTTTCGCCAAACCGCTCCCATCCATGCTCTTCCTCAACCAAATTGATCAAATCTTTTTTGACACCGGTTTCCAACATGCGGTCGTTTTTGTTCAGTTCTTTGACACGGATTGGGTGGACATTCGATGAGCCCCAGTACAGATATGTTTTTCCATCATCATCGATAAATAATTCTGAGTCCTGGATATTGCTGGTGATCGAGGCTACGGGTGTCCATTTCCCGCTTTTGGGGATATCCGAGTATAGTATACTCCCGTAACCTGCCGGATCTCCGGCAAAGTACAGGATTGAATCCTCGTAGTTAAAAGCTGTGGGTGCATTGCACCCTTCAAAAAACCATTGCTCCGGTTTGATAAAATCCCAGTTTATCAAATCTGTTGAATGCCAGTAACCAAACGAACGGGTAACAAACATGTAATATTCTCCCCGGAATTCAACAACAGCCGGATCGGCTCCTGAACGGTATGAAATATTCCTGCTTGAATTATAAACCATGTATGTATAGTCGATATCCAGCGGATTGCAATAGGTTTGTGGCACAATTTCCTGCCCATGGATGTCAGTACTTAAAAGCACAATAACTGATGCAAGGATATAAACTAATCGTTTCATTAATTCATGTAATTTAAAATAAATCCGTCTATTCCTACAAGGTAGCCATCGGAGTATCCTGCCGACCGGGAATCTTTTCCAACAAGTTCTATTTTAAGTTCGTTCTTCCCTTTTTTCAATTGCACTCTGCCAAAGGTTACCGGTCCTGTTGGCTCAACCTTTTGCGCATACCCATCGACAAAATGACCAATCTGTTTTTCATTAACATAAACCTTAAAAATCCCGTAATCTTTGGCACGCGTAAAAAAGCCTGTAAATTCGTATTCTCCCTGTTTATTAACCTGAACGGGTATCGTTAACCAGTCACCAGGCTGTGCTTCCACCCACCAGAGTTGTGCATCGTTACCCCATTGCTTTTTTACTGACGGCATTTTCTGAATCCTGAGAGTTCCTCCGGTTACTTCTGCTTTATCTATTAATTCTTCCGCCTCAATTACAGGTTTGCGGTTGGCCACAACTGTTTTTTCGTGTTCTTTTTTCAAATCAGTAAGTCTTTCAATAATTTCCGGATGTTCATCAGCTACATTATATTTCTCAGAAGGGTCACTCTCCAAATTGAATAACAAGGGCGGATCGTGGTATACCAGCGGTCCGTTGGGGTAAGCAGTCTGGGTAATATAATGTGCCTTCCATTTCCCATTGCGTACAGCAAAAACAAGGTTCCCGCGGTAAAACATAAAGGGTTCATGTTTAAAAGGATTGATATTCTGTAATGCGGGTAAAATATCCTGCCCATCCAATTTCCTTTCCGGTAGCCGGACTTTAGCAATTTCAGCAATTGTCGGCAACAAGTCCAGGGAGGTAGCAACATTTTCATTAACAATGCCTCCCGGAATATCTCCCGGCCACCAGGCGATCATCGGCACCCGATGCCCACCTTCCCAGGTTGTACCTTTTCCTTCTCTCAGTAATCCTGCTGAACCACCATTTTGCTTCTGTACCAACCACGGGCCGTTGTCACTTGTAAAAATGACTAAGGTTTCTTTATCCAGATTTAGCTCTATCAAAGTTTTTATGATTTCGCCGGCACTCCAATCGAGTTCTTGCACTACATCACCATACAGGTTCCGCCTGCTTTTACCTTTAAATTTATCTGAGGCATATAAGGGTGTATGAGGCATGGTGTGTGCCAAATATAGAAAAAAAGGCTTGTCTTTGTTTTCTTTTATAAAATTTACCGCTTCCATGGTGTACCTTTGCGTAAGTGTTGACTGATCAGCGGGTCTTTCTATAATATTTTCATTATGCATCAAAGGTATATTCCAATAGCCTGGTTGTCCGTTTTCAGGAGGGATATAATCCATGTCGTTGGAATATGGAATGCCGTAATAGCCATCAAATCCATGCGCCATTGGAAGGTATTTCGGAAGATGCCCCAAATGCCATTTCCCGATAGCCATTGTCGCATAATCTTTCTGTTTCAATACTTCAGCTATGGTAACCTCTTCTGGCTGCAATCCATTATCGTCGTTAGGGAATAAAACATCAGCCCTCATAATTCCATGAACCAACCCGGTTCGGACAGGATACCTGCCGGTCAACAATCCTGCACGGCTTGGTGTGCAAACTGCTGCTGCCACGTAAAACTGTGTGAATCGCATCCCTTCCTCCGCCATTTTATCAAGATGAGGCGTTCGTATGGTTGGATGGCCATAACAGGAGAGGTCGCCATAACCCAAGTCATCGACAAAAATGATAATGATGTTCGGAGGGGTGTCCTGAAGTTGGCTTGCTGATCTTTTTGAAGGGAAAATTAGAATAGTAATGAATGCAAGTAAGATGAAAACAATTTTCCTCATGGCTCTATCTTTTTATTAAAGTCGTTGAATAATATTGATCCCCATTTTCTTCAAGACGGATAATGTAAAAACCAGCCGGTATACCGGACCAATCAACCTGTATTTCCCTTTTGCCCGGATCAGTCTGTACTGCTTTTACTAATTGACCATCTATACTATACAGATTTATTAAACCTGAACTATTTTCAACGATTGGTTCCGGAATAAAAACATTTACCTGACCTGTAACAGGATTCGGGTAAATTTTTAATTGTTTATTGTTTACTAAATTTTTTGAATATGTAGATATTTCATACTGGAATCCCAACTTATCCAATCCAGCCTGAATATCCGTATCTTTCATTACAAAATCCCATAAAAGCCCGGTTCTGTAATTTTCAATCATTACGACAATAGGCCCCTGGTCAATTCCGATATACGCTTCCTTTACCCAATCAAGCTGATCATTAAAAGCATCATAAGGGCCATAAATCCCAAACAGGTCCTTTCCCCTTTCCCGGTAAAAATATTTCAGGGCAGCCATCGATTCTTCCGGCGTATAGGGCATACTTGCAAGGGCTGCGGTCGGGCTGATGGTTCCGTTATCATTATTCATCGGACGGTGAGCTGTATATCCATAGGGATCATCGCTGGCAGTCAGCCCCCAGCATTTATCACTGTAGTTTTTAAAATTAAGCGGATTATCTACTGCATAAGCATGATGGATCTTCGCTGTGTTAACGTGCTCCTGCCAATAATCGGCATACTGGTCTTTTAATCCATGCGGATTAATGCCCAGATGTGAATAATGAATAAAGAATAACGGGCCTCCATAGTTTGACGATAAAGAAATATTGTATCCGTAGTAAGAGCGAAGGCTCACCATGCTTCCACTTCGGGTCCATCCTTCATCATATACTTCTTTGGGAACTCCATGCGTTGGCGATGCTGCTGCCATGATGTAAGTTATCAGGCATTCGTTCCATCCTCTCACTTTCATGTTTTTCTGAAAATTGAAATTGGGAGACCAGTGCCAGTAGAGTACATTCTGCCCGTTTTGCCGGTACCAGTCCCAGTCAATGCTTCTCCAAAGCCTATCTGCTTTTTCCCTTATCTGAACAGATTTCTGATCGTCCTCTGTAAAATAATTTTTTACTGCGATCAGCCCCTGGGCTACATACGAGGTTTCCACAATATCGCCCCCGTCATCGTCGGCTGAAAAAGGCTGGGTTTCGTATGTGTCGGCATTGTACCAGTGCGACCATGCGCCATGATACCTGTCGCAATTCTCCAAAAAATCAAGGATCAATAATATCCTGTTTTTAATTTCATCCCGGGATTCGTATTCTCTCTCAAACGCTACAATCATAGCCATCAGCCCCATTCCGGTAGCACCGGAAGCTACCGTGTGCCCGTTTCCGTTTGACCGTTCAACCGACATCCCTGTTGCCTGATGGGCTCCATCCCAGAAATAATTAAAGGTGTACCGTTGGATGAGGTCCAGCAATTCTTCATCCGGGAGGTCGCTGATATCGACTGATACCTCTTCTCCTTCCGATTCACTACCCTGATGCTCAGTCAGTACTTTATAAATTACAGTCATATTTCTTCCATATAAGGGAAGAAAATCAAGATAATAGTTATTGTTAGTTTCACCCCGGAGTTTAAAAGTATTTCCTTTATCAAAAGAAGCATAAATCCGGTACTGCAGGCCATCAGCCGGAACATCCCATTCTAAGTGGGCATGGCTGTCAAATCCCTGTGCAGAGAGATTTTCTACCGGAGGAATAACATCGAGGCTTTTATAAGCTACAATTTCATCGAGAAGGATTTCCCGGGAAGTATTATTGGTTTCCGATTGATTAAAAATTATGCCTTTCACCATGGTTCGGTTCAATCCGTTTGATAGAAAAAATTCATTAAGTGGAAAAACAATCCGGGTCCATTCACCTTTTTTGACTGCGTTGTTATAATCCGATAAATTATAAAATTGGGAAGTTATTTCACCTGAGCCACTTGCCAGGGTTGTTTTTAATGCAATCAATGGCAGGGCTGAAGCAGGGAATTCATTTTCAGAATAAATATAAAATGAAAGGGAATCGATATCGGTAAGGTCGGCTGTACTCCAGTCGCTGCGATAGATGCTGACCTTCCAGTTTCCGTTTGGAGAGGAAGTATAATTGAATTTTAATGAAGTTGCCCCTTTGTATGCATTTGTCGAACAGGGTACTTTGTCGTTCCATTGCGGTCCACCGGGCGGGTGTGTATATTCAAATATACTTTCCCCGAGGTTATTTACATCGACAATCCCCTGGTTGTAATAGTTTTCATCCGTCCCTTCGGAAAAAAAATAAACCTCCTGTGCAAATCCTGTATGTACCAGGAATAATAAAATACTTAATATTATTTTGTATCTGACCACCCGTTCAATATTAATAATTGCCACCGATATCATGCTTTGACAGGCTCAGCATGACTTTTCTGATTTATATTATCTATTCTATAATTATTACCAGTTAAGTTATGGTTCCTTTTAATAAGAAAATCCAAGCCTGTCCAGCCCATTCTGTACATCCGGATCTTTCATAAATAAATCCCACAACAATCCGGAGCGGTAATTTTCGATCATTACGACAATAGGCCCCTGGTCGATAGCGAGGTATTTTTTTGGCCACCAGTTATAATCCTCGCTGAAGGCATCATAAAAACCATAAGGCCCCCAGAGTTTATCTCCCAAATTCTCATAAAAATGACGGATCACCGGCATTACTTCATCGGGTACATAGGGAATGGAAGAAATCGCAGCGGTAGGTGCTATCACCCCCAGGTCCAGAATTGGTTTATGCCCGGCATACCCGTTTTCAATGGAGGCAGAGTCGGGTACAGGCTTTTTGTCTGTCCTCCCCCTGAAATATTGCGATGCTCCACGAACCGAATAGCTTGAGGTCAGCCCCCAGCAGTTCTCACTATAACCTTTATATCCGTAAGGGTTCTCTATACAATGTGCCCGGTTGATCAGTGTGTGTGCTACATTGTGATCCCAGTAATTGGCATACCGGTCTGAAAGATTTTTGGGATTCAATCCCAGGAAGGAATAATGGGCCCAGAAAAGTGGGCCGCCCTTCTGTGGGTCGGCATGATGTTTCAGTGTTAAGGTATAACCGTACGTTGTATTATTCACCTTTATGTCGCCGTTTTGTGCCCATCCCTCGTGGTAAGCTTCAGGAGAAATGGGGTGTGCGGGAGAAGATGCTCCAAGGATATACGTTATCAAACACTCATTATACCCCCTGATTTTGTGGTTCATTTTCCAGCCATAGTTCGGAGACCAGTGCCAATACAATATGTTTTCACCTTTTTGGTGCCAGTCCCATTCTACTTCCTTCCAGAGTTTATCGATCCGGCCTGCCAGTCTTTTTTCCTCCGCATTGCCGTTCAGAAAATATTGCTTTACGGTGAGCAGACCCTGGACCAGGAAAGCGGTTTCTACCAGGTCGGCACCGTCATCGTACTTGCTGAAGGGGTTTACTTTTCCGGTTTCCCCGTTCAGCCAATGGGGCCATACACCGTGAAAGCGGTCGGCTGATTCCAGGAATCCGGCTATTTTTTCGAACCGGTGCAATCCCTGTTCGCTGGTAATGAATCCTCGTTCAATGCCAGTTAGGATGGCCATCAATCCAAAACCAGAGCCTCCGGTTGTAACGATATGTTTATCATTTTGCGGATAAACGTCATCGACATGAAACCGTTCCCGCGCCATACCCGAATTTGGTTCCGCCCCCTCCCAGAAATATTGGAATGTACGGTACTGAACTGAATCCAGCAACTCTTCGTCGCTTAGTTTTTTTTCTGTTAAAGTGTCTCCACCCTTATTTTTATTTGGTTGCCCACAGCTTATAACAATACCTGTCAGCAAAATGCCAATTACAAAATATCTCATCCTTTAAATATATGAATTAAACGTCCAATTATGCAGTAGCCAGGTTAAAAAGGCTGCCCGGATACTTCCAGGCAGCCTTACCTGTGAGAATAACCTAACTAATTAAACGAATGAACTTTCGGTCGCTACTGATTATCATCGTCCATGATAGCCTGCACTTCTTCCTGTGTGAGTGCTTTGTTGAACAAACGCAATTCATCCATTAAGCTTTCATCAGAAAAATGGCTCCAGCCTGTAAACCTTGGTGCCCCTGACATGATCGACAGAACATCGCATCCTGCCCAGTCAATGCCGTCAAAAGCATCTTGTTTTACGACCTCGCCATCGATATAAACCAGACATTCTGTTCCTGAAATGGTAAAGGCAAAATGATGCCAGACATCTACGGTTGGATCAACTTCTGCGGTTGTCCCTCCATCAAACCATGTGTCTGCTGACCCATTTCCTGAATTTAGTTTAAACCTCTGATTATCACCTGCTTTTTCCCGGAAGAAACGGAACCCGTTTTTTCGGTTGTTTTGTTTTACTGGGTATTCAGCATTCTCTGTATCCGGAGGGCCGATTACTAGGATACCTGCCCGGTCGGGCTCCGGGTTGACTTTCATCCAGAAAGAGGCACTGAAATTATCTGCCAGGATTTCATCGGTCGGGAAAGTGAGGTACGATTCGGCTGAGCCGGCATAGGCTTTACCTATTTTTCCATCGGCAAATCCTGGTGTCCCAACCACTGTTGGTTCTGTTTGTGAAACGTATTCCAGGAACATATCTTCAAATGGCATGTAGAAAATTTCACCTTCATATTTAGGTGTATAGGTAAAGTTTTTGCCTGATTCTTCGGTAATGATGCTCTGTATTTCCTGCTGAGACAACGCATAATTGAAGATGCGCAGTTCATCCATTAAACCTTCATCCGACCAGTGGTTCCACCCGGTAAAACGCGGAGCACCTGACATTATAGAAAGCACATCGCAACCGGTCCAGTCTATTCCTGTAAAAGCTCCCTGTTTTACTACCTGTCCATCGATGTATACTACACACTCAGTGCTTGAAATGGTGAAAGCAAAATGGCGCCACTCGTCAATCGACTGGTCGACCGTTGCAGCAGCACCCCCATCGAACCAGGAATCAGCCGTGCCATTACCGGCATTGAGTTTAAACCGCTGGTTTCCTCCCGCATTTTCACGGAAAAAGCGGAATCCGCTTTTCCGGTTGTTTTGTTTCACCGGATAATCTGCATTTTCAGGATCTTCCGGACCCATAACCAAAATGCCTGCCCGGTCGGGTACGTCGTTGATTTTCATCCAGAATATGGCGGTCAATTCATTGCTTTGCAAGCCTTCGGCAGGGAAGGTCAGGTACGACTCGGTTGCTCCCTGGTAAGATTTAAAACCACCGAGGGCATCATTTGCAAATCCGGGATTTCCAACTACCGTAGGCAACTCGAAGCTAACCATGTTCATAAAATCTCCCTCGAATGGCATGTACAATACTTCGCCGGGATATTTGGGGATGTATGGTGGAACCTTTTCAATATTGATTTCAACTGAAGTTGTTTTATTATCCAGGTCGGTGGCTTTAATGGTAATTTTATGTGCTCCATCAACGACATTATCGTATATCAAACTGTCGACTACCAATCTTCTGTAATCTAAAAAATCAGTATATGTGGCAATGTTTGTTCCATCGAAAAGTACTTCTACTGTACCCAATTCAATATCGTCGCTAACTTCGAATTGAATGTTTACGGAAGAAACCACCTCGGGCAAGGAAATTTCCGTGCCTTCGGTCGGATAAATGAGTGTAACAACCGGGGCGGTTTCGTCCGCTCCCGGATCCACGTTCGAAATTGAATCGATGTAGTTTTGGTCGCAGGCATTAATCAGAAATACTGTTAATACCAGAAATATTATTTTTAAATATGTTTTCATTTCAATAAGTTTTTATTGGATTCCTTCAGCTAATTGTGGTAACTCAGCGACTTGATCTGCCGGGAAAGGCAAATATGCTTTATCCATTGTAAATATTTTTCCTTCATGGCTCAGTTCTGAGGTATTTTCAGTCCTTACCATATCGAAGAAACGTATTCCCCACTCGGTAGCTAGTTCTGCAAATTTTTCTTCGAGTACCTGTTGTGTATTCACTCCGTTAAGGTTATCCAAACCTGCACGGTTGCGTACCATGTTTACCGCTTGGTCAGCGCTTATCGAAATGCTGCTGTTTGCTCCTCTTGTCAGGGCTTCAGCATACATGAGCAATATTTCTGAATAACGTATTACAATCAAATTTTTATTGCTACCAGGTGCTGTCCTTCCTTCTATTAACTCAGTTGAAGGTTGAATAAATTTACCTGCTCCCCATTTTTTTCGGGCATTGTTTATGAATTCATCACCTTCCCTGTTGAAATTGTTAATCCAATCGGGCAATGTACCCCATTCATTTTCAATTTCCGTCATTCCGTCAGGTGTCCAGTGAACAGTGGTTTCAAGCCTTACTGTTTCACCTCTGTCAAGCATGAACTTAATATATTTTTTTGTGGGTTCGTAAAAATTCCAGCCCCCACCGGCACCGGTTCTAACCGGTTTCCAAGCAAGACCATACGGATTAAATCCATGGCGGGACTCATCACCTTCGCCCTGGTTAAAGGCAGAAAACTGGAATTCCAGGATGTTTTCATCATTCAATTTTCCTGCTTTTTTGAAAAGATGATAAAAATCAGAAGACAACTGGAATTCACCGGAATTGATAATTGCAGAAGTTGCATCAGCCACACCTTGGTAATTTTCCAGTTCCTGGTATGCCATTGCCTGAATAGCTAAAGCAGTGAATCGGGTAATGCCACCTTTCACATCATTACGTTTGTTAGGATGTACTTCGGGAAGATATGGAACAGCCTCATTCATTTCATCTATGAT
>Ga0272442_10006566_pt1 | contig 15271 bp, 10 predicted proteins | sample SSMForm2O_FD_200262 | JGI IMG/M metagenome (GOLD analysis project Ga0272442, IMG submission 200262) | Marine sediment archaeal communities from Little Sippewissett salt marsh, Falmouth, MA, United States - SSM-Form-2O | ecosystem: Environmental > Aquatic > Marine > Wetlands > Sediment ...
ACCTGATCATTGATGAAGCTCATAATTTACCTCATCTAGCTCCATCTGAACTGGGATTAAGTATTTCTTATTCAGATTTTATCAATTTTTTTTCCCAAATTTACTCCAGTAAAGGAAAGTATCAATCAGGTGTTGTAGTGAGGATCAAAGCCGATGCAGTTAAGAGCACAACCGACAAAAAAGATCGTTTGCTCAATAAGATAAAAAATTTTTCTATTATACTGGAGAAGAATAAGGATTTATTGAAGGAATTCTTCAGCAGGATCGAACAAGAAGTAAAGGAAAAAGGTAAGTACAGGAAACTGAGGATCAAAAAAAACGAGGATCATCCCTTTCTTCAGGATAATCTTAATAGGATTATTATTTCCTGGCAGGAATTTTCCGCGGAGATTGTGGATTTAAAAGAGATCATGAAAGATATTCCGTCTGCTCTGTTTAATGATTACGATCAACACTTGGAAAATTTGGAAGGAATTATCCAGAGAACTGCTGATTTCCATGATCAACTACTATCGGTCTATAATGCAAACCTTGAGAAAAATGCCTTCTGGATGGAAAACTTCCAAACAACCTCTGAGAATTATCCGGGAGGAATACTTAATTATGCTCCCCTTAATATCAATCAATTGATGAACGATCTTCTCTATTCCAAAATGAAAACAGTGATATTTACTTCCGCTACAATTGCGATCCGTCAAGTATTCAAATATTATTCTAATCGAATGGGATTAGACATGCTCGAACCTGGATTTGTAAATGAACTGGTAGTTGATTCCCCATTTGATTACAGAAAAAATTCCGCAATCTTAGTAGCAGGGTATTTGCCCGATCGGAAAGATCGATTTTATCTTGTACAATCCACAGAGCTGATCAAACAAGTTCTTAAGGCCGCTCGGACAGGAACAATGATCTTGTTCACAGCTTATGATGATTTGAACAATGTTTTTGATGCTATAAACGAAGAATTATATGCTGATGGTTTCTCTGTATATGCTCAGGGTAAAGGTATGAGCAGATCTGTAATGCTAAAGGAATTCAGAGAACAAGGTAATGCGGTACTACTGGGAACCAGTTCTTTCTGGGAAGGAGTGGACATACCGGGTAAATCGCTCTCATTATTGATTCTCTATAAATTACCTTTTATGGTACCGACGGATCCTGTGGTGGAAGCATATATTGAGAAAATAAAGCTTGAAGGAAAGAACAGCTTTTTACATTACATGTTGCCCAATGCTTTACTTCGCTATCGACAGGGTTTTGGAAGACTGATCAGAAACAAATCTGATAACGGTATGGTGTTGGTATTAGATAGTAGGATCAGCACCAAAGAATATGGTAAATTTTTCACCGAGATAGTACCAACCAGGACAACAATATACAATTCACCAGCGGAGGTTATTGATATCATCAGCAGATGGTTCAGGAAATAGAAAATTTCTAAGACTGAAAAAGTTCAAAATTCTTAATCTAAGATCTGAGTAAGATCGACTAAGGGTTAAGTGCTTAAAAATAGTAATATTACGAAAAAAATAAAAAATTATTGACATTTAAACAAGCAATCTGAATTTGACAATCTCTGTCGAGAATGCAGGCAGCAAATAATTTTTGTGCTGCTGTAAAACCAAACCTGAAGGGAGTTTTTCCTAAATAGGTTTTTAGATCTTTGAGGAGGAAAGATGGCTAAGGCTAAATTCGAGAGGACAAAACCTCATGTAAATATTGGAACAATCGGTCATGTTGACCATGGTAAGACGACGTTAACCGCAGCGATCACCTTATTTTTGAGCAAGGCAGGGGGGGCTAATTTTCGTTCCTTCGACAGCATAGACAATGCGCCAGAGGAGAAGGAGCGCGGGATAACAATAGCCACAGCCCATGTTGAGTATGAGACGGAGAATCGTCATTATGCCCATGTAGATTGTCCGGGACATGCGGATTATGTAAAGAACATGATCACGGGTGCAGCCCAGATGGATGGAGCGATATTGGTAGTATCAGCTGCAGACGGTCCGATGCCTCAGACCCGTGAGCACATACTTCTTGCCCGTCAGGTAGGTGTTCCGGCGATGATTGTTTTCATGAACAAGTCTGATCTGGTAGATGATCCTGAGCTTTTAGAGCTGGTAGAGCTTGAGGTACGAGAGTTATTGACCGAGTATGAGTTTCCTGGAGATGAGATTCCAATCATAACTGGATCTGCCTTGAAGGCATTAAATGGAGATCCTGAGGGGGAGCAGGCTGTTATCGATTTGATGAAAGCTGTGGATGAATATATACCTCTTCCCCAGCGAGATACAGACAAGCCATTTTTGATGCCGGTAGAGGACATATTTTCCATCTCCGGTCGCGGCACGGTAGCCACAGGTAGGATTGAGCGTGGTGTGATCAAGGTAGGAGACAAGGTAGAGCGCGTAGGAATCAAGGAGACCGTTGAGACGACCTGTACGGGAGTAGAGATGTTCCGCAAGCTTCTGGATGAGGGTCAGGCAGGTGACAATGTAGGTATTCTTCTGCGTGGGATGGCCAAGGATGAGATTGAGCGTGGGATGGTACTGGCTAAGCCTAAGAGCATCACTCCCCACACCAAATTCAAGGCAGAGACCTATATTCTAACCAAGGATGAGGGAGGGCGTCATAAGCCTTTCTTTACCGGATATAGACCTCAGTTTTATTTCAGGACAACCGATGTAACCGGAACCATAAGCCTTCCTGAGGGAGTAGAGATGGTAATGCCGGGAGATAATGTTACGATCGAAGCAGAGTTGATAACTCCGATCGCTATGGAGAAAGGTCTTCGCTACGCTATCCGGGAAGGTGGTAGAACCATCGGTGCCGGTGTCGTGGCAGATATCATGGAATAAATCGGAGATAATTGATGCGTGAAATAATAATACTAGCTTGTGAAGTGTGTAAAAACAGGAATTATACTACTACCAAGAACAGACGAACTCATCCTGACAGATTGGTTTTAAAGAAGTATTGCCCTAATTGTCGAAAACATACTTCCCATAAACAGACGAGATAAAGTTAAAAGTAGGCTTGTAGCTCAACTGGTAGAGCACCGGTCTCCAAAACCGGGGGTTGCGGGTTCAAGTCCTGCCGGGCCTGCCATATTTTTTTAATAGAGAGTGTTTATGTTTAAAAAAATTTTAAAATTTTTCAAGAATGTCAGACAGGAGATGAAGAACGTTACCTGGCCCACAAAATCAGATCTCAAAGAAGGAACAACAGTTGTTATTCTGATGTCCATTTTTGTGGGTATCTTTCTTTCTGTAATTGATGCCATATTTGCGTTCTTGATCAGAACCGTGTTGTTGAAGAGTTAATTTTATGAAGAAATGGTATGTGGTTCACACCTATGCCTCCCATGAGTTCAAAGTTAAAGATGCCATTCTTAAGGGAATTCAGGGTACTGAGCTGGAAGAGAAAATCGGAGAGATACTTATTCCAACCCAGAAAACATTCCATATCAGAGATGGTAAAAAAGTAGAACGGGAGAAAAAGCTTTTTACCAGTTACATCATACTGGAAGCAGAATTAACACCCGCTGTCTACAGCTTTATCGTGGGTCTTCCAGGTGTTACTAATTTTCTTGGTTCCAAGAAAAAACCTCAGCCACTCACTGAAAACGAAGTCAATCGTTTACTTGGTATTGCTGATAGAGACAAAGATGATGAAAAAACTTACCAGTTCATAACGGGTGATATGGTAAGGATAACTTCAGGACCTTTCAGCGATTTTGAAGGTGTAATCGAAAAGGTCAATGAAGATCAGAATAAGTTAACCATTAAGGTTACTGTTTTCGGTAGGGTAACTCCCGTAGAAGTAAGAAACGACCAAGTAGAAATATTATAAACAGAGGAATATAATGGCAAAACCTAAAGATGTTGAACATGTTGTCAAATTGCAGTTACCGGCTGGCAAAGCTACTCCGGCCCCTCCGGTTGGACCGGCATTAGGGCAAGCCGGGATCAATATCGGAGAATTCTGTAAATCTTTCAATGACAAAACCAAAGACTCTCCCGGTATGATCTACCCCGTGGTAATCTATGTTGCAAAGAACAAATCATATACATTTGAAATAAAGACACCTCCGGCTGCTGTCCTCATAAAAAAAGAAGCCGGCTTGGCAAAAGGTTCTAGTGTTCCTAATCGAGATAAAGTAGGTAAAATAACCAGAGCTTCCGTCAAGAAAATTGCTGAATTAAAAATGAAAGATCTCAATGCATACTCTGTTGAAGCAGCTATGCGTATGATCGAAGGTACTGCAAGGAACATGGGGGTTGAAGTAGTCGATTGACTTGCTTTCGAACCATGTTAACCGCAGGAGATTGTCAAACAAGGAGTGTGAATGGCTAGTAAACGAATGAAAAAAGCCAAAGAGATGTTCACCAAGGAAAAAAAATATGGGATCGATGAAGCTATCAAGATCCTTAAGGAATATCCCAAGACCAAATTCGACGAAACAGTTGAATTGCATATGAACCTTGGTGTTGATCCTCGAAAGGCTGAGCAGCAAATCAGGAATTCTCTGGTATTACCTCACGGGACAGGGAAAACTCAGAGAGTACTTGTATTTGCTGAAGGTGAAAAGGCAGAAGAAGCAAAAGAAGCCGGAGCAGATTTTGTGGGTGTTGATGAATTCATCGAAAAAATCAACTCCGGATGGCTGGATTTTGATGTTGTTATCACAACCCCAAATCTAATGGGAAAGATCGGTAGATTGGGAAAAGTCCTTGGTCCTAGAGGTCTGATGCCCAATCCAAAAGTTGGAACTGTGACTATGGATATTGCTCAGGCTGTTAGTGATTCCAAAGGTGGAAAGATTACTTATCGTGTAGATAAATTCTCTAACCTGCACCTGATAGTTGGTAAACAAAGTTTCCCGGAAGCTAACTTGAAACAAAATTTACTTACTATCATCGGTGCAATAATACGGGAACGACCAGCTTCTCTTAAAGGAATTTTTATCAAGAGTATGACTCTGACATCTACTATGGGACCTGGCATTAAACTTGATGTTTCTGCTGCAAGCCTGGAATCTAAAAAGTAGGAGTGGTAATGGTACAGCAATATAAAATCGATGAAGTAACCAAGATAAAATCCCGTCTGGAAAATTCTAAATCTATCGTCTTAATAGACTACAAAGGTGTTAATATTGAAGAAGTCGATGAACTGCGGAACCGAATGCGTAACGCTGGAGTCGACTACTTTGTATCTAAAAATACCTTTATTAAAATCGCACTTAACCAATTGGGCATCTCTGATCTGGATAATTTCCTGGATGGACCAACAGCTATTGCAACATCCGGAGAAGATGAAGTTGCACCTGCCCGGGAACTTGCAAATTTTAAAAAAGAAATTACAAAAGATAAGGATTTTCCAACTTTCAAGGTTGGTTTTGTTGACGGTAGTTTAATGGATATTTCTCAATTAGAAGTTTTAGCAAAACTACCAAATAAGGAAGTTCTGATCTCGCAGATCCTGCAAGGATTCAATGCACCTATTACAGGTTTTGTCGGTGTTCTTCAGGGTATCATCAGAAAATTTGTTTATGTTCTTGACGCTGTAAATAAAGAAAAATCAAAAAATAATTAGAAAAGATAAACGGAGGAAATAATGGCTGATAAAAAGCAACAAGTTATCGATATTATCAAGGAAATGAGTGTTATCGAGTTATCGGAATTAGTAAAAGAACTAGAAGAAATGTTCGGTGTTACAGCAGCCGCCCCAGTTGCTGCAGTTGCCGCAGCTCCGGCTGGTGGTGCTGCTGAAGCAGCTGAAGAAAAAACAGAATTCGATGTAATTCTCACAAATGCTGGAGACAAGAAAATTCAGACAATCAAGGTTGTAAGAGCAATTACCAAGCTTGGTCTTAAAGAAGCTAAGGAATTAGTTGATAATGCTCCCAAACCAATCGTGGAAAAAGTGTCCAAAGAAGAAGCTGAATCAATCAAAACACAGGTTGAGGAAGCAGGTGCAACTGTAGAGGTAAAATAAAAACAAAAACATATGAAACGGAAGTGCCTTTGATAGAAAAGGTACTTCCGTTCCTGAATTCCAAGAATACTGAGAAGCGAATTATTTCGCTTTTTGCGCAATAAGGAGTTAAATCTCTTGAAGATAAAAAGTTATTCCCGTATAGATAAAGCAGCCCGGGAATCAGGGCTGCCTACAGTGTTAGTACCCAATCTCTTGGCTATGCAGATAGATTCATTTAATGAATTCCTGCAAAAGGATACCCACCCCCAGAAAAGGATCAATGATGGCTTGGAAACCGTTTTAAGATCCATCTTCCCCCTGGAAGATCAGAAAGGGATCTATTTTCTTGAATATCTGGATTATGTAGTCTTAAAAGAAAAATACACTACCGACGAGTGTACTGAGCGTAATCTTTCTTATCAAGCACCAATTAAAGCCAGGATGAGACTTACTATTTACGATGACGAATTACTAAAAGAAACTGGTGAAAAAAGGGTAAAAAGTACTATTGAGCAGGATGTGTTCCTGGGTGAGATACCGTTGGTTACAAATAGAGGTACATTTATCATTAATGGTGCTGAAAGAGTCATTATCAGCCAACTACATCGCTCTCCAGGTATATTCTTTTCCGAAACTAAACATCCCAATGGTAAAATGCTCTATTCTGCTAAATTGATTCCCCAGAACGGATCCTGGCTGGAATTTACCATGGACAGCTATGACGCCATGTTCGTCCTGATCGATAAAAGAAGGAAACTACCGGCTACCGTTCTATTAAGAGCAGTGGGACTGTCTACCAATAACGATCTGCGTAATTATTTCTATCACAGCGAAGTACTTAACCTTAACAAAGCTAAAGAACGTTATACTTTTGAAGATCTGATCGATCAGGAAACCGGAGAAATAATCGTCGAAGCAGCCACTTATATCGATGAAGAAACCTTGGATAAACTCAAAGATAATAAAATCAAATCCATTAAAGTGATCAGTGAGGATTCGGACATTACCAGGAAAATTCTGGAACAAACAATCGCAAAAGATCAAACCACAAATCAGGATGAAGCCTTCAAAAAGATCTATACTCTTATCCGACCTGGGGAAGAACCTTCTACTGAAATTGCTCAGGATCTATTCAATCGGATGTTTTTCAATGAAAGGCGCTATAATCTAGGCAAGGTCGGACGACATAAATTGAACAGTAGGCTGGATCTGGAAATCGATAAAACGACCCACATCCTCACCCGGGAAGATTTTATCTCAATTGTTGAACATCTGATCGCAGTTTACAAAGATGAAGATAATATAGACGACATAGATCATTTAGCCAATAGAAGGGTAAGAACAGTTGGTGAATTACTTACCGAACAGTACAATATTGGATTATCAAGAGTAGCCAGAACAGCGGTAGAAAGGATGTCAATTGCTAATCCCGACGAGGTAACTATCCATGACCTGATCAATAGCAATGCCTTAATCGCTGTAGTACAGTCTTTCTTCCTGACCGGGCAATTATCTCAATTTATGGAACAGACCAATCCCCTAACTGCAATTACTCACAAAAGAAGGTTATCCGCCCTTGGTCCGGGAGGATTAACCAGGGAAAGAGCTGGTTTTGAAGTTAGAGATGTTCACTATTCACATTATGGAAGGATCTGTCCTATTGAAACACCGGAAGGACCTAACATCGGTTTAATCTCATCACCGGCAATGTATGCCCGGGTTAATGAGCTTGGTTTTCTAGAAACACCCTACATCAAAATCGAAAATGGTAAGATCACTGATAAAGTTGTATTTCTAGATCCTTATCAGGAAGAAAAGTTCACAATTGCCCAAGCTAATGTTAATTATGATAAAGAACTAAAGATTACTGACAAATTCGTTTTTGCCCGTCATAAAGGTGAGTTTCTCCAAGTTCAACCCGAAGAAGTGCAGTTTATGGATGTATCCCCTCAGCAGATAGTCTCGGTTTCTGCTTCCATCATTCCCTTTCTTGAACACGATGATGCGAATCGAGCTCTGATGGGATCAAACATGCAACGCCAGGCTGTACCGCTTATAAAACCCGAGATGCCTATCGTGGGTACAGGAATGGAAAAGGTAGTTGCCGAAGATAGTGGAGCTGTCCTGACAGCACCTTTTGATGGACTCGTGACCAAAGTTACCAGTTCCTATATCGATATCGAAAGGAGTAATCCTGACGAAAGCATTCTCGATCTTGGGATAGGTAACCGACTCTATTTGAAGAAATTTGCCAGATCAAATCAGGATACCTGCATGAATCAACGCCCTATTGTAAAAAAGGGTGATGTTGTTAAAAAAGGTGATATGTTAAGTGATGGTCCAGCAATATCAGAGGGTAGACTTGCTTTGGGCAGAAACCTTCTGGTAGCTTTCATGCCCTGGTATGGCTATAATTTTGAGGATGCAATCATCCTCAGTGAAAAGGTGGCTCAAGAAGATATCCTTACTTCTCTCTATATCGAAGAACATGAGGTCTTGGTAAGGAACATGAAAAATGGAAAAGAAGAACTTGCCTATGACATTCCAAACGTTCCAACAAAATCACTCCGAAATTTGGATAAAACAGGAATTATTAGAGTGGGTTCCGTTGTTAGGGCTGGAGATATCATCGTAGGAAAAATAACACCTAAGAACATCGACATAGATCCTTCCCCGGAAGAAAATCTGATGCGTGCCCTTTTTGGTGATCGAGCCGGTGATTTTACCAACAGCTCACTCAAAGCAAAACCCGGAATGGAAGGTGTAGTAATTGACGTTAAGGTTTTTTCCAGGCTCGAGGAGATCGATGAACTGGAAGAACAGGATCGCAAGAAAGAAATCCTGGCCAGAATAAAACTGGAAAAAAATGAAAGACAAAGAAAAATTGATGATTTTCTTAAAGACCAATTATCCAACAGATTAATTGGTAAGGTGGCAAAGAATATTGTCGACTCCAAAACAAACATGTTTTTTATTCCTTCTAATAAGAAAATAACAAAAGCAGATCTGAAGAAAGTAAATTTCAAACGTCTTAACCTTGATTACGATCTGGTCGATGATGCAACTGTAAATGCCGAAATCTATAATCAGGTAATCCTCAAGGTAAGGGTAGCTCAGGAAGAAAGCAATAATATTTATAAAAAAGAACAGGAACGCCAGAAACACGGTGATGAATTACCTTATGGCGTTAGAAAGATGGTTAAGGTTTATATCGCCAAGAAACGTAAAATCCAAGTTGGTGATAAAATGGCAGGTCGTCATGGTAATAAGGGTGTTATCTCCAGAATATGTCCGATCGAGGATATGCCCTTTACCGCTGAAGGAGAACCGGTTGACATCATTTTGAATCCTCTCGGAGTTCCTTCTCGTATGAATATTGGACAAATACTGGAAACCCATCTGGGACTAGCAGCAAAGGTACTTGGTTTTCGGGTTGAATCCCCTGTTTTCGATGGAGCTTCCCTGAATGATATCCTCAAAGAATTGAAGGGAGCTAAACTACCACTGGATGGAAAACAGATTTTGTATGATGGTAAAACAGGTGAAGCCTTCAAAGAAAAAGTAACAGTGGGCATAATGTATATGCTGAAACTTAATCATCTGGTTGCTGATAAAATGCATGCCAGATCAACCGGACCTTATTCATTGATCACCCAACAACCACTGGGTGGAAAAGCTCAGCACGGTGGACAGCGTCTGGGAGAAATGGAAGTCTGGGCACTCGAAGCTTATGGGGCATCCAGATTACTGGAAGAAATGTTAACGGTAAAATCTGATGATGTGGATGGACGAACAAATGCTTTCAAGGCAATAACCAGCGGACAAAATCCACCCAAACCAGGAATTCCGGAATCATTCAATGTTTTGGTAAGTGAATTGAAATCTCTTTGTTTCGACATCGAATTCCTTACCGAAAAGGAATCTTAAACTGGGGGTATAAGTGATAAGAGAAATAAAAAGAGATAAAAGAATCGAAAATTACGATAAAGTAAAAATAAAAATTGCTTCCCCTGACGTAATAAGAGAATGGTCTTACGGGGAAGTAACCAAACCTGACACTCTTAATTATCGAACTTTGAAACCGGAAAAAGGCGGTCTTTTCTGTGAAAGGATATTTGGACCTGAAAAGGACTATGAGTGCAGTTGTGGTAAATATAAGAAAAAACGTTTTCAGAACACGGTTTGCGATCGTTGCGGAGTTGAAATCACAACCTCCAGAGTGAGGAGATCACGCATGGGACATATCGAATTAGCTGTCCCCATTGCCCATATCTGGTTTGTTAAAAGCCTTCCCAGCGTGATCGGAACCCTACTCGATCTTCCTGTAAACAAATTAGAACGTATCCTTTATTATGAATCATACATTGTCCTAAATCCCGGTGATAGTGATTATGAGAAAAAAGATCTCATCGATGTTGATGAATATTATGATATCAGAGACAGAGTTAGTGAAGATTTTCAAGCTTTGATGGGTGCTGAAGCTATAAAGATTCTTCTGGAAGAATTGAATCTGGAAGATGAAGCTATGAATCTGCGGACCATCATTAAAATGGAAACTTCTATCCAGAAAAAACAGAAAGCGATCAAACGGCTTAAAGTTATTGATGCCCTAAGAAAATCAGGAAACAATCCTGGTTGGATGGTACTGGAAGTTTTGCCTGTATTACCACCTACTCTAAGACCCTTGGTCCAATTGGAAGGTGGTAGATTTGCTACAGCTGATTTCAATGAACTCTACCGAAGAGTTATAACCAGAAATAATCGATTGAGGGGTTTGCTGGAAATCAATGCTCCTGAAGTAATCCTGAGAAACGAAAAAAGAATGCTTCAAGAAGCGGTGGACGCTTTGATAGATAATTCCAGAAAAACCAGACCTGTGAAAGGACGGGGCAATAGACCTTTGAAATCCTTAGCAGACCAGCTTAAAGGAAAAACCGGCAGATTCCGCCAGAATCTCCTCGGAAAAAGAGTAGATTATTCAGGTAGATCGGTCATCACCGTAGGACCCAATCTCAAACTTCATCAATGCGGTATTCCTAAAGAAATGGCCATTGAACTTTTTAAGCCGTTCATCATAGAAAAACTCGAAAAAATGGGAGAAGTAGAAAAAACTAAAACCGCAAAAAAATTGATCGAAAAGCAAAAACCTCAAATCTGGAAGATACTGGAAGAGGTTATAAAAGATTATCCCGTTCTATTAAACAGAGCACCTACCCTTCACAAACACGGGATCCAAGCTTTTATGCCCATTCTAACAGAAGGTAAGGCTATTGAACTTCACCCTCTGGTCTGTATTCCTTATAATGCGGATTTTGATGGTGATCAAATGGCAGTGCACGTTCCACTTTCTTACGAAGCTCAAATGGAAGCCAGAGTTCTGATGCTCTCATCCAGAAATCTTCTACTGCCTTCAAATGGAAAACTGGCAATGGCAACAAACCAGGATATTGTTCTGGGTATTTATTATCTCACTGTTTTAAAAGATAAAGAACCACCAATAGATGATGAGTACTGGAAAAAACATACCTATAGTTCAACCAATGAGTTATTGTATGCTTATGAATATTCCGAAAAGCATATTAAAGTTAATAAGAAAAAAGATTCGGATAAATATCTTGGCATTCATTCCTGGATTAAAATCCTGATTGAAAACAAGTTGATCGTCACCACTGTTGGAAGGGTCATTTTCAATGAAGTCTTACCTGAGGAAATGAGTTTTAAGAATTACACTTTTACCAAAGGCAAATTGAACGACATAGCTATGGACTGCTTCAATCTGGTAGGTCAATACAGAACATCTCTCATCCTCGATATGATCAAGGAAATGGGATTCAAATATGCAACCAAGGCAGGGATAACATTCAGTATCAGCGATGTAATTTCTCCCAAAGAAAAAAATAAAATAATTAACAAAACCGAGAAAGAAGTCCAAGAAATAATCAGCAGTTATTTAAATGGTGAAATAACTGAGACCGAGCGCTACAATCGTGTGATCGATAAATGGAAATTAGCCACTGAAAACGTGACTGAAGTTCTCATGAAACAACTTGAAGAAGACAAAAAGGGGTTCAATTCGATCAATATGATGTATATTTCCGGTGCTCGGGGTGGGAAAGATCAGATCAAACAATTAGGGGCTATGCGTGGCTTGATGGACAAACCTTCCCGCGGAACTTCAGACAGCATTGCTGAAGTAATCGAAACACCCATCAAATCTAATTTCAAGGAAGGATTAACCGTACTTGAGTATTTCATATCTACTCACGGAGCACGTAAGGGATTGGCCGACACAGCTTTGAAAACAGCAGATGCTGGTTATTTGACCAGACGACTGGTTGATGTTGCTCAGAATGCCGTCATCACGGAACCTGATTGCGGTACTATCGAAGGAATCAAGGTTTCCGCCCTTAAAGAAGGTCTTGAGATTGTGGAACCTCTTTCCGAGCGTATCAAAGGTAGAACCGCTGCTGAAGATATTATTGATCCGGTAACCGAACAGGTTATTGTTGAAGCTAACACTCAGATCACAGATAATATGGCTATTACTATCCAAAATCATGGAATCAATACTGTTAAAATCAGATCAGTACTTACCTGTGAATCGGAAAAAGGTATCTGTTCCAAATGTTATGGTCGAAATCTGGCTACTCATAAATCCGTCACCATCGGTGAACCGGTAGGTGTACTTGCTGCTCAGAGTATAGGTGAACCCGGGACTCAGCTTACCCTGAGAACTTTCCACATTGGTGGGACTGCATCCACTGATGTTGATCTGGCAGAAGTTGCAGCTAATTCCGAAGGTATTATAGAATTTGACCGAATGAATACCGTAACCAACCGTTCAGGCGAATCCGTTTCCATAACATCACTGGGTAGGATCAAAATAGTAAATGAAAAAGATGGAACTATCCAAGAGAACTATAAAGTTGAGTATGCTGCTACCATTTTTGTCCGGGAAGGACAAAAGGTTGTAAATAACACAAAATTGTTCAGTTGGGATCATTATAATAACCCTCTGATAGCTACAACCAAGGGAAAACTAGTCTTTGAACATTTCGAAAAAGATGTAACATACAAGGAAGAATTCAATGAACTAACAGGTTCCCGTGAGATAACGATAATTGATTCAAAAGACAGAAAAAAGCAGGCTCAATTCAAGATCGTGAAAGAAGATAAAAGCGAAGAGGTTATTCCTATCCCTACCGGATTGAATGTGGAAATTGAAGATGGTGTGTATGTTTATCCTGGAGATATCTTAGGTAAATCTTCCCGTATAACAGTTAAACAAAGTGATATTACAGGTGGTTTACCCAGGGTTCAGGATCTTTTTGAAGCCAGGGTTCCCAAGGAGAAGGCAATTCTTTCGGAAATCAATGGAATTGTATCAATCGGAGATCTTACCAAGTCCGGACGTGTAATATACGTTACTGCTGATGACAAGAGTGAGAAAAAATATATCATCCCACCTGGCAAAAGAATAATTGTACATCAGGGAGATTACGTGGAAAGCGGTGATGCATTGTCCGGTGGACCTCTTGATCCTCATGATATACTCAAAGCAAAGGGTATCACAGCTGCTCAGATCCTTATCCTGAATGAAATCCAGGAAGTATATCGAAAACAGGGTGTTAAAATTGATGATAAACACATCGGTGTTATCATACGCCAAATGTTCAAAAAAGTTAAAATTCTTAATCCAGGACATACAATGTTCCTGGAAGGAGAAATAGTAGATAGAAATCAAGTAATGAAGGAAAATAAACGAATCGAAGAAGAGGGTGGCGAAGGAGCTACTTTCGAACAACTGGTTCTGGGCATTACCAAAGCAGCTCTACTTACCGATAGCTGGCTTTCTGCCGCTTCTTTCCAGGAAACGACCAAAGTTCTCACACAGGCCTCTATCGAAGGAAAGGTTGATGAACTGGAAGGTCTGAAAGAGAGCATCATCATCGGTCATAGGATTCCAATTGGTACAGGAACGAAATACTACAATAACATCATCCTAAGATCCGTGGAAGAGGGTAAATCTGTGAGTGAAATTATTAAGGATATTGCCCATCCAGTTGAAGAAGAAAATCTGGAAAGCATACTTGATTTCTAAAAAAATATACGGAGGAAATATTAGTGCCAACAATTAACCAATTGATCAGGAAAGGACGAAAACGAATAGAAAAAAAGAAGAAAAATAGAGCCCTTTCGTCCTGTCCCCAGAGAAGAGGTGTATGTACAAGAGTTTATACTACAACCCCCAAAAAACCGAATTCTGCATTGCGTAAAGTTGCCAGGGTTAGGCTAACCAATGGTTTCGAAGTTACAGTTTACATTCCTGGAGAAGGACATAATTTACAAGAGCACTCAATCGTTCTGGTTCGCGGCGGTAGAGTTAAGGACCTTCCAGGTGTCAGATACCACATCGTGCGAGGTGCATTAGACACCAGTGGTGTTGAAAACAGGATTAACTCTCGTTCCAAATATGGAACAAAGAGACCCAAACATTAGGAGGTTGTTGATGTCGCGAAGAAAAAAAATTATCGAACGTGAGATTCTTCCAGATCCCAAATACAACAGTATCGTTCTCAGTAAATTCATAAATACCATGATGCAGCGTGGGAAAAAAAGTCTGGCTGAACAGGTAGTATATGGTGCACTCGATTTGATCGCCCAAAAAACCAATGAAGATCCTCTGGAAATATTCATGCAAGCTCTGGAAAATGTTAGACCTTTGATCAAGGTTGTATCCAGAAGGGTAGGAGGAGCAAACTACCAGGTACCCACAGAGGTAACTCCCAAAAATGCTCAAACCCTTGCTTTCCGCTGGATCATTGGTTTCGCTCGTAAAAGACCTGAAAAAACTATGACCGAAAAATTGGCTGCTGAAATTCTTGCTGCTCACAAGAAAGAAGGAGCCAGTATAAAGAAAAGAGAAGATACTCATAAAATGGCTGAAGCTAATAAGGCTTTTGCCCACTTTAGAATATAATTTTTCCTATCGATATGGCAGATGACTTAACTCACATTCGCAATATCGGTATAATGGCTCACATCGACGCCGGTAAGACAACTACTACCGAAAGGATGTTGTTCTATACCGGCATTATTCATCGAATGGGTGAAGTCCATGACGGTAATGCTGTAATGGACTGGATGGAACAGGAAAGAGAAAGAGGAATTACCATAACTTCTGCAGTAACAACCTGTTTCTGGAAAAAAACTCAGATCAATATCATAGATACTCCCGGACATGTTGACTTCACAGCTGAAGTAGAACGCTCTTTGCGTATCCTGGATG
>Ga0272442_10006567_pt1 | contig 15268 bp, 25 predicted proteins | sample SSMForm2O_FD_200262 | JGI IMG/M metagenome (GOLD analysis project Ga0272442, IMG submission 200262) | Marine sediment archaeal communities from Little Sippewissett salt marsh, Falmouth, MA, United States - SSM-Form-2O | ecosystem: Environmental > Aquatic > Marine > Wetlands > Sediment ...
AAACGAGTAGTCCATGTTACACCAGCATCTTCAGAAAAAGCAACATAGACATCAAGATCCGTTACAAATGTAGCCCAAAGAGTACTATTACTCTGACGGCAAAGCTTACGTGAATTAGTATAAGTAATATAAACAGTGGAACCAGTATACACCTCATAATTAGGATCAAGTTCAACAAAAGTACCAGCCTCAACAGGATTATCAGAGATCACACGGAAATAAAAATAATCATAACCATCAATAGAAACAATACCATGCCTTACATGACTGTGTTCTGCAAGAGGACTATGAATATAATCACTCCAGTTAAAAACAAGATCAAAACTAGCGTTATCAACCTCATATGTTAAAGTATACTCATATAAACCACTTCTATTGATATATTCCTTTACACGATAATCAATAGCGAAACTAAAACGATAAAAAGCAGCAGTACTAGGACCAGGGGGATCAATAGCAGTAAAATCACATGTGACCTTCCTACTGCTATCATTTATATACTCCACACCAACATTTAAAACATCAGTAGTAAGATTCACACCAGTACCAGGGATCTCCTCATACCAAGTTTCACCATCCAGACTACCCTCAAGTCTCCATAATGCATGATTTTTAAACACTGACCAGAATTGACTCCAGTTAATCTGTGGTGCTGCATAAATCTGATAAGGTTTTAACTCTGGATAAATCCACCAAGAACCATCACCCTCTGGTGGATCACCCAAAGGAACAACAACTGTATCATCACCCGCTGTTAACCATTCACCAATAACCTCACCACCAGAACGACCATCAAACAACGGCAACAAAAAAAAAGAAAGAAAACCAATAACTAATGTGAACCCAGCAAAAAAATAACCAGCCAAGGGCAACACATGAACAACCCAGCCCTGCTCATCACGCTCAAACACACACGACATCAGTATTTAGCCTCAATCAAGATACTCCAAGTAAGAGTACCATCATCCGTGATACGATACCCATCACTATTATCATCCCACCAGAAATTAATCCAGATATAACTATCACCCGTATCATTCCGACTAACCTGACCACCACCATTATTATCAGACCCATCATCATCACCAACCTGAGCAACAGCACTAACCGTCTCATCACCAGAAACCGTAAGAGTACACCTGCAACGAGATCCAATGAAATCAGCACCATCCTTCACACTATCATTAAAACGACAACGAACCACGAAATACCCAGGATCCTCAGACGCCAAATCAGTATCAGTATCATCAGCATCAACATACCCAGAGACATTCACCCAATCATCATACGAACCATCAGTCGCATTCGCAGCAAGACACGTACCAGGAGTCTCCGCATAATCAAGGACAAACGTAGCCAACCAACCACTTGTACTTGCACCAGGATCATTCTCACCAAGGATAAGCATATCAGAAGTAACCACAGCAACCGTATGCCACTCCAACACATCCTCATCAACAGGCTGCTGAAGATAAGACACACCCACCATAGCCACAACTACTGACAAAACAACAAGACCAGAGACAATACCAGCTTTCAAACAAAAAACCTTATCATGTTTCATACTGCATCTGGGAAACTAATAATACATTATACTATTAAATAACTTTCCACCATGAGAACAATTAACTATGCCTCCATTTCCATTTACGATAACCCTGTGGATCAAAACACCACTCAATAAACCTAAGCACCAACATACTTAAAATACCTACGAACAACCCAACAAAAAACCAACCCATCAATATCTCACCACACAACGCAACCATTCCTCAATAATCTCAAAATCAGAGACATCACCCGTGATAGCAGCAAGACGAATACCACCATCACGTTCTGTATGATGATACTCCAACGCCACATGATTCATTCAAATCCACCCCATAACACAACCAATAGCAACACCATACAAAACAAAAAGAACCAACAAATCAACAACACCTAACCTATTATATCTCATTCAGGATTCCTCCATTCAAAATACTCCCTACGCAACAACTTAATAACATCAGGAATCTCATCAAAATAAATATAACAATGATCCTGGTTATTATCACCAAGGACCAACCCATCAGGGTCTCTCCCAACCACCTTCACATCATTCATCACAACCACCGAAACCTTTTTAACAATCCTCGCCATATTGCGTAAGCAATCAAGTCTTTTTTAGTTGACAGTCTATTGCTCCATATGAAATTTATCAATCACAACCCCTCCTTATTGTGAGTTCCAGTGGAAGCGTACCCCTCCCTCCCTTAAACAGGTGTCTACTTCTATTAACGTGTTTCCACAGGAAGTCAAGGTTAAGTATGTTAGCATGTATCATTTTGTTATCTCTCCAAATAGTGTTGTCTGATTTTCAATACCTCTCCTGTAGTTCTCTACATGATTAGGCTGCCAGACAATGTTAATATCACGCATCTGACATTCACGCTGACGTCTTTCCTCCTCAATCTCATCACGTGGTCGCAGACTAGGATCATCAGCTTTTAACAAACGATAACAACGACCAGTAGTCTCAGGGCTTACTATATCCTTAATATGAGCAAAAGGAAAATAGTACCCACCACGAGGACTGGTACTGCATACTCCACGTGCAGCATTCACCTCAAAAAAGAGTTGCCAGTAGCTTTCACGTGTATAGGGTTTTTCTCGTACCACCCGTAACACGGTTTCTTTTATGTTTTCTATTTCCTCTGGATTCGTCATAATCATCTCACCCTATTCTTTTTACATCCTCAACACACTGCAAACACAACCGTTGACCATTCACCGTCTCCAAAAAATCAGCTGGGTCACTGCTTTTAAAACTACATAAATCACAACAAATCATAATTTAAACCTCATTAATTAAAAAATTTCTTCGACTCACACATGATACCTCGTTACCATTGTTGCTATAATGAGGGAGGCAAGAGAAGGACAAGGGATGGTGGGAAAAAATATCTCTGCCCTCACAACATGTTGACTGACCATTGTGTATGAGGGAATATGGGTTGTGGTGAGGAGAATAGAATGTTTCCCCTGTCCTTTCTCTTACTTTGTCCATGATGTGTTCTCACCACCTCACTCTAGGAAAGATGGGATGTCTTGCGAAAAAAGGGTGAGAACGTGGACTCTGATAGTTGATGTTCATTTTTCTGCATCCTTACAATCTAGATGTATCTTTCTATTCATACTGTCAAGCTTCCACATGTACTGCCCTACTGGTTTCCCACAGATCGGGCAGAACTTGTTTTTAAACTGATATGGTTTCTTCTCGATATTTAATACTTTCACTGACCTCTCTCCCATGCAATTCTTTCGAACAAGTTACTAAATGTTTTCTCACGATAATACATAGGTATCTGTTTACCTGACTCTGTGATTATGATGTCGCATTTAATAAGCCAGTCACGCTGTGGTTTCACCTTAGTTACGCAACCCATACCTTATTCACTCCTTATCAAGTACTTTCCTTTCAATACGATCAAGTCCAATATCCAATGCACGTCTGACAAGTTCAGCTTCGGTGACATAATGACCGAGGTTAAGTATTATCTCAAGTCGTTTCGCTTGGATGTCACTTATATCCCACGTCTTCTTAACCATACAAACCCCATATAAAATATGGGTTTATATACTTTTCCATTATGCTAAAATGTCACAATACATTTAACTACAATGAACAATAAAATAATACAGTATGAAAACAATAACTGAAACAGAAAAAGCCTTCCGTAACTATATGAAGAAATACCACCCAGAGAAATATGAACAATACCTTAAACTAGCAGGTTAATGTTTACTCTGAAACTTATCACGTCTCTCACGAAGTTTATCCCGTATAATCTTAATATAATGAGTACGTGTCTCAATATATCTCTGATACACCCAGTTAGGAACATAACAACTAAAAGTATCATCCCATGTTTTACGCCATTTACGATCACCACTAGGCCTACGATACCAATGGATACCAGTGACCATTCGTTGATGTCCACCTGATTGATCTATATAAATAGTCTCCTCATATCCCAGATACTTCTGCAAACTACCTAATAGTCTCCGTTCATCAGGACAATTAATAAGAATACTGGATACCACTGGTCTCACAAGGTCGAAGATACCTTCAAGGAGTATAGCCTCACTCTGATCTGTCCACCAGAGTTTATTACTAAAATGAACAGCTGCATCATCTAAACACCAAACAATATCACAAACCTTATTCTCCTCATTATAATCAACTCGGTCCTCAAGATGTGATGGGAGAAATAACATATTATTCAATGCAAAGTTCCATGCTTCTGATTCATCTTTATTAACAAGATGCCAGTAACAATATGCCATCACTTGAAGATGATACATACTTTTACCATATCCACGCTCAGCAATAGTCTTACATTGAAGGAACCGTTTACCAAGGTGTACCTTCCGTATTGCATTACCTAAACTACTATTGCCCATTTCCCAACGTTCTGTCCATGATGACATATATACACTATTTTCCTTACTAATTAATCTGTCATTTTATTTCAAATTTAAATAATGATAGAAAATAAAAAAAAATATAGTAATTATTTATTATAATCCTCCTTCTTTATATGTTATCTTTGGGAAACAAATATTATTATCCTCAAGGTTCTCAAGTAAATATACAAAAAGATCATCGATGTCTTTCTTCCCATCATCAGTAAGGTCCTCACAGATGTATCCTCTGTTCCAGAACTTTTGTGCCTGCTGTCGTAACATCTTTGGTTGCAGCAACATCATAGTGAGAACGCCATTGGTATATGCCTTAATGTTTGTGACACGCCAGTATGCTATGTCACGTATCAATGGGAGAAGGACACCATTCTCATAGTTTAATGGCTGACGATATACACGTTTCTTTTCATCATTCATATAATAATCCTTGTTTATTAGCTATAGTCCAACATATTGTTTTCAAATCATGTAACGTGTTCAAGTCAATTTCATCGAAACCCCTGTTGCTGTTCACGCTTTGTTCAAGGAACCCCTGTGTCTGTAATTCGTTATCAAAATGTAACCTGTCTTTCTTACGTTTTAAATATGCTTCATCAAATTCTTTTCGTAACATCTGTGCTGCTTTTGAGTTATCGTCAATTGTATCCATAAAATTTTTTATTTGTTCTTTTACACCATCATAGTCACCTTGAGCAAAATCCATGTTAGCAAGATCAAGGTATTTACTGCGTAATAAACCCACTCTATATTCTTTTGTTACATCAACCATGTTTTATCATGCTCCTGGTATAATCCCCTGGTTACGAAGGATGACAAAGATAATAACTCCAACAATAGACAATGTGACAATAGTGCCAATGGCTATTTTCTGACCAGTAGTCAATGTCTTATCACTACTGCCCTCCATGTACCCCTCCATTTTTTTAGATTTCATCAGTTGAGAAAGGCTTTTCCCACTTGTTCTTCTCATAAAGCGTTCCATGTCAGCGGGTACAATGGTTTCACCAGCGATACGATGTTGTAAAAACTCTCTGAATTGCTCAATGAATTGTTTATGATCTACACTACTACCATCCTTAAACACAACAGTACCAGTGCCTTCATTTATACTTTGTATCTCTTTCATTGTTTATCACCTGTTATGAATAAATGAACCTAGTACACTTCCTAGAAAAAAACCTACTATTATAAAATATATAAGATACCTATTTTTCATGTGCTTTCCTTCTTTTTTAAATGTTTATCAATAAACTCATAGACTTTATCACTGGTGTCTTTCTTATCAGAAAACTTAACTGGTGGCCCCTCATAGTTTTTCATATCAGATATAAGTTTGTTTACACCATGAGTAGTATCCCATTCAATCATGTTCTGATACACTTTTGCCATAAGCTCAAGATCCTCACCGAGAAGGACATTACGGACATCAGTATCATCACTGAACCCAAGATTGTATAACATATGAGTAAAATTATAATACCTTGGATCGGGGCTGAAGTTAATGTTTTCCAAACCCCACATGGTTTTCTTATCACCCCATTGATAATAACAATCCTTCCCAAGGAACTCAATAAGTCCAAGTTTTTTAACATCAAGGAAACTCTCACCAGGATATGCACGAGTACCCACAATAGGTATGACTTCATTATCACGTCTTAAATAATCAATGAGATGTTTCCAAAGGGGTAGACGATTTGCATGATGCCAAAGCCTCTGTGTATACAACCTATATAATATAACAAAACTTGGTACTGCCATAAGCAATAACCCTATGTAATCAAAGTACACCATTTGAAAAATAGGAAATATTTTTGAAACATAAAAAAGACTGAAACCACCTACCATACAAAATATAGTTATCACTAATAAATACATTTTTTAATATTCCTCCAGTTGATATTCTTCAGGCATCTGTTTTATTTTTTCTTCTTCTTTTTCACCTTTAATGATTCTGCTGAATAATCCTTTTTTCTGTTCTTTCTTTGTACGATCCTCAAAACTTCGTATCTGTGTCACCATCAGCTGCGGGTTAAATCCTTCAATAGCACGACTGGTTTGCACATCAGCAAGGTTAGCAAGCATGGTTTGTTCTGCGAGATCATACAGGTGTGCATCAAGTTCCATAATGATATTCATACGTCTAAGTCGAAAGAGTTTCACTGTTTTTTTATCACGGATGTTCCCCATAGGAAGTGTTTTACTGCATTCACCTATGAGAAGACGATTGCGTTTCATAAATTCTTCATCAAAAATATGTTTACGTGGCTCTATCTCATTACTCCAACGAAGTGTTGCCACACCTGGGTCAAGTGGTATCTGATCCTTCTGACGTTCTTCCCCCAAAAGATCATCTAACGGTTCGCTGTAACGCATCAATCACTCCTCCTATAAGACCATAGGTGAGAATAAATACACCTATCATGGTGCTGATAATGGTAATGAAACTATCACCAAGTAATGCGATGATGATAAAAATAAGACCAATGGATATAAAAAACATAATAGAATCAAGTTGTTGTTTCATCTGTATTTTTTTATTCACACGAATGATACTATCAAGATGAGTACGGAGAGCAAGGCTTTGGTTATCATTTATTTTTTCTAAAAACTTTATATGATAAGGATATAATTTAAAACTAAATGTTTTTAATTGTTCAGGTTCCACAACAGATACTATTTTTTTAAAAGTATTTAAAATTGTCTTTACTCAAAAAAAATAAAAAAAAGAAAAAGGTGTTAGTTTCTGGTTACACTGACACCGTAGCCTTTTCCTTTCATCTTATAGATAGAGGCATTGAAACCTTTTCGTCTCATCCGTGCTGCATAGTGTTTCGCTGTTGTCTTGTTTTTACAATGATGTTTCATTTATAGACCACCTTTTTTACCACTTCCGAAACCAAGGACAACACCTAAGATAATACCAGCGATTATGACTAATGCTATAATAGGTGCTAGGTTAAACACAGTTGTAGCCATATCAGAGATGTCATCTTCACTACTGTCCATGTTACTTGAATAGGTAACATTCAACTGTGTAAAATTCGTTAATTGATCAGCTACAATACTTAACTGTCTATGGCTAAGTGTGTATTGTGTGGTTGCTGTTACTGTCTGTTGTGCGACACTACTTCCTGTACCATTCCAAGCTATGACACTACTCACAGTACCAGGGCTGTTATCCAGTTTAACAGTTACACCAGTATAGTTACTGCCTGTGGTTCCATCATAACGAGTGAAGGTTGTACCATCCATGTCCTCGGTGAATGTTTCTGTTTGGGTTTCAAAACCATCAATAGAGGATTGTGTCTCCCAATACACCATGACACCAACGATGATCGTCAATAATAGGGCTACTATGCCTCCTATTATTTTCTGATAGGCTACATCATTTGTTGTCAGTGTTTTTATCCGTTGGTTTGCTTTCAAAGGACTAGACCTCCTATGAAAAACTAGCGTTTACCGCCGAATCCTAACACTACACCCAGGATTATCCCTGCTACTATCACCAATGCTACAATAGGCAACAGGTTAAACACAGTCGTAGCCATATCATTAGTCTCATCTCTTGAATCATTTGCATCATCGTTATTTAATTCAATAGAATCAGATACTTCCCAATACACCATGACACCAACGATAATGGTTAAAAGCAAGGCTACTAATCCACCAACTATTTTGGTGTACCCTCTTTTGTCATGGGTAAGGTTTTTTATTGCTTGATTTGCCTTCATGCTATCACCGTTTACCGCCGAATCCTAACACTACACCCAGGATTATCCCTGCTACTATCACCAATGCTACAATAGGCAACAGGTTAAACACAGTCGTAGCCATATCATGAGTCTCGTTTCGTGTGTCGTTTGCATCATCGCTACTCAATGTTATTGAGTCGCTTACTTCCCAATACACCATGACACCAACGATGATCGTCAATAATAGGGCTACAAGGCCTCCTACTATCTTTGTATAACCACCGTTGTCTTGGCGTATGTTTTTACTTAATTGGTTGGCTTTCATTTTACATACTCCATATTTTTGTTCTATGCTGTAATTTTTATTCAAAGTATTTAAAGTTGTGTGGTATGATAATGTATTACAAGACTATTTTGTCACTATTTTATATCCATATCGTGTTTTCACAAGACGATACTTATTAGGAATACCGATACTTCCACTTTTAATTTTAATACGGCCTTGTCTACTATAAAAACGTACAGCTTTATATCTGCCGAAATCCTGACTGATATTAGGACGTGTATTAAAAAATGGGTAATTCATAAGGTTACGAAGTATTCTATCAACATCTGTGTTCTTTGGGTTAATATATGGATCGGACATAGTTTACATAACCTTACTGAATTTTTGTTGTAACATAGGAAAAATAATACTCACAAAAATATACAGAAAAACTACGATGCCGATAAGGGTAAACAACCAGCTTAACATATATTCACTTTCTACTACTTGTACCCCTGTCTCAATTTCTTCTGTTACCACATTATATATCTGATAGGGTATGTCAATGTTCATCACCGCAGCGGATAAGATAAACCATAATGATCCATCGATGACTCCTAATGCAAGACTATTGGTTTCTAGGAGTAGTATAAGAAAGATTACTGCGAGTATGAGTAGTATGATAAACACTATGTTCAACATATTATTTTCACCTTTTCATAAAGTATATATCAAGTATGATACCTATAAGACCAACTGTTGCAAAACCACCATAAACAAGGATCATCTCAGGATACCCAGCAAAGATACTACCACCAGCAAGGAACACACCACTACCAATCATAAACAAACTAGTGACAACGACATCACGAGTTTTCATATACAAAGCAACAGTGATAAATGACAAAGGAATAAGCCAGAAACTACTACCCAAAAGATCAGTGAATGGGCTAAAAATCGTATCTATTGGTTCATTGATAAGATCACTACCATTAATAGACATAATCTTTATGGCCTCCCTACAAGCATACCAATGATGACAGCGATAAATAAAAACATCATACCAATGAAAAAGATAGCGAGAAACTCATCAGGTAAAAAACCACCCATACTCAACACACTATTAGTCCTAATCCAACTTGTCCAAAATACTTCACCAAACATCCAGATACCAATAGGAGTAATCACTCGCAAGAGTATAGCAAGGCCGATACTAGCCAATGCAGATAACGTAGTACCAGCAAGCCAGATATATTCCATGCCACCTGTAAGCCCTGTCAACTTATTCAATGCATTATCCTCAGTGAGTTCCATACCAGGGTTACCCTCCAAGGGAAATGCACCTGTGCTAAAAATCCATCCAATGATGACATTAAACAAAATCATACCCATAGCAATATACAAAGCTGTACGAAAGAAACTCATCGATGTTCCTCCTTCCTATGATTACGCCACATAACAAGGATGCCAAAAGCAATAAACACAATAGGGATGGTGACACCAATAAAGGACAAACCAATGACACTATTAATAAAGATCAACACGCCACCTGTGACAATAAGACTCACCCCTGCGTTACGTTGACCAAAGCTAAAAAAACCAGCGAGCATAATAAAGAACCCTATCGTGTTACTCCAACCAAAGGGGTTACTCCCATAGTTAGCATCAAAAAGCGTGTTAAAACGTGTCTCATCAGTGATAGAGGTATTCCTGCGTTCCTCACCACAAACCATAATGCTATTCGTCACATTATCAAGGGTTTCATGGTTCAAATAAAGAATAACATTATAGCAGTTATAAATATCCACGTTGTCAATGGTGAAACTGAAACTCTGTATCCCTGTACGGTTATCCCATTCTAAAAATGTTACATCCTCATTACTGGTGTTAATCATGTAAACAGCGATACTGGTATCAATGGTTTCACCGCTGCTATCTGAAAAGTTTACACGAAGCGTTGAACCTGTAAGATCACCCTCAAAGATGATGATATCATTAAAGCTTGTCTCATTCTCATAGTCTGGTGCTGTTGCCTGTAATTGTATAATCTTAGGGTATGCTGAACCATAATAGGTACTATCAGTTATCCAATCCTCTGTCTTGCTAATATAATCATCATGGCTTGCTGTAACCTTATATAACGTGTTAGGAATCAAATAAATACTAGCATACCCGTAACCACCTGTAAGCATACTTCCTATTTCCTCGTAGCTGTCTGTAACGTTTATGTAACGACTCACAATGACTTTGGCATCACTTATTGGTTGACTGGATTCATCGATGACCTGTACGAAATACAGTTTAGTCGTGTTCTCATCATCAGGGTCAACAACAGGTCCACCACCTTCCCCTCCCTCTGGTGCTAGATAAAAACTATAATTATAGAAATGATTTACAGCAAGGTCCTTGTAATAAGTTCGTAGTTTATACCCTGTGCTTTCTATCACAAAAACAGTATCATCACCAAAGGGTATATCAGAAAGATTAATGTATTCCGTGTTTGTAAGACCACTCTCTGTGTATGTTTCATCACCATCTTTATCACTAATTTCAATATCAAAAGTAAGTGCCTGTGATGGGTTACTTTCATTGAACACGTTAAGACCAAGGACACCCCATTCAAGGTTAAGACCTACCTCACTATAGGTATGTGTTGTATCATTATAACTCCAAGCTGTAAAAAACTGTGTCTCATTTACACTAAAATTATACCATTGATCTGTACCATTCTGCCATACCGTTCCATCAGTCGGACTAGAAGGATATTCGTCATCATTACCAATAATTACTTCCCTGTCACTATAATTCCCACGACTCCAAGTAAGGTTATCATAGTTTGTAGATGGAAAATACGTGCTGCCACCATTATAGGGTGGATCAGGTACATACCCATCAAGCTCAATCTCAATATCATGGTCACTCCAACTGCTAATAGTGAATATAATCTGGTTTGCAGTATCTGTATGCGTCTGTGCGACGTCATCAACATAGACATTATATCTGGCATTGGTATGATTCCCTGTAAAGGTAAACCTAGCTGTGGATCCTGAGTACGTTGCATTGAACTGTAACACGGTTGTCTCTGATGCTCTATTTGTCATATCACTGTCAAGGTTGCTGATATTGATTCCCATGATACTATTAATGTTACTCACTGACAGATTCATGCCATCAAGGACAACAAACTGATCCCCTGTTGCTAAATAACTAAACGTGGTACTATCTTGAAAGGTGACATCAAGTCTGCCACCATAGAAATGTACCCCTGGATGTATCGTTAACGCTGTGACGGTGTTACCTATAAGAATGGTAAGTAACGCCATAGCCAGCAACGCTTGTGTTTTGTTTTTATCCATATTATCGTACCATTTTTTCTTTTAATACATACCATTATTTCATCTATAACTCCAATCAGGTTCACGCATAAACACACGGAAAATAAACCAGACAACAGGACCTATGAACAATATCGCAAACATCATATCAAACACAAGACGAACAAAGGTACTATGATATTCTATTTCTGCATCACTATTCGCCATATCAACATCTTCAAAACCTGTCATCATGTCATCAAATGGACCACTGATAAAGATATATAATACAATAATGACAAATAGATATACTGCCATGATAACGCCATCACGTATAATATCCATAGTTACATCATACCTCCATCTCGCATATATTGATCCTCATTATAGGTACGAATCACCCAGTATCCACCAAAGATAAGATACACAATGAGAACTCCTGCCCATAGATATAATGCTAGTTCATAGGCAAGACCTGTCTCACTGACTCCTGCTGCTATGAACTCATCCATGATACCATTTAATATCCAATAAATAAAACCAAAGAAACCTATACCTATGATGTATTTCATCGCTGGAATAAAACTCAACCGATCAACTCCCGTAACCCTGGGATGTTAAACTTACGGAACTTGTACCCTGGTATCTTATATGGTTTCCCTGATGATAACACAAGATATTTCCTTTGCTGAACATTTATGTCTCTTACCTTGCTTTGAATGTTTCTCCCTTTGGGTTCGGTTGGAACATATGGTGTTGTTATCTTTGGAGGTGGTGGTGCTGATGGATATGGTGATGGTGGTGTATATGTTGGTGTCCTTGGTGATGTTGTCTTCATAATAGTTGGTGTGCGTGGTGAGGTTGGTGTATATCCTTTTGTATATAATGATGGCATTGATAATGATGTTCGTATTGTTTTTATTGTTGGAACGTAATTTTGTTTCCGTGTTGATGTATAATATGATTGTGTAACTTTTGTTGGAATATATGGCATGGTGTATGCTATTGGATAACTATAGGTACGTGGATAGACTCCACTTATCACTGATGGTGTCTTCCCAGGTGTATATAATCGTTTAGCGACACGTGTTGTTACTTTACCAAAAATTGTTGAAGTTTTACCATATCCTGCTGCTTTTGTTGGTTGTAAAAATGTTTTCAGGTTTTGCTCTGCGACTTTTATTTTTATTTTTGTAAATGGGTTGTAGCTTTTTTTCCCTGAACGGATTAATCCTTTACTGATGCTAACAAAATCTGGTCTGTCTTTAAACCATCGATATTGAAACTCTTTCATCACACTAGCTGTTCCCTTACGGCCAACCTGCTCACCTGCGGACATTAATTTAACCTTTGTTGGAAATCGTAATTGACTTCCTTTCATGTATTTATCCGCTGACATAAACAACTCTGGGAAAAAACCTTTTCTTTCACCAATTAAAACAAGTCGTTCTGGCCATAAAGAATGCTTTTGATGGATCATTTCATGTTTTAAAATAATCTTTGCTATTTGCGACCTGCTCATCACCACGCCTTCAAGTTGCCCCATTCCTTTTTGTAACGCACCAGGGTGAATAAATATATCTTTTCTTCCTGTATATGTCATCCCTAGTGTACCCATTTCTTGTTCATATTTAGGTAATAATTTTACATTAAATCGTTTACCACCAAGAATATATCCTTTTACTGGCCGCTGTGTTTCAAAACCAAGTCTGATATATTTACCTGGTTTACCACCAAAATCAAAACCATGAATATCAACCTGATGAGGTCGTGCATCAATAGACATCTTTGCACCACGAACATCCTTAACAAGAAGATCAATATCCTGTGGTGTCCGTACACCTTGAAGCTGTGCATATGCTGAGGCGGAACCACCAATAACAGTACGAGGATTCCGTTGAAGATAACTAATAACCCTACCAGCAGTCTTTGGATCAAGACGCATAATATCCTTACTGACATCTAATGCTTTTATCTCACCGCTTTTCACAAATTGAAGATTACGAGCTGTCTTCAACGCAGATTTATACTGAATATACTCAGGGCTACCAACCTTATATGTAGACCTCCCATACAGAAAAGCCTCTGTTCTACCATATCCTGCGGTGTACCCTGCTTTATATCCACTGTAACCTGCACCAATAGCTAGACCCGCTGTCGTAGCTGTTCCTACAAGATCACCATAATCACCAGTATCAAATGCCTTCTGCACTTTTGGTCCTACATCAATAGCAGTCTTGGCTGTAAACGCTGTAGCCAATCCTATAGAGGTAAGTTTCCCAGCGGTAGCACTCGCAGCAGAAATCGCACCGACACCTGCACCGACACCAGTAGCCGTCAAGGCTGCTGCACCAATCGTACCCATAGGACTAGAAATATAAAACTCTGGGAAACTACGAGATTTTGTACCATGAATAGCTTGAATCTTTACATCCAATGCTTTCTGTTTATCACCAGTAGCAGTATAATATGCTGATTTCAAACCCAATGGATCCTCTGCTGTAAACGCTGTCGCAAGTAACCCAGTGAAACCACTTTTTGTAAGACTTGATTTATAGGTTCCATATTTCTCTGCACCTGTATAAGGAAACTTATATTCAAAACCTGTATCTGTCTCAATGATTTTTGTATCAGGATGCCATTCCTGTTGCCCTGACATAGCAAACTGCCATTGCTGACGTGCCTGTTCTTGATATGTATACCCTGGTGTGATATATTTTGTTTTTATTTCCTGTCGCAACCGCCATCCTGTCACTGATTGACTCTGTCCTTTTCTGTATCCTGGGAACCATGATGGTGTCACATATTCTTTTGATGGGTCTATCTCTGCATAGACTTTTTCAGCTTGTGTGACTGCTTTCCCTGTGTCTTGATAAATAGTATAAGTTCGTTGCACAAACCCTTGCTTTGTATACGTTTTTCCTTTTGGTTCTTGTTTAGGAGAAGGCCTATCAATAAAACCACGTTTCACCGCTGTATCTGCTGCTTGTTCACTTATCGTCTGTACCTTGCTATCCTCAAGTGGTGGTATCGTTCCCTGATCTTCGTATGCCTTTCGTAATCCTTCAGGCATATCACTTGTATCAGTTGGTGTACTAGGTTTTGTCCGTTTTGATTTTGGTTTAGGCTTTGGCGTGGTTCCATAAACCTTCCCTGTTTGACTAGGTGTACCAGGACCAGTTGGTTTCTTTGGCACAGGTTTACCAAAACTTCTTAATTTTTGTGTAAGTGGGTCATCCATGTATTTCATCCTCACAATTCATCAGATAACTAATCATAAATAATACAGATAATGATAAGATACACCCTGTCATCATTAATAGTTTTATTTCATTTGTATAACGAAACATATATACATAGACACCGAACATGAATAATGAATAAGGGATGCTTTGTAACCGTATACTAAACACTTTTTTCATGTTGTTTAAAGACAAGACAACACACCCTACGTTAAAGTAGTAGATACCCATGCTGTGCCATTATACACATATAATACATTCGTTGCAGTGTTAAACCAGGTTTCTCCA
>Ga0272442_10006568_pt1 | contig 15268 bp, 12 predicted proteins | sample SSMForm2O_FD_200262 | JGI IMG/M metagenome (GOLD analysis project Ga0272442, IMG submission 200262) | Marine sediment archaeal communities from Little Sippewissett salt marsh, Falmouth, MA, United States - SSM-Form-2O | ecosystem: Environmental > Aquatic > Marine > Wetlands > Sediment ...
AGCTTGTGATTCGTTGATTTATACTGACCTTCGATGGGATCTCCTGATTATAGCTGCTTTGACAACTGGTATGAGACGTGGCGAATTGCTCAATTCGATTTGGAGCGACATCGACTTTCAGAAGCAAACTATCGAAGTTACGCCCAAAAAGAATACTGGTCAAACATGGGAATGGCTTATCAAGGATACCGATCGCAGGGTACTGCCTCTGACTGAGGATGTAATTGTGATGCTTGCCGACCATCAGAGCAGACAACCGGAAAACTATCCGTATGTGTTCATTCCCCGTCGTCGGCATGACCACATTCAAAGACTTCGTGCAAAAGGTGAATGGAACCTTTCCGATTCCAGATTGAAAGTGATTAACAATTTCAGCCGTCAGTTTGGGAAAATCCTCAGAAGGGCGGGTGTTCGCAAGTTGGAGTTCCATGATTTGCGAAGTACAGCTCTGACGAATTGGTTTGCCAACGGTATGAGCGAGCACGATGTAATGACTCTTGCCGGGCATTCAAGTTTTGCGACTACTCATGAGTTTTATCTTGCCGTAGCAGATGATTTAGTAGACCGAGCAAGACTGGCAAGTGCTCATGCTCTGGGCCAAAATTTGGCACACATTTGGCACGCGCCCACATTTTTAGAACAAAGAGGTTGACGATATGTACCGGAAATTGTTATATTGCATGACCTTAGAAATTTCAGGGAGTGTAGCTCAGTTGGTAGAGCAACGGCCTTTTAAGCCGTAGGTCTTGGGTTCGAGCCCCAACACTCTCATTAAACTTTAGCTTACGCCACTTGAACAGCGTTGAGGTACTTTTTGTAAAATAAAATGCTATCAAAATATCTGCGGGCGTAATTCAGTGGTAGAATGTCAGCTTCCCAAGCTGGACGTCGAGGGTTCGAATCCCTTCGCCCGCTTTTTTGTAATGCTTGAAAACATAAAGACTTAGAAAGACAGCCTTGTTTGTGCCAATTCGCTATTCCCCAAATTTGTGCCAGTTTGTGTGCCAGTTTGAGGTGCGTTTGGTTGGATAACCTCTTTATATAACTGTTCTGGAACTTGAAGATAGTACTTGGCTGATACCTCCATATCGTGGCCATTCAAACCTCCAACTACGATTGGGACAATGTCTTTTGTGTGTTTGTGGAATGATATCGAATTTGATGCTGGTTTATTTCTCGACATAATATATGCCTCCAAAATACTTTCAAAAGTGTAGTTATAAGTGTAGCACAGTATTTGCCGAGATGAATGACACAGGAATGATTTCTCGCAAACTCTTTAATTACAGGGGCTTGAGAAATGGGCGGTATTGGACTTGAACCAACGACCTCCTGCGTGTCGAGCAGGCGCTCTAACCAACTGAGCTAACCGCCCAAGTTTCTTTAACACAATGAGTTATGCAGTAACTCGGGATTTAAAATATTTTCTGCTACAACCTTGGCTACAACCAAACAGTGGTTTATAATATGGTAATGCGGTTTAATTGTATATTCGTGGTTGTAGTTAAGGATATTTAAATCTGTAATAGTCATTACTTAACCTGACAAACAATACTTTCTGTATGTTCTTGTGTCTGTAAGGTATTGTTCTCCGTTATCCGAGGACTTTACATGCTTGTGAAACATTTGTGATCTCTCTGGCCAGTTTGAGCAGGCCGACTTTGTTTTTGATAACTTTTTGTTCCGTGGTTATTTCTGACACTCCTTTCTGATTTCGTTTTAGCCTGTCAGGACTCCACTTCGGATGTGCCTCCGTTCCGTCCTGACAAGCTTTGGTTAACATTATACAGAAGTCTCAGATTAAGTCTTGTCTATTCCAGTTTTTTTAGCAAACCTTTTACCACCTCTCTTAACCACTTTATTATAATAGGATTACTATATTTGTCAATGCTTTATTGTATTTGTGATGGCCCATTTTTAGCAGTACTTTAGCTGTAAGCAACGGCTTTTGAATCAGATGTGAAATTCTGCTCTTGCAGCACCTACAACCGTAGTACAATTAAGAGGCTCCTTATCTGACAATTTCGTAAAAATTGTCATTCTATAAAAGTTGTACTATCAAAGACTTAAAAAATATTCAAAAAATGCAACCATTTTATATATTCAGTGTTGTTGACTTTGCAGTTAGAATGCATTAATTCAACTTGTTTAGGCTGAATTTGGCATTTATTTGTCTTTGATTGTCCCAATCAATCCAGCGATGCGACGCTCCAGCTTGTTTATTTCTCGGTCGTTGCGTTTCAATATCCTTCACGCCAGAGGGCCTATGATAGAAATTCGTGAGTTTCAACTTTTCGCACCAAAATGAGAAAATATTAAGTATTAACATGTTAATGGAGGTTAATTGTACAATGAGAACTAGTCAACTATTGCAGAGGCCGTTTTTTAGAAGTATTAGTAATACTTTAGCTAAGTGCCGGATACGGCTTGTCATTCCCGCGAAGGCGGGAATCCAGCGTAAAATAGCATCCGCCGAAGGCGAATTCCCATCTTTCTGCATTTAGCTAAAATGTTACGAAGTATTATAATTATTTTGCTGATATCTGGTACAGCTTCTCTTTGTTATTCTGATAAAATAACAATTGAACGGAATAAGCCTGACCGCCTCGAGTGGTTTAGAGGTCTTGGCTTTGGGATGATGATTTGCTGGACTTTAGATGTCCAGCTGGGGGCGCATATGGGCCATAACGTAGCTGCAGCTTCAGATGACTATATGGATCGATACTTCAATGAATTGCCGCGAACGTTTAACCCGAAAAGATTTGACCCAGAAGAATGGGCAATATTGGCAAAATTGGCTGGTATGAAGTATATCTGTTTCACAACCAAGCATATCAATGGTTTTTGTATGTGGGATACTGAAACGACGGATTTCAATATTATCAATACCGGTTACGGCAAAGATATTCTGGCTGAGATTATTGCCGCTTTTCGAAAGTATGATATCGCAATCGGGCTTTATTTCTGTACACAGGATTTTCACGTTATGTACAAGCAAGGCCATCCTATCTGCAGAACAACACCCGAAGCACAAATGCCCACTAATAAAGAGCTTTGGGAAATCACAAAAAAACAGCTGAAGGAGATTCTAACTAATTACGGCAAAATCGACATACTCTTTTTGGACGATTGGCACGATTGGAACAATACACTTGTTGCCAATTATTGTTGGGACGTTGACCCGAATCTGGTTATTACACGCGGCGGGATGCCAACGCCGGAGCAAAAAACTATTCAAGTACTTACGGAAAAACGCGTACCCGGACCGTGGGAGGCTTGTAATACTTTTGGATGGCATTGGCAATATGTGCCGGGTGAGGAGTATAGAGACACTACCGAACTTATTAACCTATTGATTGCAACACGAGCCAATGGTGGAAATCTGCTTTTGAGCGTGGGACCCACAGCTAATGGTCAAATTCCCGAAAGGCAGGAAGACCGTTTGCGTGAAATAGGTTTGTGGTATTTGGCTAATCACGAAGCAGTCGAAAAAGTAGAACCCTGGAATCGCATAAACGAAAGTAGAACTCCTGATAATTCCAATTCCCGGATGGTCAAAGAAATTGAAAAAATCTGGTTTACTAAAGCCAGGGGAAAGAATATAGTTTATGCGTTTATTCCGGGAGGTAACTGGGCGTGGATGGAGCGTAAGGAATTTTTATTGCGGACGATAAAGGGAAATGAAAATACCAAGGTATCGGTTCTCGGACAGAATCAAAAAGTGGTGGAATACGAACTTGAGACAGACCCGAGAATATATGCCACACCAACAGAAGAGGGCTTATTCGTCAGTGTTATAAAATCACAACGGCTAACCAAGACCTGGGATAACCCGGTTGTATTGAAAATTGAAAATGTTACTGATCAACCGCTAATCTGTGGTAAAAAGAAATGAAGACAGTTGTTGCAATACTTGAAGAGCGAATTAGTGCCGCAATGATCAAAGCTGTCAGCCAACAGAAATGCGCCGCTATAGTAAAACCAGCTACAGAGCCGGCTTTCGGCGATTACCAGGCTAACGGCATAATGGCACTTGCCAAAAAACTAAAAACTAATCCCCGCAAACTCGCCGAAGATGTAGTGAAAAATTTAGATATCGCCGATATATGTCAGCCGCCCGAAATCGCGGGGCCCGGCTTTATAAACCTGCGATTGAAGCCGCAGTTCCTTGCCGAATCTTTGCTCGAAATAAATCGCGACCCCGCCAGCCTGGCTATAGAAAAAACCGATAAACCCAAGACTATCGTAGTTGATTTTTCCGGCCCGAACATAGCAAAGCAAATGCACGTCGGCCATCTGCGAAGCACAATCATCGGCGACTGCATCTGCCGAGTACTCGAATTCCTCGGCCACAACGTCATCCGCCAAAACCACATCGGCGACTGGGGTACACAATTTGGTATGCTTTGTGCACGTTTCGATAAGATAGTATGGGAAGCAAAACAAAAGGATGAAACAATAAACCGAGATGAGACACTTGCCGATATTGAAGGGTTTTATCGTGAGGCACAGCATCTTTACCAAACCGACAAAGAATTTGTCAAAACCGCACGTGCAGCTGTTGTCGGCCTTCACACTGGGAATAAGATTTGGATGGCATATTGGGAAGGTATTGTAAAAACCACATCAAAGCACTTTCGAGAAATATATAATCATCTTGGTGTTATTCTCGGAGATGAGCATATTCGCGGCGAAAGTTTTTATAAGGATATGCTTTCTGATGTAGTCGAGGAGCTTAAACGTAACAATTTAGCTGTTAAATCTGATGGTGCTGTATGTGTTTTTCCGGACGGGTTTAAGAATAAGCAAGGCGAGCCTCTGCCGTTTATTATTCAAAAATCGGACGGGGCATATCTTTACGCCACGACAGATTTAGCGGCTTTGCGTTATCGCGTGGATAAGTTAAAGGCCGACACAATAATTTATGTAACCGATGCAAGACAGAAACTTCATTTTGAGATGCTGTTTGCCGTTTCAAGAATAGCAGGCTTTGCACCGGCTAATGTAAAGCTCGATCATGTTATGTTCGGCTCGGTCCAGGGTGAAAACGGCAAACCCCTCAAAACCCGTTCAGGCGAGAATATAAAGCTAAAAGACCTGCTCGACGAAGCCGTAGACCGTGCAAAAGCTGTCGTCGAGCAGAAAAATCCTGAGCTTGACGAGACTAAAAAAAGCCAAATCGCCGGCGCTGTCGGCATCGGCGCCGTCAAATACGCCGATTTTTCCAACAACCGTACCAGCGATTACATATTCAGCTTCGATAAGATGCTGGCAATGGAGGGCAATACCGCCCCGTATATGCAGTACGCCTATGCTCGCATCAAGTCAATTGAACGAAAGGCCCAGAGCCGTGATGTAGATATCGAAACCGAGCTTGCCGGCGTGAAAAACCTGAATTTAACCGACCCTGCCGAGCGGGACCTGGCAAAGCATCTTGTCCGTTACGGCGAAGCCATACAAACCGCCGCTGCTGATTACAAACCAAATTATCTGACAAGCTACCTCTACGAACTGGCCCAGAAGTTCAGCGTTTTTTATACGAACTGTCCCGTTCTAAAAGCCGCCACCGACAAAAGGCCAACAAGATTGATGCTTTGTGATTTAACCGCAAAGACTATCAAACACGGCCTGAGCGAACTCTTGGGTATTGAAGTTGTCGAACAAATGTAAGGACGCAAAAATGAAAATTATCCAGATGAATTTCAGTGTAACCAGCAGAGACCGCAACCAGATGATTGACATAACCAGCCAGGTCCGCTCAGCGGTCAGCGAATCCGGCGTTACCAACGGCGAAACAATAGTCTACTGTCCCCATACAACCGCCGCTATTACAATAAACGAAAACGCCGACCCTTCCGTTTCACACGATATACTCTTAACACTCTCCGAGCTGCTGCCAGCCCACAACCCCGGCTATCGCCATGTAGAGGGCAACTCCGATGCACATTGCAAAAGCTCTATTATCGGCTGCAGCAGACATATCCTGATAAAAAACCGAAAACTCAGCCTTGGCACATGGCAGGGCATTTTTTTCTGTGAATTTGACGGGCCGAGAAACAGGGAAGTCCTCGTCCAAATCCGAGGAGAGTAACATCCCAATGATACTAGAACTCATCCCAAAACCCCTTAAATTTGCGTTATCAATATTGAAAACGCGGTTTTGTAAAGGTTTTGGGATAGGTTCTAATTACGGTTAATAAAAGCCGATTGCTCACTATGAGGCTGTGCGCATAAAAAGGGCGAGGTGGTGGAACCGGCTGGGGGGGAAACCGGCATGCCACGCTGCCTCGCCGAGGTCTGAAAACTGCTAAAAATAGCAGAATTACTCCACTAATTCAAAGAACAATCGGAGGATGCTAATCTCTACCCGGAGAACTGTCAAATAAAAAACAGAAAAAAAGCAAAACCTCTCAGGATAACCATCCCCTCAATAAAACCTACTCCCTCCGAATCTATAAACTTCAATATACAACCTTTAATAAAAAAAAGCAAGCTAAAAATCGCTTTTTTTGCATTTTTTTGTATGCCTTATGTATTTTTAGAGTGGAAATTATAAAGCGAAATAGTTTGAATATTTGCGATTTTTGGCTTAGATTATGTAAATAAATCTAAAAATTTCATATTTTTTGGAGCTTTTCAATGGCAAAATCGGCAATAAAATCCGTAACAAAAAAAATAATCGAAGCCGCTAACGATATACACGCAAAGATATTAAAGAGCAAAAGCCCAACAATAGTTACACCCCTGCGCTCGCTGAGTAACGTCAAATATCAGCCCAAAACCGGCTATTTTGAGATGCTCGGCAAGAATAAACAGCGTATGCTCACCGTAAATACCGTCAAGACTTTCGCCCAAACCCTCAAGATGATGTCGCTTTCCAAGCAGCTCATCGACACGAACGACATGGCCACAAAGCGGGAAGCCTATTATATCTCCAAAAACTGGGCCAAGGCAGGCTTCGCCGAACAGTCCGAGTCGGATACCATTATGGATGATGTTGAGGCAATGTTTGGGGTCAACCGCGAACAGCTCAAATTCACCCCGGAAGAAAAGGGCGGCGACATAGCAGGCAAATTAATTGTTATCGATACCGATAGGAGCGGCAAAAAAATCAAAATCGACTGCACAAAATTCGGCTCCGGCGCCTACTCAATACCCACCGAAGTCGAAAATCTCCAGTTTCAAAGCCAGGCCAAATTTATTCTCGCCATCGAAACAGCTGGTATGTTCCAAAGACTGGTCAAGTATGATTACTGGAAAAAGACAAACTGCATCCTTGTCAGTATGGGAGGCGTACCGACACGGGCATGCAGAAGATTCATAAGGAGACTATCAGACAAGTTGAAAATCCCCGTGTACGCGTTTGTTGACGGCGATCCTTACGGCTACTTCAATATCTACCGAACCCTGAAAGTCGGTTCCGGCAACGCAGCACATCTAAACAAGTTCTTTTGTGTTCCCTCGGTCCGGTTTCTCGGCGTTACCCCGCAGGATATAATCACCTATAAGCTGCCCACCCATCCGTTAAAAGAAGTTGATATAAAAAGAGCCAGAGACGCCCTGAAAAATGATCCCTTTGTAAAACATCATAAACCCTGGCAAAAAGCAATGAATCAAATGCTCAAGATGGGCGTGCGTGTTGAGCAGCAGGCCTTTGCCAAGCACGGCCTGGACTTCGTGGTAAACAAATATCTGCCTGCAAAATTAAAAGATACATCAAAATTTTTACCTTAAACTTTTTTAAGCTGACAAAGTTACTGAAAATTGATATGCTTTCATGATGGTTAGATTCTTTTGATTTTTTAAACGTTAATTTTTCATCATGACAAAAATTTCTGAGAGACTAAGGCGTGTAACAGATAACATTAACTCTGTCTGCGCCAATGCCGGCAGAAACCTTAACGAAATAAAACTCGTTATCGTAACAAAATCAGCTGCCATCGATGCCGTAAAAGAAGTCATTCGTCTGGGCTTTACAAGCCTCGGGGAAAACCGTGTTCAGCAATTAAAGAAGGTTTCCGCTCAGGTAGCTGAATTCCTGGCCGCCCGAGACCGCAACTCGGATTTGCCGAAAAAAGTCGACTGGCATATGATAGGCCATCTGCAGCGCAATAAGGTCCACCATATTCTGCCGATAGTTTCTCTGATACACTCGGTTGACACACTTCGACTGGCCGAAGAGATAAACACCTCAGCGTCAAAGATGGACCTATGCCCCAGAATACTTTTACAGGTCAATACATCCCGCGAGCCACAAAAATATGGCATTCCCGTAGGAGCGGTAACGCACCTGGCTGAGCAGATACAGACCCTGCCGAACCTGAAACTTGCAGGCTTGATGACAATGGCACCGCTGACTCACAACAAAGACATTGTTCGGGCCTGTTTTGCCCAAGCAAAAGAACTGTTTGAAGAGATGAAAGGCGAAAAAGTGGTCGGGCCGGAATTCACCGAACTGAGTATGGGGATGAGTTCAGATTACCAAATCGCCCTTGAGGAAGGTGCAACGATTCTACGCATCGGCTCGGCAATCTTCAATGGTTGATGCAAAACAGTGGTCTGTTACGCGTGATTCATTTGCTATAGCAATTCAAACCACAGATAATTGATTATGGCTAAATATATATTGCGGTGTTTGTGTGCGCGCACTCTGCCAAAGGGTAACCGGCACAAAAAAAGAAACTGAAGAATGTATAAAAAAATAAAACCTCTGCAACTTTAGTGTTTGCAGGGGGTTATAACAATGGGCGATACAGGACTTGAACCTGTGGCCTCCTGCGTGTAAAGCAGGGACAAGGCTTTTCTAAGTCATTGCAAAATAAGGCTTTACTTTTTAACACATAAGGACTTATGAACTGTTTTCGGACTGGTATGGAACTGGCTTCCCGAACTGTTTTCGAACCAAAACTGCCACAAATTTGCCACAAATTTGGACAACCCCATCGGCACTTACGACTCTTTTCCCCACCATATACAGTAAAGCCCTTTGACTATTCTTGACCGTTTAGCTTTTGCTTCATGAGTCGACCCATCTTAAATTTTACCGTTCGTTTCGCTGGAACTTGGACTTGTTCTAAAGTCTTCGGGTTTTGTGCTATTCTGGCTGCCCGTGTCCTTGTTTCAAAAACACCAAAATCACGGAATTCCAGCCGATTACCTTTTGCTAATTCGGCAACAATCTCATTGAGAAACGCCTGGACTACAGCCTTAACCACTATACGCTTAGCCTGTGTTTGCTCGGCAATTTGGCCAATAAGTTCTTTCTTCGTTGTTGTTGACATTAAGCTACCTCAGTTATGCCGATAATAAGGAGCGGGGCACAATAAAGATAGGCGCTCCTGAAAACAGGATTATTAACACTTATCAAGCGTCTGTCCTAACGCCCCGGGACAATGATCTTTTCAACCCGGTACTTGGACTGGTGCTCACCGCTCCTTCAATATTGAAGCAGGATATAAGTGGATTGTCAAGAAATCTTCACTGCTCAAGATTAAACCTTTGAACCATACTTGCTGCAAATACTTTTCTCTACCAGGTAAGTCTGTGATCGCAAACCGAACATCTACGAACAAACTTTGTTGCAAACCTGTTGCAGTAACAATATTTCGAAGAAGATAAAAAAGCTGACGATACTAAGTGCCTGCCGGCCAAAAACTTACCGAATGGGCAGGGGCGGATTTGAACCGCCGACACACGGATTTTCAGTCCGTTGCTCTACCAACTGAGCTACCTGCCCGCTGACTTTCAAAGCCTCTTCATCCTAACAGGTTCACATTCATACTGTCAAGTCCTTTAATCCAAAAATTGGGATAGCCAAGGAACATCGTATACTCCTTTGAAGAATAAGATGTATAACTTGGGGTTGCTATCAGATAGAGAAAATCTCTTACTTGACAAACTTCCGTCTCTGTCAAATAATTGCTTTTGGGTCTGGCTCTCTCATGGAAGATAAAATGTATTCAAATCCTGATGTTTTCTTTGTGTCTTAACATGATTGAATATTTTTGCTTGTCTCTGCCGATACCCTGAATGAGGGACAAGTCGTTTTCCCACAAACGGTTAAATTCAGGAGGCAAAGCAATTCAGGCTCTTTCAAAATTCTGTTGTCAGAATAAAAAATGTCCTGATTGTGGCAAACGCGGCCACCCGAAAGGTTCTCGGCGTATTCCGGCAAAAGGCTTGACTTATGCCACGATGTACAGCTATAATTTTTGTTGGCCGGTACGGACACTTCGTTTGCAAGGCTAGGATGAACGATGGTGCTCAGGACCGCCTGCGATCGCCGCAGGCTTGACCGATCATATCTGGTCTTTGCAGGAATGACCGGGTTACCCAGCTGTTCAATTGACATAAGACACAAGGAAAAAATTTGTAAATTATCAATACTTGTTATTTTTACAGGGGTGGTTAAAATGTATCTGCATTAGAGATTGCCTGCTATACGACAAACCCCGTGTGAAACACGGGGCTAAATAATTGAGGATAGGGAAAAGCTAAGTTCTAAGGAGTAAACTTTCGCACTTTTTACGCGACTAATTTTAATGGTTTATAAACGAAAACATATCGACCAACCGATGTCTTTATTGGATATAAAATTAAGACAGGGAGGTTGGTTGGAGTATGGTGGGATTGTGGCAACTGTTGATGAAGATACTGATTCAAACATTCTGTCGAAATGGAACTATAACGCTGGTACTGGACGACACATTGTTTCATCGCAGCGGCAGAAAGGGCAACGGTGCCGGATGGTGGCGAGATGCTGTCCGTTTGACTCGGAAAACCTACAAAGACTAGCTCCATCTGCTTAAACCTTTAATAAAAATGCGAAAGTTTACAAGTACAAAAGAGGTTAAATATTTAAGAAATTTTTTGGAGGCTAGAAATGATTAAGGTTCTTATTACAGATAAGCTTGCACAGGAAGGGATTGACTTGCTGAATTCAACAGATGGCGTGCAGGCGGTTGTTAAAACAGGGATTAGCGAAGACGAGCTTGCTGAGATTATCGGTGAGTATGACGGCTTGATTATCCGAAGCGGCACAAAGGTTACCGCTAAGGTCCTGGAAAAGCCCGGCAAACTAAAAGGAATCGCACGAGCGGGCGTTGGGGTGGATAACATTGACATTGCCGAGGCTACGAGAAAAGGTATTATGGTTATGAATACGCCGGGCGGCAATACGCTCAGTGCCGCAGAGCATACGATGGCTTTGATGCTTGCGATGAGCAGGAACGTTGTGCCGGCCTGTAATAGTCTAAAAGCCGGTGCCTGGGACAGGAAGAAATATATGGGAAATCAGCTCAACGGCAAGATACTCGGGCTGATAGGCCTGGGCAGAATTGGTATGGCGGTGGGGAAAATGGCTAAAGGGTTCAATATGAAACTGCTCGGCTACGACCCGCTTGCTGCACCGCCTGATGCGGAAAAACTTGGTGTTGAAATAACCGACAGTCTTGAGAAGGTCTTCAGGGAAGCTGATTATATCAGTGTTCATGTGCCAAGAAATGAACAGACTGTGAATATGATTGACGCTGAGCAAATCGGCATGATGAAGCCGACAGTTCGGCTTATAAACTGTGCGCGGGGCGGGATTATCAATGAAGATGCACTTTATAATGCCCTTGCCGATAAGCGGATTGGAGGAGCTGCTTTAGATGTTTTTCCGAAGGAGCCGCCGACCAATAGTCGTTTTAGCGAATCGGAGAACTGTGTTGTTACGCCCCACCTTGGCGCCAGCACCGAGGAGGCTCAAATTGAGGTTGCCGTTGAAGCGGCGGAGATACTTGTCGATGCAATTAAGGGGCAGGGGATCAGAAACGCCCTTAACGCACCGTCTACGACCGGGGCTGTGCCGGCTATTGTCAGTCAGTATTCTGAACTGAGCCGGCGGATAGGGACACTTGTCAGCACAATTGCGGCAGGGCGTATCAAGGACATTGAGGTGCAATATCGCGGCTTGATTGCGGAGATGGCGGTCGAGGCGGTTAGTCTTAACTTTGCGATAGGTCTTTTGCAGAAGCATTTTGATTTGCCCTTGAATATGGTCAATGTGCCTGTTCTGGCAAAAGAGCGAGGGATAAGTATTGATGAGACCAAAAATGCCGAGCCCAAAAATGTGGCGGCCAGTTTCAGCGCCAAGGTTGTTACCGACAATGTTACGCGTACTGTAACAGGTTCGGTTTTCGGCGGGACGCAGCTGCGCATTATTGAAATTGATGGTTTTAATATAGAGATTACGCCGCGGGGTGCGGTTCTGGTTATTTTCAACGAAGATAAGCCGGGCGTGATAGGGGCTGTCGGGACTATTTGCGGTAAACATAATATCAACATCTGTACGATGGGTGTGGGACAAAAGCCCAATGAGCAAAAGGCCATCCTGGCGGTGAGTCTTGATAAGGAACCTGATGCAAAAGTCGTTGAAGAACTGAGAAAACTTGATTTTGTAAATGAAATTTACGTCTGTAAGCTCGACTGATTTGGGGTTTTCTTTTATGGCGAAAAGACGTAAGCAGGTATCGGGTCAGTTGGATTTTACGTTCGGAGAAGCTCTGGCAAAAAAAGGTAAGCCAAAGGCAAAGAAAGCCAAAAAGAAGAAAGTTAAGAAGATAAAAGCGGTCCCAGCCCCAAAAAAGAAAAAACGGAAGGTAAAATCAAAGGCATTGCCGGCTAAGGCAAAACGCAGGCAGGCTGTGGCTGCTACGGCTGAGTCTATGGCTGCCAGGCAGCGTGACATCAGCATATCGGAGTTTTTTGCCAAGAACCGGCATCTTCTCGGCTTTGATAATCCTCACAAGGCACTGCTAACGGCGGTTAAAGAAGCTGTAGATAATGCGCTCGACGCATGCGAAGAGGCACGGATTCTGCCCAGCTTGCTGATTGATATAAAGGCTGTTACAGATAAGCGATTTGTGTTAATGATTCGCGATAATGGGCCGGGAATTATAAAGCAGCAGGTTCCAAATATTTTTGCCAGGCTCTTGTACGGCAGCAAGTTTCATAACCTGAAGATGAGCCGTGGTCAACAGGGTATCGGGATATCGGCGGCTGGAATGTATGGTTTGCTGACTACCGGTGAGCCGGTACAGATTATCTCGCGGACAAAACCTGAAAAAAAAGCACATCATTATCACGTCCAGATTGATACGGCCAAAAATAAGCCTGAGGTTGTGCTCGACGAAGAATGTGATTTTGATTTACCTACCGGCACCGCTGTTACTATAACTTTGGAAGCTAAATATCAAAGAGGCCGGCGTTCGGTTGATGAATATGTTGCCCAGACCGCGATGGCCAATCCTCACGCTGAGATCTTGTACAATTCGCCGGATGGAAATAGCTATCAGTACAATAGGCAGACCAAAGAGCTTCCATTTGCTCCGATCGAAATAAAGCCCCATCCATATGGTGTTGAGTTGGGGCTGCTGTTCAAAATGGCTCGGGATAGTTCTGCCAAGCAGCTTTCTGCTTTTCTGCAAAAGGAATTTTCAAGGGTCAGCCTACGGGTGGCGAATCAGATTTGTCAAAAGGCTAAACTTCGCCCAAAACTTCGAGTTTCGAAAATAACCCTGAAGCAGGCTGAAGCGCTTCATGCGGCAATAAACGAAACGAAAATTATGGCACCGTCTACCGATTGTATAGGCGCGATCGGAGCTGAGTATCTCGCTGAAGGTTTGCGCGGGGGAGTGGAAGCGGATTTCTATGCTACCTGCTCGCGAAGCCCGGCTGTTTATCGCGGCAATCCCTTTCTTATCGAAGCGGCCCTTGCTTATGGTGTAAAAGGCAACGGCAACGGCGAGTCGGACAAAGAGCCTTTGATGCGGCTTATGCGGATTGCCAATCGGGTGCCTTTATTATATCAGCAGTCAGCATGCGCGGTTTATAAAGCGGTGATGGATATCAACTGGCGAAATTACAGTCTAAGCCAGAGCAGAGGCGCCTTGCCCGCCGGGCCGATTATGCTTATGGTGCATATCGCTTCGGTGTGGGTGCCGTTTACCTCCGAGAGCAAGGAAGCGATTGCTCACTATCCGGAGATCATCAAGGAGATACAATTGGCGGTTCAGGACTGTGGCAGAAAACTGGGGATATATCTGCGAAGAGAAAAACGAATCCGGCAGGAAATGGCAAAGCGAAGCTATATCGAAACCTACCTGCCCTATATCGGCGAAGCTTTGCAGGAGATACTTTCATTGAGACAAAAGCAGGTTGATACTGTTGTTACCAAACTCGAAAGAGTTTTAGAGAAATCCAGAAAAATCTAAAAGCTAAAACAGTCAGTACATGAGGTGGTTGTATGTCTGAGCAGTTAATAATAAGTATCAGCGGGGTTAGGGGCATTGTTGGAGAGAACTTAACTTCTTCGGTTGCTGCTGAGTACGGCTGTGCTTTTGGGACGTTTCTGAAAGATAGAGCCGGCAAGGTGAAAGGTAAGTTATCGGTGTGTATCGGTAGCGATACTCGGCCGAGCGGGCAGATGTTAAAATCGGCTGTAACGGCGGGATTATGTGCCGTCGGGGTCAATGTCGTTGATTTGGGAGTAGTAACTACGCCCTGTGTGGGTATTATGGTAGAGTACCTGCGGTGTGCGGGTGGCGTTGTTATCACCGCTTCCCATAATCCGATTCAGTACAACGGGATTAAATTGCTGCTCGATAACGGGATGGCCCCGGTAGCAGGTCAGGCGGAGGAAATCAAAAAAAATTATTGCGAAAGAAAGTTTGCCTTTGTCCAGTCGCCTGATTGCGGGAAGGTAACCGCTGACGAGCGAACCGATGAGGTTCATATTGCAAAGGTTTTATCAATAGTCGATAAAAAAGCCATCGCTTCTAATAAATTCCGGGTTGTTTTTGATAGTGTCAATGGGGCAGGAGGCAGGATTACTAAAAAGTTACTGGGTAAGCTCGGCTGCGAAGTTATGGCGATAAACGATGAGCCTACCGGCCTATTCGCTCACAGGCCAGAACCAACGGCCAGGAATTTAACTGGTCTTTGTAATGTGGTAAAGGCAAAGGGTGTCGATATCGGTTTTGCCCAGGACCCTGACGGGGACCGATTGGCGATTGTTGACGAAAACGGCAGCTATATCGGCGAGGAGTATAGTCTGGCTTTAACCGCTAAATATATCTTTAGTAAAAAGAAAGGCGCTGCAGCTACAAATCTTTCAACTTCAAGAATGATAGATGACATTGCCCAAAATTATGGCTGCAAAGTTTTCCGCACCGCTGTCGGCGAGGTCAATGTCGCGGCGGCAATGCTTGAACATAATTGCCTTATT
>Ga0272442_10006569_pt1 | contig 15268 bp, 7 predicted proteins | sample SSMForm2O_FD_200262 | JGI IMG/M metagenome (GOLD analysis project Ga0272442, IMG submission 200262) | Marine sediment archaeal communities from Little Sippewissett salt marsh, Falmouth, MA, United States - SSM-Form-2O | ecosystem: Environmental > Aquatic > Marine > Wetlands > Sediment ...
ATGGTCGTTGGTAAAGTCGACCGAGAAATCAGACTCATACTACAGAATCATTTATAAGATCGGTAGTCAGTATCGGTCAATCTATCTGCGTAATATAATGGAAACAGAGGTTCAAATAGCTTACACCGATAGCATGGCCTCAAGTGAAGAAGGAGCATCAGCACGGCCTGTTGCCGGTACGTGGGTCACCCTGACCTCATACAATCCCTGGATACTTACCAACATGCCCTCTAAGATGTCGGGCGACTGGCACATACATGACGGCAAGCTGGAAATGGCCATCAACTCGGAAACAGTGGTTCTCGACGGAGTGCTCTGGGAGATCGACTCGGTGCAGACCAACCGCACGGTGGAAAGGCTTGTTCTTAAAAGGGGGGAGAGTTACAAGTCTTTTTATTATCAGGAGGTTGGGGAGTATTCCATGGACGTTCTACTGGTGGACGGCAAGGATGATATCCAGGACAGGCTCGGCAATGTGCCTGGAGAATGGGGCACTTTTCGCAGGTGGTGGGATTTGATAGAAAAATGCGGCCTGTATTCCGGCTCCCACTGGCTGTACGACTATTCCTATCTGGAAAATTATACCCGTGTGTATAACACCGCCGCTCCGATCGATAGCATCGTGGAAACAGCCAGTCTCAAAGGCCAACTCGATCTGGAGGTGACAAGCAGCACGATAGGTGAGGGAACAGGCAGCTTGTACCTGGAGGCGATTTTTCTGATCGATGAGGAAAAGGGTGGATATTATCAGGACCGGAAAAACGGATCTCGTGAAGTGCTTACGGATTCATCATGGGTTATTCCCGGCAGGATAGTAACTATGGATTATGAGATTTCGCTGGAAAACGATACCCTGTGGTATAGAACTGCGGAAGGGAAAGTTTTCTTTGCTTCCACAAAGTTCGAGCGCGGCGCGAAAATAAACAACAGGGTCTTTGTCTATCCATTTGAATTCCCGAAGGAAGGCTTTCCTGAAGACAGTGATATTTTCGGGAAAATTCTATTGCCTGATGAAACTATTCCATCAGAACACAAAATTTATGCAGGTGTCCCCAGCGCTACAATCCATCACGGGGACGGAAGTATAACTTATCTTGAAGGACAATACATGGATAGTTATGTCGATCTTTTATCTGGTAGTGGGTTTAGCGATATGAACTATTTTTTCGGAGATTACGACCAAATGACCTGGTACCGCGGCCCTCAGTATTATGATCCATATAAAATGGAAACCTCTTTCTCGTGCAAGCTGTTGAGTTTCACTCCCGGTGGTTAGCTGCCGGGCAAGGCGTAGTTTTGGGAGGATATTATGAAATATTTTTTTCAAAAAAATATCTATCCAATGGTTTTTCTTTTACTTGTATTTTTCTCTGGCTGCCATTCCCTGCCTCCTTCCAAACCGCCGGATGAAGATACAAGTTTTAATCCAAGCAAACTGCCCTGGCAACAAGTATCCATACCTTCAGATTTGCGCGGTGACTGGTACACCGAAGGCGAGCTCTATCTTTCAGTGACAGATGACGATTTTCGAGTTGCAGGTATTTTGGCCACCTTCCAGTCAATCTCAAAGTCTGATTCATATTACAGAATTATCTACAGAATAGCTCAGCAGTATCATGCGATATACCTCCGCGAGTTGATGAAAGAAGAAATACAGATAGTGCATACTGATAGTGCCGCTGTGGATGGAGAAGGAGCATCAGCACTGCCTGTCGGCAAAACATGGTTCACTTTAACCTCAACCAATCCCTGGATACCAACCATGCTAACTACCGATATATTAGGAAACTGGCATATCCGGGATGGCATGATGGAGGTAGTGTTAGAAGTAGAAAAAGTGGTTCTTGATGGAGAAAGCTGGGAGATCGACTCGATCCAGACAAACAGCCACGTGGACAGGTTTATTCTGAAAAAAGACGAGAATTACAAATCCTTTTATTTCCGGGAGGTTGGTTCATATAGCATGGAAGCTTTACTGGTAGACGGCAAGGAGGATATCCAGGACAGGCACGGCAGGGTTCCCGGAAATTGGAAAACGCTTTCCAGGTGGTGGGGTTTTATAGATGCTTGCCGTTTGTATCCTGGCTCGCGCTGGAGTTACGATTTTGACTATTGGAAAATAATTAATGAAGTGGATAACACTTCCTTGCCCAGAGACAGCATTTTACAATCAGACAGTCTCAATGGACAATTTGAGCTTGAGGTGACAAACAGCACAATGCAGGGTGAGACAGGTAGTTTGACCTTGGAGGCGACTTTTAAGATTAACGAAGAAAAGGGTGTATATTATCATGCTAAGGTAAACGTTGACCTCCAGATACTTAGTGATTCCTCGTGGTCAAAATCCGACATTACAGTAACCAAGCAGTACGAATTTGTTCTGGAAAACGATACGCTGTGGTACAACACCGATGAGGGGAAAGTTTTTTTCGCATCCACAAAGATCAAACCCAATGCAAGGGTAGATATTCGAGCCTTTGTATATCCATTTGATTTCTCGAAAGAAGTATTTTCAATGGGCATAAATATTATTACTGTCGGGATTCAGTTTCCGGGGATAGAACCTTCTTTTGGGGTGAACAGGCTTGCCTCTTTTATGCAGGGAGAAGGATTCAAATATATTTACTATAGTGACTGTACTTCTCTCATACCTTTGAATGAGATCTCATTCCGTTGCGATCTGACAAGTTTCACCCCTGGCCAATAACTGACGGAATCAGCAGGTGAGGTGAAAGGCGCCAGTAAGATTTTTTTCGCCGCTCAGGCTGTTAAAGCGCTTGACAGCTTCCGGCGTGGTCATCGCTTCCAGAGCGATCTCATTTTTAAGGCAGTACTGCTCAACAGAGCTATCGACTGCCATCAGCCCGGAATACCCTGTGCCGATAATCAGGCGGCTTCCTGCTTTGAGCTTCACCCGCGCCAGGTCGTCCATATCGACACGATGCCCCTGCCTGCGCCACCAGTTGGCGAGCACTTTCCCTTCACACACCAGCACGTCGCCGGTGAAGGTCTGCTCATCTATTACCATGCGGCCGAACTGATAATCCGAGATTTTCATCAAGCCTCCCCTCAGAGGCTTTCGGCAATTACCTCGATACCGCAGATCAGCGGTTCTGCTTTTGCCGGTGAAGCGCCGGAGCCGAAAGACACGGTCAGGTCCCTGTCCACCGGAATTTCTCTGAACTCTTTGACCACTATGCTTTGCGGGTTTTCCGCCCCGGCTGCGAGATTCAGGTTTTCGAGAACTGTGCGGCCCTGGATCGCGACATCGAAAACCCTGTCCTGCGCTCTGTCCGTCTCGCATTCGGCGAAATAAAGGCGAACCGTGTAAGGCTTATTACCCATCGGCCTTTCCGCCAGCGTGAGCGTGATGCTACTCAGCCCCCTGACACCACTTGAGGCGACCCATTTCAGCCCCTGGCCTGTGATCCGGGAGCTGTGGTGGCAGAACCACGCTGCATTTTCACCACTGACTTTGACCGGTATATCCGGTGACGGGCCGCCCCGGCTCGGGTAATCGAGCCAGAGAGTGCCGTTCTCTGCCATCCGGTCGCCCGGGGCGCCGAGATTGATTCCCACGCGTTTCACCGGCCCGGAGCCTGGGTCGGTATCGTCGAAAGTCCAGAACTCTACATCAGGATCGTGCACAAGGGCCAGCGAGGTCTGGTTCTGGTAGCTGCAGGCGCAGGTGCGGGTGTAGTCCGGGGCGTTGAGCACACCGTCTGCTGCAATCAGGTTGGAGGTACAGCCGGATTTGAATCCACCCATGTTCCCGGTGCCGCTGTTGCCCACCAGGTCGTAAAAGCCTGCGGCAGCGGAACGGAAAGTTATCAGGTTTTCGCTTGCAATCGGGTAGTTGCAGCCGTAGTTGCGTTTCCAGCTCAACAGGATACGCTCGCCTGTGAGCGGGTGTTCGCGGTACACCGGCTCCCCGCTCAGCAGGCTCAGCATTTTGCCCTGGGTGATGATCCTGTCGCCGTGAAGGATGGGAACGGAGGAATAGCTCACGCTGTCATCCCAGAAGATCGCGCCGCTGTCTGCGGCATAGGCGATCATACGCCGGCCGTCCTCCCCTGAGACCATGTCCCTTGACGGCCGGGTCGACTGGAGCAGGATCTTGTGCTTTGGCGAGAAAGACAGCCACGAGCCGAATATCTTGTCTGTATTCTCCCAGAGTATTTTCCCGGTGTGAAGATCGAGGGCCAGGAGACGGCCTGCCGAGCCGGAGGAAACTCCCCTGAGCCGCAGTTTCTTTTCCAGGTGCGGCGGGAGCTTGTCCAGGCAGAAGATTTTACCTTCAGCAGCCACGATCCCGTTGTGCAGCAGTCCGTGATCCGCCTCGAAACTCCAGAGCACTCTGCCCGAGTAACGGTCCATCACCACCAGCCGCCTGCTGGCGGAGTTGTCGTAATTGATAAAGGAAAGCTTCGCGTCCCTTTTATTCGGCGGCAGGTTTGCCAATTCTTTCATGGTTTTCTCATCCCTGGGAACAGCGGCCGAGAAACTCACAAGACCGTTTCCGGCAATCAACAGGTCATCGTAAACGCCGATATAGCCCAATTGCGCGGGATTTTCGCCCTCCCGGGCAGGCAGCGGGATATCCATCACCTTTTCGCCGGTGGCTGCATCGAGAACAGTACAGCCGTTGCCCAACGCCAGATAGACCCGGTCTTCAGTGGCCACAAAGTTCGTTCCCCGGATATTCGCTCCGGGGAGATGCTCCTGGTTGTAAGAGGTGCTTGTCGGGGCGTCCTTGTAGCTGCCGTCGTAATAGACGCCGTAGGTATCCAGCTCATCGAGAACGGTTTTCCACAATACGCGTCCGGTGTAGACATCCCTTGCGCTCAGGCAGTCCATGCCTTCGATAAAGAGCCTGCCCCCCACCACCTGCTCAGGCGGGCCGTGCCCGTGCCTGGGCAGTACATCGAGGTTCGAGTTCCCGCCGAACCAGAGGACCCCGAGCGGGAGCTTGACCAGCTCATCGTCGGATTTCACAGTGTTTGCGATGTTGCCGTACTGGTGGGTCCATTGCGCAGCACCGGCAAGCGGCCCCTCCCGGGTCAGGACAATCGATTCGCCGGCAGATGCGATCCCGATTCCATTTGCCCGGGCCCGATCAACAGCCTGAGCGAATGATCCCTTTTGCCTTGCAGCAGCATTAAGCCATGCTTTGCCACCATATGGCCGCATGGAGCGGATTATATTTTCCATGTGGCTTTCATCCGGTTCGTTCACCACAGTCAGGGAGGCCATGTAAGGCGGGGCCTGGAAACTGGAAACTGATCCCCGGTGCAGGGCGATCCGCTTTCCGTAGAGGCCTTTGCTGTCAAGATAGCGGCGGGTTTTATCGATCCTGGCCGGGTCCTCGTCCACTGCTGCAATCACCAATTCGGAATTCAGGGCCAGGGCCTCCAGGAAACCGCCGTCGTCCACACCGTAGACCAGGGCGTATCCATCCCTGACACCAGTCTGCCGGATAATGGAGAGAGCTTTGCGGGCAGCGCGTGCAGAGGGTTTTGAAGAGTCCGTGTTGGCGGGAATACGTGCAGGTTCTATTTTTTCTGCGCCGAATGCCAGAATCCTCCCGTCCAGGGTGACTGCAAAGAGTTTGCCGTCTGCTGCGAGCAGCCTGCCCACCTCTGCGTCCACGGGTTTGCTCCAGGCGATTTTCGGTTTTTCATCCCTGTTCTGCGGCAGCCTGACAGCGGTGATACCCCCTTTACCGGCAGCATAGAGGCAGCTTCCGGCCTTGATCAGATCATATGTGCCGTCCACCTCGATTTCCCAGAGGAGGCTTTGCTGCCACAAGTGAGCTTTGCGCTCGATCCACCAGTCCAGGATTTCCCTGATAAATTCAGGCCATATATTTTTATTCCGCATGCGGCCCAGCCAGCGCTCCAGAAAATTTCCGGTAAGCCACCACCTGGCTTTTTGCTGGAGCCGGGCGGCATCGTAGGCCCTGACAGTCTCGCCCGAGAGATAGAATTCCTGCCCGGTGAGCACGGGGTGCATGCCGATCTGGCGAACCAGGGAGTGCCCGGTTTCCAGGTCGTACATGGAACACACCTGGTCCCGGTAGTGATTGAAAAACACCTGTTCGCCAGCACAGGCAAAGGAGCCGCCGGTTTTGTTCTGGGCCGCAAGGTGGAAGTAGCGCTGTTCGCCGCTGGAGCGCTCGAACATAGCGGGCACGGACCTGCCGCCCGGCATCAGGAGCCCTGTCCCGGCTGCGGCCAGAGCGCCCTGTGGCGCGACTCCGGCAAAAGCGGGAGAGTTGTGGGGCTGGAGCATGTACTGCGAGCCGGTCCGGTCATTCTCCCATTCGACTTCCCCGGTCGCCGCATCCAGAGCGTAGATGAACGTGCCCAACATGGGCCAGATACTGGCTGTGAAATATACTGTTCCATCGCTGACAACCGGCCCGCCGCGCGCCGGCCAGACGGAGATCAGGCGCTTGTTGCCGATTATTTTTTTCTCCGAGGGCCCGCCGCGGAATTTCCAGGCCAGGCTCCCGTCTGCAGCATGCAGGCAGTAGAGATAGCCGTCATCCGAGGCGAAATAGACCCTGTCGCGCCAGACTGCCGGAGGCAGGCGCACCGGGCCATCTGCATAAAAATCCCAGAGTTGCCTGCCTGTATCCGTATCCACAGACACCAGTTTGTCGCAATCGTTAAAGGCGATAAACATCCGCTTGCCTGCCACTACCGGCTCGAATACCCTGTCGTACGGCATCAGGTCCTGGTTAAGCGGGTCGTCCCAGACCATGGTCCGGGCGCTGTAGAGGCGCTCCCAGAGCGGATGCAGTTCGGCTGCGAGCTCCTCATCCGATGCTGCGCTGCGGCTTGCATCACAGCGCCACATGGGCCAGTCGGCTCCGTTGGCGGCAGCAGCCCAACTCAGCAAAAACAGAAGTGCGCAGTAGCTGTAGGGTCTCATGGTTTCTCTTTCTCTTTGAGTTCTGATATACGGTTTCAGTTCTGATCCGGTAGTTTTCCCTGTTTCAGTTGTACTATGCGGTGGGCGTATTCAGCAGCGGCAGGACTGTGCGTGACCATTAGCACCGTGCCGCCGGACCGGGCGAATTCGGCAAAGTAACCGAGCACGATCCGGCTGTTGTCCTGATCCAGATTACCTGTGGGCTCATCGGCGAGCAAGAGCCTGGGCCTGTTCAGCAGAGCGCGGGCCAGTCCCACGCGCTGGCGCTCCCCGGTGCTCAGCTCGGCGGGCAAATGGCCGATACGATCTGTGAGCTTGAAATGCTCGATAAGCTCGCGGGCGTGAGTCCGGGCCTGTTGGTCAGGCAGGGCGAGCGAGGGGGTGAGCACATTTTCCAGCACATTGAGGTAGGAGATCAGGTAGAACTGCTGAAAGACGAACCCGATTCCTTCGGCGCGCAGCCTTGCCCGCTGTGCCTGGGACATTTTGTAGAGGTCCCGGCCGCCGAATTCCACGGTTCCCCCGCTGGGGGGTAGCAATCCGCCGGCGGAAAGCAGCAGGGTGGTCTTGCCGCTGCCGCTATGCCCCTGAACTACCACGAATTCCCCCGGCCCGATATTCAATGAGACCCCCTCCAGTGCATGGATCACTGTACCCGGCGATTTGATGTATTTTTTGCTGAGATCGGTTATTCGGAGCATGATATAGATCTCATTCCTCTCTGAGAACTTCCGCCGGATCCTGGCCCGCGGCGATCAGCGCCGGAATCCAGCTGGCCAGGGCGGACAGCAGAGGCGCTGAGAAAAGGACCAGCAGAAGCAGGCCCGGATTGAAAAGCCTGGCAATGGTTTGCGCATTCGGGGACAGCTCTCCGCTGGCCGCGCCGATGGCAAAGCCGGCGAGATAACCGAGAAAAGCGCCGATCAGGCCGAGCAGGACCGCCTTGGCCAGGAAAATGTTCAGTATCTGGACCGATCTGAAACCCACGGCGCGCAGAATTCCGATCTCATTTCTCCGGGAGCGCACATTTCCCAGGGCCAGCAGGGCGATCCAGACTGTGGAGCCGATAATCACCATGGGGATCAGCCAGGAGGCAAATTTCCCGACCTCGCCGCGCATGCGCACGCGGTTTGCCCGCTCGGCTGCCAGGGCCCTTTGGGATGCAGCTTTGGCCCGGTCGCGGGCCTCGGCGCGGGTAACCACCTTGGAATCGACTTCGATCACCTGCGTTTCCGGCAATACACGGGCGACATCCTGCCTGATCTGGGAAAGCTCGTTGCCCAGGCAATGACATTTCAGCGCCAGGATGGCATTGATTTTTCCCTGCAGTGCGAACATCTGCTGGGCCTGGGCCAGATCGATCCAGACCGTGATATCGTCCTTGGTGCCGCGTTCTTCGTATATCTCGCTCACCAGGAAATTTTCCCCGAGCAGCCGGGTGCGGTCGCCGAGTTTGAGTTCCAGACTCGCCGCGAGCTGGTAGCCCAGTTTCATCTCCCCCGGATTAACCGCCAGCAGCATCGGTTCTTTCGGAGCGAGATGGGTAACCGGGACCTCCCCGCGGGTACCCACAAGGATAATGGAGCGTCCCTTTTGCTCCGGCCAGGCGATTTTCCGCTCGATACTTGGCAGAAGGTGCCTGATAGTCATCAATCCCGAGCCGGCCAGCCTGTGCACATATTCCTCGGGCATGTATTCGGTTACATAGCCGGTGGCATAGTAGCTCTCCAGGGACTGCCCGGCAGGCAGAACGAGAAGATTGAACCCCAGTTTTTTCATAATCTGGCGGTAGTCGTCCTCCATCCGGGCCATTTCCTCGGCAGTTCCGGCCTCTTTTTCAGCCATGATCTGGCCGGTGCGCTCATCGTGAGCGTCCAGCAAAGTGAGCTCGGCTACCAGAACACCTGCAGCAACGATGACCGAGCAAATCCCCAGGGCGAAGTTGAGCTTTTGATGGAGGATCTCGCGGGTAACCAGGCGCCAGAGTGTCATCAGTTATTTCCCCCGGCCTGATCTCAGCAGCCTGAAACTGACAATGGCGATAACCGCCACCACCAGTGCCAGAGCGAGAAATATATTATAGTATAAGCGGTTTTTTGAATTGTCGTCCCCGCTGCCGGGTTCCCCGGCCCCGGAGCTTTCTGCCATCGAGGCAAGAGTTGACAGAGGCGGGGTGGCCACTGCATCCACCCAGCTTCCGCCGGTCTCTTCATCCCAGTCGGCCAGTATCAGCAGGTCCATCCCGGAATTCGAATCCTTGATCTCGCAGGCGCATGGCCCGGCGAGAAAAGCGCAGGCTTCAGATACGTTTTCCTCAGTAATACCCCGGCCCACAAGGGCGTAAAGCAAACGCCCGCGGCCATAAAGCGGAAACGCCATAGGCCAGGACCCGTATTGCTCCAGGTCAGCTTCACTGCGAGTGAGCATGCGGATAAGGAAGGTTTCCTCCGGGTCGTTCCTTGACAGGCGAACGAGCGAAAAGTCAATACGCAAATCCGGGGCGCCCTGCGGAGGGACTCCGGTTACCGCATCCGGCAATCTCAGTTTCTTTTCCATCCCGGCCAGAGTTTTTTTGATTATGCCTGCAGCAGTGTCGTCTTTCTCCCGGTCTCCACTCTCCACCAGCACCCAGACCGCGGTTTCACCGCCGAGAATCTTTTCGGCGATCTGCTGCCGCAGCGGAGAATCGATAAGGCCCCGGGCCGAGCCTGCCGACAGCGCTGCAGACCAGATGATTCTTTCCTGTTTCAGCCAGCCGGGGTACCGTACCACCAGATAAGGTGGCTTGTCCGCACCCGGGGACAGCTCGAGAACCTGCGGGTCCGGCTCCGGCTTCAGCTCCAGGTCGACGTCCCGGACGATGAAATTGGAATAGGGGACCAATGCCTGGGAGTGGTTTTTGAGCGTTTCGACGACTTCGCTCTTCTGGCGAGCGAGGGGCCCCCGGTGATATACTGTAACCTCGTAGGTTTCCACGGGCCAGCGTTCAAGGGCATAGCGGAAAACAGGCACATCACAAGCCCGGAGTGCCGTTGCGCCGGAAATCAGAAGAAAGATCAACAGGCTTTTAGCGGCAAATCCTGGTGAAAAATTATTGACGGTCATCATACTCGAACAGTCAGCTTGAATTAGGGGTCTCACGGCTTGTCTGTTTCGGTAGCGGCAACAAACACAGGCGAAGCCTTTAAAAAACGAACGATACTATATCATATTATAAACGTCAAGACCATCTATCCGTGTTACAGGCGAATCAGAGGCGGATTGAAAGATCAGGGAAACCTGCGGAGTGGAGAAGATAAATTCCTTCTCTGGCCGTAGTCCGAAAATGTTTATATTTTTAAAATACTTATATCTGCCGGGCTTGAATTTTCCGCGTAATTGAAAGGAGCTTCCAGTGCTTTATCCAACCGACAATCTGAAAAGAGAACCAAGGAGTCTTGACGGGATCTGGCGGCTTGTTTTCGATAGAGACAGACAGGGAATCAGGAAAAAGTATTTCGAACAGCCCCCGTCAGGGCTGCGGGAGATCGCCGTGCCGGCTTCAATCAATGAGCAGACCGTGGAGCGGGAACTCTATAACTATATGGACTGGGTCTGGTATTTCAGGTATTTCAATGTGTCCGGCGTCTGGCGGGAGAAAAGAATATTCCTGCGCCTGGGCTCGGCCACTTACCGGGCCGAGGTATACCTGAACGGTGCGCGGCTAGGCAGCCACGAAGGTGGTTACCTGCCGTTCGAGTTTGAAGTGACGGATACCGTGCGCTTTGACAGGGAGAATTTCCTGGCTGTCAGAGTGGACAACCTGCTCGATGCAACCACGATTCCCCAGGGGAACCTGGACCCTTCATGCGGCGGGGAAGTAGTGAGCTGGCGGGTTGGTAATTTCCCGAACGTCCATTACGATTTCTTTCCCTACATGGGAATCCACAGGCCGGTCGTACTCTACGCCACCGGTAATACCAGGCTGGAGGATGTCCGGCTGAGGACTGTTTCGGCCCGGCAGGAGAGGGCCGAGGTCGAGGCCTATTTCTCCTTTTCCGGTGAGGCCGATTCTCTGGAAGTAAATATTAAAGAGACCGGTTTCAGCCGGAAGATATCCACGGCGCCCGGGGAAAGCTCTGCCGAGGCAAAGCTGCTGATTGAGAAGATCGCCTGCTGGTCGCCGGAGAATCCCAGGCTCTACGATATCGAGATCAGCCTCTGGAAAAACGGCGAGCTGGCCGACCTTTACACTCTGCCTTTCGGTTTCCGCACCGTGGAGATCAGCGGCGGAAAGCTGCTGTTGAACCGTAAGGAAATCTTTCTCAAAGGATTCGGCCGCCACGAGGATCTCAATGTGATCGGCAAGGGCCTTAACCTGCCGTTTCTGGTCAAGGATTACGAGCTGATGAAATGGGTAGGGGCCAATTCGTTCCGCACCTCGCACTACCCGTACAGCGAGGAAGCCCTTCAGATGGCCGACCGCTTGGGCTTTCTGGTTATTGATGAAGCCGCGGCCAATACCCTTTCCATGCACGCTGTGAAAAACAGCGCGGACCGGGAAAAGCTCTCCTCGAATCACAAGCGGCACGTGAATGAATTGATCAGGCGCGACTACAACCACCCGTGCGTAATTATCTGGAGCCTGGGCAACGAGTGCGAAACATACGTGGAGCCGGGCAAAGGCTATTTCCGCGATATCGTGGAACACGCAAAGAGTTTGGATGGCTCGCGGCCGGTCACTTTCGTGATCGACAGCTCGCCGGAGACCGAGCTGGAGGCCGACAGTTTCGATATTATCTGCTTCAACGACTATCCCTCCTGGTATGTCAACTGTTCGCATTACGAAAAGATCGGCGAGATGCTGCGGCCCAAGATCGAGGGTTTCTGGAAAAAATACGGCAAACCGATTATAATCTCGGAGTTCGGCGCTGATACGATCCCGGGCCTGCACAGCGAGTACGACCTGATGTGGAGCGAGGAATTCCAGGTGGAGATGCTGAAACGCGTGCTTGCTGCTGCCGGGGAATATCCGTATGTGGCCGGCGCCCATATCTGGAATTTCGCCGATTTCAGGGTGGGCCAGCATACCACGCGGGCGACCCTGAACTGGAAAGGACTCTTTACCCGCGAGCGCCATCCCAAGCTGGCTGCTCACGAGATACGCAAGCTCTGGAAATCAAAATAAACTGTCGGTCTTGTTAATAAGCCGGCAAGTGTGGAGGAAACGATGAAAAAGCTCTCAGTGATTGTTCTTTTTCTGCTTTTGGGCCTGGTTCAGGCCTTTGCCGCAGACTGGCCGCAGTACCGCTCGGATGCCGGGCGCAGCGGATATACCAGAGAAGAATTGCAGCCGGAATTGTCTCTTCGCTGGGTCTATCATTCCCGGCATGCTCCTGCGCCCGCCTGGCAGGGTGTCGACACCCGGATGCCTTTCGATCACGCTTACCAGCCGGTTATTGCCGGTGGAAATCTTTATTTCGGCAGCTCGGCTGATTGCAAGCTCTACGCCCTGGACGCATCCACAGGCGAGCAGCGCTGGACGTTTTTCACATCCTCCCCGGTACGCTTTGCCCCGGCAGTCTGGAGAGACCGTGTTTTCGCGGTGAGCGACGACGGATACCTCTACTGCCTCAGGGCGGCTGATGGAGGCCTTTTGTGGAAAAAGCGCGGTGGCCCCGCAGAGGACATGATTCTGGGAAACGACCGCATGGTGTCGCGCTGGCCGGCGCGGGGAGGGGTGGTGATTCTCGACGATACCGTTTATTTCGGTGCCGGTATCTGGCCCACGGACGGTGTTTATCTTTACGCCCTCGATCCTGAGAATGGCAATGTGCTCTGGGCCAATGACAGGACAGGCTCGCTTGAAATGGACAAGCCGCACGGCGGTGCCCGGGCGAAAAGCGGAGTTTCCGCCCAGGGCTACCTGGCAGCCACAGGCAATAACCTCATCGTTCCTACGGGCCGCTCCGTCCCGGCTGTTTTCAGTCGCGATAAAGGGGTTTTCAGGTACTTCCGCCAGCAGGAGAACAGGTCTTACGGCGGATCGCGGGTCATGGCGGCAGGCCCTTATCTTTTCGCCGACGCCGGCAACAGCCGCAGCACGGACATGTGCGCCGGAACCGCGAAAATCATGTTTCATCTCGAAAACGGAGAGCGTGCGGCGGAAAATGAAATTCCCTCCACAGCACTGGCCGTTACACCCGATTTTATCGTTTATGCGGATAAAATGGGAGTAAAAGGGATCGACCGCACCAGTCTCCTGTACCAGAGGGAAAGGAAAGACCGGCAGGGAAACACGGTTGTCAGAAACTATCTCAACCTCACTTGCTGGACTATTCCCACCCCGGCGCTGCCCGGCGGAGTGTCGCTTATTGCGGCGGGGGATAAGATCGTTTCCGGAACGGCAAACAATAAGGTCGCCGTGCTGGATTCCGGATCAGGGAAAGTGGTATGGTCTGCAGCAGTCAACGGCAGGCCGCTGGGGCTTGCAGTGGCGGATGGATGCCTGTTCGTGAGCACGGACCGCGGCTCGATCCACTGTTTCGCTCCAGGCAGAATCCCGAAAGCTGAGACAGTGATACCGGAAAGTGTGAACCACCCTTTTGGAGATAACGCGCCGTTTGAGACCGCAGCCGGGGAGATTGTTGCCGCAAGCGGGGTAACCGACGGGTACGGCCTGGACCTGGGCTGCGGGGACGGCAGGCTCGCTTACGAACTGGCCCTGCGCACCAACCTTCATATTTATGCGGTTGACCCGGACCCTGAAAACGTGGCTGAGGCGCGCAGGAGACTCGATTCGGCGGGTCTTTACGGGGTGCGTGTAACCGTTCACCTGGCAGAGCCGGGCAGCACACCCTATCCGGACTACTTTGCCAATCTGGTCGTGTCGGGCCGGTCGGTAAAAGGCGGGAGCGCTGAGCTAAGCAGCTCCGAGATGAACCGCCTCCTGCGGCCCTACGGCGGAGTGAGTTGTACCGGCAGGCCGGGCGAGATGGAAATCACCAGGCGGGGCGCGCTGGCAGGCGCAGATGCTGAATGGAGCCACCTTTACCACGACCCGGCGAACACTTTGACCTCCTCTGACGAGCTGGTGAAAGGCCCGTTGGGAATGCTCTGGTTCAGGGACAGTGATTTTGAAATGCCCTCGCGCCACGGTCGCGGAGTGGGGCCCCTGTTCAGTCATGGACTCCTCTTCGTGGAGGGCTTGAACGCCCTGCGTGCAACCGACGCCTACAACGGGCACACCATCTGGGAGTATCCTTTCCGGGACATAATGAAAGCGTACGACCAGGAGCACCTGGTGGGAGCTGCCGCGACTCAGGGAAACATCTGCCTGGAGGGGGACAGGATCTATTTCCGCTCCGGCGGATACCCTGTGGAAGGTGATTTCGCCGGGAAAAGCTGCCTGGTCCTGGATGCGGCCACAGGGGAGAAACTGGCGGAGTACGGAGTGTCGGCGGAATTAGCAGGTAATGAAGATTCCTACTGGGGCTATCTCGCGGTTAAAGACGGTACTCTTTTCGGCTCGCTGGCGGATGTCGACCATGTTTTGAGGTATGCCTATCTTGAATCGGATATGAACAAGCTGTTTTCAGAGTCCAGGCTGTTTTTTGCAATGGACGCTTCGACCGGCGCGTTGAAATGGAAGTTTGCCCCTGAGCACTCCATCCGTCACAATGCGATTGCCATAGGCCAGGGGAAAGTTTTTCTGATCGACCGCCCGCTGGCCGTTTCGGATGCGATCAGAAGGAACCCCCACAGGTTGCGGGAAGGCTCTGCCAAGGTTTCGGTGGAGCACCCGCCCGGGAAACTGCTGGTCCTCGACAGCTCAACCGGTGAAATCCTCTGGCAGAGCGAGGACGATATTTACGGAACCCTGCTTGCCCTGAGTGAAGAGGAAGACGTGCTGATCATGACCTACCAGTTCACCAGGTTCAGGCAGAAATCAGAGGTCGGCGGGCGGATGAGCGGTTTCCGCGCCTCGGACGGGAAACTCCTCTGGGATATTGAAACAGGGGCGGATGCAGACCGGAATTACAACTACAGCTCCCGGCCCCTGATCAATGGCCGGGTGATTTACCTTGAGCCGGGGGCCTATGATCTGCTGACAGGCAAAAGGCTGGATTTCAGCTTCGACCGCTCCTATGCCTGCGGTATCCTGACAGGATGCAGGAACATGCTGGTATTCCGCTCGGCAACCGTGGGATACCTTGAGCTTACTGCGGGCAGCGGTACGGAAAATTATGGCGGGATTCGCCCGGGATGCTGGATAAACGCTCTTCCAGTGGGAGGAGTGGTGATCATGCCGGATGCCACCGCCAGGTGCAACTGCAGCTACCTGAACAAGGCC
>Ga0272442_10006570_pt1 | contig 15266 bp, 13 predicted proteins | sample SSMForm2O_FD_200262 | JGI IMG/M metagenome (GOLD analysis project Ga0272442, IMG submission 200262) | Marine sediment archaeal communities from Little Sippewissett salt marsh, Falmouth, MA, United States - SSM-Form-2O | ecosystem: Environmental > Aquatic > Marine > Wetlands > Sediment ...
GGACGGCGCCATTCTTTTGCACGCTCTGGATGAGGATGCCGGCGAGCCGGTGCGGCCGCCTTTGACCCGGCATTCCTTGAACGGCGAGGAGGCGTGACCGGCGCCGGCTCGGCCGCGGCCGGCTGTATATCAAAGAGAAAAAAGCACCATACGGCTAACGTAAAAATAGGGGAAAAAGCCGAGAATTAGCCGTCGGCAAGCCGGGGAAAAGGTCGAACTGTCGGCACCAGTCTGCGGTTAGTTGATCTGCTAACCGCGATAATTGAACGTGAAGACGACGGATTTGTCGCCCTTTGTCCCGAATTGGATGTCGCAAGTCAGGGAAAAACGGTCGTCGAAGCCAGAAAAAACTTGCAAGAGGCGCTGGAGCTTTTTTTCGAAACGGCCTCACCTGAAGACATAAAGGGCAGACTGCACAATGAGGTTTATATAACTCAAGTGGAGGTTGCAGTTGAGTAAATTGCGCATTCAGCTCGTTAATCCGCTATTTCGACCTTATCCAGAAACTGCGCCGGCGTGAGAATGGAAATCTCCCTATAAGTTTTGAGTGACAGCAGGTGGCGGTCGCCGGTAATGACAAATTTTGCTTCGGCAGCCTCGGCACACCTGAGGAAAATGTCGTCCTGAGGATCATCTTCCACGACAACCGGTCCAATTATCGGCGTCGTTACCTCGAAATAAGGCAGGACTTCGCCGTAAAGAAGGAAGTCGATTTCATCAGCGGTCAGCTCAAACTTCGGATAGGCCAGAACGCGGACCAACTCATCGACCATGGCTCTGGAAATATATGGTTGAATTTGCCTGTTTTTCCACAACTCGACAAATTTACCAGGTCTACCGCCGAAGAGCAGGCCCGAAACCAGAACGTTGGTGTCGATTACGACTGGGATGGTTTTGAACGCGCCCATTTTACCGCTTCGCCGACACTGTTCGGAGTGAGGCCGAGTTTTTTGATTTTTGAGCGAATCTTTGACAGGTCGGTTTCGTAGGTTTTCAGTGGTTTCAATACTATGGCGCCGTCCTGAAGCTCCACCTCAAAATAGCGGGTCTCTCCCAGTTGCTCGATGATTTTCTTGGGGATCGTAATCTGATTTTTGGACGTTAATTTTGCCATCATTTTTCGAAAGTCCTAATTTCTTTATTCCTTACTTTCTTACTACGCCCGGCTGTCATCCGTCAACCGTATTTGTGCGAAGCATCACAGCGACCAACAGCGCAGTCGCCAACTCACGTCCTTTTTGCCTTCAGTCATAAAATTTGAGCTTCCTTCCCCAGGCCTGTAAGGTCGATCCAAAACTCTATGAACTCCTTGCCCTTGTGGATGCTATCCGCGATGGAAGTTCCCGTGAAACAGAAATTGCCGTAAAAGAAATCCAATCACGGATTTCATGATTTAAAAACATGAAGCAACATCCGCTTTTTACAACATACAATCGGCAGCTGACAACTAACGCTGTCAAACAGTCACTGGCCATGGACGACTGCGCAGCAGGCCAGCAACCGCTGCACTGCGCATATTGATTCCATTGACAATTCGGCCTGGCAACGATAGTTTGATTTTGTCAAAGGGAACTCGATTGGGGAAACCAACATCATGAAAATACAAATACCTAGAAAAAAATTAGAAGAATTCTGCAGGCGCAATCACATCGTTAGATTCTCACTTTTTGGTTCGTCCCTGAGAGAGGATTATCGGCCGGATAGCGATATTGATGTGCTCGTTGTTTTTGAAAAGAACCATGTGCCGGGATTCATCGGACTCTCTCGGATGGAAAGAGAGTTGTCCTCGATTTTGGGGGGGAAAACTGTCGACTTGCGAACGCCTGAGGATCTGAGCAGATTTTTCCGAGATCGTGTCGTAAATGAGTCCAGGATCTTCTATGAAGCCGCCTGACGCCATACGCATTTCTGAGTCTGATTCTGAATAATTCTGACTCAATTTGCGCTAAATCCTTACATCAGGCTGCGGTCAACTGACTACGGATGCTGCCAAGCGACCACTGACCAGGGACAATTGACAACGCGCCGATGTTTATAACCCAAAACACAAAACACCAAAACCTAAACAATTAACACCAAATACCAAACACAAAACACCATTTTTTCCTCCTTTCGCCTTCAGCCATTAGCCTTTCACCATTCTCTTATCGCCTTCCAGCTTCCATTCTCCTTCCGCCTATAGCCGTTGGCCGTCAGCCTTTTACCTTTAACCTTTCACCACCTTTCAATTCGTGCATATGCGTCATCAGGCACTTAAGGCACTTTAGTTCACTTTAGGCACTTTACTCAATCCTTGCTTCCGCCACCCATTTCTGGTACTATTTTGATCCGATTTCGGGCTCTGGAAACCCCACCTTACCTCGGCCGACACTGCAATGGAGCCTATCATCCGTTTGGCAGTTTACACGCGTTTGTTCATGAACGATCCAGCCTTATTGGCATCGGCAGCGACGATGACCTTAAAAAAACAGCCTGAAAACGGCCGGCTGAGGTCTCATCGAAATCTTCCTGATCATGATTTAGTAACGGTACCGAAATGACTTTTTACACCGAACCGACAGGTTACGAAAAAACGATTGTTTCGGATTTGCAAGGTGCTTGGGGAAACCTGCGGGAAGCGGTCGTCGAGAACGCGGGTTTCGAGGACTGGGATCGCATTCTGTTCCATATTGACGAAGCCATGAGCTGGGAAAGCGTGCGCGACCTCGACAGGATGAAGGCCACATTGACGGTGATTCGAAACATAGCTGGCCAGGCTGACATACCGGACGAGCCGGCCGATTGGATTCAAAAGGTTTCGTCAATCCTGGACAAGGTTTTGGAAAAGATCAGGAACGGTGAACGATTGTGAAATGTTTTGTTTCCCGAGTGGTTCTTGGTTTTCGGTATCCCTGCCCTGTGGAATTAAACAACATTCCACCGGGGTCAACGAAAACCAAAAAAAATAACCTCCCTCTGTACTCCCTGCCCGGTTGAATTTTCGCTGCCAGCGAAACCCGCTTTGAGCGGGATTAAATTGGGAGCGCCTCGAACGAACGAAGCGAGTGGGTGGTGAACAATTTTGGAATTCCGTATCAAGTTGGATAGACAATGCCCAAGAAAGCCATTCAAAAATCTGTGCTCCCGCCCGAAACAATCGCAAACAAAATTTATCTCATTCGCGGTCAGAAGGTCATGTTGGACCGGGATCTTGCCGAACTATATGGGGTGCAGACGAAAGTCTTGAAACAGGCTGTTCGTCGGAATATAGGCCGTTTCCCAACTGATTTTATGTTTGAGCTTAACAAAAAGGAGTTTGAAAACTTGAGGTCACAAATTGTGACCTCAAGTATGGGAGGTCTGCGGTATATGCCAATGGTCTTAACAGAGCTGGGTGTCGCTGCGGAACAGGGCGTAGTAATGTTTACAGCCAAGGAAGAAGAGGTGGTCGCAAACTGCGATCGCCTCTCTTGAATACTTATAAGTTCAGCGTGGACATGATCCGGCGGGTCTTGAAAAATTTGCGAACAGAAAATCGAGTGGAGTGCCTGGGGCGAGGACAGAATGCCCTGTGGCGAAAGACCGGTAAGTGGCAATTGGGTAGTACCCAATGAATTGGGTAATGAAATAGGTAATTGAGCGTGTGGAAGTTACCATGTTCGTTTTGCCTTCTTCGTTGATTTAATCTTTTACAAATAAATTCATGTTCAAACTATCAAAATCACAATTGAATGACTCGAGATGCCAAATTGGCACCTCAAGATGGGGTGGCACACGATACTCTCCCTTTGCATTTACTGAGCAGGTACTGTCGATAAATCTACGATCCCAAGAAACACAACAAGCCCAAAAAACTCGATAGACGCAAAATATTAAAATTATAGGGTATATCAAAGAGAAAAAGGCACCCTACAACAAACGCTCGAAAAATGCACAAAACAATTAGCCATCCCTGGACCGAGTGGTTTTCTTTGCTGTGCGTTTCAACAGCAAAAGGTAAAAAAATATACACTGTGAATTCCCGCCCGGTTGAATTTTGCCTTCGGTGAAACCCGTAATAAGCGGGATTCATCTGGGCGTGCTTCGAGCGCAGTCCCAGTTAAATAGTGCCCATCCGAGGTTTTAAAAAGGGCACTGATAAGTTTCCGATCTAGAAATGTGCAGTTTTTCACAAGTTCAAGGAAATCAAGGAATTGTGCGGAGGCATACTTCTGTATGCCGCACAAGCGATTCCGCCGATTGACGCCGAAATTGCGGAAAAGGGCCATTTATGGACGGAAACTAAATAGTTTTCATCCCAGTTGAATGAACTATCGATTCAACAGGGCAAGGATTTAACCCCGGTTAAATATTTTCAGTTTAACTGGGCAGGGAGGGCAGGCGGGTGGTAAATAAAATTGGATATCACAAAATGTGACATCCTCTATAATCAAGCCCACAAAATTTGTATGGCCAAACCATACATTTGTATGGTATAAACATACAAAATGGACGTTTTAGCCAAAATACTCAGTTCCGGGGTTCGGGCTGAAATCTTTCGAGTGTTGTTCGGCCTCAGCGCTGAAGAATTGCACATGCGTGAAATTCAGCGGCGCAGCGGTTTTGCCATCGGTACTATTCAAACCGAGTTGCGGAAACTTCTGATGCTGGAATTGGTGAAAAAGCGGCGGGATGGCAACAGGGTATATTTCAGTGCCAATCGGGGAAATCCTCTTTTTATAGACATCCACAACCTGGTTATCAAGACGGCGGGATTATTCGATGTTCTCAAAAACGCATGAGTATAATCGCGCCGGTGATGTTTCCAAGACAGAAGCCGACGAACTGGTGGAGTTCGTAAATACTTTCAGGCAAGAAGTTATAGATTGGCTCAAAAAGAATCGTCCACAATTACTAAAAAGATAGCATGGTTATTCGGAGGTCACAATTTGTGACCTCCAAAAGTGACAAAGTTGGGTTTGCGATACAAGCCAACGCTGGATCTGAATAACGTATAGTGAAGCAGAACAAAAGCATGAAAGCATAGACGTCCAGGATGCTCGATGTAGCAGGTTGTAAGAAATGGACATAAACGCGGAGCAAAAAAGGATCGCCTTTCAGGATCCCAAAGGCCACGCCCTCCTAAAAGGGGTTGCCGGATCGGGCAAAACCTCCGTCGGCATCTGCCGCATCCCCTTCCTCCTCCAGAACTACTGTTTCGCCAAGGACGATGCCATTTTGGTGGCCACCTACAACCGCACGCTCGTCGGCTATATGACCCATCTCTATGAAAAGATGGACTGCAGGGAGTTTGCGGCGTTCACCTCTCTGTTCGCCGCTACCGAAGACAAACTCGATATCCGAACCGTCGACAGTTTGATGTACCCCTATTACAGGCAATACGCACAACAGAAAGGCATCGCGTGCAACGTTTGGGCTCGTAACAGCACGTTGTGCGAGGTTATCAGCGAAGGAATATCAAAGATAAAGAAGGACTTTCCCGGTGTGCCGGTTCTGCAGCAGAAACACACCGGGTTTTTGCTGGATGAGATCACGTGGATCAAGGATTGCCTGTATTTGGAGGAGGAAGAATACCAGACGGCAGACCGCGTCGGGAAGGTAAAGGCACAGCAGGCCAACCAGCCCCAGCGGCTACTGAAAAACTCCGACACCCGCAAGGCCATCTTTAACCTCAGGCTCCATTTCGACGACCAGCTGCGGAAACGGGGCCTGGCGACCTTCAGCGACATGCGGATTTGGGCCCTGGAGCAAGCCCGAAAAAAACCCGGACAGCGGTACACTCACATCATCGTCGACGAGAGTCAGGACCTCACGCGCGCGCAGCTGCTTTTTCTGAAATTGATTTACAACCCGAAAGATTACGCCAGCTTTCTGTTCATCGCCGACACGGCCCAGAGCATCTACCCGCAGTCCTGGCTGGGAAGTGGCCGCAGCTTCACCAGCATCGGTTTCAACATGACCGGCAAGAGTCAGTCGCTGAGCAAAAACTTTCGCACCACCACCCAAATCTCCCAAGCCGCTTATTGCCTGATCGAGAACTGTTCCGACATCGTCGAGGACGAAAATTTCGTCAAACCCACACTGATCGAAAAGCAAGGCGATTACCCGGTTTACAGATCCTTTGAGAACGAGAACGCCCAGTCTGCGTTTCTGTGCCGCGAAATCAAGGCCTTGATAGACACGGTGCCTGCCAGAGACTGTGCTGTGATCGCACGCTTTAAAAACCAGCTCAACCAGATAAAAGCCGCCCTGGAAAGCGAAGGAATAAAGTGCAGCATCTTCACCGACAAGGAGTCCAGCTTCGATTCCGACCATGTCAAGCTGGTCACGATGCACTCGATCAAGGGGCTCGAGTTTCGGGTCGTGTTCATCATCGACCTTAACGACAGGGTTCTCCCTTATTTTGCTTCGAAGGACCAGGGAAACCGGGACGAAGAGGAGGCTCGTGAAAGGCGTCTGCTGTATGTCGGCATGACGCGCGCAACGGAGCAGCTGTACCTGTTGAGCAGCTCGCAACCATCGAAATTTATAGCGGACATCGATCCCAAATTCTTGAGGCTCGACCGGCACTGCAGGTTAAAGCGTTTTTACAATGTGTCGACCAAAAACTATCGTTTCAAAGACCGGATTCACAACCTGCACGCCAACGAGGAGAAAATCCGTCAGTGGATGCTGTCGGAGCTCGTCGACACATATGGCTACCCGCTTTCCAACATCACCGTGGAATATCCGGTCAAGGCTTTTTCTCAAAAAGGGTTCGTGGACATCGCCGTGTTGATCCGCAAGGAAGGGCAGGCCACGCCGCTTTTCTTCATCGAAACAAAACAGCCCGGTCACAGCCTCGACGATGGTCTGCGCCAGGTTCAGAGTTACCTGAGCCACTGCCGACCCTGCCGGTGCGGGGCGGTCACGGATGGAAACAATCTTCTTGTCATCGACCGTGACTTAAAGCCGGTCAACGACATCCCGATTTTCAAAGCCAGCTGGGGTTCCTCCTCGATGCGGGTCTACCGGCACCGCAACTTGAAAACAGGGCTCGAGCACGCTCTTTCGATTGACGAATCCAATCATTCCAGTCTGGAGGTGCAACATCAGGATGGAACAACGCTCGTTGAAGGGAAAGATGTTTACAGACTGCCGGTTTACGGAAAAATTGCCGCCGGTCAGCCCCACCAAATGAATCCCGAATTGGAGGACCGGCTTTACTTTCCAAAGAATTGGCACCGGGGAGCGGACCACTTTGGCCTTAAAGTCAGCGGCGACAGCATGCAGAACGCCGGAATCGAAGCCGGCGACTGCGTTGTGGTGAGGCAGCAGCCAACGGCGGAGAACCTGGACATAGCGGTCGTGGCCATAGGTGGCGATGCCACGCTGAAGCGATTCACCAGAATGGGCGAAAACGTGATTCTATTGTCCGAAAACCCGTCCTACGATCCTATCATGTTAAGCGAAGGTCAGGTGAGCATCTTGGGGATTGCAGTTGGGGTGGTTAAGAACGGCTGATTCCGAAAAGAATCAAAGTGGGTTCCGGCTTTTAGGATAATTAATGGGACATCCTGTATTTTTGATATAGTACTCCAACTTAGGTTTTTTTAGGCATACCATTTGCTTTAACGCAAATATACGAAATTAAATCAATGTGCTGGACATTCGTTAAGATCTTTGATACATTCATGATAGGAAAATAGGGGACGTTCGTGCAGAAAGTGCTTTACATAAGAACACAACTGGAAAATAGGGGACGTTCGTGCAAAAAGTGCTTTACATAAGAACACAACTGTGACAACTAAATCCAATGCCACGATTAGCAAGGTTGGATGCTCCGGGGGTTTTGCATCATGTCATGGGCCGGGGAATCGAACGGAAAGAGATTTTTTTCAACGATGCGGATCGCAGTGATTTTCTCGAGCGGCTGGCTGTTTTGGTTTCAGAAGGCGCGCTGGATATCTATGCCTGGGTGCTTATGCCGAATCATTTTCACCTTTTGTGCAAGACCCGAAACCGGCCCTTGTCGTCGAGCATGCGAAAAATATTAACCGGTTATGTGGTGAATTTTAATCGGCGTCATCTCCGCTATGGACATCTATTTCAGAACCGGTACAAGTCGATTGTATGCCAGGAAGACAAGTATTTAAGGGAATTGGTGCGCTATATTCACTTAAATTTATTGAGAGCCGGATTGGTCAAAGATATGGCCGAACTGAGCCGCAACCCCTGGTCCGGTCACTCGGCTTTAATGGGCAAGGTAAAACGAGAATGGCAGGACACCGATTGTGTCCTTTCTCTTTTTGGTCAAGATCGGTATCGTCGCAGAGATTATGAAAAATATGTTCAGAAAGGCGCAGCATCGGGACGACGGCCGGAGCTTGTTGGCGGTGGGTTAGTCAGGAGTCTGGGGGGATGGTCAGAGGTTTTAGCGCTGAGGAGCCGTGGCGAAAAGCAGCGGTCGGATCAGAGAATCTTAGGAGACAGCGAGTTTGTCCAAGACGTCATATCCGGTCTGGACGGTCTGGTCAAAAAGAATCTTAGGCTTTCGGGTCAGCGGATAGATATGGAGGCTTTGGCGCAGCAGGTGTGCAGGAAATACGATATATCCCTGACCGAGCTTTGTTCCGGCAGCCGCAGACGGGTTATCGTTGAAGCCCGGGGAGCAGTTTCCTGGATTGCGGTCAGAGAACTCGGTTATTCCGGTGCCGATGTCGCCCGGTATTTAGGAGTAACCAATTCCTGTGTGACCCGTTTTGTCGCTTCCGGTAAAAAGCCTGATGTTGATGATCTTATCGCAAATCTATGAACCTTCTGCACGAACGTCCCCTTTTTCCGTCGTCCCCTTTTTCCGTCCCCTTTTTCCTTTTTTCCCTCCTTTCCAAATCTCTCAAACCGGCTGTTGCCTGTCAGATCCCCCCTTGACCCAAATGCTCTGACAAGGATTCCTTTGCCGGATCCAAGTTCGGCAGCGTGTTGCTGTGAAGAAGATCGCAGTCCAATGCCTTGGCAAAAGAGTCCAGTAAATCGGCTAGCAGAGTCGAGCGGACAACCAGGGCTTCGGGCAGAAAACCGGCTTTGGTCAGTTGCTTTGATAGGGCCTCGGGGATTTGACGCCAAATGGATTGCAGCGAAGTCTCGGCGACGAGCATTTCCAAGCCGATGATCATACCCTTGCTATTTTCGACCGCCATCAGAGCATAGCCGCTTAACATACGGTCGCCCTTCTTTCCGATCATCGCCGGTGTCATGAAAAAATCCACCTCGAGAAAAACAGGTTGCCGCTTCAGTTTCCGGAGGCGCGCCGCGGACAGTTTCGACAAGGAAGCTGCGGGCTTTTCTTCGGGCGCCGCCCGAAAACGCCTTGGCTCGTCCTTCCAGGTTTTCCCGCTTGAACCGGCCGGAACACGCACCAAAAACGTTTCGAAATCGTCGAACGCAAGCAGGTCCGGATTTGACCTGCGTTGCGGTGCTACCTCGAGGAGCTGCTCCAAGACAGTGGACATCACGTGCATCTCGTCTGCCTGAAGACGCCAGGGCGCATATCCCGGCCTGAAACTCTGAAACTGCGGCCAGGCGTTTTGCCCCCGATACCGCAGGCCCAGGGAGCGGATTTTCTTGTAGGCGTGATCTGCCAGATGCTTTCGATCTTCAAAAGAAAGCTGGATCTGGGGAATTTCCAGAAGCCTTTCGGGATACTCGTGAATTTCTTCTTCGTCTAGATTCATTATGCAGTAAAGGGCTTCGATACCCGGATAGGCGGATACGGCAAAATGCATACCCTCCGAGCCCATGACGCTGACAAAGTGGACGTTTCCCCCAGCCGGGTCTTCGACACCGAAAACCTCCGATTCTCGCATCCACTGCCATGGGGCGAGATTCCGAACCTCTTCCGCCAGTTCGTATAGCTGACGCCACGTTTGATTTTTCGCTTTCGACTTTTTCATTGGCATTGATCCCTGAAAAGGTTGAAGACCCTGTCCCCAGGCTGCAGCGGCAGCGCCGGGCAGAGGGTGCGTTCCGAGCAGGTTGATCCTACCCAGCGTAAAATCGATACAGCACGATTTCAAGCATGCGTAAAGCATAAAAAAAGCGGCGCTCTGGGCTCGTGCCACGTTAAGCCGCTGTAATGAACTTAAAACTCAGCGAAAATGGTGCCACTTAAAGGCTTTTTCTGCATATTTCCTGAAATCTTTTCTACTCAATGGGCAAATTTATGAGTATGGGGACATTCGTGCAGAAAGTGCTTTACATGTGGCATATTTGTTACAATCAAGAACCCAGGTGTGACCAACTCCTGTGTGACCCGTTTTATCGCATCCGGTAAAAAGCCTGACGTTGACGATCTAACTGGTAAGTTGTGAATTTTCTGCACGAACGTCCCCCCACTTTCCCCTGCACGAACGTCCCCCCACTTTCCCCACTTTCAGGTCGAGAATTCCTTGTGCGGGCTACCCACTTACGCCTCTGCGTAATTTCTTGATTCTAAAATGCTTTCCCTATCAGCACAAGCAATTGCCGTGGTCCGAGCCGGGGGAGCAGACACTATAACGATCTTTGTAAAAATAATGCAATTACAGAGAGATGAGAGCCAGGGAGACGGCAGTTATGGCCAATCCGGTCCATTGGGTCGATGTGAGGCGCTCTTTTAATATAAGCCAGGCCAGCACCACGGTGGCGGCGGGATAGAGGGAAGAAAGAACGACTGATATGTCCAGGCGACCCATGCGGGTGGCCAACGCGAAAAACGTGTTGCCGACCGCGTCGAAGAGACCAACCAGAGCCATCAGGCCCAGCTGGTTTTTCTCCGGCACATGGAACTCGCCCCGTATGCGTACCAGCAGCAGCAAGCAGGTGATGGAGGTTCCCCGGGCGGCCACCAGGGGCCACAAAATCGCCTGGCTGCTGACCCGGTCGATAAACACAAAAAACATCCCGAAGGCGGATTCGAAATAATCAGTTCCGTAATATTTGACTTCGTTAGCCTGGAAGCAATTGATTTTTATCCTCGCTGCCGACAACCAGAAATTCTTCAACTTTAGCGATTATTTCAGCCACGTCGGAAGGAGACACCTCGGAAAACCATACCTTTTGAGGATAAAGGATGACATTGGGACCGTCACCACAAAGGCCCAAGCAACCACTTTGGGAAACGCGAACCCGGGGTTTCCAACTCCGCTCAGCAATTTCTTTTTTTAAGGCGGCTCTGATCAAAGGACTGTTACCATCGGCGCAAGATTTACGTTGGCCGTTACGATCGTTGGTACAGACGAAGATATGACAAACATAAGGCGATTTATTTTTAGAGGCCATGATCAGATTCCCTTTTTTTGTGCACCTTCTTAAAACCACTTTTTTGCCATCAAAAAAGTGGTTCTAAGGCCCTGAATAACCATCGTTTAGCATTTATTCCATTGATTTTCAATAAGTTAATTTGGTTAATGAAAACTCCCCGAGGGCTCATTTATTAATATTATGAGTCACCTCATATAACATTCTTTAATTTCAACTTATTTATATATTTATGGGCGTACCTGTAATTCCTTCCTCTTGACCTCCGGGTATCCTATCCCAATGTTTTGTTGTCATACACTTCATTTGAGAGGCAGGAGAATTCTATGACGCTCAATAGCAGACAAAACCGCCCGGACACCGGGTGGAAATTCGATAACACCTACGCACGGTTGCCGGAGGCTTTCTATGTCCGGCTGAATCCAGTACCGGTGCGCACGCCGAAACTCGTGATTTTCAACGTAGCATTGGCGCAGTTTCTGGGGCTGAACCCCGATGCCCTAAAGGGCGACGAGGGCGCCGCCGTGTTCGCGGGTAACAGGATCCCCGAGGGGGCCGAGCCTCTCGCGCAGGCCTATGCGGGGCATCAATTCGGCTCTTTCACCATGCTGGGCGATGGGCGGGCAATATTGCTGGGCGAGCAGGTGACACCGAGAGGTGAGCGCTTCGACATCCAGTTCAAAGGGTCTGGCAGGACCCCGTTTTCGCGGCAGGGGGACGGGCGGGCGGCCCTGGGGCCGATGCTTCGGGAGTATATCATCAGCGAGGCCCTGCACGCCCTGGACATACCGACGACCCGCAGCCTTGCGGTGGTGACCACTGGTGAACCGGTGTTCCGTGAAACCACCCTGCAGGGGGCGATTCTCACCCGCACGGCGGCCAGCCACATCCGCGTGGGCACTTTCGAGTATGCGGCAGCGAGAGGCAAACCCAACGAGATCCGGACGCTCGCCGATTACACCATCCGTCGCCACTTTCCTGATCTGGTCACGGACGGGAATCCGTATCTTGCCCTGCTTAGGGCCGTAATGGAGCGGCAGGCCTCCCTGGTGGCCCGCTGGCTGCTGGTTGGCTTCATCCACGGCGTGATGAACACGGACAACATGGCCCTTTGCGGTGAAACCATCGACTACGGCCCCTGCGCGTTCATGGACGCCTACGTTCCGAATACCGTTTTCAGTTCCATCGATCACAACGGCCGATACGCCTACGGCCGGCAACCGCAGATCGCCCAGTGGAATCTTGCCCGGTTCGCCGAGACGCTTTTGCCGCTAATTCACGAGGATTCGCAAGAGGCCGTATCGATGGCAAACGAAGCAATCTCCGGATTTCCAGACACCTTCCGTCAATACTGGCTGGCGGGCATGCGGGCCAAACTGGGACTGTTGAACCAGGAAGCGGATGACGGCACCCTGGTGGAGGACCTGCTCGATTGCATGCACCGCCTCGGGGCGGATTTTACCAACACCTTCCGCGACCTGGCATCCGGTTCCTTGCCGGAAGCCTCCGTGTTCCGGACACTGGATTTTAAGCAGTGGTTCGAGCGCTGGCAGGCCCGGCTAAAACGGCAACCCGATTCCTGGAAGGCATCCCGCCGGCTCATGAACACCCACAACCCGGCGGTCATTCCCCGCAACCACCGGGTGGAAGAGGCCTTGGAGGCGGCCGTGGAGCGGGCCGATTTTACGGCCATGGAAAAACTGCTGGGTTTTCTGTCCCAACCCTACCATGATCCGCCGCAACAGGCCGGCTATCATCTGCCACCGCCCCCTTCGGCGCAGCCTTACAAAACCTTTTGCGGGACGTGAGCCCATCGTCTGTTGCCACTCTCTGCAGAACGTATGGTTCCCGAGGTTCCCGGGACCACGCCATCATATTGTTATTCAAACGGAATTCTTCCAATAATACTCATTTTGAAGCCTTAGAGCCTCATTTTCAGGTCCCGAAATGCCCTTGTAAGGCGCTGGCGGTTCTCTTACTAAGGAGAAACAAAATCTCTCGACATAGAACCATTTCCGGCCATACCTCTCGCTGAGCCCTCAGAGTGCGCCGAGCCTTATATTCTCTGTTAACTCAGTGGGCTCGAACGAAGTGGGCGAGAGCTACATTTATTAATGCCGGTTGGTAAATGAACTCATATGTAACTCACAACACTCACCTGTCCAACCATTTTGCGTCCTTTAGTCCTGACACCGAGCTTTTCCTTCGTCTCTGTCACAAATGACCGGCTACTGACAGCGACACTCTACGTCCACTTTCCGTCCCGGAAATGACTTATCTTCTTCAATCTTAAATTGACATTTTCACGGTCAAAAATTTTATTTTAAGCCTCCAAATTGCACAATTCTAAACTGCTTCTCCTGCAAGCACTCGTACTTGCTGTGGTCCGACCCGGGGTGAAGACCCGGGGAGAAAACGAGAAACCGGGGAGAAACCCGGGGAGAGGGGACATCTATGAATACAAAACTAAGGGGAAACTACCAGACGGAATCCTATATAGTCGAATACAATGTCAGGCCGCAGACTGATACGATTTGCTGAACGACAGGTCCTGGCGTCATCGGTTGATCCGCCACCTCGCAGCACACGTTCCGTACCAATAGACGGACCAATTGGGTCAGTGACAGAACCTGGCGGATAATCACCATACCAATCCATACACCACTCCGACACACTACCGTGCATGTCGTAAAGCCCCCATGCATTTGGATTCTTTTGGGCAACGGGATGGTGTGGGTATACAGTAGAATTACCACAATACCATCCGATTTCATTTAAAATTGAATCATAACCGCAACCTAGTATTGATATTTCTCCATTTGCAAAGGCTGTCCTGCTTCCGGCTCTTGCGGCATATTCCCATTCCGCCTCAGTCGGCAGTCTGTAATTATGAGACCCCCCAAGTTTATTCAATTTATGAATAAATTCCTGCGCATCATTCCAGGATACGCGCTCCACCGGACAATTGTCGTTGCATCTTCTGAGATGGAGCGGTGTAACCCCCATTACTGCTTTCCATTGCCCTTGCGTCACTTCCGTCGTCTGCATGTAAAAACCATTTGTAAGAGTTACCCATTGGTGATTTTCATCACTCTTCCGGCCAGGTTCACTTGAGGGGCTTCCCCTTAAAAAAGTTCCCGGCGGCACATAAACAAATTCCATTCCAATACTGTTTGAAATCTTTTTTTCCGGTCGATAATTGTCAAAAGATTTCCCATCTGTTGATTTTGAAGCGAATGAACAAGCACTCGTAACAATGAGAATACACATAAAAACATAATTTCTTTGGGACATCTTTGATTTCCTTTCAAAGACAGGCAATGTTTGTCAATTACTGCGATGCAGTATGAGATCGGGATATTATCCGGGTATGCGGCATCTCTATGTATGACAATTTTTTAAAAAAATCAGGTAACACTTTTTCCGGCTTCCGGATAATGATCAACCGGTGTTTTTCCATCCACTTCCTGGCCGAGATTCGCCGGGCGGTTGGATTGAATTCATTCTCGCCGGAGCTTGCCGATATGTCAACGGCCGAGTCCCTGATCCAGTCATAAGCATCCTATTGTCTGCTTTTGGGGAGAGTGAGGGGACATTCGTGCAGACGGTGCTTTACATGTGAACACAGCTATGAAAATTATAATTTAAGCCAAGATTAGCCAGATTAGATGCCTCCGGTGTTTTTAAATATGTCAAAAGGCGGTGGTATTTGACTTTTTTCGCCACCCGGTCTGAGTGCGACACCCTCGAGATGCCGGAGATAATCCGCGAAATTGCCGTCCCTTCTATTTTTGTATTTCATGTGGATCCAAATAAAATTAACAGGGGTAACTCTTGTTTACCTTGAAAATTCTGTTGCCAACACCGAATTTTCAAGATATGTTTTTGTCGATGATCGAGCGCAAACAGGAAATGGATGATGTCAAACGGCTGCTGAAGCGCAATCCGATTGTTGGAATTGTAGGCGCCCGGCAGGTTGGCAAAACCACACTGGCACAGGAACTGATCAA
>Ga0272442_10006571_pt1 | contig 15266 bp, 13 predicted proteins | sample SSMForm2O_FD_200262 | JGI IMG/M metagenome (GOLD analysis project Ga0272442, IMG submission 200262) | Marine sediment archaeal communities from Little Sippewissett salt marsh, Falmouth, MA, United States - SSM-Form-2O | ecosystem: Environmental > Aquatic > Marine > Wetlands > Sediment ...
AATCAGGATGGCAATAAAGGCCACCGCCAGATACCAGAGTGGAAGGCCCTCCCGGAAGAGTACAAAGATCAGGGAAAAAAAGACAAGGGCGCTGCCCGGATCAGGTTGTGGAATGATCAGCAGTGCTGGCAGGATAAAGATCAGAAGGGATATCCATTGATCCTTGCGCCTTTTGATGTCGGTTTGAATGTCGCTGAGATATTTAGCCAGTGCCAGGGCTGTGGCTGACTTGGCAATCTCTGAAGGCTGCAGGTTAAAGAAACCCAGGTTGTACCAGGAGGTAGCCCCTGCAATGGTCTTCCCAAAAATGAAAAGGCCAATCAGCAGGAGGATCGAAATAATATAGAAAATACTCGAGAAGCGTTCGTAGAAATGGGCATCCAGGGCCATGACCAGGATGATAAGGGCTATGCTAATCCCAATAAACATCAATTGTTTGCCATAGAGCTGGGTCAGATCAAAAAGGGAAGTGCCGGACTCGTTAAAAGTGCTCGAATAAATATTTAGCCAGCCCATACCCACGAGAAGGGCAAAGATCAGGATCGATACCCAATCCACCCTCCGCAGCACATAGCTACCAGACATATTCGTTGATCTTGAATTCTTCACCTGAATACGGCTTGGCGTATTCGTGCTCCAGGGTCTTTTCCAGCATGCGCTTCTCGAGATCCGTGCGGGTGATCTCCCCATTTAGATATTTCTCGATCATCAGCGAGGCAATATGACCGGCGTAGCGCGCCCCATAATATCCGTTTTCGATGTAGACCGCCAGGGCAATCTTGGGGTCGTTTACTGGTGCAAATGCGACAAAGAGTGAATGGTCTGTAAGCTGCCTGCGCTCTCCTTCAATTCGGGTGAAGTTCTCGACTGTCCCTGTTTTTCCGGCGATTTCAACCCCGGGGATTTGAAGCCATTTCGCCGTACCCTTGCGATAGACATCTGCCATGCCCTCGATCACAGGCTCGAAGTGTTCCGGGTCTATGGTGGTGTATTTCCTTTCGGTGTACTTGGGGATCGAGATGCCCTCTCCCCCTATTTTTTTGATCAGATGCGGGGTGTAATAATAGCCACGGTTGGCAATGGCTGCCGTCATATTGGCGAGCTGTACCGGGGTGGCGGCAACTTCACCCTGACCTATGGCGTTTGAGATGATGTAGGTAGAAGACCACCGTCCGTCACCGTATACCTTGTCGTAATATTCCTTGCCTGGGATCCTGCCTGGCCTTCCCGTGGGAAGGTCATAGCCAAGGTAATCCCCAAGACCGAAGCTCCTCATGTGCTTTTCCCAAATGTCCTGTCCTTCATCCGTGGTTTCAAACTGGTCGTAGAATTTTCGAAAAGTCCCTGCGAAATAGGCGTTGCAGGAACGGTAGATCCCGCTGTTCATGGTGCGCGTACCGCCGCCGCAATGGCAACCTCTTTTGGTCCGGCCCACATAGAAACCGTTGTAGCACTTGAACGTAGTCTCCGGGGTGATCACCCCTTCCTGTAGTGCTGCAAGGGCCTGCAGGGTCTTAAAGGGGGAGCCTGGTGAAGGTTCTGCCAGGATGGAACGATCCCAGGTGGGCTTGGAAATGGTGTCGTAATGCAGCTTGCTATAGTTCCGGGATCGCTCCCGCCCCACCAAAAGGGAGGGGTCATAAGTGGGTCCTGAGATCATGGCCAGGATTTCACCGGTTGCGGGTTCAATGGCCACGATCCCCCCTCTTTTCCCAACCATCAGCCGTTCCCCGTATTCCTGCAGGGCCTTGTCCAGCGTGATTTGGATCTCAGTCCCGGGTTTCGCAAGGGTATCCATGATGCCCTCCTTATAGGGGCCGATGTCCCGGTTGAACCGGTCCTTCTGTATGTATTTCTTGCCTTTGCGCCCCCTCAGTATTTCTTCATACTGCTTTTCGATACCGGTTCGCCCGGTTAACTCTCCAAGCTCGTAGTAGGGGTTGCTCTTCAGGTCCCATTCGTTTACCTCGCTGATATAACCCAACACACTGGCACCTGCCATGGTATTGTAATCCCTGAGGGAACGCCTTTCGATATAAAAACCCTTGTATTTGCGCATTTTTTCCTGAAGACTTGCGTAATCTTCCTTGGAAAGCTGGGGGACCACCACAGAGGGAAGGCGGGGGGAATAAACCCGTGCCTTGTTCATGCGTTCGATAAAATGTTCGCGCGTAATCCCAAGGAGGGAACAAAATTCAAGGGTGTCCAGGGGCTTGACTTCCCGGGGAATGACCATGACGTCGTAGGCAGGTTGGTTGGCCACCAGCAGCTTGCCGTTTCGATCGTATATATAACCTCGCTCAGGGTAGTCATAAACGATCTTGATGGCCGGATCATCCAGGATCTGGTTGGAAGAGGTCCTGACAAGTTGTAAATACGATAGCCTGCTCAAAAAGGTAATCCCTATGAGAACAATAATGGAAGAAAGCACCAGTTTTTTCATCGCAAAGCCCAGTGAAGCGTTTTATCTTGGGGTCATCCGGCAGTCAGACCTTATTCCTTATTCCTTCCGCCTGGAGAACAGTGCAGCCAGCAGGACCGAAAAGACAAACGTGCTCACTCCGGTCAACACAACACGTTTCAAAATTAACAGCAAATTAGACAAACTAAAAATTTCCATCATAAAGAATGTCAGGTGATGGATCACTATTAATAACGCCAAAAAACTGTATTGTTGTACCCGGGTGGAACTGGAAATGCGGAAATTTTGAAATTCCATGTTCACCCCGAAAACGAACCGCATTATCGGATATCTTAAAAAGGCGGTGGTCACCGCTGCTGCCGTGTGCAGGGCCATGGTGTCCGAGAACAAATCTATACTGAACCCCAGCAAAAAGCCGACCCCGATCAGGACGGTTCGGTTTTCCTGTATCGGATACCAGAAAAAGAAGAGGATATAAATCATGGGGTTGACCGTATCCAGGATATTCAGGTGATTGAATACCAGGACCTGGGCCAGTACGAGCCCTATGAAGCGAATCACTCCTAAGAGGTAGCTATCCGTCATTGAGCACGTCGTTTTCGAGTTCCAGGACCTCAGGTCTTTTGCGGTATCGTATGATGTAGACCTCCCTGAGATTGGTCATGTCGTTGAACAGGCGGACATCGATGTTGTATAAGCTTCCGGCGGCATTCAGGCTGAATTGCTCAATGGTCCCGATCGGGATATTTTCCGGGAAGATGCTGGACATGGCCCCGGTGACTATGGTATCTCCTACTTTCATGGGAGGAGTCTCCAGGCGGGGGATATCCTCCAGTTGTACGATGCGGAAGTCTTTCTGGTTCCAGGTAAGGGAGCCGAAGTAATCCGTGTGCAAAATCTTGGCGTTGATGTTGGATTTGGAGTTCAGGACACTCTGAACAGAGGCGAAATTCGCACTGCTTTTTTCCACGATGCCCAGGATGCCCAGTGAGGTGATTACTGCCATGTCCTGCATTACGCTGTCGCGGCTTCCACGGTTGATGGTAATGTAGTTGTTGGCCTCTACATAGCTGTTTTTGATCACCCTCCCCGAAAGCACCGCGTAATCGAGCTGAGCCGTATCGAGGGTGATGGTATCCATGGGAGGAAGGTTGAACAATCGGGAATTCAACCTGCGGTTCTCTTCCAGTAATTTTTCATACTCCTGTCTCAGATTGAAATAGCCCCGTACGGAAGCTGAAGTGCTGTATACGGAACCTGTCAGCCAATTGGCAGAATTGAAATAACGCGAACGGTGGAAGTCGTTGTTCTGTATGGTCAGGAAGAGGGAAATGATAAAGAGCAGCGCAAAGAGCAGGGTATTCTTGTTTCGTAAAATGAAATCTATAATACGTTGCATGCAGGTGCCCTAAATACATTCCATGGATGGGCAGTATGCCATCCTTCCCGCGGGAATTACTTTATAAGGATACTCTTATACCGCTCCAGGTTTTTCAGGGCGATCCCGGTTCCCCGGACCACAGCCCTGAGAGGATCTTCCGCGATGTATACCGGAAGATCGGTTTTTTGTGATAGTCGCCGGTCCAGTCCCCGGAGCATGGAACCCCCACCGGCCAGATAGATCCCCGTATTGTAAATATCAGCCGCCAGCTCGGGGGGTGTTTGTGAAAGGGTCTCCATTACCGCATCTTCCACCCGGAGTATGGACTTGTCCAGAGCTTTTGCGATTTCCCGATAGGTAATGGTTACCTGTTTGGGTTTCCCGGTCAGCAGGTCACGTCCCTGTACGGACATGTCATCCGGTGGTGCCTGCAGGTCTTCCGTGGCTGAACCGATCTGGATTTTGATGTTTTCAGCGGTGCTTTCCCCTACGTAGAGGTTGTGCTGGGTCCGCATATAATAAATAATATCGTTGGTAAAAACGTCCCCCGCTATCTTGACCGATTTATCACATACGATGCCGCCCAGCGCAATGACCGCGATCTCCGTGGTACCCCCCCCGATATCCACGATCATATTTCCCTTGGGTTGCATGATATCCAGGCCGATCCCAATGGCCGCAGCCATAGGTTCGTGAATGAGGTATACCTCTTTTCCATTGACCCTTTCTGCAGATTCCTTAACGGCCCGCATCTCCACCTCGGTAATCCCGGAGGGAATGCAGATGACCATCCGAAGGGCAGGGGGGAACCATTTTTTCTTTAAGGCAGGGATGTTTTTGATGAACATGTTGATCATCTTCTCTGAGGCGTCGAAATCCGCAATTACCCCATCTTTCAGCGGGCGAATGGTCTTGATGTTCTCATGGGTCTTGCCCTGCATCATGTTGGCTTCCCGTCCCACGGCGATAATTTTGCCACTAATACGGTCCCTCGCCACAATGGACGGACTGTCTACCACTACCTTGTCATCGTGGATGATCAGGGTGTTTGCAGTACCCAGGTCAATGGCTATTTCTTCAGTTAAGAAATCGAAAAATCCCATTCGCAGTTCGTTTGATCCCCGATAAACGGGCAAATTTTATCGTCAAAAGTAGTAAAATTAATGCTTAAAATGACGGGTGCCGGTCATTACCATTGACATCCCGTGCTGGTCGCAATAATCTATGCTCAGCTGGTCTTTGATAGAACCCCCTGGTTGAATTACTGCGGTAATCCCACTCTTATCTGCTATTTCCACACAATCGGGGAACGGAAAGAAAGCATCGCTTGCCATCACGGCTCCCTGCAGGTCAAAACCAAAGGACCCGGCTTTGTGGATGGCCTGATTCAGTGCATCCACCCGGGAAGTCTGCCCGGTCCCGCTGGCACACAATTGAAGGTTTTTGGCCAGGACGATGGTATTGGATTTTGTATGTTTTCCAATCCTCGATGCAAAGAGCAGGTCTTCCAGTTCCCGCGGGCTTGGTTTCAGCTTGGTCGCATAGGTGAGATCCGCTTCCGTATCTGTTTTAAGGTCCTTCTCCTGGAAGAGGGTCCCGTTGAGGCAGGTACGGATCTGGGTTTCAGGAAGGTCCCAGTGCTTTTGGATAAGGAGGATGCGGTTTTTCTTGCCCTTGAGAATTTCGAGGGCATCCGCCTGGTAGGCGGGTGCGATCACTACCTCGCAAAAAAGTTCGTGTATTTTCTCTGCTGTGGCTTTATCCACGGGACGGTTGCTGATCAGGATCCCGCCAAAAGCCGAGACCGGGTCTCCGGCCAGGGCATCCGCATAGGCCTCGGCCAGGGTGGGCCGCGTTGCCAGGCCACATGCATTGTTGTGCTTCAGGATGGCGAAGGTGGGATCTTCATTCCGGAATTCAGTCATCAGATTTACCGCGGCGTCAATATCCAGGAGGTTGTTGTAGGAAAGCTCCTTCCCGTGAAGCTGTTCGAACAGGCCGTCAAAATCGCCGTAGAAGACCCCCTGCTGATGTGGGTTTTCACCGTATCGGAGCGCCCTTCCTTCCTGTTCACTCACCTTCAGGGATGCCAGCCCCGCCTTGCGGTTGAAGTAATTGAAGATGGCAGCATCGTAGTGGGAGGATACATTAAAGGATCGGGCAGCGAATCGCTGACGGTCCTCAAGGGTGGAAGTTCCCTCACCGGTCTCAAGCAATTCCAAAAATGCCTGGTAATCCGCCATGGAGGAAACGCAAAGCACATCCTTAAAATTTTTGGCCGCAGCCCGGATGAGGGAGATCCCCCCGATATCGATCTTCTCTATGATCTCCTGTTCGGAGGCGCCTTCAGCCACTGTTTTTTCGAAAGGATAGAGGTCCACGACCACGATATCCAGGCATGGGATCTCATACTGCTCCAGCTGCTCCAGATCTCCCTGTTCTTCACGCCGCCCCAGGATTCCCCCGAAAACCTTGGGATGGAGCGTTTTAACCCTGCCTCCAAGGATGGAAGGGTATCCGGTGAGGTCTTCGACCGCCACCACGGGAACGCCCAGCCCCTGGATAAATGCCTGTGTACCTCCTGTGGAATAAAGGGTTATACCCAATTCGTGTAATTTTCGAACGATGGGTTCAAGACCCTCTTTATGGAATACAGAGATCAACGCAGAAGTCGCTTTCTTGGAGTCACTCATAACGAAGCTTTTGGGATTACTTTTAGGACGATAAAAGTACTTCATTTAAGGGGAATAATCCGGAAAGGGTTATCAACAAAACCCCAAAGTTTTAAAGAATTTTTGCTACCTCAAGGCAGACGAATTCCAGGAATTCCTCGTCCTGATCCGTAAAGGGATCTGCCGTGTGGGAATCGATATCGATCTGGCCGATATTGACCCCGTCGACGAAAACAGGCACTACGATTTCGGCCTTGACATGGATGCTGCAGGCGATATAGTTGTCCTGGGAAGCCACATCCGGGACTACAAAGTTTTGGTTGCTGAGTGCCACCTGTCCACAAATGCCCTTGCCAAACGGAATAATGGTGTGGTCTGTGGGATCTCCGGCGAAGGGGCCGAGCTTTAGTTCTTCCCGGTCTCCGTTGCGGAAATAAAAACCCACCCAGTCATAATAGGGGATTTCAGCTTGAAGTAGATCGCAGATTCCCTGAAGTTTGCCTTCCGTGGGAATGGCGTTTTCGGTAGTGATACGGAGGACCCCGGCCTTAAGGTTTTCAAACATGGAATAGGGATTAAAGGCGTCAATGTACAAAAGAATCTGTATTCTGCGACCCATAAAAAAATCCGACAGGGGGTGCCTGCCGGATTTTTATTGCCAATACATCGGTTGATGCGCTTACATCATTCCGGGCATTCCGCCGCCGCCCATGGGTGGGGCGGGAGGAGTATCCTCTTTGATGTCGGTCAGAGCGCATTCTGTGGTCAGGATCATCCCGGCTACAGAAGCGGCATTCTCAAGCGCGATCCGCGTAACTTTCTTGGGGTCGATGATCCCCACTTTCATCATATCCACATAGGTCTCGGATTTGGCGTCATAGCCGAAATCACCTTTGCCTTCAAGCACCTTGGCCACTACCACGGAACCTTCACCACCCGCATTCTCCACAATGGTGCGCAGGGGGGATTCGATCGCACGGGCCACAATATGCAGTCCGGTCTCTTCATCCGAATTTTCAACCTTGGTCTTCGAGAGGACGGATTTGGCGCGAACCAGGGCTACACCCCCGCCGGCGACGATTCCCTCTTCCACCGCAGCGCGGGTGGCGTGAAGGGCGTCATCAACACGGTCCTTCTTCTCTTTCATCTCCACTTCTGAAGCAGCTCCTACATAAAGTACGGCTACCCCACCGGCCAGCTTGGCCAAACGCTCCTGGAGCTTTTCCTTGTCGTATTCGGAAGTTGTGGTTTCGATCTGTGCCTTGATCTGGTTGACCCGGGCCTTGATGTCCTTGGCGGACCCGGAACCGTTGACAATGGTCGTGTTGTCCTTGTCGATGCTTACCTTTTCACAGGTTCCCAGCATGTCTACGGTGGCATTTTCAAGGGTAAATCCTCGCTCTTCGGAGATCACCGTACCCCCTGTAAGGATGGCAATATCCTCAAGCATGGCCTTTCTTCGGTCTCCGAAGCCAGGCGCTTTTACTGCAGCTATTTTCAGGCTGCCACGTAGTTTGTTCACCACAAGGGTAGCGAGGGCTTCACCATCCACGTCCTCTGAGATGATCAGCAGTGGCTTGCCGGATTGTGCCACGGGTTCCAGCACAGGCAGCAGGTCCTTCATGGTGGAGATCTTCTTGTCGAACAGCAGGATGTAAGGGCTGTCGAGTTCTGCGATCATTTTTTCCGAATCCGTCACGAAGTACGGGGAGAGGTAGCCGCGATCAAATTGCATACCCTCTACCACATCTACATAAGTATCGGTTCCCTTGGCCTCTTCAACGGTAATAACCCCTTCTTTTCCAACTTTTTCGAAGGCTTCCGCGATGAGGTCTCCGATGGTTTCATCGTTGTTGGCGGAAATGGAGGCAACCTGCTTGATCTTCTCTGAGGAATCACCTACTTTCTTGGACTGCTTGTCGAGGTTTAGGACGATTTCTTCCACCGCCTTGTCAATCCCTCTTTTCAGGTCCATGGGGTTTGCGCCTGCAGCCACGTTCTTGAGGCCTTCAAGTACGATCGCCTGTGCCAGAACGGTAGCCGTTGTAGTACCGTCACCTGCCAGGTCGTTGGTCTTGGAGGCAACCTCCTTGACCATTTGAGCTCCCATATCCTCCAGGGCATCTTCCAGCTCGATCTCCTTTGCAACGGTAACCCCGTCCTTGGTAACTACGGGGGCTCCAAATGACTTGCTTACGATCACATTGCGGCCCTTGGGTCCCAGAGTTACCTTCACGGCATTGGCCAGGGCATTTACACCGCGCTTAAGACCGTCTCTTGCCTCGATATCAAAAGTTATGTTTTTTGCCATAATGATTTTTAAGTTTTAATGAGTTATTGGACAGTAAGAACAACTGTCAGCATTCGTTAACGGTAGTTTAGACTATTGCCAAAATGTCGCTTTCCCGCATCATGAGGTAATCGGTCCCGTCCAGTTTCAGCTCTGTTCCTGAATACTTTCCGTAGAGCACGGTATCTCCTTCTTTAACGGTCATATTTTCATCCTTAGTTCCAGGTCCTACGGCAACTACTTTGCCCTTTTGAGGTTTTTCCTTTGCCGTATCCGGGATGATGATGCCGGAAGCCGTTTTGGTTTCAGCAGCCATGGGTTCTACAAGGACCCGATCTGCCAATGGTTTGATCTTAACTTTAGCCATATTGATCGATTTTTATTATTTTAAAGTTTGCCCTAGAAGAGGCACAAATTGTGCCAGCCCCAAAAAACTGACACTTTTTAAAACAAAAATGCCAGCTTGTCACCCAAGCTGGCATTTTGTTATGCGTTCACCTCTTATTGCAGGGTGTCAATTGGGCTGCTGCCTCCCTGGGCGGGTGTTTCTTCAGGTATTTCTTCGGGCAGGGATTCCGGTACGCTCTCCACACCGTCCTGTTGCAGTAACTTGGATTCTGCTTCCTGGTAATTCGACTTGAGGGCCACGTTGGAAAGCAGGATCAGGACAATCAGGGCTGTGGCCAGCGTCCAGGTGGATTTATCGAGGAAATCCCCGGTTTTCTTAACACCGCCTATTACCTGGCTGCCACCGCCGCCGAAGGAAGAAGAAAGTCCGCCGCCTTTTGGATTCTGGACCATCACCACCAACATCAGAAGCAGGCAGACCACAATGATAAGGATCAGAAAAATGGAAAAGGTACTCATCAGTCTTATGCTGTTTTATTGTCGCGGAGTTTCTGCACCGCTTTAATTCGGTCTGCAAAGAAACTACTTTTTTCCGGATATTTCAAACTCAGGATTTTATAGGCCTGGATCGCTTTTTTGTACTTGCCCTGCTCCAGATAGACGCGTGCCAGGGTCTCAGTCATCAGCTCCTTTTTATCCAGTGTCAGGGACTTTTTGATGTTGACTTTGGAGGTTTCGGATTCCCCCGGAACGATCTTGGGGTTCTGGGCGATAAAGCGGTCGATCATCTCAAACTTTTTGCTGCGCTCCTTTTGAGGATCCCTGCCCGTATCCGGATTTGGGTCTGATTCCCCTGTCTCACCCCTGTCCTGTTTCCCAACCTTTTGGAGATCGGTTAGCTGCAGCCACTGGGAAAAAGAATGTCGTTCATTTCGTGTAAATTCCAGGGGACTGCCAAGTTGCAGAGAATCCTGAGAGGCCTCCCGGGAATCCTCCACATCCCTGTCGATGGCCGGATCCTTGGATCGAAACAGCTTAGGGTCCAGGATTTTTTCGGCTTCCTTGGTATTGCGGGGCAGAGGGCTGTCAGCCTCCTTTTCGATCATATCCAAGTCCCGCTCCGTGTTCGGGGCTACTTCCTCAACTTCGATTTCGGTCTCTCCCACAGGTTGTTTCCCGGAAATGGAGTCAGCGATCTGGTTCTGCAGGAACACCTCAGAAGTGATCAGGTCAAAAAGGACCTCCCGGTCTGCCGTACAGGCCGCTGTGTATTTCAGGGCCTGATTGTACTTGAAGCTGTTCTGGTTTTTCAGCCCCCTTAGATACAGGGCGCGTGCAGCCTGAAAATAGGGATAGGTATGCAGTACCTCCTCAAGCTGTGAAGTGTGTTCCTGGGTGTGGACCTCCTGAGGTTCCTGGAGGAGATATGTGAAATCGGATACTTTCATACACCTACCAGTCTGCCAGGGATTTGTTGAAGATTTCCTGATGGATCCTTTCGAAGATTTCCTGATGCGCCTCATCCCTGACCGATACTAACTGTGCAGTCGCGGGATAGTCATAAAAGAAGGAGAATCGCTGTTCGAAATTTGCATCCTCCTTAGTGGAGTTGTAGAAGCGGACATTTACCGTAATGGTCAGGCGGTTCTGTGCAGCTCGCTGCTCTGCTGTTGCGGTCATGGGGGATACGCGGTACTCCACGATCTCACCTTCATACAACAGGTCTCCATTGGAGGAAACCAGATCCAGGTTGGTCTGGGTAAGGATGAGATCCTGCAGCGCCAGGGTGAAATCCCGGTCCAGTCCCGGATCAAAGGTAGATCCGGGGCTCTGGGTAGCGTAGTTCTGAAAATAGTTTACCTGGAATGTCTCTGCGGTTCCGACATCTCCCCCTGTAAAATTGTATGCCCCGCAACCGAATAATAAAACGGACAGGAGTACTACTGAGAATTTTCGGGAGGGCCGTAAAAGCTCCATAGGTAATTCTTAAAGGTCGTATTGTTTGATTTTCCGGTAGAGGGTTCGCTCTGAGATCCCCAGCTCGGCCGCTGCAGCTTTCCGTTTACCCCTGTTGCGCTCCAGGGCCTTTTTGATCAGTTCAATTTCCTTTTCCTGTAAAGATAAGGTTTCTTCTTCTTCGATTTCCTCGGCAAAATGATACTTGTCCGTTGGTGTCGGGGCAGGGGTGTTCACCTGGGTTTCCGGTTCTGCCCGAACGGCTGGCAATACGGAGACCGCCGATTCCTCTTCCACCTCCTGCCCGTTGTCCCCGTAGATTTTCCGGATCAATTGCTGGTTTTCCTCCCGTGCCTGCTGGCTGTCCTCGTGCTTGAGGAGTTCCAGGGTGAGCTTTTTCAGATCATTGAGGTCCGACTTCATATCAAAAAGCACTTTGTAGAGGATCTCCCGCTCATTGCTGAAGTCCCCTGTTCGGGGGCCGGCAGGGATCACAGCCGGCAGGTTGGGCGTTCCGGCATCGGCCGGGAGGTAGGACCGAAGGACATCCCCCGAGATGACCCTTTCCTGTTCCAGGACGGAGATCTGTTCGGCCACATTTCGGAGCTGGCGGATATTACCCGGCCAGCGGTAGTGCAGCAGAAGGGCATGGGCCTGATCGTCCAGGCGGATGGTCGGCATTTTGTATTTCCGGCCAAAATCGGACGCGAATTTCCGGAACAGCAAATGAATGTCCTCATCCCGATCCCTAAGGGGGGGGAGGTGGATCTCAACCGTGCTCAGGCGGTAATAGAGATCTTCCCGAAACTTGCCATCCCGGATGGCCTCCAGCATATTCTGGTTGGTTGCCGCTACGATCCGTACATCGGTCTTTTGCACCTTGGAGGAACCTACCTTGAGGAATTCCCCGTTTTCCAGGACCCGCAACAAACGCACCTGGGTGGTAAGCGGCAATTCTCCTACCTCATCTAAAAAGATAGTGCCTCCATCGGCTTCCTCGAAGTATCCGCTACGGGTTTGGGTGGCGCCCGTAAAGGCTCCTTTTTCATGGCCAAAAAGCTCACTGTCAATGGTGCCTTCAGGGATGGCGCCGCAGTTCACCGCAATGTATTTGTTGTGTTTCCGATGGGAGATGGAATGGATGATCTTCGGGATGGATTCCTTTCCCACTCCGCTCTCTCCGGTCACCAGCACGGAAATATCAGTGGGTGCCACCTGAATGGCCTTTTCAAGGGCTCGGTTCAGGTTGATGTCGTTCCCTATGATTTCAAACCGCTGCTTGATGCTTTGCAGGTTAACCATACCTTACCGTTTATCTGAATATTCTACCGCAGTGCCCAGGAGTGTGGCTGAGGTACAGTCTTCAATCCGCACCAGGACAAAATCTCCGGGCTTATAATGTTCTTTAGGGAATACCACTACGGTATTCTGGGAATTCCGGCCCATCCAGTGCTGGTCGGATTTTCTTGAGTCCCCTTCGATCAGGACTTCCTCCAGCCGGCCCAGGTGCTGTTGGCTGCGGTAAAGGCTGTGTTTTTGCTGCAGATCGATGATCTCCCTCAGTCGTCTTTTCTTGACAGGGTCCGGGATGTCATCGGCCAGTTTTCTGGCGGCCAGGGTGCCCGGCCGCTCGGAATAGGCAAACATAAACCCGAAGTCGTATTTGACATACTCCATGAGGGACAGGGTCAGTTGGTGGTCTTCTTCGGTTTCTCCCGGAAATCCGGCGATCATGTCATGACTGATCCCACAATCGGGGATTCGCTCGCGAATCGCATCGATCAGGGAGAAATATTCCCGCCGCGTGTGCAGTCGGTTCATCGCTTTAAGGATGCGGTCGCTCCCGCTTTGGACCGGGAGGTGGATGTAGTTGCAGATGTTTGGGTGCCTGGCCATGGCATCGATCACATCCAGGGTCATGTCCTGAGGATTCGAGGTCGAAAACCGGATTCGCATCCCGGGCTGTGCCCTGGCCACCTGGTCCAAAAGGCCAGCAAAATTCACGGCCGTGGCCTGTTGCAAGGGACTCGCCTTTTCAAAATCCTTTTTAAGGCCGCCCCCATACCAAAGGTAGCTGTCAACGTTCTGGCCCAGGAGGGTCACCTCCCGGTATCCCTGTTCCCAAAGCGTATTGATTTCCTGAAGTATGGATTGAGGGTCCCGGCTGCGTTCCCTCCCGCGGGTGAAAGGGACCACGCAGAAGGTACACATATTGTCGCAGCCGCGGGTGATCGAAACGAAGGCGGTTACGCCATTGCTTCCCAGGCGCACCGGAGAAACATCGCCGTAGGTTTCCTCTTTGGAAAGGATCACATTGACCGCCTGCTGCCCGTCATCCACTTCGCGCACGAGGTTGGGGAGGTCCTTGTAGGCGTCCGGCCCAACCACCATATCCACGATCTGCTCTTCCTCAAGCAGCTTGCTTTTGAGTCTTTCCGCCATGCAGCCCAGGACACCAACTTTTATATGGGGCCGGTCCTTTTTCACCGCATTGAACTTCTCCAGCCGCTTGCGGACGGTGACCTCAGCCTTTTCGCGTATGGAACAGGTATTGACCAGAATCAGGTCGGCTTCCTCCATTTGCTGGGTAGTATTAAAACCTTCCTCAGTCAGTATGGAAGCCACGATCTCGCTGTCTGAAAAATTCATCTGGCACCCGTAGCTTTCGATGTAGAGCTTACGGGCGTTTTTGGACTTGCCACTGATTTCCAGGGCTGTTCCCTGCATTTCTTCCTTGAGTAACTTCTCCATGATCCGAAACCCTCCCGCATAGATGGGAAGGGCTGCAAAGATAAGGCTTTATGCGTTTATGACAATTTGACAGCTGCAAATTTTGCCAATGGGTGCCCCAGAAACGCAAGGGGCATTCCATCGGCTTTTGATGGAGTCCAGTGGGAGCTGCCGAACCTGTGTATTACTCCTCCCAGCTGAGCAGGGGGACTCCTGCACTTTTGACCAGGCCATTGATCTCATCCACTTCGGCAGTGACCAGGCGTTCGAGAGCCTGCAGCTCAGTTTGCAGTTCTGCCTTCACTTGCACGAAGAACTCCTGGGACTGATCCGTAGGGGGGTAGTCCCCTCGCTGGGAATCCGCCAACAGGAAGGCCAGGCGGTTGTTGATGCGGATCCCGTAGTTCAGCGGATCCTGCCGGCTCTGGTTCTTGGTCATGTGGATGTTGTTTTCGATTACGGATAGCTCAGACTCAAAACCAGCGATCCGCTGCTGAAGCTCCGGGTAGTCCCCGGTTTTCTCCTTCAGGTAATCCATGTCCTTCTTTAGCCTGCGGATCTTTGCAACGGCCTTGTTGGCCTCGCTTACCTGGTCGCGGACAGCCATCAGGAAGTCAAATTGCTTCTGAAAGTCATCCTGTGTATTCTTCAGGCGGGGATCCTTGACTACCGTCAGCGGCGCTTCCTGAATTTCGCCCTTATAGGTCAAACGTACCCGGTAGGTGCCCGGTACCGCCTTGGGCCCCTGGTTCGGAGAGGAGTAGAGCACCATTCCATCGAAGGAGGCAAACCCTGGATATCGCAGGTTCCATACGAACCGGTTGGCCCCGGATTTGACCTTGAGGGGTTTTACGGCCGCCGGGTCGTGCTTTTTCTCCACGGCCTTATTCGAATACCGCTGAACGGGATTCCCCTCAGCATCCAAAATATCCAGATGGACCGTATCCGAGTCCTGCAGGTCCTTTATATAATAATGAATAAGTGCACCATTGGGGTGGTTTTCCCCCTCCCGCTTGAGATCTGCCCGTCCCCAGCCGGATTGCTGCATGCGGTAGGCATGATCAGGGGCGTAGAGATGGAAGTTGCTCCTGGCCACCTCATCACTCAGCTGGTGCAGGGGGGTCAGGTCGTCAATCATCCAGAAGCTTCTTCCATGCGTGGCTGCGATCAGGTCGTTGTCCCTGACATGAAGGTCCCGGATGGAGGTCACCGGCAGGTTTAGCTGGAACGGAGACCAGTTCTGCCCATCATCAAAAGAGAGGTACATCCCCCATTCCGTACCCGCGTACAGCAGCCCTTTACGCGTCTTGTCCGAACGAATGGCACGGGTATAGTAATTTAAAGGAATGCCCTTGGTGATCAGGGTCCAGGTCTTGCCGTAGTCTGTGGTTTTGTAGAGATACGGAGTATAGTCCCCAAATTTATAGGAGGTAGCCGCCACATAGGCCGTGCCCGGATCAAAAGGGC
>Ga0272442_10006573_pt1 | contig 15264 bp, 13 predicted proteins | sample SSMForm2O_FD_200262 | JGI IMG/M metagenome (GOLD analysis project Ga0272442, IMG submission 200262) | Marine sediment archaeal communities from Little Sippewissett salt marsh, Falmouth, MA, United States - SSM-Form-2O | ecosystem: Environmental > Aquatic > Marine > Wetlands > Sediment ...
TCCCTGCTTACCCTCGCCGCCTCTCTTTCCCTCGCCGCGGGACCATCCCTCGCCGTGCAGCGCGCCCTGCCGCCGGCCGGCGCGGCCATGGCGCTGCAGACGGCCGCACCCACCGGCCGCATCGTCGTCAAGTTCCGCGAGGACGCCGACCTGGCGGTGACCGGCGCCGGGCTCGTTTCCTCTCGCTCGGACGAGGCCGCGCGCGTGAGCGCCCGCCTGCGGGCCGCCCTGCCCGGCGCCCGCGTGGAGCGCCGCTTCGCGCGGCCCGCGGCCGAGCTGGACGCCCTGCGCGCCGCCGCCGAGCGGCGCGGGCACGGCCGCCTGCCCGATCTGAACCGCTACGCCCGCGTGGAGACCGGCACCACGGACCGCGCGGCGCTGCTGGCCGCCGTGAAGGCCCTGCTCGCCGACCCGGCGGTGGAGACGGCCTTCCTGGAGCCCGTGGCCGTGCCCGCGGCCCTGGGCTTCGACGCCTTCACCGGCGCCGCGCCCGACGTGGGCGCGCGCCCGGCCGGCGACGCCGCCGCGGCGGGCGCGGGCGCCACGGCGCTCCTGTCGAGCGGAGGCGCGGCCGCCCCACGCGAGGACACCCCCGACTTCACGGGCCTCCAGGGCTACCTGGGCGCGCCGCCCGACGGCATCAACGCCTGGGCCGTGAACGACACCGCCGGCGCCCGCGGCGCCACGGTCAAGGTCATGGACGTCGAGGGCGCCTGGCTCTGGGACCACGAGGACCTGCCCGGTCCCTGGCTGGAGCTGGGCGAGCAGTACGACAGCCAGGGCTGGCGCAACCACGGCACGGCCGTCCTGGGCGAGATCCGCGGCACGGACAACGCCTACGGCGTGCGCGGCATCACGCCCGACGCCCAGGTGGGCGCCTCGTCCATCGGCGGGCAGTCCGTGGCCGAGGCCATCCTCAACGCGGCGACGGCCATGGAGCCCGGCGACGTGATCCTCATCGAGCTGCACGCGCCTGGCCCCAACGCCACGGGCGAGGGGCAGTTCGGCTACGTCTGCATGGAGTTCTGGCAGGACAACTTCGACGCCATCATGACGGCCACGGCCCTGGGGGTCATCGTCTGCGAGGCGGCGGGCAACGGCGCCCAGGACCTGGACGATCCCGTCTACCAGGGCCTGTTCGACCGCGGCGTGCGCGACTCGGGGGCCATCATCTGCGGGGCCACCAGCGGCGCCAGCCTCGAGCCGGCCAGCTTCACCAACTACGGCTCGCGCGTGGATCTGCACGGCTGGGGCTACGACGTGGTCACCTGCGGCTACGGCTGGCTGCAGGGCGACCCCCTGCCCGAGACGCAGTGGTACACCGACGGCTTCAGCGGCACCAGCAGCGCCTCGCCCATCGTCACCGGCTCGGTGGCCAGCCTGGTGGGTATGGTGGAGGCGCGCTTCGGCCTCTCACCGGACGCGCGCCTGGCCCGCGACATCCTCGTGGCCACGGGCACGCCGCAGGAGGGCACGAAACACATCGGCCCGCGGCCCGACCTGCTGGCCGCCTGGAACCTGGCGTCCGGCGGCATCGGCCGCATCGAGGGCGCCGTCACCGACGCCGACACCGGCCTGCCCGTCGAGGGCGCGCGCGTGACGGTGGTGGAGACGGGCGCCTTCGACGTCACGGGCGCGGGCGGCGCCTACGGCTTCGCCCTGCTCGCCGACGGCTACACCCTGCGCTTCGAGAGCTTCTTCTACGCCACGGCCTCGCTGCCGGCCACGGCGGCCAGCGGCGCCACGACCACCCTCGACGCGGCCCTCGCGCCGCGGGCGACGGTGGACATCGCCGGGCGGGTCTTCGACGAGGACGGTCTGCCCCTGGTCGGCGTCCGCGTGGAGGCGGTGACGCTGCCCCTGGCCGGCGGCCTCACGGCCGGCGACGGCACCTTCACCCTGACGGACGCGCCCGTGGACACCACCTACCAGCTCCGCTTCGACGGCCTGCCGGGCTTCGGCGCCGGCGTCCAGGCGGTCTCCACGCACGGCGCGGCCGGATCGGTGGCGGCCCACCAGGGCCTCTACGCGGCCCTGGCCGACTTCGAGACCGACGGCGGCGGCTTCGCCGCCGACAGCGTCTGGGCCTGGGGCGCGCCCGCGGCCGGGGGCCCCGCGGGCGGCTTCAGCGGCGACCGGTGCTGGGGCGTCGGCATGGACGGCGACTACCTGGACGACCAGACGGCCCACCTGGAGAGCCCGGTCTACAACCCGACCGCCGCCGGCGACCTCTTCCTGAGCTTCCACTACTGGTGCGACACCGAGGCCGGCTTCGACGGCGTCAAGGTGCAGACCCGCCCCGAGTCCGGCGGCGACTGGACCACACGCCAGCCCCTGACCCGCTACACGGACCTCTCCCTGGGCGGCCTGGGCTACGAGGGCGGCTGGTCCGGCACCAGCGGGGGCTGGCAGGGCGCGGTCTTCGACCTGGGCGATCTGGCCGGCCAGGACTTCCGCTTCCGCCTGGTCTTCGGCTCCGACGCCGGCGTCGTCGGCGCGGGCTTCTGGGTGGACGACGTCGCCTTCGACACGGGCCTCTTCCTGACGGACGTCGGCGGCGCCAGCGGCGCGCCCGCCGCGCGCGCGGCCCTGGACGCCTATCCCAATCCCTTCAACCCGACCACCACCCTCGCCTGGCGCCTGGCCGGGCCGGCCACGGTGGACCTGATCGTCGTGGACGCGCGCGGCCGCCGGGTGCGCGCCCTGCTCGCCGGCGAGCGCGTCGAGGCCGCCGGCAGCGTGACCTGGGACGGCCGCGACGACGCCGGCCGTCGCCTGGCCAGCGGCCTCTACCTGGCCCGCCTGTCGGGGTCCGGCGTCGAGCCCGTGACGCGCCGCCTGGTCCTGACGAAGTGATCCGGGGGCCCGGCGGCCCCGCCGTCGGGCCCGGGCCTTTTCCTCCTTAATCTTGTCGATCCCTGCGGCTGCTGAGGGGCGGCCCGCCCGCGGAGGGCCGGGTCGCGCGGTTTCCGGTCCCGCCGGCGCCCGGCATCTGCTAGACTGGCAGCGGGAAACGCCACATGGGTGCCACTCTCTACTACCTGGCCTACGGGTCGAACCTCCACCCGTACCGGCTACGGGAGCGCGTGTCCTCGAGCCGCCTGGTCGGCCTCGTCGAGCTGCCCGGCCGCGCCCTCCGCTGGCATCTGGTCAGCGGGGACGGCTCGGGCAAGTGCGACGCGCCGGCCGACGGCGGGGGCGCGTGCGTCCTGGGGGCCCTCTACACCCTGGCCGAGGAGGAGAAGCCCCTCTTGGACCGCTGCGAGGCGCTCGACTGGCTCTACGGCGAGACGCGTATCGTCGTGCGAGACGCGGGCGGCCGCGCGCGCGAGGCCTTCCTCTACCTCGCCCTGACCGACCACGTGGACGCGGACGCCCGGCCCTACGACTGGTACCGCGACATCGTCCTCGCCGGGGCGCGGGCCCTGGTCCTGCCGGATGACTACGCCGCCGCCATCGCCGCCGCGCCCGCCGTGGAGGATCCCGACCCCGAGCGCGCCGACGACAACCGGCGCCGCCTGGAGCGCATGGACGCCTTCCTGCGGCGCGAGCCGGTTCCGGAGCTGGCCTGGTGGCGCGCCGGCGAGGTCCCCGCGCCGTGACCGACCACGACTTCCTGGTCCGCCACCGCCTGCCGCGGCCCCTGTCGCGTGCCTGGGAGGCCGTCTGCGTCGCGGCCGGCGCCGGCGAGCGCGAGCAGCGCGTGCGCTGGTGCGCCAGCGTGGCCGTGCGCTTCCTGGCCGCCCTGCGCCAGGCCTCCTGCCTGGCGGCCGATCCCGGCGAGCCGGTCAACCCGCCGGCCGCCCACGACCTCAAGCGCCCCTGCGCCGGCGATCTCTTTCCGCCCGAGCTGGGCGCGCCCCTGCCGCCGGCCCTGCTCCAGCTCGCCGGCGACTGGCCCGGCGTCCCCCCGGGCGAGCCCGCGGAGGCCCTCAGCCGCGCCCTGGCGGCCATCGACTGGCTGGCCCGCTACCGCCTGGCTGTCCTTGAGCCCGAGGGACTGCGCCTGCTGCTGGGGCCGCGCATCGAGTACCGCCCACCCGGCGGCGCGGCCACGCTGGCGGGCCAGGGGATGCCGGAGGGCGAGCCGCTGCTGCTGGATCCCGCCGCCGGCCGCTGGCTGAGCCTGGCGCCCCTGATGGCCTGGGAGCGCTCGCCGCGCCAGTCCTTCGGCCACCTGCGCTCCCTGCGCCGCCGCGACGCCCTGGTCGGCCAGTACGTCGAGGAGGGCGAGCCCGGCTCGCCGAGCCGCGTCCTGGCCATCGTCAAACGGCCCCGGATGGGGATCCTGGCCCTGGACGACGCGCTGCGCGCCGGCCTGGCCGGGCCGCCCGCGCGCTACCCCGACGGCGCGCCCGTCGAGGGGCGCTACCGCAGCCTGGGCCTGATCTGGCGCGGCGGCACCAGCGACGTCTTCATCGCGCGCCGCGAGGCGGACGGGCGCGCGGTGGTCCTCAAGACCCACGAGAGCGAGGAGGGCCGCTTCGACGAGAACTGGCGCCGCTTCGTGGACGAGGAGCGCTTCAGCGCCCGCGTGGACCATCCCGCCGTCAGCCGCTCGCGGCGCACGGAGCTCGCGGCGGGCCGCACCGTACACGAGCTGGACCTGGCCGGCCGGGGCTCGCTCCAGGACGTCCTCGACTCCAACGGGGTGCTCGACCCCGAGCCGGCGCGCCGGGTGGGCCTGGAGCTGCTGGCGGCCCTGGCGGCCGTGCACGGGGCCGGCGTGATCCACAACGACATCAAGCCCGACAACATCCTCTTCGACGACGACGGCCGCCTGCGGCTCATCGACTTCGGCATCGCCACCACCGTGGAGCCCGACCGGCGCGAGCTGCGCCCCGGCGCGCCGCCCGGCACGCCGGGGTACATGGCGCCGGAGCTGCGGGAGGGGGCCTTCCCCGGCGTGGCCAGCGACCTCTACTCGGCCGGCGTGGTCCTGGCGGAGATGCTCGGCGGCGAGCGGCCCGAGGGGCCGGCGGCGGTCTGGTCCCTGCGCGCCGTGCCGGCCGCCCTGCGCGGCTTCCTGGCGCGCTGCCTGGACCCGGATCCCCGCGGCCGCTGGCGCTCGGCGGCCGCGGCGGCCCGCGCCCTGGCGGCCCTGAAGCTCAAGCCCGTCCTCGCCCTGAGCCTCGACGTCGAGGGCACCCTCATCGACAGCTACTACGGCCAGAACCCGCGGCCGGGGCTGGCCGACTTCCTCGCCTGGTGCCTGGCCAGCTTCGACCGCGTCTTCGTCTACACGCTGCTGGAGGCCGGCGAGGCGGCGTCGGTCTTCGCGGGCCTGGCGGACCTGGGCGAGCTGCCCCCGGCCTTCCTGGACCGCTACGAGTACGTGCCCTGGGACCGCGACGCCGAGGGCACCTTCAAGGACCTGCGCCGCTGCCGCGTGCCCCTGGACCGCAACGCCCTGGTGGACGACTCGCCGGCCGTGGTCCCCGAGGACCAGGCCCACCGCTGGGTGCGCGTGGCCGAGTACCACGACACGACCGTGGGGGACACCGGCCTGATCCGGGCCCGCGCGGAGATCGCCGAGCTCTTCGGCCTGGAGGGATGAGCCATGGACCGGGACCTGATCCGCGCCTTCATGACCGGCACCCGGCACGAGAACATGGGGCCCAGCGCCCAGCGGCGGGGGGAGCCCATGCCGCCGGCCTTCACCATCCTCGGCGGCGAGGCGGGCCGCGTCGAGCTGCCGCCGCCGTCCGCCGCGGAGCTGGCGTCCCTGGACTTCCCGGCCCTGCTGGTCCGCCGCGCCAGCCGCCGCCGCTACGCCGATGCGCCCCTGAGCCGCGAGCAGCTCTCCTTCCTGCTGTGGGCCACGCAGGGGCGGCGCGGCGGCGGCGACCGCCCGGCCCTGCGCACGGTGCCCTCGGCCGGGGCGAGGCACGCCTTCGAGACCCTGCTGGACGTCCGCCGCGTGGACGGCCTCGCGCCGGGGCTCTACCAGTACGAGGTCATGGGTCACGGCCTCGCGGCGCTGGCGGCCGAGCCCGACCTGGCCGGGCGCGTCACGCGCGCCTGCTACGACCAGGACTGCGTGGCGGGCGCGGCGGCGGTCTTTCTCTGGGCGGCCGTGCCCGAGCGGATGTGCTGGCGCTACGCCGAGCGGGGCTACCGCTACCTGCACCTGGACGCCGGGCACGTCTGCCAGAACCTCTACCTGGCCTGCGAGGCCCTGGGCCTGGGCACCTGCGCCGTCGCCGCCTACGACGACGGCGCCCTGGACGCCGCCCTGGGCCTGGACGGCGAGACGGCCTTCGCCATCTACCTGGCGCCCGTGGGCCGCCTCTAGACGCCGCGGCCCGTCGCCGCGCGCCTCCGCGTACGGAGGCGGCGGCCGCGCTCAGGCGCCGCGGCCCACGTACATGCCGCAGTTGGAGCCGATGGCGTTCTCCCGCATATCCCCGATGGACAGGATCGTCTCGTAGCCCAGCTCCGCGAAGCGGGCGGCCAGTCGCCGGCCGGCCTCCGGATCGCCGGGATCGACGACGCCGGACAGGCCGGCGCGGTCGCGGGCGCGGGTGGGGTTGATGGGGGTGAGCTTGACCAGGAAGCGCTCGGGCGAGAAGTGCTCGCGGAGGCGCTCGGGTTCGAGGGGCATTCCCCGCGCCGCCGCGAAGTTGAGGGAGACCTTCGTGCCGCCCGGTTCGAAGAAGCGGTCGCCGTAGGCGGCGATCTCGGCCAGGGACCACGTGCGCCAGGGCACCAGGCGACGGCGTGTCGCCGCGTCCGTGGCGTGCAGGGAGAACTGGAGCTGGAAGGGGTGCCCCGCGTAGAGGGTCCGCCGCAGCTCGAGCAGGCCCGCGTAGAAGCGCTCGCGCCCGGCCGGGGCGATGGTCGAGAGGCAGGGCACCAGGCCCGGCGCCTCCCACATCCGGGGCAGCGCGGCCAGGACCTCCAGCACCGCGTCGTTGAGGGCGGGGTCGCCCATGCGCGCGAGCTGCACCTTGAGCTTGGGCATGGGCGCGCGGCCGTCGGGGTAGCGGCGGCGCAGCATGAAGTCCGCCTGGGCCAGGATCTCCGCGGCGCTGAGGCGCCCGCGATAGTCGCCGCCGGCGTCGCAGAAGGGGCAGCCCACCGGGCAGCCCTTGAGCGTCGAGACGATGAGCACCCACTTCTCGTCGCGGGTCAGCGGGGGCTGCACGGACTCCACGAACTCCACGCGGGAGCCGTCGGCCGTCTCGGCCACCCAGACGCGCGCCACGTCGTCGTCGCCGTGGCTGCTCAGGACGCGCAGGGCGGGCGCGGCCGCGGTCGTCATGGCTTCTCCTTCCGCGCCCCGCGGGCGCAGGCGCCGCCGCGCGGGCGGCGTTCAGGGCGTCAGAGCCGCGGCCAGGCCGGCGGCCGCCGCGAGGCCGTCGCCGGCGGCCATGGCCGCCTGGCCCAGGGATCCCAGTCTGGCGTCGCCCGCCACGAAGAGGTGCGGGTGCGCCGTGGCCACCGTGTCCCTGGCGGACAGGCCCAGGGGCGTGAGCAGGTCCGCCGCCGTCGCGCGGCGGCCGATGGCCACCAGGACGGCGTCGGCGGCCAGCGTCTCGCCGCCATCGAGTGTGACGGCCACGCCGTTCGCCGCATCGGTCACGCGGTGCGGCGCTCCGGTGGCGCCGCCGTGCGCCGCCGCGGCGGCACGTCCCACGGCCGGGGCGACGGGCGCCGCGGCCAGGGCGCGCACTGCAGTGTCCGGCCGCACGGCGATCCGCGACTCGCGGGCCACCAGCTCCTGCAGGCGCCTGCAGCCACGCGGCGCCGAGCCGCGCAGGCAGAGGGTCACCCGCGCGCCCGCGCCGGCCAGGGTCAGCGCGTAGTCCAGGGCCGCCTCGCCGCCGCCTATGACCACGACCGCCCGCGGCGCCGGCATTGCCGCCAGCAGTTCGCGGGGCTCGTGGAAGAGGGTCCGCCCCGCCAGCGCGGCGGCGCCCGGCGCGTCAAGGCGCCGGGCGCGCGTGCCCGTGGCCAGGATGGCGCCCCGCGCGCGAAAGCCGCCGAAGTCCCCGGCGAGCGCGAAGCCGTCGCCGTCGCGCTCCAGGCGCGACAGGCGACCGGGCGTGACCGTCAGGCCGAAGCGCTCGAGGTGCGCCGCCAGGCGGCCGGCGAAGGCCGGGCCGTCCAGGGGCGGCAGGCCGGGATAGTTCTCGATGCGGAAGGCGTTGGCCGCGAGCCCGCCCGCGCGGCCGGACGCGTCCAGCAGGCGCGGCGCCAGGCCCAGGCGCGCGCACTGGACCGCGGCGGCGCAGCCCGCCGGGCCGGCGCCGACGACGGCCACGTCCGCGACGACGGCTACGTCCGTGCGGCCCGGCACGCTCGCACCGCCTCGTCGGAGTCGAGGACCACCGCCACCGCGTCGGCCAGGGCGGCCAGGGACGCCACGTGGCGCTCCTCGCTGGCGTCGGCCATGGCGTCGGTGGCCACGTAGACCTCGAAGCCGCGGCAGAAGGCGGCCCGGGCCGTGGTCTCGCAGCACATGTGGGTGAGCACGCCCGTGACCAGGACCTGCTCGCAGCCGGCCGCGCGCAGGCGGTCCTCCAGGTCCGTGCCCAGGAAGGCGTCGTAGGTGGTCTTGCGCAGGACCGTCTCGCCCGGCGCGGGGGCGAGGTCGGGCACGATCTCCGACTCGGGCGCGCCGTCGCGGATCCAGTCGGAAAAGAAGCGGCCCAGCATGCCCATGTCGCCGGGCCCGCGGTGGGCGTGGCGCGTGAAGACGACGGGTCCGCCGCCTTTCCGCCAGGCCGCCGCGAGCGCGGCGATGCGCGGCCTCACCGCGGGCGCCGCCGGCAGGAAGCAGCGGCCGGCGGGATCGGCGAAGTAGCGCACCATGTCGATGACGAGAAGCGCGCAGCGCGGCGGGTCCAGGCGCAGGTGGGGGCGCGGCGCCGCGGCCGCGCGGGCGGCGTCCAGCCAGGCGCGCGAGCGCGCGGGCAGTGTCTCGGGCGTGACGTAGGCGGAGCTGCGCACGGTGCGACCTCCCGGGAAGGCCACACACTAGCCGGAGCGGCCGCCCGGGAGCAAGCCCCGCCTGCGAGGGCGTTCCGCGCCGGCGGGGAAGCTTCCGCGGTCGAAGAGCCTGGCCGCGCCCGGTCCGGCGCGCGCGTCCCCGCGATGGGCCGCGCGGAGCCGGCAGACTGCCTAGGCGCCGGCCGCGATGGCCGCCAGGTCGGCCTCGACCTCGCCCGTGGGCTTCAGGTCGAAGCGCTCAACGAGCACCTTCGCCACTCCCGGCGAGAGAAAGGCCGGCAGGGTGGGGCCGAGCCGGATGTTGCGCACGCCGAGGGAGAGCAGGGCCAGCAGCACGATCACCGCCTTCTGCTCGTACCAGGCGATGTCGTAGCTGATGGGCAGCTCGTTGACGTCGGCGGCGCCCACGGCCTCGGCCAGCTTCATGGCCACGACCACCAGGGAGTAGGAATCGTTGCACTGTCCCGCGTCCAGGATGCGCGGGATGCCGGCCACCGTGCCCAGGTCCAGCTTGTTGTAGCGGTACTTGGCGCAGCCCGCCGTCAGGATGACGTGGTCGGCGGGCAGGTTCCGCGCGACCTCCGTGAAGTACTCCCGCGAGCGGTGGCGACCGTCGCAGCCGCCCATGACGACGAAGCGGCGGATCTCTCCCCGCCCGATGGCGGCGACGATGTCGTCGGCGCGGGCCAGGACGGCCTCGTGGGCCCAGCCCACGGGGATGGTGCCCGTCTCCAGCTCCTCGGGACCGGGCAGGGACAGGGCCCGCTCGACGAGGGCGGTGAAGTCCTTGGCGCCGCCCGGCGAGCGGTCCGCGACGTGGGGGCAGCCCGGCCAGCCGGCCAGGCCCGTCGTGTAGAGGCGGTCCTTGTAGCTGTCGCGCGGCGGCACGATGCAGTTGGTGGTCATGAGGATGGGGCCGCCGAAGCGCTCGAACTCCTCGGCCTGGTGCCACCAGGAGCCGCCGTAGTTGCCGGCGAAGTGGGGGTGGCGGCGGAAGGCCGGGTAGGCCTGGGCCGGCAGCATCTCGCCGTGGGTGTAGACGTTGACGCCCCGGCCGGCCGTCTGCTCGAGCAGCTCGTCCAGATCCTTGAGATCGTGGCCGCTGACGAGGATGCCGGGCCCCTCGCGCACGCCCAGCTCGGCCTCGGTGGGTTCGGGGTGTCCGTAGGCGCCCGTGTTGGCCGCGTCCAGGAGGGCCATGGCCTTGACGCCCATGGCGCCGCAGCGCTCGACCAGGGCCGTCAGGGCCGCCGCGTCCAGCCCGTCGTCCAGGGTGGCGGCGAGGCCTTCCTGGAGAAAGGCGAGGACCTCGGGATCCTCGTGGCCGAGGACCATCGCGTGGTCGGTGTAGGCGGCGATGCCCTTGAGGCCATAGACGATCAGCTCGCGCAGGGAGCGGACGTCCTCGTCCAGGTCCGGGTCGGCCAGGATGCCCACGGCCGCGCCCTTGCCGGCCAGCTCCTCGCGGCTCGCGCCCCCGGGCGACCAGGTGGCGCATCCGGGCAGGCCCTCGCAGCAGTCCTTGTCGCGGCTGCCCTGGCAGGTGGCGCGCACGCGCTCGCACAGCGCGTCGCGCCGGTCGGCGGCCTCGGCGATGAGGGCCTCGAAGCGCCCGGCGTCGAAGTTGACGTTGGTGATGGTGGCGAACAGGGCCTGGGCGACGAAGGCCTCGGCGTCCCGGTCGCGCATGTCCAGCTCGCGGGCCCGCACGCCGAACAGGGAGAGGCCCTTGAGGAGCCAGACCAGCAGGTCCTGGAGGCAGGCCACCTCGGCCGTCTTGCCGCAGACGCCCTTGACCGTGCAGCCCTGGTTGCGGGCCGTCTCCTGGCACTGGTAGCAGAACATGTCCATGGGTCGCTCCTTGCGGTGAGGCGCCAGGCGCCGTTTCGCGGAGGATAGACCCGTCCGCCCGGGGGCGCCGTGACCTCGGTCACACCGCGCGGGAAAATCAGCGCTCGCGCTCGGCGTCCAGGGCGGCGGCGTCCAGGATCCTGACGTGGTCCCGCTCCAGGCGGACGAGGCCGCGGCGGGCGAAGGCGCCCAGGGCGCGGCTGACCACCTCGCGCACGGTGCCCAGCTCGGCGGCCAGCTCCTCCCGGGTCCAGGTGACGGGGACGTCGCGTCCGCCGGCCGCCCGCTCCAGCAGGAAGCCGGCCAGGCGCCCGCGCACGGTGAAGAGGCTCAGCTCGTGGGCCAGCTCCGCCACGTGGCGCAGCTTGTCGGACAGGTCGCCGAGGACGGCCAGGGCCAGGGCGGGCGTCGTGCTGACCACGCGCCGGAAGTCGCCGGCCGGCACGAGCGCCAGGCGCGCGGGGCCGGCGGCCACGGCCGTGGCCGGCGCGCGGGGATCCGCGGCGAAGGCGACGGGCAGGTTGAAGGCCTCGCCCGGACCGAGCCGGATGAGTGTCTGCTCGCGGCCGTCGAGGTTGGCGCGATAGGCGCGCACGCCGCCCGACAGGACGAATGCCACCGGCGCCTCCGCGGCGCCGTCCAGAACGATGGTCTCGCCGTCGGCGTAGGCGCGCTCCGCGGCCACGGCGGCGAGGGGGGACAGCGCCGCCTCGGGCAGGTCCGCCAGCATGCCGATGCTCCGCAGCGCCTTCGTCGTCATGCCCATGCGAGCCTCCTCGTCCGGGCCGGCGCCCCGCGCCCGGTCTCTCGCCACGCCGCCGGCCGCCGTGGATTCCGGTGCCGCGCACGGCGGCGGGCTTTCCAGCCTAACCGCGCCGGACCGGCCGCGCAAGAAACGAGCGGCCGATGAATATGTTCTCTATGCTTTACAATAAGTTCGTTTTAGCATACAATTTGTACGTTGTTACGAACTGGAGGTGGCGATGGGCCTGCGCAACCACGTCAAGCAGCACCGCGCCCGGCTGGACCTGACCCAGGCCGAGCTGGGCCGCCGCGTGGGCGTGCGGCGGCAGACCATCCTCGCCATCGAGAAGCAGCGGTACGCGCCCTCGGCCCTGCTGGCCTTCCGCCTGGCGCGGGCCCTGGGCCTGCGTGCCGACGAGCTGTTCGAGCTGGACGAGGAGGAGGGGACCCGTGAAGAGTGAGATGGACGCCATGGCCATGGACGAGCGCCAGCGCTTCGCCTGGTACCGCGCCAACCGGGCCGCCCTGATGCTGGCGGGCCTGCTGTGGATCGGGCTGATCGTCCGCGACCTGCTCGCGGGCGGCCGGCCCTGGTTCCTCATCGCGATGGTGCCGGTGGTGGCCCTCGTCCGCCTGATCTGCTACCGTTGGTATCTGGACCGGTCCTGACGAACGCTCCGGGAAAGGACGCCATGAACCATATCGAAGAGGCGGTGCGCCTGTTCGAGGAGGGCTTCACCTGCTCCCAGGCCATTCTGGCCGCCTTCGCTCCCGTCTTCGACCTCGATCGGGAGACGGCCCTGCGCATCGCCGAGCCCTTCGGCGGCGGCATGGGCCACCAGGGCGAGGCCTGCGGCGCCCTGGCCGGCGCCATGATGGTCATCGGCCTGGCCCACGGCCGCACGCAGGCCGACGACGAGGAGGCCGAGGAGAACACCTACGGCCGGGTGAGCATCCTGCGCGAGCGCTTCCGCGATCGCGCCGGCAGCCTGCTCTGCCGCGACCTGCTCGGCGCCGACTACGCCGTGCCCGGCCAGGTGGAGAACCTCCCCGACGTCGAACGGGAGCGGCTCCACGGCGTCTGCACGGGCGCGGTGCGCACCGCCGCCGAGATCGTCGAGGAGATCCTCTGACCCCGCGGCGGCGCGGCCCAGCCGCGCCGGGCGCTTCCTGTCATCTATGGTTGCCTGTCGGGCGGGGCCGCCCTACCATGGCGCGGACCGCGCCGGACGGGCGCGGCCTGCCACAGGACGGAGTTCCGTGCGACGCGTGATGGTGCTGGTGGGGGGGCGCTCCAACGAGCGCGCCGTCAGCCTGAAGACGGGGGCGGCCATCGCCCGGGCCCTGGCGGGCCTGGGCGAGGAGGTGCGCCTGCTGGACACGGGGCGTCCCGAGCGGCCCGCCCTGCCCCCGGAAGAGTTCGAGGCGGCGACGGGCGCCGAGGCCGAATCCGAGGCGGCGTCCGGGGCCGGCACGGCTCGAACGGCGGTGGCAGCCGGCGGCGCCGCCACGGAGGCGGAAGCCGTGACGGCCGCGGCGGGCACCGTCGCCCTGACGCGCAGCCTGGGCGAGGCCTGGCGGCCGGACCTGGTCTTCGTCGCCCTCCACGGCGGCGCCGGCGAGGACGGCACCGTGCAGGCCCTCCTCGACTGGCTCGGCCTGCCCTACACGGGCTGCGCCATGGCCGCCAGCGCGCTGGCCATGGACAAGATGCGCAGCAAGCGCGTCTTCCGCGACGGGGGGCTCCTGGTGCCCGAGGGTTTCCTCCACCACGCGCCCGCCGGCGCGCGCGACCGCGGCGATGCCGTCCGGGGCCTGCAGGCGCGCATCGAGATCGAGCTGGGCTACCCGGCCGTGGCCAAGCCCAACCGCGAGGGATCCAGCGTGGGCCTCGCCATCCTCGGGGACGTTGCCGCGGCGGAGCGCCTGCTGCCGGGCGTGCTGGCCGTCTCGGGCGAGATCCTCGTGGAGCGCTACGTGCCGGGGCGTGAGATCACGGCCACCATCCTGGGCGGGCGGGTCCTGCCCCTGGTGGAGATCCTGCCCGACGGCGGCCTCTACGACTACGAGCACAAGTACACGCGGGGCGTCACGCGCTACGCCTGCCCGGCGGACCTTCCCGCCGACCTGGCCGAGGGGATCGCGAACGACGCCCGCCGCGCCTGGGACCTGCTGGGCTGCCGGCACCTGGCGCGCGTGGACTTCCGCCTCGATCCCGAGGGCCGGTCCTTCATCCTCGAGGTCAACACCATCCCCGGCATGACCGAGACCAGCCTGGTGCCCATGGCGGCCGAGGCGGCCGGCCTGGACTTCCCGGCCCTGGTGGCCGAGCTCTGCCGCCTGGCCCTGGAGGACGCCCCGTGAAGACCCTCTACGGCGTGATCCACCTGCCCGCCCTGCCGGGCGCCCCGGCGGCGGCCCTGGACCTGGACGCCATCGAGGCCCGCGCCCTGGCCGACGCCGCGGCCTACGCGGAGGCCGGCTTCGGTGGCCTGGTCCTGGAGAACTACGGCGACGCGCCCTTCCTGGCCGATCGCGTGGGTGCCGAGACCGTGGCGGCCATGGCCCGCCTGGCCCGCGCCCTGCGCCTGGCGCGGCCGGACCTCGCGCTGGGGGTCAACGTCCTGCGCAACGACGGCGAGGCCGCCCTGGCCGTGGCGGCGGCCGCGGGGGCCGACTTCATCCGCGTCAACGTGCTGGGCGGGGTGTCCTGGTCCGACCAGGGGCCGCTGGTGGGCCGCGCAGCGGGAATCCTGCGCCTGCGGCGGTCCCTGGGCAGCGCCGCGCGCATCTTCGCCGACGTGGACGTCAAGCACGCCGTCATGGCCGCCCACGCCGATCCGGTCCACCAGGCCGAGGACCTGCTCGAGCGGGCCGGGGCCGACGCCCTCGTCGTCTCGGGGCGGGCCACGGGCGCCGAGCCGGACGCCGCCCTGCTGAAGCGCCTGCGGGAGCGCTTCGGCGGCGGGGCCGCGCTGCTGGTGGGCAGCGGCCTGCGCGAGGACAACGCCGCCGTCCTGCTGGCCGACGCCGACGGGGCCATCGTCGGCACGGCCGTCAAGGAGGGGGGCGTGACCTCCCGGCCCGTGGATCCCGCCGCCGCCCGCCGCCTGGCGGAATCGGTGGGCCACCTATTATAATGTCGTAAGCTCCGGAGCACTCAGCCGGCCCACAGGAGGAGGGACATGTCGCTGCGCGTCTACGATCCCATGCGCAAGAAGAAGGTGACCTTCGAGCCCGTCCACGAGGGGCGCGTGGGGATGTACTGCTGCGGCATGACCGTCCAGGGGGAGCCCCACATCGGCCACATGCTGGCCGCGCTGACGGCCGACATGGTGCGGCGCTGGCTCGAGTACCGGGGCTACGACGTGACCCTGGTCCAGAACTTCACGGACATCGACGACAAGATCCTGGCCAGGGCCGAGGAGGAGGGCGTCGAGTACCCCGTCATCGCCGAGCGCAACATCGACCTCTACTTCGAGTTCGCGCGGGCCCTGAACATCGGCGACGCCAACGTCTACCCCAAGGCCACCGAGCACATCGCCCAGATCCAGGCCCTGATCCAGCGCCTCGTGGACGGGGGGCATGCCTACGAGTCCGGCGGGAACGTCTACTTCAGCGTGCGCAGCTACCGCGACTACGGCCGCCTGTCGGGCCGCCGCGTGGACGAGCTCTACGCGGGCGTGCGCGTGGACGTGAAGGAGGGCAAGCGCG
>Ga0272442_10006574_pt1 | contig 15264 bp, 12 predicted proteins | sample SSMForm2O_FD_200262 | JGI IMG/M metagenome (GOLD analysis project Ga0272442, IMG submission 200262) | Marine sediment archaeal communities from Little Sippewissett salt marsh, Falmouth, MA, United States - SSM-Form-2O | ecosystem: Environmental > Aquatic > Marine > Wetlands > Sediment ...
TACACTCTTCCACAAGCGTATCCTCCATTCGGTTATTTTTGTTTCTTGGCGAAACGGTAACCGAAGGGTACGCTTTTTTTATCCCCCGATCCACAACTTTTGGTTATATCTCCTTTAATTTTCCATCGGAATTAACTGATGAGATCTTACTTTTTTTTGTAACCACCCTTTCCGCGTCACGTTTCCCACATCAATTTTACGATGTCCCTTTGCAGTACCCCTGACAACTTCCACCAGATCTTCAATATGTTCTTTCACATTTCCCGCCTGTTCATGCATTTCTTCGGAAGTACTCGCAGATTCCTCGGCATTTGCTGCAACCTGCAGTGTTACCTTGTTCATCTCTCCAATGGCTTTGTTGATCTGAGAAATACCTTCAGCTTGTTCCTGAGACGTTATGGTTATTTCGTCAATGATTTGACTGATATTCTTTGATATTTCGATATTTTCGTTAAATGCTTCCTGTGTTGATTTGGTCAGACTATTTCCATTCTGTACGGCTTTGATGGTGTTTTCAATCAGATCATTTGTGTTTTTTGCCGCTTCAGCAGCTCTCATCGCCAGATTTCTTACCTCATCGGCAACGACGGCAAATCCGGCTCCCGCCTCACCGGCCCGTGCCGCTTCTACGGCAGCATTTAATGCGAGAAGATTTGTTTGAAAAGCAATTTCATCAATCGTATTAATGATCTTACCTGTTTGTTCACTGGATTTGGTAATGTCTTCGATTGCTTCAGTCATCCCCTCCATGTGTTCATTGACCTTGTTGACAATTATCATCGCTTTATCCATCATGGATTTAGCCTCATTGGCATTCTGGGCATTCTGATCAGTCTTGGCAGACATTTCGTTGATGGATGCAGACGTTTCCTCTAGCGACGACGCCTGTTCGTTCGAACCTTCTGCCAATTGCTGAGACGCATAGGACACCTGCTCAGAAGCAAGGGTTATCTGGTTTGCTCCCCTTGAAAGCCCTGCTATGACTCTATTAATCGGCTGTGCAATGGTGCGAACCATAATGATGCCGAGAGTAAAAATTATCAAGATTCCAATAATACCACATCCAATTATCTTGACGGATATATCTTTGACAACCCGGTCGTAATTCGTATTCGGTACACCGACATAAAACATGCCGATGATTTTTCCCTGAGCATTCTTAATCGGTTCATAAGCAGTCTGATTCCAGACACCGACAACATTCGCTTTCCCCATAAAATTTCGACCTTTATTCAGTGTGGTATCCACGACGATTGCCGATGCCTTGGTTCCAACTGCCCGATTACCTGTACGCTTTTTGACATTCGTCGCCACCCTCGTATCCTCTTGAAAGATGGTTACCGTATCACCCGTTAATGAACCGATCTGATCTACTATACTGAAATTGCCATTCATTTCAGTATCACCCTTGTACAGCTTGCTTCCCCGAATCAACCATTCGCCAGGGATTGTTGTGTTCAAGAGGGTTCTGCCCATGGCTATATCACCCCGCAATTTTTCATGAGCCGTTGTGATTACTTTGTTGCGAACTGTTGTTATTGTAATGAAACTAACGATTAATAACACCGCGGCAAAAACAGCAACAAACCCAATCATTTTTATCTGCAAGTTTACCTTCATCTTAAAACATTCCCCTTTATCTCTGATTTCCTACACTGACAGCTTCAGTAGTCGACTATTAATCTCATGAAAGGTTCATATTACTGCGTTGTATCGACGTTCTCCCTCTTGAACTTAAAATAAATTTCAAATTAATAATGAAAAGGGCAAAATAATTCCCAGAAACAGATCCTTAGTGTTGACTTTTTTATTTATTGTGACAATATTATTATGGTAATTAACATACGACAAATAGATGCCACGAAAACTGTGTTTTACCTCTCCTGTGCTCATCCTAATTAAAACTTGACATAATCGCCCGTAACGCTTATAGTACAGCAACTTTAAGAATCGGTTTTGGTCCATTTTTTCCCCAGAGCCTGTGAAAGGCTTCCGGGGATTTTTTTTGGGTATAATAAACATGTCTCTTTAAAACAATTGCATGGGCCATACTGAAACAACAACAGGAGGAACATGGCAAGGCGAAATCAAAACACGTTTCAGAAACGGCAAAAGGAAATTGAGCGTAAGCGAAAAGCAAAGGAAAAAATGGAGCGGCGACAGGGGAAGAAGGATAAATCGGAAGAGTCGCCCGACGAAACCTTGATATCTGATCAAATCTGACCGATCTCTATCGATTCAACTAGAATAACTAATCAACCGCCCTGAAGGCGGAGGGGTCAGGGTATGCCTGACCCACAAATAGAAAAAGAAGGACTTTTAATGAATTTTAAATCGTTTAATCTACATCCCCATATAGAATCCGGTATTAAGGCACTCGGTTATACGGAGCCCACACCGATTCAAACTCAATCTATTCCATCAATTCTCCGGAAACGGGACGTCATGGGACTGGCCCAGACCGGAACGGGGAAAACCGCCGCGTTTGCGCTCCCCATCCTGCAGCGTTTGATGGACGGTCCACGGAAGCGCATCCGGGCACTTGTCATTGCCCCGACACGGGAACTGGCAGAACAGACACATGAGACGATGTGTCATCTTGGCCGGCGGACAAAACTGAAGAGTATCACAATTTATGGAGGCACAAAAAAAGACTCCCAGATCAGAATGCTCCGGAAAGGAGCCGAAATCGCTGTGGCCTGTCCAGGACGTCTGATTGATCTCATGGACCAGGGCACAATTGATTTATCCCATCTGGAAGTACTCGTCCTAGACGAGGCGGACCGCATGTTCGACATGGGGTTTTTACCTGATATCAGGACGATCATGAAACGCCTGCCGAAACAGCGTCAAACGTTGCTGTTCGCTGCCACCATGCCTGATGACATCCGAGAACTGGCACGAGAGTTCTTGCACAATCCCATTACTTTCCAAATCGGCGACACTGTTCCTGTATCTACGGTCTCTCATGCCCTCTATCCCGTCGAACAGCATCTTAAAAAAGACCTTTTAATGAAACTTCTGGACCGCACGAACACGGAGTCAGTGCTCGTCTTTACTCGCACGAAGGTCCGTGCCACTCGCCTCGCAAAGCACATGAAAAAAGCCGGTTTTATTGCGACTTCTCTACAGGGAGACCTGTCACAGTTCAAACGAACTGCGGCACTCAACGGTTTTAGAAACGGCAAATTCCAGATCATGGTAGCCACCGACATTGCAGCTCGCGGCATTGATGTGTCCCGAATCTCCCACGTGATCAATTACGACATGCCTGACACCGTCGATGCTTACACACATAGAATCGGCCGAACAGGCCGTGCTGCACGGACCGGTGATGCATTTACCTTTGTGACAAGCAAAGAGAGAGCTTTTGTGTGGACCATCGAAAAAGTGCTCGGTGAAAAAATCGAAAGACGAACACTAGAAGACTTCGATTACACCATACCGGCACCATCAGGAAATGGCGGATTCGACCGCTCGCGACGGCCTGAGAGACAACAACGGGTAAGACAGTCCCCGGCAGGACATACTCTCGCTGCCTCACCACTGACACATCCGTCTTCAAACCGCCGGAACGGACCACGAAGTCTTCCAGGAGGAACACTTTTCTCTAGTTCGTCCCCATTTAATAAATCGCAAAAGCCCCGCAGCTTACGTTAATCCGGAAGATATGAAAGCAGTTCGGAATACCGTTGTGGTCTCAATCCTCTATAGTGAATCACCCCGCCTACAAGGCGGGGCATCGTAAGGAATATTTATCAATATTTCATACCTGCCTTCGACAGGTAAACGTTCCATCCCCGTTTACAAAACGGGGTATTCACGTTTCTAATCTCAAAAAAAATTGATTTAAACAAAATATATAAAGTCAGGAAATAATCTGATATATTGCTAAATATTTAACAAAAAAGGAGAGGTTATGAATATCTACGTAGGCAACTTGTCTTACTCCGTCACAGAAGAGGAGTTACAAAAAGCTTTTGAGGCATTTGGTGAGGTAACGTCTGTAAACATCATTACGGACAACTACAGCGGCCGGTCCAAGGGATTCGGATTTGTAGAAATGCCCGGAAAGGAAGAGGCGGAGGCAGCCATCAACGGGTTAAACGGCAAGGAGATGGCTGGACGGGCGTTGAACGTGAATGAGGCTCGCCCTCGTGCCGACAAAGGCCGTGGCGGCGGCGGACGACCTGGAGGCAGATCACGTTATTAGTAATAACGTTACAATTACAAGGTGTAAAGAGTAAGGGAATGGCTGCCGACATGGTATTGCTCGGGATTCCCCTTAGGGAGCTAAGAAAAACCGCGGTTAAGCTGAAGGCCGGGGGGGCGGATACTATCCGAAAAAGAATTTTATTCACATAGACACCGGACGGGTACGCTACTGGTAAGTCCCAAGAAGAAGACTCACCGTGTAATCGACCGCTTTCACGACATGTCACCCCGTTATTCGAATGTTTACAATAAACAGGGGCTGTTTTTACTCCTTCAGTTTGATTCGAATGTGCCCTTCCTTAACTTGAATGTCATCAATCCCCTCAGCAAATAATTCCCAGAACCCACCTTTCGTTCCAAACTCATCCACTAAATTCTTGTGCTTCAGGTTTCCCAGCCACGCGTTCGGCAGGGGAATTCCACCCAGAGAAACACCTCTCAGTGCCACCGTGGGTTTGCCCTTGTCATATTGCAGGCCAACCCCCAGGTTCAGCCGTAAGGTCTTGCCGCCCAGGACAGGAATCTCCTGATCCATGGGCATAACAACTTTAACGCTCACGAGATTTTCCGATAAATCGACAGCAACTCTCCGGGCCATATCGGGCTCTTTCGCGATCAGCGCGTTCACTTCCTTTTTAGTCAGACTGATTTCCCTGACGGCATCCTTTTCAGTGTATGGTTCCGGCTCCAGAGGAGCACGCGGTTTACGGCTTTTCGCTGTTCTCTGAACCGCGTTATCCTTGTGTGCGGCTTCTTCCAGCTTGGCCAGCTTGCCATCAAGAACCTGTTGCTCTTTGACCGTCAGCTGAGTTGGAGTAAATTTGGAGGCATAAATGTTGTGTTTGACCCACCAGGCTGTGAGTACGGCGGTAATGAGAATTACAACAACAAGAATCCCTACGATCGACAGCCATCCAAAACGTTTTTCTTTCACAACAGGTGCAGTGTCTTTATTGTTTATTTCTTCCATGGATTCATAGTGACAAATTTTCAGGAAATAGTAAAGCTTTTAGTAAGTTAGAAGTTATTTTCTGTATTTTTCCGGCAGAAGATAACTTCGTTAACGCATTAGTAAGATAGAAATTGCTTTCTGATAGAAAGCAGTTTCGTGAACGCACTTATCCCCTTTAGTGGAACTTATCCCGTTTATCGGGGTTAGGGAAATTGGGAGCAATCGGGAATCTGTCTCCACGTATCGAATCAGAAGTTCCGACGTATCCGGTATCTGCGGACCCTGGCGTAGGTTCCGAGTGCCCGCTCGGCCGTTTCGAAAAAGGGGATGCCCGCATCAAGGAAGCCCCGCGACAGTTCGGGATCAAATCCTGGAATATCAACAATGAGAACAGGCTTGCCAAAATCGTGCCGTGTCTGGATCATCGATTCCGTGTAGAGTCGGTTTGATTCTTCCGTCATTCCTATGCCAATAACAACAACAGCATCGACGCCGGGGTCGGAGGCAACGGCCCGGGTTGATTCGATGTAGATTTCCATTTTCAGAGATGCCGTCAACCCTACATCAACGGGATTTCGAAGGCTCGTACCGGTGGGCGGTACAAAGTGTTCCAGTGTCGATCGTGTCTCCGGCAAAAGTTCTGCCAGCTTCAGGCCCTCCTGTCCGCAGGCCTCCGCGGCAGAGACGGCGAGTCCCCCCGGTCCTGCTATAATGGCGATACGATCTCCAAGCTGGTCAGGCAGCATGGAAAATCCCATCATGGTATCCACCCAGGCCTCAAATCCCACAATGGAAATTGCGCCACTTTGACGAACAACACCCTGCCACACCGCAGCAGAACCGGCCATTGCACCGGTATGAGACGCCGCCGCCCGCTCCCCCTCAGGGGTGAGCCCGACCTTCCAGAGAATCACCGGCTTCCGCCGTGATATGTCCCTTACCGCTTCGAGGAATGAAGGTCCCTCCTTGATTCCTTCAAGATAGGCACCGATAACCTCCGTTTCCGAGTCTTCCCCCAGGTATGTCAGAAAGTCTGCACTGGTGAGGTCGCATTCGTTTCCCAAACTGACGACCTTACTGAAGGAGAGCCCCTTTTGCGGGGCAATTCGACAGAGTATATTGGCAAGAGACCCGCTGTTTGATACGATTCCCACCGTACCGGGTTCTTGTGAGAGACCGGGGAAAAACGCCAGTCCCGACCGGGGTGCATAGATTCCCATGCAATTCGGCCCGATCAGCCGCATACCGGCGGCACGGGCGACGCGCACAATTTCCTCTTCCAGTCTCTTCCCCTCGGCAGTACCCGTTTCCCGGTAGCCTGCCGTAAAGAGAACGGCCCCTTTGACACCCTTTGTAGCACACTCGGTTACTACAGAAAGACCATCGAGATGAGGAACGAGGATAATTGCAAGGTCGACAGGATCCGGTATGGCAGAAACACTGGGGTATGCCCTGAGTCCGTCGATTCGATCTGCCGTAGGATTGACGGGATAAATTTTACCTTGGAAATGCTGCTCCTGGATGGCCATGAGAAAAAGCTTTCCCGATTTCATTTCACGGGGTACTCCAACAACAGCAATCGACTGGGGATGAAAGATGGAATCAAGCTGACTAATTAATGTCTGTCTCTTCTCCATGAGGTTTCGCTTTCTCGATAATGGAATAAAAGATATCTCTTGTGTACAGTCCTGGTTTCTATTTCAACGAATCGCTCAAAACGTGTCTATTGGACGATAACGTATAAGATAACAGCTCTGTGAGTCAATGAGAAAGTCATAAAATTATGAAGCATTGTCTTATCGTTACCGAGGAAAACGTGATAGAAACAACGAAGAAATTTTTTTATTGATAATGATGCGGCTAAGTGGTATTAAGGGTGCCGTCCATATCGGAGATCTTTTTTTTAGAGATGATTCATGGACACAACATGCTGGGGGATCGTTCAACGGTAGGACAACGGACTCTGACTCCGTGAATCCAGGTTCGAATCCTGGTCCCTCAGCCAATAAATATAAATGGGGTTGTTGCACATGCGACAACCCCATTCTTATTTTCAGTTTCTTTATAATCCGTCTATGATCTATTTTTTCCTTTGCCGGCGATTTTTGCCCAAGAATCACGCAATGTTACCGTTCGATTGAATACCAGGGCATCATCGGAAGAATCGTTCGAATCGACACAGAAATAGCCAAGGCGCTCAAACTGGTACCTGCTTTCCGGTGGGGCACCGGCCAGGCTCGGTTCCACACGACATTCAGTGAGCGTCTCCAGCGATTTCGGATTGAGGAACTCCGTATAATCGGAATCTTCCCCCAGAGGATCGGCAACGTTGAAAAGGCGATCGTACAGGCGCACTTCTGCCGGAACGGAGTGAGCCGCCGATACCCAGTGGATGGTTGCCTTGACCTTCCGTCCGTCGGGAGCAAACCCGCTTCGGGTTTCCGGATCATAGGTGCAGTGCAGTTCGACCACATCTCCCGTGTCAGGATCCTTCACAACATTCACGCATGTTATAAAGTACCCATAACGGAGACGTACTTCCCGGCCGACTGTCAGCCGGAAAAACTTTCTGGGCGCATCCTCCATAAAATCGTCTCGCTCTACATAGAGGACCCGGGAAAAGGGCACTTTCCGGGAACCCATGTCGGGATTCTGGGGATGATAGGGACAGTCGAATTCCTCAACCTGGTCTTCAGGATAATTATCAATAACCACACGGAGCGGACGGAGCACGGCCATGACACGGGGAGCCTTTTCATTCAGGTCTTCCCGAACGCAGTTTTCAAGTAACGCCATATCGATAAGACTGTCGTTTTTGGCAACTCCGATACGGTCGCAGAAATCTCGGATCGCTTCGGGGGTATAACCCCGTCTCCGCATACCCGAAATAGTCGGCATCAGCGGATCATTCCATCCACCGACAATCCCTTTTTCCACCAGGTCGATAAGGAGACGCTTACTCATAATCGTGTAGCTGATATTGAGACGGGCAAACTCGATCTGTTGCGGACGATAGTCCGCCCCCGCTTCTTCCAGAAACCAGTCATAGAGCGGCCGGTTGTTTTCAAACTCAAGGGTACAAATGGAATGAGTAATCCTCTCGAGTGAGTCGGAGAGACAGTGGGTAAAATCGTACATGGGATAGATGCACCACGTGTCGCCTGTTCTATAGTGCGTCTCTTTTTTAATGCGGTACATGATAGGATCCCGCATGGTTATATTGGGAGATGCCATGTCGATTTTGGCCCGCAGGGTATGAGTTCCTTCCTCGAATTCTCCTGCCCGCATCCGTTCGAACAAATCGAGGTTTTCTTCGACCGATCTGGTGCGATAGGGGCTTTCTTTCCCCGGCTCGGTGAAGGACCCCCGGTACTCCCTCATTTCATCGGCATCCAGCTCGCACACAAAGGCCTTGCCCCCTTTGATCATCTTTATGGCATACTCATACAGATTCCCATAGTAATCGGAGGCATAGAATAGACGATCCTTCCAGTCGAAACCGAGCCATTGTATGTCGCGAATGATTGAATCAACATATTCCGTGCTTTCCCCGCTTGGATCGGTATCATCCATACGCAAGTTACAGGTACCCTCATATTGGGCGGCGATACCGAAATTGAGGCAGATAGATTTGGCATGACCGATATGGAGATATCCGTTCGGTTCGGGTGGGAATCGAACGGCCACACGCCCTTCGTGTTTATTGGTTTTGAAGTCGTCTTCGATAATATCCCTGATAAAATCGGACGGCTGAGATGTATTGGATTGATCCATGTGCGTAATTTCCTTTCTCATGCTCTCAGTTAATAAAAACTGAAATGGTGTTTGAACTCATTTTTCTTATCACATTTTAATTCAGTGTTCTGCCATTTTTTTGTTTTTCAGCACAAAACCGCCATTTGGATACAACAACTTCATAGCTGTTCTGTATACGGTGGATTATCGAGGGGGTATTTGACCATCTACCATGGAATGGTTGAAGCCGCCGGTAATACTGAAGGTCATCTTCCAATTAATTACAATAATTTATGGCAAAGTATAAAAGTTAGCAGGTATGATTCCAGCGGATACGAGGGTTCAAGGATTCAGGTATTCAAGTGAAATGCTAAAAAATTACAGAAATTTGAATGTCTGGGAAAAATCATATGAACTTTGTTTAGATATACAGAATAAAAGCAAAATTTCCGGGGATACACTCAAAAAAGACAAAGTACAAATCGAAAAAATGGGGAAACATTTCATAAAGTCTTTGGAAAACAAAACCTTGATGGTTTCGTAAAAAGTCAAAAGCTCATCAATATGTCATTCTCGCGAAAGCGGGAATCTAACAATTACAATCATTTATAGATTCCCGATCAATCCGGGAATGACAAAACGGCAAAAAGATCGACTTTTTACGAACTTGTCAACCTTGAATCCTTGACTCCTCTTCTCCAACTAAATTGGAGAAGAATCAAAATTATAGATTATTTATGATACCACGTACGAACTGTTCAGAGTTCTCTCGCCATTGCCTGTAAAATCTCATATGCTGTCAATTTCTTGTTTTCCGCTTTCGTTATGGCGCTTCCCAGAACGAGAATGGAGTTACTGCAATCCCTGACTGCCAGGTCGGGTGTGTATAACTGCTTCTGTCCTGCCCCATGATTTCCGGCCCACGATATGCCGGGTGTCACGTATAAAAGATGTGAACCGAATCGCTTTTCAAGTTCTCCCGCTTTATTCGCCGGGCAGACGATACCATCGAGGCCCCACTCTACAGCAAGCTCTGTCCGTCTCATAACCAGATCATTATATTTTATATTGAGGTGCTGTTCCGCCAGATCTTGATCACCGAGGCTGGTCAAGACGGTGACACCGATGACTTTCGGTTTTGTAATATCTGTTGCCTGTGCCTGTTCATGGGCACCTTCGAGTGCCTTTTTGCACATTGCTTCGCCACCGGCAATATGAATATTGAACATATAGACGCCCGGTACGGCACAGGCCCTGCTCGCCTCATAAACGGTGTTCGGTGTGTCGTGAAATTTCAAGTCGAGGAAGACATCCCCTCCCCTATCGTGTATCTCTCTTATTATATTGATGTTTTCATTTCCTGCCGCAGTATGGAGTTGTTTTCCCACTTTAAACATGCCGACATAATCCGGCAGTAATGCCGCAAGATCAAGGGCATCCTGTACAGTGGGCACATCTAAGGCCAGACAGGCTCTCTTCCGTGCTAACAGTTCCTTTTCAGTCAATTCCTTCACCGGTCAACCTTTCTGAATATGCAAGAATATAGTGATAAATTTGTTACATATTTAATGTCAATTACATTAACGTAAACTCGATTTATTCCGTATGTACCCCCCTATTACGACACTGTTTCTCAAGGGGGAAGAGAGCTCGAGGAATCTTTAAGTTAATGACATTGCATTTAAAGTGTTCGAGAGAAAATGTAAAGATATTAATACGAGAAATCAGCATTATCCGGTCATTTTTTGTACACGGTGAATTCCAACATCATCATCTAAAAATCCCCCCTGGCCCAGACCATTCACCATAAGAGTAAGTTGTGTTCCAGATTCAGAGACTCCTTCTGTCCGCTTATTCACCAACGCTTTCAGTCGCACCAGGGCGGGCTCTAACTTCCCTTCAAAAAAGGGGAGGATTTATATTGTCTCCATGTTTGGAAAAATGAAATGCGACACGGGAAAGCATAACTAAATGTATTCATTAATATCCCCCTTTTGTAAAGGGGGACACAGGGGGATTTTACTCCTTTATTGTGGTTGTAATACCGCGGTTGCTTTAACGCATTTTCTAACAGAACAATACTGACATAAAAATATTTCCCTTTTTTACCGGCACCCCATGAATAGGTGAACTGCCATGGAAGGTCCGCTAACATGGTGACTGAATGTTTTTACCAGCTGTTCAATAGTTCGCTCAGCGACGGGTGGGGAATAACCCAGCTCTTCAATTCCTTTATCCCCATTTGATTTGCCACTGTGAGACTCATCGGTGCGATGAGTTCACTGGCTTCATCTCCTGCAATGGTTGCACCGACAATTCTATCATCACTGAAAATTGTCTTAACGAACCCGTTCCCCATCAGTTCAGTACGGGCCATGATGTTGCCACCATACTCAACGCTTCTTATTTCGATATTCAGACCCTGCTCCCGGGCACTACGCTCGGTCAATCCGACACGGGCTATGTTGGGATGTGTGTAGGCAACAACGGGAATAAACTCGTCCGAGTATGAAATTGACCGGTCTCCAAAGAGATTATTTGCAACTGCATGGCCCTGCGCCATTGCCCGATGTGCCAGAAGAATTCCCCCGGTCACATCACCAACAGCATATATATTTTTGACATTCGTCATCAGCCGATGATCGACTGAGATTCCTTTTTGATCGTACCGGATCGATAGCCTGTCCAGTTCATCAGTACGTAAAACCGGTTTCCTCCCCACACAGATGAGAGCGTGGTCTGCAACAAGCTCCGTAGATCCTTCCTCAGACTGCGCTTTCAGATAGACGGCACCGTCAACCTCGGTCAATGACTCCATCTTTGTGGACGTGTGAATCGTAATCCCCAGCTTACCCAGTTCATTTTTGAGAAACATCGCTGCTTCCGGTTCTTCATAGGGAAGAATCTGGTCCATAAGTTCTACGATGGTAACATTCACACCGCATTCGGCCATAAACGTGGCAAACTCGACACCGATAGCGCCCCCTCCCACGATAATAATGCTTGACGGTAAAGTATTCATGGCCAGCACATCTTTCGAATCCAGAATGCGGTCCGACTTTTCAACGCCTGGCAGCATTGCCGTTTCAGAACCCCAGGCAATTACAATGGTTCGGGCCTTGATCCGATCCTCTCCTCCATCGGCAGCAACGATCTCAACTTCGCCCGGGGCAAGAATGGTGCCCTCACCTTCTTTTATTTCAACTCCCGATTCCTCGAGGAATTTCCGGACTCCGAGCGCCGATACCCGTACCATCTGTTGTTGATGACGTTTCATGACTGAAAAATCAAAGGAGGGATTACTTACCGTAATTCCCAGTCTCTTCAGTTTTTTGAGTTCCGCAAATTTCCTGCTCGAAGCCAAAAGGGCCTTCGTGGGAATGCAACCCCAGTGCGTACAGGTACCTCCCCAGCTCCCTCTGTCAACAATAACAACGCTTGCCCCCGCCTGAGAAGCTTCCAACGCCGCTGCATGCCCTCCCGGGCCTGCACCAACAACAATCAAATCATGCTCCATAATTATTTTAATCCTCTCTTTAAACCATTGAGGCGGCATGATACGAACTGCGTACAAGGGGACCTGCCTCGACTGACGGTATTCCCATCTGTTTGGCACAACGCTTCAAATCGTCGAATTCACGGGGGTGATAATACTTGTGAACAGGCCAGTGATTCCGGGTCGGCTGCTGATATTGTCCTATGGTGAGCCGATCGCATTGGACATCAGCCAAATCCTTTATCAGGGCGAGAATATCGTTCCATTCTTCTCCAAGTCCGAGCATGAAGCCCGACTTTGTTACCACAGCCTTTTTCCGATTCTTTATCCGGCGAAGTAATTCAAGAGAGATATTGTAGTCACCCTGGGGTCGGATCTTTTTAAAAAGGGGGTTCACCGTTTCCATGTTATGGTTGATGACATCGGGTCCGGCGGCAATGATTCTTTCCAGTGCGTCCCCGTTGCCATTGAAATCGGGAATAAGCACTTCGACTCGGCAATCCGTTATATTCTCGTGCAGCAATTCGACACACCGGGCAAATATTTCGGCACCGCCATCAGACAAATCGTCCCGTGTAACAGATGTGATAACGATGTATTGCAAACCCAGCTTTTTCACCGCTTCGGTGAGATGTTTCGGTTCTTCTTCATCAATTGGTCGAGGAATCCCCGATGTGATATTACAGTAGCGACAGTTACGGGTACAAATATCACCAAGAATGAGAAACGTTGCCGTTCCTGAATGAAAACATTCTGTAATATTGGGACAGCGCGCCTCCTGACAGACGGAATGAAGGTTATACTCTTTCAAAATCCTTTTGACCCGTTTGAACTCTTTCGAATGTGGCAGTTTCACCTTGAGCCATTCGGGTTTTCTTATAATCCGTGTTTCCAACGATACATAACCCTTTCAACCCATCACGGACACCAGCATACATCCGGTTTTCTGGCGGCACGTACATCGTCCAAACGTTTTACCGCTGTCGTGTGAGGCGCCGTCTTGACAAGCGATGGATTTTCCTTCGCTTCCTTCGCAATGGCAATCATGGCATCACAAAAGGCATCCAGGGTTTCTTTGCTTTCCGTTTCGTTCGGTTCAACCATGATGGCTTCTGACACAATCATCGGAAAGTATATCGTCGGCGGATGGAAGCCATAGTCGAGGAGCCGCTTGGCTATATCCGATGTATGGACATTGCTTTCTTTTACCTGCTTTCTCCCGCTAAAGACACACTCGTGCATACAAATCCGGTCGAAGGGTAAATCGTAATAGGATTTTAATCTTTCTTTTATATAGTTGGCGTTCAGAACGGCCATATCGCTGGTCCGCCTCAGACCATCCGGTCCCAATGATCGTATATAGGCATACGCTTTCACCATAACATTATAATTACCGAAAAATGCCTTCACCCGTCCGATGCTGTCGGGACATTCATAATTCCATGCATAGGTGCTGTCCCGTTCGGCGATTCGGGGAATGGGGAGGTGTGGAATAAGTTTCTTTACAACACCGACGGGACCGCTTCCGGGACCACCGCACCCGTGAGGCGTTGAAAATGTTTTATGAAGATTTAGTTGAATGACATCAAATCCGAGATCCCCCGGTCGGGTTTGTCCCAGAAACGCATTGGCATTGGCTCCGTCACAATAGAGGAAACCACCCTTGCCGTGAATGATCCGGGCAACCTCTTCGATATTCCGTTCAAACAGTCCCAGTGTATTCGGATTTGTCAACATCAGTCCGGCGACATCTTCCGTCATCAGTTCGCGAAGGTGATCAATATCGACACCCCCGTCATCATTGGAACGGACCGTCGCCGCCTGAAATCCACACAGAGCTCCCGACGCAGGATTTGTGCCGTGTGCCGCATCGGGAATCAGCATTCGGGTGCGCTGTTCCCCCTTTGTGTCAAAATATTTCTTGATCATCATGACACCCGTCAGTTCCCCGTGAGCCCCCGCAGACGGTTGAAGAGTGAAATCGGCCATGCCGAAAATCTCACTCAGGTATTGCTGTAACTCGTACATGAGCTGCAAATTGCCCTGAGAAAATTGATCCGGCGCATAGGGGTGCAGAGAGGTAAAACCGGCAAGGCGGGCTACGTCTTCATTAATCTTTGGATTATATTTCATGGTACAGGAACCGAGGGGATAAAACCCCACATCGACTCCGAAATTGCGCCGTGATAACAACGTATAGTGCCGTATCAGATCCAGTTCACCGACTTCGGGCAGATCTACATCATCCCTGATCAACTCTTTATCGATAACAGTGTCAATGGATACCTCGGGCACGTCACATGGTGGAATACTTGATGCTTTCCGTCCCGGACGACTTTTTTCAAATATTAATTCCATCGATTCCTCCTTGTTGGTATCGAAAACCGAATGTCGTAGAGTGAAATTCGGGGTACAAAATACGCAGCACAGACAATTTCAACTTACTAAATCCAAACGATAATTTAATTTAAAATCATTGTCATTAATGAGCGCAGTAGTCCCTCCCCTTTTAATAGGAGGCGGGAGAAGATTTCTCTTCAAGTCTTAAAAATCCCCCTAAATCCCCCTTTACCAAGGGGGGTTTTCAAGGAAATATTCCTTACCTTAACGACATTGAATTTCAAGTTGTACATGTTTCTTTTTTCTCTTTGCGAGTTTGGGTTTTCTGTTCCATTATTGACAAGTTCGTAAAAAGTCGATCTTTTTGCCGTTTTGTCATTCCCGGCCTGATCGGGAATCTATAAATGATTGTAATTGTTAGATTCCCGCTTTCGCGAGAATAACATATTGATGAGCTTTTGACTTTTTACGAAACCATCATTATTTATTGTGCCGCTATCGACACGATCAGATCTATATCGTCTTT
>Ga0272442_10006575_pt1 | contig 15263 bp, 12 predicted proteins | sample SSMForm2O_FD_200262 | JGI IMG/M metagenome (GOLD analysis project Ga0272442, IMG submission 200262) | Marine sediment archaeal communities from Little Sippewissett salt marsh, Falmouth, MA, United States - SSM-Form-2O | ecosystem: Environmental > Aquatic > Marine > Wetlands > Sediment ...
AGATTATTTCTTCCCCCCAATCCTGTTTCTTCTATTCTTTCCTATTCCTTCTCTTCTACCTTATCTGTGCTTTCTGTGCTTAAACTTTAAATTGAGATTGGGGGAGGACTTTGAGTATTTGACTCTATTCTGGATCAAAAAGTGTAGAAATTATTTTCTATTAACGTATAAATAATATGTTTTAATTATGTAAAAATTATGTAATAAATGCGTAAAAAATATTTGTGGTGGACGAACAAAACGTGGGAACAATTTTCAAAAAGGAAAGCATACGGACTCATTTCCGTAGAAAACTTCATTTGTTCGCAAGTAGACGAAAAGCTTTTATTATATGCTGATTAATATATAATTGCGAACGGAAATTTTTCTTTTTGGAGCCAATACCCCCATTAACTATCCCCAAGATCCCCATATCCCAGCCGTTCGCTAACTATTTTTTTATATTTCTTCTTAAATAATCTATTAGCTGTTGTTTTTTACTGTTTTTGCGCGTCCCTTTTTCTTAGCCTTCTTTTTCCGGCTTCAGAGCTTTTCCCGTTTTTCCCATTTTTCCTACTTTTTATCTCTCCTCGCCGGAGGTTCAAAATTTATATAAATCCTTCAGTCGTTCTTAACCCCAGGTATGAAATTCGATCTTCACGTTCATTCTCGTTATTCAAAGGACAGCAACTCGGACCTGGACGCCATTCTCACATTTGCAAAGGCCAGGGGGCTCGAAGGGCTTGCAATCTGCGACCACGACACGGTGGATGGCGGGCTTGCATGCGCAAGGAGAGCCCGGGAACTGGGGATGCAAATCACGGTTATTCCCGGTGTGGAGGTGAGTTCTTCGAAGGGGCATATCCTGGTTCTGGGGATAGAACAGGATATCGAACCCATGCTGAGCCCCGAAGAAACAATCCGGAGAGCCCGGATACTCGGAGGCACGGTAATTATTCCCCATCCCTTCAAGAAGAGTTCCCACGGGATAGGGAGTTTCGAGGGGCTTGACATTGACGCAGCTGAGGTCTTTAACTCCCGCTGCCTCTTCAACGGCGCAAACAAAAAAGCCCTCTCGGAAGCCCAAAGGCTCGGCATCCCGGCTGTTGCGGGGAGTGATTCCCACATCCCGGAGATGGTAGGACAGGCCTACACGGAAATTGATGCCTCCGCAAACACGGTGGACGCCGTACTGCAGGCTATTCAGGAAGGAAAAGTCTCCCCTGCAGGGGAAAATTCTCCTACTTCGGTAATCCTCAGGCAGATGGCAGGGAGTGTAAAAAGGAAGGTCCGGAAAAAAATTTTTGGAATTGCCTGAATTCGGGACTGCTTCATATCATGAAACTTACTCTTGACCTGGAAATAGAAAAAGAGGTATCTTTCCCTGAAACTTCTTTTCAGCCGGTTAAAATAAGCAAGGTTAAGAAGTTTGTCTCCATAACTGACAGCAGGAAAGTGAAATTATAGTTCCTACTCAAAAATCGAAATCATAGTTTCGAATCCGGGATTGAAATTATAGTTCCAAATTCAGGATTGAAATTATAATTCCGAATCAAAAATGAAAGAGGGATTGGAATCAGCCGGTTCACAAAAGAAATCAGCACTGATATCGAAATCTTCGCCCCTGCCGAGCGCGTCTGGGAAATCCTCATGGATTTTGCGGCTTATCCGAACTGGAACCCTTATATTCGGGAAATCAGCGGGGATGTGGAAGTCGGGAAGAAACTGAAAGTCTATATGAAACCGGAGTGGGAAAAGGGCACGACCCTCCACCCCCGGATAATCCGCCTGGTACCCAGAAAAGAGCTTACCTGGAAGGGAAGTTTCTTTCTCCCGGGGGTGCTTGACGGGGAGCACAGTTTAATCCTCGAGGAAACAGGGACCCGGAAAGTCCGCTTTATCCAGAAAGAAATCTTCAACGGCCTGGCTATTCCTTTCATAACTGCTTCATGGTCTATTGAAGAAGGTACGAAGCGGAGTTTTTCGGAAATGAACCGTGCGCTTAAGAAAAAGGCGGAAAAATTTTAATGACTTTCTACATTTTTAAAAAATGTAAGTGTTCCCTTATAAGTCGGTTGATATTTCTCCAGAACTTTAAAGGATTTGAATATTTCTCTCTTTTATAAGAAATATGAATGCTTGCCTTTTCAGGAAAATATCTTACTTAAACCCGGAAACAGTTTTTCAATCAGATTTAAAGAGAACCTCCGCCAGCTTGCCTGGCGGCCCTCTCCAAAAAGAAACAAAAGAGATATTGGCAGAAATATTTGGAAATTGTATCTATTTCTATTTTTTTTCATGCATGCCTTTTTTATACTGTCTTTGCTTTTCTTCTCATTTATTCCTCTTTTTCATTTTTATTTTGAAAAGGCCGGCCGCCTTCGGCGCCCGTGGAAAAAAACGACGAAAGACGACCAGTCCCGGTTCTACGGGACAGAATTACGGATTAGGGTCGGACGGTCTTTTTTCTCCTCTCGAAATCGACTGAATAATGCAGGATGACATTTTTCCTCCTCTCTTTTTTCCTCCACTCTCTTTTTGTCTGCTCTTTCTTTTCCCCTCTCCTTCTTTTTTCTCTACTCTCTTTTTCCCCTCTCTTTCTTTTTTCTTCATATCTCTTCTTTTATATTTTTAAGGTTCTCAGTTTCTTTCCGGGAATCCCATGGAAATCCCTTAAATACTAATATACAAATGCTTATAACGCAAAAAATTAGAGACAGACGATACCATGAGCAGGGAAATCAGGATACTCCACACTGCCGATACGCACCTGGGATACCGGCAGTACCACAGTGAGGTCCGGAGGCAGGACTTTTTTTCGGCTTTCGAGACGGTCATAAAGGATGCAATCGAGATGCAGGTTGACGCTGTCGTGCATGCGGGAGACTTTTTCGATTCCAGGAACCCTACCCTGGAAGACCTCCTTGAGGCGATTAACATTTTATCCAGGCTGAAGGCTGCAGGCATACCTTTTCTGGCAATTGTAGGAAACCACGAGAGCAAGCAGAATACCCAGTGGCTTGACCTCTTCGAGGAAATGGGGGTTGCATGCAGGCTTGGGAAAAAGGCCTGTATGGTAGGGGATGCCGCTCTCTACGGGATTGACAGTGTCCCGAAATCAAAGATCCCCACTTTCGACTATTCGGATTTTGAGGTCCCCGAACAGCTTCCAGAAGGCGGGATAAATCTGCTCGTTATGCACCAGATCATGCAGCCGTTCCCTTACGGGGAATGGAGCTGTGAAGAGGTACTCGAAAACCTTCCTTTCAAGGTGGACGCGGTTCTTCTTGGCGATTACCACAAGTACGAGAAAATAAAGGTAGGGGAAACCTGGGTCACATACCCGGGCAGCACCGAAAGGAACAGCGCCTCAGAAAGTGAGCCCCGTTCCTACAACATTGTCACGCTTTCCGAAGCCGGGCTTGAGATCTCCAGGCGCACCATCCCGACCCGGGACTTTTTGTTTATTCCGGTAAACCTGAACGGGCAGGAAAAGCCCTACGAACAGATTTTTGCAGCCGTTGACGAGTACCAGGAGACCCTTCCGGATTCCGTTGTCTTCCTGGATATTTCCGGGGACCCGACGGCGGTCCTTTCCTTCAGTGATATGGAGGAGTACCTGCTAAATAAAGGTGCCCTCGTGCCCAGGGTCAGGGACCTGAGGGTAAAAGAAGCCGTCCCCGAAGAAGTCCTGAAGGTCAGCTTCTCGGATCCCGACCACGCTGTTGCCGAGGAAATCAAAAGGATGAGCCTTACCGACGGCGGGCTGATTGTTGACGAAATCGTCCGGAACCCTAACGTGGTCAGGTCAAGAGTGGACGAAGAGACTGAAAACCGGCTTGTGGAATTGGTTTCTGCTATTGATTTCAAAGACCCTGCATTCAAAATAGAACTGCCTGCCCTTGAGCCTGTTCCCGGGCGGATTGAAGAACCTGATAAAGAGGATTCCGAAAAAGACGAAGTTTCCGAAATTGAAAGCGAATCCGGAAACTCTGAAAATCCCGAAACTCCTGATAATCCCATAACTCCCGAAGCCCCTGAAATTGCAGGAACCTCAGGACCTGTTGAGTCTCCTAAACCTGTTGAGCCTCCTAAACCTGTTGAGCTAGCTGAAGTACTTGAAAGCCCTGAAACGGCATTTAACTCCGGGGAATTTGTATCTGAAGTGAATGAGGTGCATGATGCGGATTTGGTGCCTGAATCTATAGAAGTACCTGAACTTGTGGAAGCTTCTGAACCGATAGAAAGCTCTGAACCCCTTGCGAATTCTAAAGAATCCGATGTCTTAGTGGAGTCTGAGGTTTCAGTGGAGTCCGAGATTCCTGAAGAATCTGAAGTTTCAGAAGAGAACGGAGTTCCTGAAGAATCCGAGTTCTCGGAAGAGCCAGAAGTTTCAGAAGAGCCAGAAGTTTCAGAAGAGCCAGAAGTTTCAGAAGAGCCAGAAGTTTCAGAAGAGCCTGAAGTTTCTGAAGAATCCGAGTTCTCGGAAGGGCCAGAAGTTTCTGAAGAATCCGGGGTCCCAATTGAGTCTGAAGTTTCAGAACATGTTGATGTGCCGGATGCTCCTGAAAACGTTTCTCCTGAAAAAGAAATGAAAGCTCCGGAGAAGGAAGAGCGTGACGAAAGCCCCGTATTCTGGAAACCTCCTGTTTCATCCGGGGAAGGCACAGTTTCTTCCAGACAGCCCTCTGGAGACGGTGCCGGGGAAGAAAACCCGTTTATGGCTTTCGAATCGTCCGGAAATAAAAGCAAAGGGACTCCGGGAAGGGGGCTGGACAGTTTCATTATGGGTGAAGCAGAAGCTAAAGGCGGACCGGATTCAGAGGATTATTCAGGGAACGATTCAGGGGATGATTTGGGGAACGATTCGGTGGATAAAGCTGTCAGGGGGAAGCTTGCCGAAGATATGCTTGATAAGAAGCAGGAACAGTCTCCGGAAGACGCCGGAAAAGCCGCGAAGCCGGGAAAGGAAAAGGATAAGGGGAAGGGAAAAGGCAAACCTTCGGCCCTCCGTCAGTATAACCTGGGTGATTACCTGTGAAATTAAAAAACCTGCACGTTGAGAATATCCGGAGCTATAAGAAGCTTGACCTTGCTTTCGAGGATGGGGTGACCGTAATCTCGGGGGTGAACGGGAGTGGGAAGTCCAGCTTGCTTGAAGCCTGTTTCATGGGGCTTTTCGGGAGCAAGATCCTTTCCAAGGACTTTGTGCTTGCGGACATGATTTTCAAGGGAGCGGAAAACGCAAAGCTTGCCCTTGATTTCGAGCATCTGGGGAGGGACTACCGGATAGAGCAGGGTTTTCGTTATTCCCAGAAAAGCGAAAATGCTTCAAATTCTAAGTGTGTGCTTTACGCAGACGGGGAAAGTGTTGTTGACCAGGCCACCAGGACCTATGAGGAAGTCTGCGCCCTCCTGAACATGGATGAAGAGGCGTACAGGAACTGCGCCTATATCCGGCAGGGGGAGATTGATGTGCTCATCAATGCAAGGCCGAAAGATCGGCAGCGGATGATCGACGACCTTTTGCAGCTCGGGAAGCTTGAGGAGTACCGGGAAAGGGTTGGAAGTGCAAAGACCGGGGTCAGAAGGCTCGAACGGGACGCAAAGACCAGCATTTCGGACACGAAAGCCGAAATCGGGGAAATCGAAAATAAGGAACCTTTCGCAGTCCTGAACCGGCTCAGGCAGAAAGTGAAGGAAATTGACGCCTCCTTAAAAGAGCTGAACGAAAAGAAAGAGTATGCAGGGGCACGGAAGGAAAAACTTGACCTGATGATTGCGGAACATAAAGAGCGGCTCGAAGAAATAGGAAAACTCAGGCAGGCTATCAAAGAGTCCCAGGAGAAAAAAGCAGGCTGTTTCAGGGAAAAAGAGAACTTTTCCGGGGATATCCAGAAAAACCGGGAAGTTTTGCTCGAATTGGGGGAAGAAAATTCCGGGATTCGGGAGGAATGCACTTTCGGGGACCTGGAAATCGAAACCCTCCTGGCCGCAAAAGAAAAAGAGGAAGCCCTGGCAAAGGAAAAGGTAAATGCTGCTGCAAAGGAACTTGCTCTTCTCCTGAAGGAAGAGGAAACCCGGAAACAGGCCCTGTATGAACTTGAAGCTGAAAAGAAGGAGACCGAAAAGGCGGTCGGGAAGTGCAGGTCGGACATTGAGGCTGCAAAGAAGGATATTGAAAACTATCAGGCTAATATCCGGAAACTTGAAGAAGAAAGCGCGCAGCTGAGGGAAAATCTCGGGGCAGGGGACCCTGATGTCGATATTCCTTCACTGATAAAAGCTTTTGAAGATAATGAGAGCCTTCTTCGGGACCGGAAAAACGAAGTTTCGGGGAAGCTTGACCTTGCCCTGAAAGACAAGGAAGCCGGGGACGGGAATTTAAATGAGCTGGAAAAAGAGTTAAAGGGTTGCAGGGAAGCGGCCCGGAAAGGCAAAAACGATATCGAAATTCTTGAGGAAGAACTCAGGCAAAACTCCAGGGAAGTGCTGGAAGTCCAGGAACAGAAGTCCGGAGCCCTGGTCGGGCTTAAAGGGCTTGGTTTTTCCGAGGAACAGCTTGAAAGCCTGGAAGATATAGGAGAACTCCTGCTCGAGACTAAAAACCGGTTGAGCGGGACTGAAGCCGAGCTCGGGACCCGTATCAGGGAACTTGAAAAGGGCCTCCGGAAAAACCGGGAACTCCTTGCCGAAGGGAAGTGCCCCACCTGCGGACAGGAACTGAAAGGATCAGAGATTGAAAGCACGGCCGAGGAAGCAGGCCAGGAAAAACAAAAACTTTCCGCCCAGCTCATGGATATAAAGGTCCAGCAGGCGGAAATCGATAAAAAGCTCAACCGTCTCAGGGACGCAAAGAAGCTCGAAAAGAAAATCCAGGACTACGATGTACAGACTGAAAAGTTCAGGGATAAGGCAAAAGCTCTGGAAAAGCTCCTGGAAACTCACAAAGCCAGGGTCGAAGAAGAAAGCAAGAAACTCGAAGGGCTTGAAAAGCGAAAGCAGGAAATCGAATCCGGAAGGCAAAAGTTCCTTTCGGACATCAAGGCGCTGGAAGGCTGGGTCGAGGCTGCGGTAAAGGCCCACAGGGAAAGTGAAAAGACCCTCCGTGAGGCAAAAGCCCTTGAAAAGAAACTTGCCGACTCAGCCTCGGAAATAGAGAAGCTCAACGGAAAAATCGGGACTTCCAGGGCACTGATTGGAAATTATGAACAGAGGATTAAGGAACTGGAAGAAAAGTCCGGAGGCATCGGGGAGCGGGAAAAGAAAGTAAAGGAAAAGTTAAAAGAACTCGGGCTCGAAGTCGAAGCCCTGCGGAAAAAAGAAGAAGCAGCAATAAAAGCCCATGATGCGAGCGAAAAACTTCTCGGGCAGGCAAAAAAACTTCAGGCAAACCTGCTCCGTATGGATTCCATAAAATACAAAATTTCGGAACTCGAAACCGGTATCAAGAACCTCACCGAAAAGGTAAGTTTTTTCGACAGGGAAATTCTTGAACGCAGTGAAAATATAAAGAAGCTCGAGGAAAAAACCGGAGGGACCGATCTTGAAGAACTCCGGGACACGCGCTCCCGTTTTGCCGAGGCCCAGGAAAACATAATGAAAAACATCCAGGAAATAGGCGAGGAAAAAGACAGGTTCCTGAAAGAAATAGGCATGGTTGAAAGCAGTTTAAAACGCCTTAAAGAACTCAAAGAAGAACTCAGGGCTCTTGAGAACAGGCGGCTCTACCTGGAAGCCGTGTACCGGAATGCCGAAGAGCTCGAAAACACCTACATGCGCGTCCGGGCGGACATGAGGACCCGGAACATAGGCGCTCTTTCCACCCTTCTTAACGAGATGTTTGCTTTCATGTACGCAAACAACGCCTACTCCCATATCAAACTGGACTCCGAGTACAACCTGACCGTATACAGGAAAGACGGGACACCCCTGGAACCCAAACTCCTGAGCGGTGGGGAACGTGCCATCTTCAACCTCATACTGCGCTGTGCAATCTACCGGCTGCTTGCCCTTGGCTTTGGCGGGGACCGGGCTGACGGGCTTCCTCCCATGATCCTGGACGAGCCCACCGTTTTCCTGGACCGCGGGCATATAAGGCAGCTGCTCAAACTCATCGACATGATGCGGAACATCGGCGTGGGCCAGATCATAGTGGTCTCCCATGACGAGTCCCTGATCGATTCCGCAGACCACGTCTTCCAGGTGGAAAAAGACCCCCTGACCAACATGTCTTCGATTGCCCGGCGCTGAAAGTGAAAACAGTGTTTGAAAAACAGGTTAAAGAACAGGTCAAAAAACAGGCAAAGAACAGGTCAAAAATGGATTGCTGAGAAGTTACCAGTAGACCAGGTAATTGAGCAGGGCTTTGACTTCCTCTTCGCATTCTTCAAAAAAGCTGTAATCTTTAATCAGGTAGCCGTTCGCAGGGAGGTCTTTCAGGTAGCCGTACCAGTAGACTACCATGCCTTCCCCGAAAATTTCGAAGTATTCCCTGAACTGCTTTTTGGAATAGTGTTTGTGCTCGAACTCGTCCCCGAAAAGGGCCTTGCTCTCAATCCAGCTGACCTCCAGGCCTTCGATACACAGGGGATCTTTCAGCACAAAATCGGGGGTCTTGCCGTCACCCTGTTCCCTCAGTTCGTTTTCCGTGAAATAGGGAATCTCCATGTTGTCGAGCCATTTGCGGATAATGTCTTCACCCATTTCTCCTTTCTTTCCCTGGAGGGCATGGGCGCGGGGGGAAAAAAAGTAGTCGGCTTCAAGAGCATTTTTCACTTCTTTTCTCAGGCGGCGTTTCTCGATGTCTTCGGGGCTTTTAAAAAGGTAGTTTGTAGCCTTTCTTGAAAAACCACATTTCTTCATGATGAGGGACGCCATAAGGGTAGGAGGAAAGCGGGATTTTTTTGCAAGTTCGAGAATCGGACGCCCCTGTTTCCATTTTGTAAAGAGTTCTTCTTCCCTGGAATAGATCTTCCTGTGCCTGAATCTTGTCATTTTCACAACCTTCTGGTTGAGAATCGTGGCAAGCACACCTACAGGTTTGGCGTATTCTTCCGAGAGAGTGAAAACGTCCTCAAAATCGTGCAGTAAGTTGTAAATTTTATGATATGTATGGTTGTCCATTCTCAATCATCGTACCCTCTTTAAGGGGCAGGTGCCCCTTACAGCGTTTTCCGGTACAGTATAGTGTCTGCCTTCGAAAAGAAGGTTTTTACGGCTCCTGATTGGAGTTCCCGACATCAGCTCCATGCTATATCAGCTTCTGATACTGATATCAGCTCCAGAATTCCTCTTCGTAGTTGTCCGGGAGGTCGATGTCCATTACTTCGTCCAGTTTCTTGCGTTTTTCCTTAAGCTCGGCAGACTTTCTGAGGCTGTCTCCCCTGCCTGGGGGACATGTGCAGGGTACTTCGGTGCCATCACAGGCTTCAATGATAGTTGCGTTCCTGTCCCTGGCAATTACCCTTTCCTGCGGTTTCGGTTTGGAAGTCGGACTTTCCGCTTCCCGGGCCTTTTTCACTTCCACGGTCCTTTCGGCTTCTTCCGCCTTTTCCCTTCTCAGGCGGGATTCAAGCCTTAAAGAAGCCCTTTCGGCTTCGTCGGGTTGGGGCTCAAGGCTTTCAGCAGGGTTCAGTTTCTCGCGATGACTTTCCTGATACCTTCCTTCAGGTATTCCAGCATATCCTTCTTCAGGGGCTGTTTCCGCAGGTCCTCGAAAGTGCTTTTCCTCCTGCTTTCTGGAGTGCTCTTCTGGCCTGGGCTGTGAGGGCACCGCATACGAGGGAGTCCAGTCTCCCTTTTCGGAGCGGGTTATCCGGCTTGTCGGGGCAGGTGCTTGCTTCCTGTTTAGCTTCTGGAACGTTTCTTCTGCGTAGGTGTCCTGCTTACGGCTGGCTCTTCCGGAGCTTACTTTGCTGGTTGAGCTGTAGCCGATCAGGCAGATGGGTTCGTTAGTTCGCCATTCCACACAGAAAAGATGGCATTCTCTTCCTTTACATTTTTGGGAACTATCGAGCGGGCAGACGTCTGGGAGTGTCATAGTACTGATAATGTGCAGAATATAAAAAATACTTAACGGTAATAAAATTGAAATTGAAGCTCAGAGCTTTTGCAGGGCTTCTGCAATGAGGGGTGCTGCACTCACCCTGCTCTCGGCTTTTTCCAGGGTATCGCTTGCGATAATGTCCTTTACACCGGCATTGAAAAGCCTGATTGCGGCATTTCTTGCAAGGACCGGGTGCACACAGGCCAGGTAGACATCGGCTGCGCCCTGTCCCCTGAGCATGCGGATAGACTCGGCCATGGTTCCGCCGGTTGCTATCATGTCATCGACAAGGACGATGTGCCTGCCTGCCACATCGACATTCTTTGTCTTGATTTCAACAGTATCTCCGCTGAGCCTGGTTTTCTGGAGGAAGTCGCAGGCAAAACCAAGGTCTCCCGCTACATTGTTCACAAGGTTCCCGGCTCCGGCATCCGGGGCGACAAGGAGGGGCTCTTCAAGGCCCAGGCCCGCAATGTATTTTCCCAGAAGCTTTGCTGCGTCCAGGTCTTCGGCGGGGCAGGGGAAGTACCCAAGAACGCTTTCCTCGTGGATGTTGACGGTAAATACCCTGTCGGCATTGATGCAGCGGGCAACTGCTCTTGCACTGATCGGCTCGCCGGGCTTGAACTTCTTGTCCTGCCTGGCATAGCCCATGTAGGGGATCACCACATTTATCCTGGCTGCCCCTTCGCAGGCGTCGATAAGCTGGAGCAGGGCTACAAGGTCCGAATCCGTGGGGGTGCTCTGGATCAGGGTTACTTCTTCATTTTCGGTCTCGTCGGCGATTCGAAGGTACATTTCCCCGTCAGGGAATCGGTTAAACTCGCAGAGTGCCGGCTCTTTCCCTAAAGCCCGGGCCGTACGGCTTGCAAGTAACTGTGATGCTGGTCCACCTATGATCTTCAAGTTCGATACCTCAGTTTTCCGACTTGATATATCCCATCCTTTAAAAAGCTTCTTTTAGCGGACCGCTGGCTTTTCTGCCTTTTTCAGCCCTTGACCTTTTCAAGCACCTTTATGTTCCTGATTGCAGTATAAGGATAGTTCCCGCTTGAGTCTTTCTCTGCCGATTTTACCATGTCCCAGATAGTGAGCAGGGCAGCCGAAACCCCGGTGAGGGCTTCCATTTCCACCCCTGTCTTTCCCACGGACCTGACTTCCACAAAGGCCTCAATGGTTTCTTCCTTTATCTCAAAATCAACATCTATACTCGTAATCGGGATCTGATGGCACATAGGAATCGTGTCGGGCGTCTTCTTTACCGCAAGCACGGCAGCTACCCTGGCTGTCGCAAGGACGTTTCCCTTCTCAACGGTGCCCGAACTTATCATCCCGATAGTTTCTTCGGAGAGCATGATTTCCCCTGCCGCCTTCGCTCGCCTGCCAACATCGGGCTTTTCGCTTATATCTACCATTCTTGCTTTGCCAGCTTCGATATGTGTAAAAGTTTTTTCCAAGAAATCACCACGTTTTTCTTCCTTCCCCTACTTCCTCTACTTCTTCCTCTACTTCTTTCTCTACTTCTTCCTCTGCTTCTTTCTCTACTTCTTCCTCTACTTCTTTCTCTACTTCTTCCTCTACTTCTTCCTCTACTTCTTTCTCTACTTCTTTCTCTACTTCTCCTTCTTCCAAACTTCTTAGTCTTTACCTTTCCTTTTTATTCAGTCAATCCGCACCTGCTTGCGCCTGGAATAGTCGTCAAGTGCTTTCTTGAGTTCTTCTGCCAGGTCCCCTGCTTCCTCAAGAGTGAGTTTTATGATTTCTTCATCTTCCCCGTGATAAACCGCAATTCTTACCCTGTTCCGTTCGATCTCAACTTCGATTTTTCGGTCACTTTCCTGAACCATACTCCGCTACCTCCCCCTAACTTTTCCTGACATTTTTCCTGATGAACTTTCCCCATATACTTTTTCATAAGGTTTTTCTTTTTATGAATTTTTTTCATCTGATATTGTTATGAAATTTTTGTGAAATTTTATCCTGCGGAACATTGTCCCCGTTCCTGCGGAAATTTATCCCTGTATTTATTTATCCCCTCTCCACCTCTTTAATGATTTCGGGGATTTTTTCGAGTACGTCCGTTGCAAGCAGCCCGTTTCCAAAAGCTTCAAACGCCAGGTCCCCGGCTGCCCCGTTGATGTACGCCGCGCAGGAAGCAGCTATGAGGGGGGAGTTCCGGGCAAAGAGGGCACCTGCAACTCCTGAAAGGACGTCTCCCGTCCCTCCGACGGTCATCCCGGCGTTTCCTGTCCTGTTCAGGAGGGTATGCTTTCCGTCCGAAATTATGTCAACGTTTCCTTTAAGAAGGGTTATGACCCCGCTTTCTTCCGAAAATTCCCTTACGGCTTTTTTGCGGGTCTCCGGGTCAGCCGGGGTTTCCCTGCCCCGCAAACGGGCAAATTCCCCTGAATGCGGGGTGATAATAAGTTCGCAGTTTCCTGCAAGGGTTTCGAAGAGGGGGGAAGAAAGGGCCGAGAGGGCATCGGCATCAAGGACAGCCTTCCTGCAGAAGGGAAGGAGCTTTCGGACCGCTTCGAGGGTCTCGGAGGCTCTGCCCAGGCCCGGGCCCAGTACAAGCACGTCGCTGGAGTTGATAAGGTCCGTGAGCAGGGGCAGGTCCTCGGGACAGAGGACATTTGAGGACAGCTTCCGGACAATCAGGTTGGGAGAATAAGCCGCAACCGTATCTGCAACTGCTTCAGGGACAGCAACGGTTACGAGGTCAGCCCCTGTCCGGAGGGCTGCAAGGGCTGCAAGAGCCGGGGCTCCCGAATACGGGCCTCCCCCCACAACAAGGATTTTTCCTGAATCCCCTTTGTGTCCCTCCGCCTTTCGCCTGAGGAGCATCTGCAGGTTCCCGGGCCCGACATAAGTTTCGGCATCTGCACAGATCCCTATTTTAACGACCCTGACCGTGCCGGTATATTCTTTTGCCCCTTCCCGGAGGAGCCCGTTTTTCATGCGGTGGAAGCTTACGGTAAGGTCTGCACGGACCGATTTTTCAAAACTTGCACCGTCAGGGTCAAGCCCTGAAGGGATGTCCACCGCTATCACGGTTTTCCCGGCTTTTCCGGCTCCGTTGATAAGGTCAATGGCGGTGGATTCGGGTTCCCGGACCTTTCCTTTGATCCCTGTCCCGAAAACCGCGTCAACCAGAAGCTCTGCTTCGGAAAACCAGCTGCAGGTTTCAAGCTGGCTCGAATCCTTTATCTCAAGTAGCTCAACCCGGCTGAACTTCAGCAGGGAGTAGTTTCGTGCGGCTTCTTCAGTCCCGATTTCTGCGGCTTTCCCGAGCAGGATTACCCTTACCCTGTAAGCAGGAAGGCCTGCAAGGTGCCTGGCTGCCACAAAGGCATCTCCCCCGTTGTTCCCCCTGCCTGCTACAAAGAGCACCGTCCCGTTCTCAAGTTTCTCTCTTACACAGCGGGCAACTCCCGCCCCGGCATTTTCCATTAGCTGTAGCGGAAGCAGGCCCAGGTCTGCGCAATTTCGATCGACTGCCCTCATCCATGAAGAACTTATACTTTTCATATTAACCGCCCGTGGATAGTTTCCAGTGATTCTTGTCCCTTCAGCCGGGTTTGAATCCTGTTTAAATTCTGGCTGAAAACGGAGTATATGAAGCTTTCTTCCAGGGTTCCGGAATGAAATCTATTTTTATATTTATGAAGAGGAAAACTTATTTTGTATCATTAACTATAATACGGTACATTTCAATATAACATGTTATACTAAAAAGAAATGCCAGGTTAATTGCAAAGAAAAGTAATTGCAAAGAAAAGTAATTGCAAAGAAAAGTAATTGCAAAGAAAAGTAATTGCAAAGAAAAGTAATTGCAAAGAAAAGTAATTGCAGAAAAAAGTAATTGCAGAAAAAAGTAATTGCAGAAAAAAGTAATTGCAGAAAAAAGTAATTGCAAAGAAAAGTAATTGCAAAGAAAAGTAATTGCAAAGAACATAGATTTATTTGAAACTATAATTTGAAACGTGGCAGTAAAAATGGATGCACAATTGTGTATTTTATAATATGTTCTTTCTCCTTTGGAAGTGTCCGGATGCACATGAGTCAGGGAGGCACTGTTTTTGTCCAGTTTTTCAAAAGATTCTGATAGTAGCTTGAAAAGTACTGTTAAACCCAGATATTTGATCCTTGGCAGTGGAAGTATTGGTTTTGCGCTTGCAAAAGAGCTCAGGGAAATTAACAAGGCAGTAATCATCGTAGATAGGGATGAAGCCAAGGTCGAGACCCTCAGGGAAGAGGGTTATGAGGCAATCATAGGAGACATCAAGGACCCCGAACTCCCGAAACAGATCGATCTAAGGAACATTGTTGCAATCCTTATCCTGAGCTCCGACAGTGAGGTAAACAAAAAAGGGATCGAAAATTTCAAAGGTATTGTTAGCCCTGACGCCCACCTCTTTGCCCGGGCTTCCGATATTATCAAGAAGGAAGAAATGGAATCATTGGGGGCTGATTTTGTTTTCATGCCCTCGAGGGTCGTGGCAAGTTCCCTTTCTCGGTCCCTGGAAAGAACCGAATCCGCCCACAGGGGCAACAGGCTGGCCCAGTGGCTGGAAGGGATCAAAAGCAAGAGGCTTGGCATTGTCATCCATGACAACCCGGACCCGGACGCAATATCCAGCGGACTTGCTTTAAAAGAAATTGCAACAAATCTTGGGGTAGAGGCAAATATCCTTTATCACGGGAAAATCGGGCACCAGGAAAACAAGGCTTTCGTAAACCTTCTGGGAATCGATCTGAGCAAGATGGAAGAACACGACCCCAAAGACTTTGACGAAATGGCCCTGATAGACTGTGCCATTCCCGGGGTAAACAACATGCTGCCTACCAACTCTTATGTTGGGGTCGTAATCGACCACCACCCTCCGGGAGATGCCGAAATCAAGGCCGAATATATCGACATCCGCCCGAACTTCGGGGCAACGGCTACCATCATGACGAAGTACCTGCAGCAGCTCAACATCAATATCTCAAAGACCCTGGCAACCGCCCTCCTCTACGGGATAAGGACCGATACCCAGGACTTCAAGAGAAAAACAGACCCTGCAGACCTTTCGGCTGCATCTTACCTTTACCCCCTCTCGGACCACGAGATCCTCGAACAGCTTGAGCGCCCTTCCATGGCTATCGAGACCCTGGACGTGCTCGGGGAAGCAATCCGGAACAGGCAGGTCATAGGGAGCTACCTCCTTTCGAACGTAGGGAATATCAGGGA
>Ga0272442_10006576_pt1 | contig 15263 bp, 14 predicted proteins | sample SSMForm2O_FD_200262 | JGI IMG/M metagenome (GOLD analysis project Ga0272442, IMG submission 200262) | Marine sediment archaeal communities from Little Sippewissett salt marsh, Falmouth, MA, United States - SSM-Form-2O | ecosystem: Environmental > Aquatic > Marine > Wetlands > Sediment ...
CCTCACCAAAATTCCATTTATAAAATATAATTTCACCATCAGAATCATTACTTGTTGATGCATCAAAACTTATTGTATCATTTATCTGCGCATGTATCTCACCATTAACCATATATTGTGAATCTGCAGTAATTCTAGCGATAGGTTTTTTATTATCAACAGGGGTATTCATTGTTGTAAAGGTATACTGTGAAGATTGATTTTTTGTATACCTATCTTGAACTAATACTTGCCAAACTCCTATATAATGATATCCTAAACCTCCATATGAATAAACTGAAGTTTTACCTTCAATTTTTGTAGAAAACCAAACAGATGCATTTCCCCCACTTTCTATGTTAAGTGCCTGTCCTATTGGGTAAGATATATTTTCTAAAATATAGTAGAAATAAACATCTGATCTCTCTGCATAAGCTCCAGGATCCGGATCAGTTACAATAACGCTTAATCTTGGACTTCTTGAGACTCCTTCTTGAAGGTTTGAAGGACTTGGATCTGAAATAACAGGTGGTGTGTTATAAACTCCTTTTGGATAATTATCCACAACACCGTTTCTTCTATATTTATAGACTTCAGGAACATTTTGTGAATTATATGTAACAAGGTTTTGAGGATAAGAATCTAAACTATTTGAATGTCTTGGATCAGGGCCGAAAAAATCATCCCAATAATTACCAACAGATCCATCATCCCAATTATTTGAACCTTCATCTGCAGCTAGAGTTCCAATTTTCTCTGTAAAACTATTATTAAAAATTGTATTTCCAGAACTTCCTGATCTTGCATATATTCCATTAACGCCATTTGCCTCAATTGAATTATTTCTAATAATATACCCAGATCCATCAATTCTAATCCCTATTCCATTATGATGAATATAATTTCCAAAAATTAGACCATCTGAGCTGTCAAAATCAATTCCTGAATTACCATTGTTATAAATTGTGTTATTTTCAATATTATTTTTACTTCCTCGTTTCATTATTATACCTGCGATATCACTGTTTGCAATCGAATTATTATAAATTGAATTTTCACTAGAATCTGTAAGATATATTGACCATCTACTGTCATTAAATTTGTTTTCTAATATTTGATTGATATTAGACTCAACGAGGTTAAGAGCCGCAAAATTTGTACAATTTCCAATTATGTTGTCATCTATTGTTATAAAATCTGAGTTTCTAATATTTATGCCTCGAGTATCATCAATCGAATTATTTCTTACAACAATGTTATGAGCACCTTCAATGTCAACACCATAAGCAATACTACTCCCATTGATTATATTATCAATGATTTTTGTATCATTAGAACCTTCAGATACTCTAATTGTTGCCTTTCGATGAGAAGTAGATGTATTATCATAAATTGTAAAACCTTCAAGAGACACTGAATCTGCAGTAATCTCTATTAAATAACTGTCTTCTGACAGACTTGATATAAAAGTATAAACCGGATCTTCTGCAGTTATTGTTACAGCTTTATCGATTATAAGATGTTCATGGTAGTTACCATTCAATACTTTAATTGTATCACCATTTTGAGCACCATCAATTGCATCTTGGATATCTCTATAAGGATTCAATAATGATCCATCTGCTTCATCAGGATATCTCTGATCATCATCAACAAAAATGTCTTGCTCTACAGCACTAGTTTGTTCTATATGAAAATTTAAAATTATGAAGCTTATAATTAAGAAACAACTAATAGCTCCTGCAAATGTTTTGGATTTATGCATTTCCCATTCCCTCAAGCAAAGACAAATAGCATAATTGAATTTATAGTTTTCTCACAAATAGCTTTAATAGATGTTTTATTTATGCGATATTTTATGAAAGTATGTATTGGAGGAACATTTAACATACTGCATAAAGGCCATAAAACTCTAATTAACAAATCATTTGAAGTAGCAGGAGTTGATGGAACAGTTTTTATTGGTCTTGCATCAGGAAAATTAGTAAAATCAAAAATTGGTATTAAGTCTTTATATAAAAGAAAAACAGAGTTAGAAAAATATTTGAAAAAAAAGAAATTTTTAAAAAAAGCAACAATCCAACAAATAACTGATAAATATGGACCAACTCTAATTCAAGATTTTGATGCAATAGTTGTCTCTCCTGAAACATTAAAAACTGCAGAAGAAATTAACATAAAACGCAAAGAAAAAGGAAAAAAACCAATGAAAATAATCCAAATTCCATATGTTTTAGCAGAAGATGGTAAACCAATTAGTTCATCTCGAATTATTAACAAAGAAATCTATGAAAATGGAAATATTCTGCAAAGAGATTAATTTTATATAGGCAATTTTATTACATCGCTAAAAAAAGGTGATTTAAAGTGACATATGTTATCTTTGAAGTAAAATCCGAAGATGCCGGAAAGATTAACAAAATCATAAAAGAAGATATTGTAAGTAGACAGAGCATTTTGACCCGTGATTCTAGTTCACTTAACTTAGATGGTGATTTTTTATATCTAAAAATTGAAGGCAGTGACGCAGGTATAAAAAAGGCAGAAGAATTAGCAAAAGAATTTGAAATTAAAAAACTTGATAAAAAGAAAGCAAAAGAAATAAATGAAAAAATTCTTGAACAAGAAGATTCTGCTGCATCAGGCATGGGAATGATTTTTGATTAAATCTTAAATTTCCCAATAATTTTTTAGTTCATTTTTTAATTTTTTTATCAAATCATCTACACTTTCAGATTCAACTGCTGAATCATTGAATTTTACATCATTGTTTGTCAACCTTGCTAATTGTGAAACTAAGCATTTTCCTATCCATTGGAAATTATAGCCACCTTCCAATGTTCCTACAATTTTTGGCTGAATCTCTTGTAGTTTAGCAGTCATTTCACCATAAAAATCAGTTGTAAATCTAAGCCCACCAAGCGGATCCATATGATGTGAGTCATATCCTGATGATATGATTATCATATCGGGATTAAACTTTTTTGCAATTGGTAAAAATATTTGGTTAAGTAATTTTGAAACTGCTTTGTTTCCATTACCATAGGATAAAGGTGCATTAATGGTGTATCCTTTTCCCTCTCCCTCTCCAATTTCATCGTAATCTCCAGTTCCTGGATAATGTGGTGATAGATGAATTGATTGATAAAATACATCTGACCTATCATAAAAAATGTCTTGTGTACCATTACCATGATGAACATCAAGATCAAAAATTAGTGTTTTTTTACCCTGTTTTGATAATTCATTTGCAGCAATTGCTGCATTATTAAAAAGACAAAATCCCATGGATCTAGTTTTTGTTGCATGATGACCTGGAGGCCTTATCAATGCAAATCCATTATCTGCATTATTTTTGATTACAGCATTGCATAGTTTAACAAGCCCTCCTGCTGCAAGTCTAGCTGTTTTAAAATCAGACTTACATACATAAGTATCCATATCAATCCAAGAACCGTCTTGGCTACTCATTTCTTTGACTTGTTCGATCATATTTTCTGAGTGAATATCATACAATATTTTTTCAGGTAAAAGTTCAGGTTCAATAAATTCAAGATCTTTGGAAAAAGATGTTTTGTTAATTTCTTCTATCATAACTTGCAATCTTGCTGCATTTTCTGGATGACTTGGATTATTATGTTTGCTAAATTCCCTTGAAAATACAATTTGGGTTGTCATAAAAATCAAAGAAGTAAAATACAGAAACTGAATATAAGGTTAATTCTAACATTTTAAGTATGATCAAAATATTGAGATCTGGGGGAACCAGTATTGAACGATATGCTACTTGGAATTTCATCGGAATATCTATATCTTCATGACAGACCACCTAAGGTTGTATCAGATTTACACAGACCATATTTTTTAGTTTTTTGTCCTAATAAAAGAGATATTAACTCTGCTAGAAATGATCTTATAAAAAAAGTTGAAGAAAATAAATCCGAAGAAAATGCTCTTTCAAAAATCGAAAAGATTGGTGAAATTGAAAAATATCGTAGTTTTTGGGATTTTGATCAAGAACGTAGAATTTTTAAAGTTTTTACTAAGAGATCTTATTTTGTTCCCGAGGTTAGCGACTATCTTTTTTTCAACAATAGCTTGTATACAGCCGAACATGATATTCCTTATCAACAGAGAGCTCTTGTTGATTTAGCAGCAGAAGGAAAAGCATGGCTTTTTGATACAAAAGGTCAAAAAAAGAAATTAAAAGTTTTAGTTTATGATATTGAAACAAAAGAATTTGGTCAAGGAAAAGAAAATATCCCTATTGACATAATTGGATACTCAAATTTTGACATTGTTTTTGAGTCAGATAAAAACCTTGAAAACGAAGAGTTCAGCTTTGATATTCTTAATTGTCCCTCTGATTGGAAAAATTTTGATATAAGTCAATTAGTATCTCGAAATGTTGATGAAGAAATCGATAACCTTTACAATTTTTGTAAAACTGCTATGAATTATGATATTATATCAGGACATAATATCATTGGTTTTGATAATTTTCAAATTTATAATAGGTTAAACTGGATTTTAAAAAGCCAGAATAACCAAATCTCAAACGATAAGAAAAAAATTTTACAGGAATTTGTCAGCAAATATAGTAGACCTGATAAATCATTTCATTTTGGTTTGAAATCTGATGCTGTACAGTTTTATCCCTCTTCACTAGATACCTATCTAGGCGTTAGAAAGTTTTACTCATTTTTAGACGATTTTAGTTTAAAATCAGTTGCACCATTTTTAGGAATAGAAATTAAAAATCGTATTATTCTTACACCTGCACAAATTAAAATTGATGATAGAACTCTAAAATACAATAAACAAGATGTTCAAGAGCAACTAGGTGTAACACTTAATCTTATTCAACAAGTTTTACCTCTATCATTTACAACATGTTTACCTTTTGATATGCTTCTTTCATCTGGTGCTGTTTATATGTGGGATCATATGTCTATGATTAGAGGCGCATTACAAAAGAAAATAATGCCCCCTATTTGTAGAGTTATGTCAATTTCACAGATTTTGATGAATTCTTTTAAAAATTGTAATTCAAGAGAGGAAATTGTAATTCAGGCAAAAAAGAAAAAAGATCAATTATCAAAAGACTTTGTTCGTGTGATAAAATATGGGGACGAAATGCCTGGATGGTTGGAAGATCCTTATGTTATTTATAACGAAAAAGCAACTGATCCTGATGAAAGGCTTAACTATCATATGCCTGGTGGTATGACAATTAAACCAGATAAGGAGGCGTTTTCTCATTTTATTCCATGGTGGTATGTTGTTGTTGCAGATGTTGGTGCTATGTATCCAACGATTCTTAAGGCAATGAATGTAGGTGCAGATACGGTAAGACTTGCTAAGAAAGATGAAGATCCGGATGATTTTATCTGGCTTAAAAAAATTCCTAAACAATTTCTTGAAAAAAGACAGATACTCTGGAGAGAAATTACAAAAGATGATTCCTACGCAGATAAGGGATATATGCTCGGTATTAAAATCGATAAGAAACCTGGTGTTGTAAATTGTGCAATGACCGGCATTATGAGCATGATTGATAAGATTAAAAACGAACTTAAGGATGCAAAAAAACGTGGAAAAAAATCAGAGCTTTCCAGATTAAAAATGATGTATCAAAGTGTAAAAGGTGCACGGAATGCAGGAACACATGGGATTCTTGCAGCACCAGCTGTATCAGGAAGACAATTTAATTTGTGGGGTGCTGCAACTATAACGACAAAAGGCCAAGCTATATTAGCTGATACTTTAAATTATTTAAAAAATAAAGAAATTCGAGTCGTGTATGGTGATAGTGTAAGTTCAGATACTAGTATTATTATTAGGCATGATAATCTTGTTAAAATTGTGAATATTAAGGATTTATTTGGAGAATATAGTAAAGAAATTTGTAAAAAAGGTAATCATGAATATAAAAAACTAAACAACATAGAATGTCTCTCCATTACCAAAAATGGTATTTGTGAGTGGAAAAAAGCAAACTTTGTAAAACGTCATCCTTTTGATGGGAACATTCTTGAAGTGGAAACCCAAAGAGGAAAAATATCAGTTACAAAGAATCATTCGCTTTATACTATCTCTGACGGACTAAAAGAAGTTTTATGTAGTGAGCTGAATCATAAACCCAAAAATATCGCTCATATATCCAACTATAATAACAAAGGTGTGAAAATAAAAATAAATGCTTTAAAGCCATTGGTAAAGTTCAACAATGAACTAAATATTTGGTTGAATATACCAAACAACTATTCTACTGAACGACTTTTGAAATATCATCAACCTAGAAACAATTCTAAAGGCAGAGTAACTCCCCAGAAATATATAAGAATGCAAATTAGTGATGCAGTTAATCTGTACAATAAGGGAATTATCAAGGATGAAGACATAGAAAAATCTTTCATTTCTTCATATAATGGAATGGGAAAAATACCTGTTGTTTACAATCTGGATGAAGATTTTGCAAGAATTTTAGGCGCCTACACTGCCGAAGGGTCACTTTATATTAGGAAAAGGAAAGGAATAACGAAGGAAGGCGCACATATTTTTATTTGTGGCCATAATTCTAAGTCATTAGATGAATTGAAAGGATTGCTAGATAAGAAATTTAACAAAAGTTTTAATGTCACTAAGGCTGGTCTTGATAAGAATGGAGAAAATTATAGGATTCAAGGTAATTCTTCAACAGCATATCTTTTCAAATTTGTAATTGATTGTGGTCAGGGATGCAAAGGTAAAAAAGTTAGTCCATACATTCTTTCCTCCTATAAAAGTGTTCAAAAAGCATTCATGGATGAATACATCAGGGGGGATGGATACTACGAAACAAAACGTCGAGTTAATCCTTTATTAGGAATGCATACGAAAAGTAAAAAACTTGTTGAAGGGCTTTCCCTCATTGGCCTGAATATAAAATATGGTTTTCCTTCTATACATTATAGAAAAGAAAAATCAGCATATCACTTAAGGTTTGTAAAATACAATTTGCACTCTGATGATTATAACGACCTTACGGGGCTTATACCAAAAAACGTTAGAGAAATTAAACCAAAAGATGGATATGTTTATGATGTTTCAGTTCAAGATAATAATAACTTTGTATGTGCATATGGTCTAATCCCTGCGCATAATACCGATGGTATCTATTTAGGATGTTCACGCTCTGTAGGAAATGTTCCTGAGTTTTCAAAAAGTCTTTCTTTATCCATAAGCAAAGATGAAAAGAATTGGATTACTAAACCTGATATTGCTCTATCTGCAATCCAGGATTGCAATGTAAGATGGCAGAAGGATTTGAATTATCCAAATTTTGAATTAGAACCAGAAATACATGATGGAATGATCTTTGTAAAACACAAGAATTATCTGATTTTTGATAGTAGAGATGGCAATTTTGAAATGACTACAAAGGGAAATAATTTTAAAGGATCTGACAAGGCAAACATTGCAAGAAAAATATTAAGGCAGATAATGATTGAAGTGTTAAAAGAAAATCCCACCTGGAATGACGAGGAAGAGGCAAGAAAGGAAATTAGAAATAGCATTATGACAAAAACAAAAGATATTGTTTCAAAGCTTGATTTAACAAAAGTTGATTTAGATGATCTGACACTTGTTCAATCTGTTCAACCTGCTAAAAGATACAAACCCAATCAAGATGGATCAATGTCAACTTTTGGTAAAAGGGCATCTGCTCTTGAAAAACTAATCAAGGAGCCTATTAGGAGTCGAATTAAATTAAAATTTGTTGTTACAAAAAGATCTCTTCCAGGTATTACTAATCCTTCTAAAAGTGGTGTTAAACCAATTGATTTTATGTATCCTGTGGATTTATTAAAAAATAAAAGTGAAATTGATCTTGATTGGTATAAAAAGATGATTGAAAATTATATCCAAGGAGCTTTTGGTTTATCTGAAATTGCTTTAACAGAACAAACTGGATTAGATGCTTGGATGTAAAAAATTTAGACATTTACCCAAATAATTGGAATATCTTTTGGAATTGTTTTTTTCTTTTTACCGTTAACCATTGTATGCCCATCCCAATATGATGATAATTTGTAGCATGCTACCAATATACATAAGTATTACCACATATTTATACTTTTTGCATTTTTTCTAAGAAGAACTTAAGGAGAAAGTTCAAGAGAAAACTATATATCTTGAAAATTTATTTAAAAATGGGGGACCTAGTTAAATTAAATGGGGAGGTTTACTGTACCTGCTTTCCGCTTAGAGGCGCATTCCTCCTATCAATGCATCCCGTCCCCCACTTCTTATTCTTACAACTAATTCTTTCTGAATGTAATAAACCAAAAAGAGAATACATTGTGTTCCAACAGAGTGCGTTGAAACACAATTATTTTACTTATCCGAATAGTGCGCCAAGTCCAGCGGCTGCTTCTTCTTCAGAAACTTCAGGTTCTTCTTTCTTCTTCTTTTCTTCCTTCTTTCCTTCAGGTTTTCCCTCAGCAGGTGCTTCTCCTGATGCTGCAGGAGCAGCTGGTGCAGCGGCTACTGGAACTGCTGCAGATTTAAGAGCTTCATCGATGTTTACACCTTCAAGTGATGCAGTTAATGCTTTTATTTTTGCATCATCTGCTTTAACACCGGCAGCTGTCAATACTTTTTTTACATTTTCATCTGTTATTTTCTTACCTGCGGAGTGAAGAAGCATTGCGCTATATATGTATTCCATTTCTTTTCCTCCTAAGTTGTTATATTCTTTAAAGCAAGCATGTTTGCATGTGCTTTTGAAATTAAATTCTTAATCGTATCTTTTGTAATTATTCCTTGTTCAATTGCAAGGATAAATGCGTTATTGTAAGCTTTCAATAGAAGAGGTCTAATTGTAAGTTCATTATACCAACCTGCTTCAAGTGCAAGTATAAGTGCATTTGAAGATGCTGTCTTCATTCTTCCCATGATTTGGTCAATATCAATATCTAAAACATCAGGTTTGAATATATCTCCATCTTCAAAGACACCTTGAAGATTCATACCTATTTCAACAGGGAAAATTTCAAGACGAGTAAGCATCTGAGCAACATCTGTTGGAATTTTTTCTCCTTCAGGAACAATTACTTTGTCTTCCCTGATTACTACCTTTCCCTCCTGAATTGCAGCAGGAATACCTGCTTTTTGTAACTCCCCAACAATGGGCCCTGGTTTAAATGGAGTATCGCCTGCTTTTACTGAAATATCATGAGTTGCAGTTTCTCCTCCTTTTGCAGGAGCCATTGTCCTAGTTGATTTAATTTGTGAAAATAATTTAAAAGGATTGGTATCAGTTGCAATAATACCAGTTTGACCAGTAATTAAATCTTTTAGTCCTGATATACCAGTAACTTCTTTTTCGGCTTCATCTATTGCTCTAGATATAAGGTTATTTTTTGCAGAACGAACTATTGCAGTTCCATGAAATCCTTTTCTCATTTTCTGCATTGAAGGTGCAGGAATTCCTCCGATTTCAACAATTCCAACTACCTTTTTACTTGTAAGAAGATCAACAAGCTCATTTACTTCCCCGTGTTTCCATTCTGCTACATGAGTCATTAGTCAGTCACCTTAGATAATCCTCTCTGACGGGCCCATAGTTGTTTTAATAAATATTGAGCCAATGTTCATTTTTCCTCGTTCAAGTGATCCTTCCAATCTTTTCAAGATTGCATCAACGTTTTCTGAGATATGCTCTTTTGACATTTCTGCATTGCCAGCAACTGTATGAAATGTTTTGCTGCTCTTTGAACGTAGCTTAATTGTATCTCGAAGATTTTTAACCATACCAGATACATCTGCGTGAGGTGGAACTGGTTTTGGCATTTTTCCTCTCGGACCAAGAACTGTACCAAGGGTTTTACCAATCGTTGGCATAAGAGGTGCTTCTGCTATAAAAAAATCATGATCATCTACAATCTTTTTGAATTTCTTTTTTTCCTTTGAAAGATCACCGATTTCTTCGGGTTTAATTAAAAGATCAACATGTTTTTTTGATTTTACTGCCAATTCTCCACTTGCAAAAATTACAATTTTAGCTTGATTTCCTCTGCCATGTGGAAGGACTATTTCTTCATCTACACGGTTTTTAGGTATGTTTAAATCAATATTTTTTAGATTAACAACAAGATCAATATTCTGTTTGAATTTTCTTTTTTGTTTCTTAGATTCTTCTAAGACCTTCTCAACTGCTTCTGTAATTTTTTTATCTGTCATAGATACCATTTTTGAGTGTTTGTATGCCATTTTCTCCATAAAACTGGGAAAATGTAGTCTTCGGGAATGACAACCCTATTTATAAAAGTTTTTGTTATAAATTAGTTATTAATCCATATAGAGCCGTTCAAGGACTAACTCTAGGATTTCTTCTGGTCCTCTTAATTTTTTAAGCTCCTTTTTTACAATTAATGGTGTTCCCTCTAAACTTTTCTTGTTTACATCTTTATCAGTAATGAGCACTGCATGTCTCTCTGTAATCTTAGATATACTACTTACCACCTGGGCTTTTCTTAAAAGTTTTTTATTATATTCGTCAACACATGTCAAAAGTATTTTCTTTTTATCCTGACTTACTGCTTCAAATGGGGCTCTTTCCAAAGGCGTTACCTGATATCCAACCTGTTCAAGTATATTTAAAACATCCCTTTGAAATTGTCGAAGCCCTTCTGAATATGGAATCTTAGATTGCAATTTTTTCTTTGGAGGTTTTGCATTAATTATATCAATTGGAATAGTTATGTCCTGTCCAAGGGATTCTTCCATTCTAATAGCAACTTCAATACTTGCATTCATACCGCCTTCATACATTTGAACTGTTCTTCTTGAAACCTTTATTGATCGTGCAAATGATCCCAATGAAATATTCTGCTGGGTTCGTAGTTTTTTGATTTTTTCTTGATCGAGATTAACATAAAAACCACCTGGTGCTGCATAAACCTCAAGCGGTATTCCTTCTAGTAAATAAGTTTTGAATGTTTCAGGTGTTATTGTTTGAATTCCAAATCGGTCATAAACTACATCTTCTCTAAGAATTCCTGTTCCGCTATGCTCTCCAATTAATAGTGGACTTCCTTTTAGTAAAACAGATAGTGTTCTGAGTTCTTTTGCTACATCTTCCCCCATTGCATCTATGTTTGTCAAAACTTTAATTATTAGTAAAGAATTGTCCCTTCTCGCAACTAGGTCAAATCCTATGGGTCGAATAGAGTATAATTCAGAGACATAGAAACCTGCTTTAATTAAGGTGTCTCTGACTTCCCCCAGTAGCTCGTTTCGTCTCATTTGATACACAAGTATAAAAGCACTTCATATATAATATTATCGGGCGTGAAACCATCTGGATTGGAATAGACGATACAGACTCTGTTACAGGAGGATGCACTACATATCTAGCTCATGCTATAGTAAAAAAACTAGCAGAAAATAATTTTCATGTTTTAGGATTTCCAAGGTTAGTAAGATTAAATCCAAACGTGCCTTGGAAAACTAGAGGAAACGGTGCTGTTTCAATGAAAGTAGAAAATGGCAATATAAAAGATATAAAAAAAATTATAGAAAGTGCATTTGGAAGATATGCAAGAGTAGATGATGAAAAAACAAATCCAGGTTATGTTATAATAGGTAAACAACCTTCATATGATATCTATGAAAATACAGTCAAAGATATTGTTACTATAAAAGAAGTTGAAAAGCTTCTAAATTCTCTAGGAGCAGAATACAAGGGATATAAAAACAAGAGAGGGCTAATTGGTGCAACAGCATCTGTTGCTTGGCGTCCAAAAAATGATAAAACATATGAATTAATCTCTTATAGAAAAGAAGATAAATGGGGCACAAAAAGACAGGTTGATTCTAATTCAGTAATCAAGATGGATAGAACAATCTCATCTACATTTGATAATTTTGATCATGATAATTCCCATAATAGAATTGTTCCTAGTTCTCCTTGCCCAGTTTTATATGGTATTAGAGGTGAAAAAGAAAAAGATTTAATCGATGCAAAATCTCTGGTAAGATCCGAAGAAGTTGCTGGTTGGTTAATCTTTGAAACGAATCAAGGAACAGATGAACATTTACAAATTAAAAAGATTAGTCAAATCAAACCTTATCAATCAGTTATCACCAAAGGCACTGTAACCAAGGGTCCACATATAATAAAGGGAGGACATGTAATTTTTTTAATAAAGGATTCTACAGGAGAAATTGATTGCGCAGCATATGAACCAACAAAAAAATTTAGAGATATTATAAGAGAATTAAACATAGGTGACAAGTTAGTAGTATATGGCGGTGTAAGAGAAAAACCATTAACAATTAATTTAGAAAAAATCAAAATCTTACACCTAGAAAAACAAAAAGAAAAGGTTGAAAATCCAGTTTGTCCGAAATGTGGTAAACATATGAAATCAAAAGGAGCTGGACAAGGATATAAGTGTATTAAATGTGGTACAAAAAGTGATAAGCCATTATTCAAAGATAAAAAACGAGGTATTAAAACTGGATTCTATGAAGTACCAGTTTGTGCTAGAAGACATTTAAGTAAACCTTTGAAAAGAATTCAACCATAAGATTTTTTAAGGGATTTTTGCTTCTAGGATTTCACAATGCGGGTGTAGTGTAGCCTGGTATCACATAAGCTTGCCAAGTTTATGACTCGGGTTCAAATCCCGGCTCCCGCATATTTTTTTATGGTAACTTTCTAATACTATATGTAGCTACAAGTTTGATATTTGGAGTAAAATTATGTTAAAGCTAGATTTACATGTTCATTCAAAATATTCTGAGGATGGAGAGGGTACTCCAAAAGAAATAATTAAGAGTCTAAAAAAAAGAGGGCTCCAAGGGATAGCCATTACTGATCATAACGCCGTTGAAGGAAGCCTTAATGCTATAAAAGTTGCTCCAAAGGATTTCATAGTTATCCCAGGAGTTGAAATTTCAACAAAAGATGGACATATGATTGCATTAGACATTAACGAAAATATACCAAGGGGTCTTTCAATTCAAGAAACAGTAGATAAAATAATTGAGTTGGGAGGGACACCTATAGTTCCTCACTTGTATAGGAATATGTCTGGAATTAAAAAGGAAAAACTTAAAATTATAATAAATAAAATTTCAGCAATTGAAGTATTTAATGCTTGCAGTGTTCCACAGTCAAATCTAAAAATGGTCAAGACTGCAGAGGAATTCAACCTTGGGGGAACTGGTGGATCAGACGCTCATGAACCAGAATATGCTGGGTTAGGATATACCATTGTTGATTCTACAGATTTAAGAAAGGATACAATTATATCTGAGATAAATAAGAAAAAAACGTGGGGAAAAGGAACCACACTTCCTCTTGAATACCGCAGTGACAGAATGGTTAAATCAGTTAAACAATTCTTTCAAAGAGGACTTAAGCGTATTTGATTTCAACAAACATTTAAAACTCATTAAATGATACAATTTTTCATGGATGATGCACAAATAATTGCTGATTTAAGAGATAAAATCAGAAATCTTGAGGAAAGACTTATCGCATTAGAAAAAGAACAAAGAATGATAAGAGAAGATATTTTATCAGGAAACTCTAGAGAGCGAATGCATAAAAGAATCCTACAGAAACCCCCAGGTAAAAGGGAAGATTATAAAGAAAAAATAAGCAAACAGATTAAGATTGAAATTTAGTGTCAAATTCCCCTTCATCTATTGCTTTTTGTATATCTTGAGGCTTTTTACCTTCTACAGTAATTCCAACAGAGACACAAGTTCCAATTATTTCTTTTGTTTTTTGTTTGAGTTCTCTACCTAAAAGATTGTCGTATTTCATTTTTGCAACTTTAATTGCTTGCTCGACAGTAAGATCACCAATCTTATGAGTTCCTGCAGAACCAGAACCTTTTTCCAAACCCAGTTCTTTAAGAATTAGTGAAGTTGCAGGTGGAGTTCCCACTTCTATTTCAAAATCTTTAGTTTTTGGATCAACTATTACTTTGACTGGGACTTTCATTCCGTCAAATTGCTTGGTTTTATCATTAATCGTATTAATAATTTGCATAATGTTTACACCAAGAGGTCCTAAAGCAGGGCCTAGTGGTGGACCAGCAGATGCTTTACCGCCATCAACAAGTGCTTTAATTGTTTCTGCCATAATCTATTTCTCCTTTTCTTCTTTCTTTTTTTCATCTTCTTCTTTTCTTTTAATTACTCTTACTTGTTCTCCTCGAACAGTGATAGGTATAGGAACAACTGATTCAAAGAGTTCCACAGTAATTTCTTCTTTTGTATCATCAATATGGGTTACTTTTGCAGTTTCGCCTCTAAAGGGTCCTGCAACCATTTCAACTACATCTCCCTCTGTAATTTTTGCAACAGCAGATGCGGGAACCAGGAAATGTTCAATTTGTTCAACTGGTATGTCTCCTTCCAACATATTTCGAGCATATGATACTGTTTTTATCATTTCTCTAATTCTTTCAATGTCATAGCTTTCTAAGAAAATGTATCCTCTAAGTTCAGGAGTTACAAGAATTGAAGGTATTTTTATCTTTGATTTCTTTGCTCGGCTGTTTATTAGATCTGCAGTGTTTTGTTCTTTTCCAACTTGAGTCTTTATTGTAAAGATTTTAGTTTTTTCCTCTGCAGTTTCTTCAAAATCTGTACTTTGCATTTATATTCACCTTTTACAAACCAAGCATCCCTGCAATCCAGGGTGCAAGTTGTTTTGCTAAAAGAAAGATTAGAAATCCTAGTCCGCCTATAAGTAAAATTCCTGCCCCGGTAATCTTTGAGGTTTTTGAGTATTCATCATTTGTTGGCTTTCTTGCCATTTTTAGAACTCTTCCGTATTTACCCTTGCCGATTCTACTCCTTTTTACTTCTAGACTATGTTGTAGATCCCAGGCTTTTTCCATTATTGTCCTGTCATCAGGCACATTGCTTTTTCTTCTGAATAATTTCACTTATAGACACCTCTTATAAGCAATTTGGTCAAATAAATAGGTATATTTAAAGAATTTGGCTGTTAAATATTTTAAAATATAATGAGGCATTAGGCTACAAAATCTATGCCCATTTCCTCATTTTCAAAAGATTTCTGGGTTGGACCCAGAATCTGTTTAGATTTTACACCAGTTATTACTAACATCGCACGTATGTTTCTCTTTAGGTTTGGATCTACTGTTGTACCCCATATGATACGTGCATTTGGATCTACCCTAGAGTAGATTTCTTCAACGACTCTCTCTGCTTCACTGATGGTCATATCCTCTCCACCGGTAACATTTACT
>Ga0272442_10006578_pt1 | contig 15260 bp, 12 predicted proteins | sample SSMForm2O_FD_200262 | JGI IMG/M metagenome (GOLD analysis project Ga0272442, IMG submission 200262) | Marine sediment archaeal communities from Little Sippewissett salt marsh, Falmouth, MA, United States - SSM-Form-2O | ecosystem: Environmental > Aquatic > Marine > Wetlands > Sediment ...
CTTTTGGGCCAGGACGGTCAAGGTGTTTCGGGATTCCTGCAGGGTTTCGTAGGGGCCGATCTGTTTGAAGATCCGGTGCAGATCGGGCACGTTCTTTTCTTCGGTTGTGAAGAAGTCGAAATCCTCCGAACACCGGTGGCCGAAATGAAGCGTCAGGCCGGTTCCGCCGGCCAGGACCCAGGGTTGCAGCCAGGAAGGATCCTTGGATTCTAGCCGGTCCAGTAGCTTCCGGCTGCCCGGGGGGAGGGCTTTTTCGTGCATTCGGGTTTCTCTCTTTTCAGAATGTTTTCCCAGAAGACGCTGGTACGTTTGGAGGAAAAACGGCACATGGAGACCAATTCGAGGAACTCGTCGCGCCCGAAATAACCGATCAGGGTGCGCACGTCTCTCAGGTTTCCGAACTCCAGGACCCGCTCGACAATCCAGCGGGGATACCTGTTCAGATCTTCGGGCCGGGGTTTCTTGTCCCAGAACAATCGCTCTATCCGGCCGATGACCTCCCCGGCGGTTGTTTTTTCTTCGGACAGGTTGTCTTCCAGCGGCTCGAGCTTCACCGACAACCTGCAGCCCAGAGCCCCGGCCAACTTTTCCAGGGTGGCCAATTCGAACCGGTGCCACCCGTTCTCGTAGCGGGACAGGGCAGACACGGAAGTGTCGGACTTTCTGGCCACTTGGGCTAACGTCAGGCCGAGGGCTAAACGCCTTTTTTTCAACATGTTAGAAATCGAATTCATACTTTTATCATATATGATAAAAGTATGCCTGTCAAAGGAAATTTCTAGTGGGCCATGACCAGGTCGTCCCAGCCGGTGTCTTTCGCCCAGGTTACGTCCTGGTATTCGTCCCAGGGGTAGTAGTAGCAGGGGAAGTAGACGTTCATGCCGTGGGAGTTGGGGTGGTCGGTGCCGTGGTCTTCGTAGATTACCGCCTGGGTGACGGCCTGGGTGACGGCGTTGTATACGGAGGCGTTTGCGGGGTCGACGCCGGCGGAGAGGTTGGCCAACTGGATCAGGTCCACGTACTCTTCGCAGTCGGTGCCTTCGCAGGCGTAGAATTCCAGGTTGTCGCAGATGGCATAGTAGTCGTTAGTGGACAAGGGGATGATGGCCGAGGCCATGGGCTCGGCGGCGGTGGCCAGGGCGGCCATTGCCGACAGGTCGTAGACCGCCATGGTGGCGTACTGGTCCTGGTTGGCCTGGCTCAGGGTTATGTAGGTGTCGACCACGATGTGGGCGAAGTTCAGCGCGGTGTGGTCGGCGCCCTGGCCGAACCGGGTGAAGATTTCGACCCAGTCCCAGCCCCATTCCCATTCGGTCTCCTGGGAGGCGATCATGATCTCGGCGTCGTCTCTGTGCTGGTAGGCCACCTCGGCCATGCCCTGCAGGCAGGCGTCGTAACCCAGGACCTTGATGCCCATGCCGTTTATCGCCTGGGTGATTTCCTGCTCCGAAAGATAATCGTCCCCGCTGGTCTCGTCGTAACAGCAACCCATCGCCGGCGGCTTCTCCGGAGGCGGCCACTGGCGGCGCCACCAGCCGTCGCCGTGGTCGGCCATGATCAGGTAGTAGTCCGGCGAGGTGCCCACCAGGTCCCGGACGTCCAGGATGAAGTTGTAGAGCACCGCCGGGTCGCCCATGTTGAGCTCCTCGGCGCCGGCGACCGTCAGGCCCAGGTTGGGTCCGTCCAGCTCGGTGGCCGCGCCGTTGTGGACCTCGTAGAAGCGGGTGTCGCTCCAGGCGGCCGTGCCGACCCGGTCCCAGAGGACGAAGAGCCGGACGAAGTCGTAGTTGTCCACGTTGGAATCCTGGAAGGTCTGGAAATCCAGCGCCATGGACTCGTCCAGGTCGTTGTCGGCGGCGTTGTAGATCAGCACCACCACCTCCAGGCCGCACAGGTCCTCGCCCGGCGTGCACACGCCCGACTGGCAGGTGTCGTTCAAGGTGCAGGCGGTTCCGTCGTCGCAAGCGGTGCCGTCGGGCAGCTGGGCGTACTCGCAGTGCGCGTCGGGATCGGCGACGCAAGTGCCGGTGGACTGGTAGCAAGGCCCCGGAGGCTGATCGCAGGTGACCGACGCGCAGGGATCGGTAAGGCATTCCCCGTGGAAGCAGCCGTTGGGGCAGTTCTGCTCGGTGGGAGGATACTGGCAGACCCCGTCCCGGCACTCGCCGGTGGCCGGGTGGACCAGGAGCGTGTTGGCGTCGGAGCAGTAGTCGTCGGGGGGCGTGTTGCAGGGGCCGCAGGTTTCTTCTTTCGAGCCGCCGCAGGCGGAGAGAGCCAGAGACAGCATCACAATCAGTGTTCTACTGGTTTTCACGTTCTTCCTCGTTCTTGCCCATGGTATGCAGGGTCTCGTCGATCTCGCCGATCAGGCGGCGGGAAATGTTTTCGGATACGTGCCCGGCGACGCGGGCCTGGCGCAGGGCGGCCTTGCGAACCTGGAGGAGCTGGCGGCGCAGCTCGGAGAGCTCCTCGCGGCGCATCAGGTCCTCGATGTCGCGGGTCTGGGCGCGGACTATCTCCAGGGCCTTCAGTTCCTGAACCATCTCCTCGTGGATCTCCGCGTACATCTCCGGGTCGACCGTGCCGGCCTCGCGCTGGCGGTCGAGGAAACGCAGGGCGGCCTGCAAACCGCGCAGGCGGCCGCGGATCTCCTGGAGCTTTTCCTGTTCGCTGCGGTCCCGGGCCAGGCCCAGCCACTTGAGCAAGCGGTGCATGCTGGTGCCCTGGACCAGGATGGTCAACAGGCAGCAGCCGAAGACAATGTCGATGGCAAGCTCGCGATGGGGCCAGGCCTTGGGAATTGCCAGGGCCAGTACCATGGCGATACCCCCGCGCAACCCGCCCCAGGTGATCACCAGACCGAAATGTCTGGGCAGGCGGCCCTCCAGCTTGCCCAGCAAAGGCAGTATGACGCCCACCAGAAACGCCCGGGCGGCGATCAGCGCCAGCCAGACCAGCACGATGGGCAGCCAGTGGTGCAGCAACCGGGAAGGGACCACCTCCAGGCCGATGAGCAAAAAGACAAACGAGTTGCACAGAAAAACCAGGTACTCCCAGAAGGAGGCCACCGCGACCCGGGTGGTGGCCGACATTCCGTAGCGGGCGCCGAAGTTGCCCGAGAGCATCCCGGCCACCAGGCAGGCGATCACGCCCGAGGCGTGGGTCTTGTCGGCGATCAAGAACGAGCCGAAGGCCCCGATGGTGGTCAGGGTGATCTCGATCAGGTGGTCGTCCACCCGCATGCACACCCAGGAGACGATTGCCCCCACTCCTCCGCCGATCAAGAGCGCCCCGAGGATCTCCCAGGACAGGAACTGAACCACGAAGGTGGTGGTCAGGTGGGGATGCACCGGGTCGAGGCCCAGGGCCACCAGCACCACCCCGAAGACCACCACCGCCACCCCGTCGTTGAGCAGGCTCTCCCCCTCCATCAGCACCGAAAGCCGCTTGGGCGCCCCCACCTCGCGCATCAGCGAGATGACCGCCACCGGGTCGGTGGCCGAGAGCATGGTGGCGATCAACAGCACGCCGACGAAACCGAGCGGCAGGTCCAGCAGCATGAAAACCAGAAAGATCAGCCCGGCAGCGGCGAAGATCCCCACCAGCAGGCCGGGCGCCGCCAGGGTGATGATGGCCTTCCAGTTGGCCAGGAAGTCGCGCAGGTCGAACTCGAAGGCCGCCTCGTAGATCAGAACCGGCAGCAACACCGAGAACAACAACTCGGGAGTCAGGTGCAGCCCGATGTCGAACCCCGGCAGCACCGCCTCGCGCAGCACCGAAAGCAAGAGCCCGCAGACCACCAGCGCCACGGTGTAGGGCAGCTGCCAGCGCCGGGCGATCATCGCCACCACGCTGGCCAGCATCAGCAGGAAAATAAAGGCAATCGGCGCGGTCATTAAGCAAAGCAAACTATTAGTACGCGCCTGGTAAGTCAAGACATTGATCTGGCTACGTTCTTTGGGCTGTGGTAGTCTGCTAGCCCGAATAATGAAGAGACTGTTCCCGCCCATGGTGCTGTTGCTGTGCTCCGCCGGCCTCCTCTCCTGCGGCGCCTTCGCCGACGTGTTCGAAGAACCCGACGGCGAGCCCACCCTGGAGATCACCCCGGATCCGGTGATCAAGCAAGGCCAGCAAAGGAACCTGACCGTAAAGTTCCTCAAAGCCCCTCCCTGGACCGGCGTTACCGGGGGAACCGCCTACATCACCGACTGCAATGCCGGGGACGACGTCGGATGCATCTACACCTACGACGGCCTGCAAACCATCATGGTGACGCTGCAAGCCCAGCGCGACGCCAAGATCGGCCAGCGCAAATTCGAAATCACCGCCGCCTGCGACAGATCCGGCCAGAAGCAGCAGACCCACTCCGGCTGGGGATGGCTTTTCGTAATCCCCGTCGGCCCCCGGGACGGAGGCACACAGTGACGATCCGGGTGGCGATGTTCTTGCTCCTGTTTTCGGGAACCTTGCCGGCCGTCGCCCAGGAAACCTACCCCGGCCAGAACAACCTGGCAGCGGGTATGACCTGCTACCGCAACCTCGACTACGACTGCGCCCTGGCCCGGCTGGAAACCGCCCTGTCCGAGTTCTCCCCGGAGAAAGACGACCACTACCTCCAGCACGTAAGCGAATCCCGCCTGGTCCTGGCCATGATTTACGTAGCCCGCGACCACCTCGACAAAGCCGAAAAAGAATTCAAAACGCTCCTGGTGCTGATACCGGATTATGAACTCCCCAAAGGCGATCACCCTCCTAAAGTCCGCTACATCTTCGATCGAGCGAAAAAATCCGCATCACGACCACCGGTAAAGAAACCCGCGCCGCAAGCGGCACCGCAGACGGAGCCCGAGCCCGAGCCCGAAAAAAAGCCGCCATTAATCATCAAACCGCTTACTCCAACCCAACGCTGGTCTTTATCCGCCCAGGCCCGCCTCGTCGCCCTCTTCGGCGACGACGCCGACAAGGCGTCGAGCGGCCCCGGCGCCGCCCTGGCCCTGGGATTCTCAACATCCAACTGGCTGACCCTGCAGATCGCCTTCGCCTACTCGCACCATCCGGCGGTGGAGGAAGACACCGCCCTGCAGACCATGTCGATCTCGATGGACGGCCTGGTGACCGTCGATCTCCTGCCGGTCGAGCTGCGCCTGGGCGGCGGGGTGGGAGTGTTGGCCATGGGCACCGGCGATCGTTATGATCACTGGGGCTTCACACTGCAGGCCACAACCGCCCTGGCCTGGCCCGCTTCGGGTTGTTGGTCCCTGGTCCTGGGACTGTATCCCTCGGTCCTGGTCACCGCGGGCGGGTCGTCGTTCTTCCTGCCCGCGGGATTGAGCGGAGAGATCCGATGGTAGCCGTAAGCCTGCACCTGCTGATCACCGACGGGGCCGGTGGGCCCCCCGGCCACCAGGTGTTCACCGGACCGGTGATCCAGGTGGGACGCGGGCCCGGAAACAACCTGCAGTTCGAGGACGGCCGGGTCTCGTCGGTCCACGGCCGCATCGTCATCGAGGGCGACCGGGTGCGCTACCAGGACCTGGGCAGCACCAACGGCTCGGCGGTGGTGCGCCGGGGCAAGCGCACCGCGGTGAAGCAGGACGTCTCCGACGGACCGGGCCTGGAGCTGATGGCCGGCGACGAGATTCTCTTAGGCGACGCCGAGCAGCCCTCCTGTATCCGCGTCGAGGAAATCAAGGTGCAGTCCGGAGCCAAGGCGGCCGTCCCCGAGGCCACCGTGGTGGCCCAGCGCGCCCTGGGGGTGGTCACCGGCCTGCCGGAGGGCGAAACCCTGGCGCGGCTGCTTGCGCTGCTGGCCGACCTGCGCACCGAGTCGGACATGTTTTCTTTGACCCGCCGGGTCCTGGAATTCCTCATCGCCGCCGTGCCGGGCGCCGCCCGGGCCGAGTGCTTCATGAAGGACACCACCGGCCGCTTCGACGCCGTGCTGGCCCTGGACCCCGAGGGAACCACCGCGGTAGCCGCCCCCCCCGCCACCGCCCTGATCAACCGCCTGCAGGAAACCCGCGAGACGGTTCTGATCCACGACACCCGCGACACGCCCGACTCCTCGGCCAGCATCCGCTCGATGCCGGCGCGCTCGGTGCTGCTGGCGCCCCTGATCTGCGACGGGGAGCTGGTGGGCGCCATCCAGGTGGGCTCCAAGCTGGGCGGGGTCTTTTCCGACCGCGAGCTGGACCTGGCCGCGGTCCTGGGCCAGCAGCTCTCCGCGGTTCTCTCCGGAGCCCGGCTGATCGAGCGGCTCACCGAGGCCGAGGCCCGGCTGCAGGGCGAATGCGAATACCTGAAGGAGCGCCTGGGGCACCGGCCGGCGCTGGAGGAAATGGTGGGCTCCAGCCCGGGCCTCGAAGAGGTGCGCCGCCAGGTCCTGGCCGCGGCTCCCTCGCGCACCACCATCCTGATCCAGGGCGAAACCGGCGTGGGCAAAGAGCTGGTGGCCCGCGCGGTCCACGAGCAGAGCCCGCGCAAGGACGCCACCTTCGCGGCGGTCAACTGCTCGGCCCTGGCCTCCGGCTTGCTGGAAAGCGAGCTGTTCGGCCACAAGAAGGGCGCCTTCACCGGCGCGCACCGCGACCGCCAGGGCCTGTTCGAGGTGGCCCACCAGGGCACCCTGTTCCTCGACGAGATCGGCGACATGCCCCCGGCGCTGCAGCCCAAGCTGCTGCGCTGCCTGGAGCAGGGCACCATCCTGCCGGTGGGCTCCACCAAGCCCAAGCAGGTAAACGTCCGGGTGGTGGCCGCCTCCAACCGCAACCTGGAGGAAGAGGTCCAGGCCGGCCGCTTCCGCCAAGACCTGCTTTTCAGGCTGAACGTCTTCACCATGCGGGTACCGCCGCTGCGCGAACGCCGCCAGGACATTCTCGAGATCGCCAGGGTGTTTTTAAAACGGTTCTCCACCGAGCACAACCGCCGGCTGTCCGGCTTCACTCCCGAGGCCATCGCCGCCCTGGAAGGCTACGAGTGGCCCGGCAACATTCGCGAGTTGAGAAACGAAATAGAGCGCGCCACCCTCCTGGCCCCCTCCGGCTCCCCGGTGGACCGCACGCACTTCTCCGAGCACCTGGGCGGCGGCCAGGACCTGGTCGGCCCGGTGGAGGGGACGTTGAAAGAGGTCATGGAGCGCCTGGAAACCGTGGTGTTGCAGGCCGCCCTGAAGCGCCATGACGGCAATCGCACCCAGTGCGCCAAGTCCCTGGGCATCTCCCGCCAGGCCCTTATCGCCAAGATCGCCCGTTACGGCCTGGATTAGTTGAATTAAACCCCCGGCTGTGGTTCCATCTTTTCGATGCCACAACCGCTTTCCTGGATAGAGGTCGACACTGCGGCCATCGCCTGCAACCTGCGCAAGTTCAAGGGCTTGCTGGCCGGAAACACCCGCTTGCTTTCGGTGGTCAAGGGCGAGGCTTACGGACACGGCATGATCGAGGTCGCCCGCGCGGCGCTCGAAGCCGGCTCCGAATGGCTGGGCGTGTTTCACCTGGGCGAAGTCGCCCAGCTGAGAAAAGCGGGGATAAAAGCCCCGGTCCTGGTTCTGGGTTACATCCCCAGGGAGGACATTGAAGAGGCCGTGGAGTTGGAGGCGCGCATCACCGTCTCCAGCTTCGAGACCGTCGCCGCCGCCCGGAAAACCCAAAAGCCCGCCTACCTGCACCTCAAGCTCGAGACCGGTACCAACCGGCTGGGTTTGCAGGGGGAAGCGCTCGCCAAGGTGCTTTTTGAGATCAAGAAGAACGGCACGCTGGTCCTGGAGGGAGCCCATACCCACTACGCCAACATCGAGGACACCACCGAGCACGGCTACGCCCAGGGTCAGCTGAACCGTTTCACCGGAATGCTGGACGAAATCCGCAAGCAGGGATTCGAGGTACCGCTGCCCCACACCGCCTGCACCGCGGCGGCCATCCTGTTCCCCGAGACCTATCTCGAGCTGGTGCGGGTGGGCATCGGCATGTACGGCCTGTGGCCGTCGAAGGAAACCTACGTCTCCGCCCTGCAGACCGGGAAAGACCCCTTGAAGCTGGAGCCGGCCATGACCTGGAAGACCATCGTGGCCCAGGCCCGGGAGGTCCCCGCCGGGGAGTACATCGGCTACGGGTGCACTTACCGCACCACCCGCAAGACGATCATCGCCGTCCTGCCGGTGGGCTATGCCAACGGTTACGACCGGCTGCTCGGAAACCGCGGTCACGTGCTGATCAAGGGCACCCGCGCGCCAATCCGCGGGCGGGTCTGCATGAACCTGACCATGGTGGACGTCACCGACATCCCCGGCGTGGCCCTGGAGGACGAGGTGGTGCTGCTGGGCCGCCAGGGGGACGAGCGGATCACCGCCGAACAGATGGCCTCCTGGTCCCAGACCATCAACTACGAGATCGTAACCCGGGCGGACCCGCACGCCCCGAGGAAATTGAAGAAATGACCCTGCAACCCGTCCATCCCGATGCCGACTTTTCCGTCGAGGTAAAGACCCTGGGCCCTTGCAAGCTGTCCTCCCCGGTGCGCTACCGCAGCTTCGTCACCGACAGCGGCCGGGTGCTTTACGACCTGGACGCCGGGAGAATCGCTGAGAAAGTCAAGCAAGGCAAGAAGCCGATCACCTTCGAGGAGGCCGGGCCGCGGGAGTGCGTCTTCTTCGACCCCGACACGGTAACCGCCGCGGTGGTCACCTGCGGGGGGCTGTGCCCGGGCCTCAATGACGTGATCCGCTCCATCGTTCACGAGCTGTACTTCATGTACGGCGTCCGGCAGATCAAGGGCGTGCGCTTCGGATACTCCGGGCTCAACCCGGTGTCCGGCTGGCCGATGATCGATCTGACTCCCGACACGGTCCGTTACATACACGAGGACGGCGGCTCGTTTCTGGGCTCCAGTCGCGGCCCCCAGCCGGTGGACCTGATGGTCAACACCCTGGAAAAGGAGAAGATCGACATCCTCTTTACCGTCGGCGGCGACGGGACTCTGCGCGGCGCCCAGGCCATCCACCAGGAGATCGAGAAGCGCGGGCTGCCCATCTCCATCATCGGCGTGCCCAAGACCATCGACAACGACATCGATCTTCTCTCGCGCACTTTCGGCTTCGACACCGCGGTCTCCGAGGCGGTGGAGGCCATCCGCTGCGCCCACACCGAGGCCCTGGCGCTGGTCAACGGCATCGGGATCGTCAAGCTGATGGGCCGGCACTCGGGTTTCGTGGCCGCCAGCGCGGCGGTGGCCGAGGCGGACGCCAATTTCGTCCTGGTCCCCGAGGTCCCCTTCGAGCTGGACGGCCCCAAGGGCTTCCTGCAGGCCCTGGAGCAGCGCCTGCAGCGGCGCCACCACGCGCTGATCGTGGTGGCCGAGGGCGCCGGGCAGAACCTCTTCGAGGAAGACCTGGGCACCGATGCCTCGGGCAACCGCAAGCTGGGGGACATCGGCCTGCTGCTGAAGAAGAAGATCGCCGACCACTTCAAAAAGAAGAATCTGGGCGTCTCGATCAAGTACATCGACCCCAGCTACATAATCCGATCGGTGCCCGCCAACCCCAACGACTGCATCTTCTGCGTCTTCCTGGGCCAGAACGCGGTCCACGCCGGCATGGCCGGCAAGACCGGCATGCTGGTGGGCAGCTGGAATAACCTCTTCGTCCACATCCCCATCCAGTCGGTGGTCCGCCGGCGTAAACATATCAACCTGCAGGGGACCTTGTGGCGCAGCGTCCTGGAGTCCACCGGCCAGCCCGAGCACATGGTGAACTCCGAATGAAGGCCTACCTGTTCGGAACCGGCACGGTCATCGATCCCTTCGGCGACCCGGTTTCCAGCGCGTTCATCGGCGGCCAGACCCTGATGGAGGCGGTGGCCGGCGCCCTGGCCAAATGGGACGTCAGCGTGGAAGCGATCAAGACCACCAACGACGTCCCCCTCAGGGGCGACTATCTGGTGCTGCCCGACACCCTGTTTCTCTCCCGGCGCTGCGCGGGCGAGTTCCTGCAAGCCACTACCGGTTTGAAAAAGCCCGCCCGACTGGCTTTCGAAAAGGGTCCGGTCAGCGAGTATTCCCGGCCCCTGACCGAGTTGGAAGAAAGCGAGGGTCGGGTAAAATACGATCTCTTCCGGGTCAGCGGAATCGAGTTGCCCCGGGGAATGAACTGGGCCCAATCGAGAGCCTTTCTGGCCGAGCGCGCGGAAAGTGTGGTGCTGAACCCTGAACCTGCAATCGAGGTCCTGCCCCAGGCGCGGCCGGGGCCGCCGCGTGGAACCATAGAGTTGCCCCGCACCACCCTGATGGCCGCCGAAGTACGCCACTGGGCGCACCTGGTCTGGATCAACCACCAGCTGCCCTGGGTGCGTCTGAATGAGCACTGGGAGGATCACCCGGGGATCAAGCGCGCCTGGCGCTCGCGGGGGCGCAATCCCTACAAGCGTGCCAGGCGCCTGAGCGTGATCGGCAAGAACTGCGACATCCACCCCACCGCCGATATCGAGGGGTCGATCATCGGCGACAAGGTCACCCTGGGGGCCTTCAGCAGCGTCCGCGACTGCATCATCGGGGACGAAGTGGAGGTCTCCGAACACACCAAGTTCCTGCGCTGCGTGGTGGGCGACAACTGCCACACGCTCAACGACTCCTACTTCATCGGCTGCACATTCTATCCCGATTCCACCCTGGCCAACATAGCCATCCGCAACTCGGTGCTGGGCCGGCGGGTGTTCCTCACCACCGGGGTGATGTTCTGGGACGAGTCCATCGAAGGTCCGGTGGAGGTGATGCAGCGGGGACAGACGGTAAGCACCGGCCGCTGGATCCTGGGCGGGTGCGCGGGCCACGAGTGCGTCCTGGGCACCCGGGCCATCTTCCTGCCGGGGCGCGCCGTCCCCAACCAGACCATGATAGTCATGCGGCCGGAGGAAGGGCTTTACAAGCTGCCCGCGGCCATCGATCCGGAGAAACCGTACGTATACCACCAGGGCCGGCTGCAGTCCCTGGAGCAGGCCCTGCCCAACTGGAATCCGGCGGAATTGGAATGAGATCATGAAGGCGTATATTTACAAGACGGGCACGGTCATCTCGCCTTTCGGCGAAGATGTGACCGAATCCCAGGTGCTGCTCGAAACCCTGGCGCAGACCCAGGAGCGGGCCTGCAGGAAGCACCGGCTGGAACTGGTGCGGATAGAAAAACCGTCCCAGGCCACCGAGTTCCCCTGCATCCTGGCCGCGGACTACGTCTACTTCAGCGAAAAGGCCATAGGCGACCTGCTGGCCACCGCCCGGGAGAAGAAGAAGGCTGGCGCCGCCCTGGCGCTGAAGCGCTGCGTCTCGGTGGAGCACACCCTGCCGCTCCAGGACGTCGTGCTTGAAAACCGGGGCAAGAAGGGCGAGCGGGCGGTCTACGACCTGTGGCTGGTGCCGGGCGGCCCGCTGCCCGACGACCCCCAGGAAGTGCGCGCCGCGCTGGCGGAGCGCTGCCCGCCGCTTAGCGTGCCCATGCGCGAAGTGGTCAAGCCGGTGCGCCTGCCGGTTCTGAGCGAGGAGCAGAAGTTCTTCAAGTTCCCCTTCACCTCCACGGTGTGCTGCCACATCTCGCACTGGACCCACTTGCTGTGGCTCTCCCAGCTGGCCCTGGGCATCGGCTGGAACGAATACTGGCGCGCCCACAAGACCCGCTCGATCCTCAAGGCGGCCTGGGCGGTCATCCGCAGGTTTTCCTTCAACCGCTGGAAGTTCTTCTCGGGCATGAACGTGATCGGCAAGAACTGCGACATCCACCCCACCGCCTACATCGAGTTCTCCATCCTGGGCGACAATGTCAAGGTGGGGGCGGGCGCCTGCATCCGCAACTCGCTGATCGGCGACAACGTGATCGCCGCGGACCACTCGGTGACCATCAACTCGGTAGTGGGCGCCGACTGCTACCTGACCGAGAACTTCTTCCTGGTTTCTTCGCTGTGCTACCCCGGCTCGACGCTTGGCAACATGAAGTCGCAGTTCGCGGTGATCGGCCGGGACGTGTTCTTCCACGGCTGGTTCCACCTGATCGACGCCAAGTTCGTGGGCGACATCAAGGTGATGCACCACGGACAGCGGGTGGGCACCGGCCGCTCGTTCTTCGCTTCCTGCATCGGCCACCGCGCCGTGCTGGGAGCCAAGGTTCTGTTACACCCCGGGCGCGAGGTCCCCAACGATCTGCTGATGGTCTCCCGCCCCGACGACGTGATCTCCGAGGTCCCCGCCGAAATCCCCCCGCGCACCCCCATGGTGCGCGACCGGGGAACTTTGGTTACATTAGAATCATTGAAACGGAAAGGGGTGTAGGGGCGGGCCTCTGTGCCCGCCCTTAAAGGGCACACACGGAGGTGTGCCCCTACAGAAATGACTAGGAAGAAAACATCCGGCACCTGGGCGCCCATGCCGCCGCCGAAGAACCAGGTCTGGGAGAACGCCTCGGCGGGAAAGAACCTGGAGAACCCCCGGCCCTACTCCCCCAAAGAGACCTTTGTTCTCGGCGACGTGATCGAGCACAAGAATTTCGGCACCGGGATCGTGATGGGTTTCAAGGAAGGCGGAAAGATCATCGTGGTCTTCCGCGACACCACCCGGATTCTGATTCAGGGAGCGAAGTAGAGCAGGATGCGGCCCCCCTCCAGTTCCGCCTTGAGCAGCTCGCCGCCCCCGCAGGGCGGCCGGAGAAATTCTGCCAGTTGCATTTCCTCCACCAGCCGTCCGATCACCCGCTGGGCGGCGGCGATGGCGCCGGAACGCAGGTCTTCGTCGCTTTCGTCCAGCAGCTTGGAGAAGCTGATCTCCATGCTGCCGATGTGGGCCTCGGCCAGCCCGAACGACAGGGATCCGTTTTCCAGGTGGGGCGACAGCACCACCAGGACGTCCGCGGTCAAAGACAGCAGGCGCAAGTCGGTCCATTCCAGGTTGCCGTAGACATCCAGACTCAGGCGCGGCAGGGTCACCATCATGCGCGGCAGGACCTCTCCCGCGGCCGGGTCCGGCACGGTGAACTCCAGCTGCGGGGGTCCGCCCGGCCAGACCGCCGCCCGGATGGCGCAAAGCGGTCCCAGCGAACGAAGGGAGGGGAACAGATCGTCTAGGCGAACGCCGGAAATGTCTCCGGCCCCGGCCCGGCGGCACAACAACCCTCCCCGGTAACCCGCCGCCAGCCCCTGGTTCAAGAAACCCTTCGAAATGGAAATGCCCATCCCGTAGGGTTCTCCGGTGCCCGGAACGCTCACGGCAAACTCGGCCGGCGGTTCGGTGGACGGGGCAAGGTCGGCGGCGTCGGCGGGCACGCAGGGCGCCCGAACCGACTCGAAGCCTCCCAGCAGCCCGATGCGCAGATCGTCGGCCCCCATTCCGGCCGCAGTCGGATCGGGAAGCATCATGAAATCCACCAGATCCTCCACGCTTCCGGCGACCCCGCTGCCGGCCCCCACGGCTTCACCGGCCATCACTGCCAGCTCGGAGGCGAAAACCGTCGCGGATTCCCGGATAGCCTCCTCGACCGAGCAGATCACCAGCGACTGGACGTCGCTGCCGGGCTGCTCGGGACAGTCGTAGTCCAGCTCGGCGGAAAGCGGTGAGCCGGTAATCTCCGGAGCGCTGCCCATCACCAGCGCCGGTGCGTCGGTCAGAGTCGACGAAAAAGCCAGTTCCACGTGCAGCTGGCGCTCCGGGAAGATCAGCCGCAGGAAGCAGGTGCGCAGGAGCTCCCCCTCGGCGTATACGTCCAGGGGCACGTTCACCTCCGCCGTGTTCATGGCGGCGTCGATATGCAGCTTGGAGTCCAGGACAACGGCGCCGAGATCGGAGACGGGTATCTCCAGCTCGCATTCGCTGGTGACATACTCCAGCGTGCCACCCAGGCTGCCCTCAACCACCGGCAGACTCACCCTGACAACATCGGCCTGCGCCTCGGCCAGCAGGGTCGAAATGACCTCATCCAGCGGAGAGGTCGCGGGGACATAGAACTCCACCGCCTGGCTCCCCACCGAAGCGGGATCCAAATCCCTCTGCAGCGGTGAGACGCTGCATGCCGCCGCCATCATCATTATTGCCGCCGCGAGAATCCTCATGGGCGGCCTCGCAGATTGTCCGTCCCGGCATCCAGCCGGAAGTGCACCATCACGGCCCGGAAATCACCCTGCCCGTTACGCTGGTAGCGGCAGCTGGCGGCGTGCAGGCCGTCCGGCCCGGGCGCCAGGGTGTTAAAGAACCCCACCGCCCCCTCGGAGCTGATCACCTCGGGCTGAAGGAAACCGCCTTCCGGATTGCCGATCACCAGCTTCAGCTCCAGGGAGGCGCCGTCCAGGTAGAGGATGCGGGGCAACGCGTCGCGGCCGAAAGCCAGCGCGCAGTGCTGTCCCACCGGGCGCTTGCACACCGCGCCGTCAGCGGCGACTTCCTCGCCCGGATCCACCACGATCTTCTGAAGCGACCCATCCTGGTTCCAGGCATACTTCAGGACACCCTCGTCGCGGTCGTGGTAAGCCAGGGCCATGTTGCCGTCGGCATCCAGGGCGGCGGATATCCAGGTGCCCAGGTCGGTGTCGGTCTCCACCCCGATTATCGACCATTGGTCCGGCTGCCGGCCGGCGACCTTGATGGCGCCGCTGTGGATGTCGCGGTAGGCGATCCACTCGCGGTCCTTGGTGTCCAGCACTGCGGAGATCATCCGCCCCACTTCACCGCCCAGGGTGCCCGGCCAGTCGTCGTTGTCGGCTCCGGCCACCACCTCCACCGACCAGTGCCCGTCGGAAGCCTTGCGGGCCAGGTTGAGCGTCCCGGCGGTCTCGTCCAAAAAGGCGATATGGGGCAGGCCCTGCGAGTCGAGGGCCAGCGAGCAGGAACGCCCCACGATGTTCTCGACCGATCCGGTGCGCGGGACGGTCACCACATCCCAACCCTCGGCGGTTTTCTGGGCGTACTTGAGCCGGCCGTTGCTGCGATCGAAGTAAGCCACCCGGGGCCGGTCCAGTTGATCCACGGCCAGGGATGTGTACAAGCCCACGTCGGCTCCCTGGCCGTCGACGTACTCGCAGCTCATGGTCGAGTCGGAGCGTATGCGTCCCACCACCAGGTCGCCGTAGTCGGCGGTGTAGGAGGAAAAGATCGTCCGGCCGTCCGAGTCGGCGGCCACCGAAAGATAGCGGCCCAGATCTTCGGGACAATCCGGCGGGCGGGGCTCGACGCACTTTCCGGTATCGAAGTCGCAGACGGTGCCCTGGGGACACCCGTCGCCGCAGGGGCCCGTCATGACT
>Ga0272442_10006579_pt1 | contig 15259 bp, 12 predicted proteins | sample SSMForm2O_FD_200262 | JGI IMG/M metagenome (GOLD analysis project Ga0272442, IMG submission 200262) | Marine sediment archaeal communities from Little Sippewissett salt marsh, Falmouth, MA, United States - SSM-Form-2O | ecosystem: Environmental > Aquatic > Marine > Wetlands > Sediment ...
GCGGCCGCGTCCGAGAGGCGAAGGCTCAGGACGCGTTCCAGCTTGTCCGCCTGCGTGGAGAAGTAGTAGACCAGGTACCCGACGATGAGGACCTCGAGGGCGACCTGAAGGCCCCGCTTGATCCACGCTCGCCTCGCCGGGCTGTTCGGGTCGTCTGCCGACATGTGGGGGGGCTCCTGCCGGCGAGCGGTGGCTACCGGCGCGCCTCGGCGATGCAGTCCTCGAAGATCCGGCGAACCTTCTTCGCCGAGATGTCCCACGTCAGTTCCTTCTCGATGACCCGGTCGCGCATCCGCCACCCCATGGCGGTCCGTTCGTCCGGGTCTTTTCGCAAGACCCGCAGGATCGCCTCGGCGAGGGCGGTCTCGTCGGCCGGGGGGACGACATAGCCGCCTTGGCCCTCCACGACGAGTTCGGCGGGGAACCCGACGCGGGTGGTGACGACGGGCAGCCCGTAGGCGGCCGCCTCGACGACGGCGGTTCCGAAGGCGTCCACGGTGGTCGGCGAGACGTAGAGGTCGGCGTCCAGGAGGTACTCGTCGACGCTCGGAACGCGTCCGGGCATCTCTACGCAGTCGGCGATCCCGAGTTTCCGGGCGAGGGCTTCCAGCGTGTCGAACTGTCCGCCCTGGCCGACGACCGTCAGGCGGACCTGCGGGAACTGTTCCCGCACGCGGGCGACGGCACGGACCAGCAGGTCGTGCCGGCGATCGGAGATCAGTCGCCCGATGGTGACGATGCGGTATCCCACTGTTCCGGTGGCCTTGCGGCGGCGGAGGCGCTCGATCGTCGCCCGGGGGGGGCAGGGCACGCCGTGCAGCAGGCAGAAGCAGCGGTCCGGTTCGTCCGCCAGCTCGCGGCACGCGTGCCAGAAGTCCGTCGAGGGCGTCATCACGGCGTCGGCGCGGCGGATGGCCAGGTGCGTCACCCGGCGGATCAGCGAGACCTTCGAGGCCAGGTCGCTGCCGGGGATCGACACGGCCACCGGGCGGCGGTGGAACGGGCGAAGCAGGGTCGCCACCGCCCCGAGCACGCCCCACTGGGCGTGGATGATGTCCGCGCGCCGCCCCTCGGTCAACGCGGCCCAGGCGAAGGCGGCCAGGAAGAACGGGATATTCACCCACGCCAGCCGGCTGCGGCGGAGGTTCCACGGGATGCCGTCCCCGTAGGCGAGCTTCTGAAGGCGTGCGGGCCAGAAGTACGTCAGTCGGCGGACGATCGCTCGAGGTCCCCAGCCCTCGCTCGGCCGGGCGCCGACCGTCGCCGGCGCCAGGACGGTGATCTGCGTATCCGGCTGGGCCTGGAGGTGGTCCACCAGGTCGGCGACGAAGGGACTGCTCGGGTCTCCCGGCCAACGGGGGTAGCTGGTTGTCAGGACGCAAATCCGCATGCCGTGCTCACCTGTCCGGGACGGGGTTGCTGCACCCCCGGCGCGGGCGAGCGCCGGTGCCGGTCCGGGCCTCAGGGTTTGGGGTCCGGAGAGTCGGCCCCGTGGGCCTTCAGGTCCCGGTTCATCTCCATGTCGAACCACATCGCGAACAGGATGAACTGCGCGGCGCTGACCATGGAGAAGACCCACAGCAGGGCGTTCATGTCCGGGATGTTATCGGAGGCGATCCAGACCACGATCATCCGGATCAGCAGAACCATCGACGCCAGGGCCATCGCGCCGCCCGTCGCGTAGAACATCACCAGCGGGTGGAAGTCCCGGATGACGTACTTGTGTACCATTCGCCAGCAGAACCGCTTGAAGATCAGCCACATCATTCGCGGGATGACGCTACGGACCCGCATCGAGGACTGCTCCCCGACGTGGTAGATCGGGCGGATGGGCACGTCCGCCACGCGCATGTTGGCCACGTTCATGCGAACGAGCATGTCGTTGGGGTAGCCGAACCGCGGGTAGATGCGGTTGAGGTCGATCCGTTCCAGGGCCTTGCGGCTGACGGCTACGTAGGCCGTCTGGGAGTCCGCCACGTGCCAGTAGCCGCTGGCGATCTTCGTCAGCATGCTCAGGAAGGCGTTGCCGAGGTAGCGGTGGCGGGGGATCGTCTCCCACGCCCCGCCGTAGAAGAGGCGGTTGCCCTTGGCGTAGTCGGCCTGGCCTCGGGCGACCGGCTCGACGAGCAGGTGCAGCTCCTCGGGGTCCATCTGCCCGTCGCCGTCCATGACGGCGGCGATATCGCAGCCGCGGTCCAGCGCCTCGCGGTATCCCCGCGCGACGGCGGCGCCTTGTCCCCGGTTGCGGTCGGTCTCGATCAGCACGATCCGCGTGTCGTCTCCGTCGGTGGCCTGGCACGTCCGGACCACCTCGACCGTCTTGTCCGTGCTCTTGTCGTCCACCACGATCACGCAGTCAACGAAGTCGGGCAGCGTTCGCAGGACCTTCTCGATCTGCGTCTGCTCGTTGTAGCAGGGCACGACGACGGCGACGGATTTTCCCTCGAACACGCGATGTCTCCCGGGGCCCGGGTCGATCCGGGCGCCGTAACGTCCGAGCCATTCTTCGCCTACTGCATATTCCTTTTGCCGAGTCGATGCAAGGGGATTCGCCCGCCGCCGAGCCGCTCGGGCTCCGGGGGGGGTGATTCCCCCGCCGCGATCTGGTACGGTGGCCCGTCATGCCCCGGTGGACGGGTCCGCTCGGCCTCCCGCGCCGCCGAACCCCCCGGGGCTCCGCGAGGCGCAAAGGCGAATGAAGAAGTGGCTGACCAACCTGCTGGCGCTGGGCATCGTGGCGGGCCTGGTCTACTACGTGCTCGGCCGGTGGGACGAGCTGCAAGGGTTGCTGACGGTTAACGTCGGCTGCCTGGCGACCGTCGTGGGCGTCTCGCTGGTGGCCAACCTCGTCGCCAGCAAGATCATGCAGGAGCTTCTGCGGGCCCTGGACGTCCAGCCGTCGCTGGCGGACCTCTGGCTCATCCAGAACGCCGGGCAGCTGCTGAATTACCTGCCGATGAAGGCCGGCACGGTCCTGCGGGCGAACTACCTCAAGCGCCGGTACGGCTTCGGCTACGCGCAGTTCGGGGCGTTCTTCGTCCAGGGCCTGCTGTTGATGACCGCCAGCGCCGCCGCGCTCGGCCTGGGCGTCCTGCTGGCGGTCTACGGGCTGGGTGCGACGCCGGCGCGCATCCTCGCGATCGCGCTGGCCGGCGTGCTGGCGGGGTCCCTGCTCGCGCTGCTGCTGCCGGTCCGTCCCCCCGCCGGGCCCGGGCGGATCCGCCGGCTGCTGAGGAGCTTCCTGTCCGCCCGCAAGGCCCTGGCCGGTCGCTGGCGGACGCTGGGCATGTGCACCGTCCTGGCCCTGGTCAGCTACGCGCTGTTCGCGGTCCGACTCGCCGCCGTCTACCACAGCATGGGCGTGGAGGTCCATCCCGCGGGGTTCCTGATCCTCGGCTCGCTGGCCGGCGCGATCCTGTTCCTCAGCATCACCCCCGGATCGCTCGGGATTCGCGAACTCGTCCTCGGCGCCAGCGCGATGACCCTCGGCGTCGCGCCCGAGGTGGGAGTCCTCGCCGCCATGATCGAACGGGCGATCGTGCTGGGGTTCACCGTCGTCGTCGGCGGCTCCTGCGCGGGTTGGCTGTGGCACAAGTACCCCGCGGACTTTCACCCCCCCCCGCCCGAGGCCGACCGCCCGGCGGATGCCTGAGTCGCCGGGCCGCGACGGCGGTAGATCGTGATCGTCGTGCCCCGGTAGAGCACATCGAGGTCGTCAGCCGCGTCGAACCGCTCGGCGACGTAGCGAGCGTAGGGTTTGTACAGCCCCCCCGCGTCGAAGAGGACCACGTCGCAGCCGCTGCGGCGGAAGTCGTCGTAGACCCTCTGCGCGTGGCAGGGCTTCCAGCGATCGTACTGGGCCAGCAGCGGCTCGATCCGCCGGCCGGTGAGAAAGTGGAGCATCCGCACGCGGTCCCAACGAGCCGCGATACGCTCTTCCGGCCCGACGCGGTCGCGCAGGAACTCGCCCGCTGCGTACAGGTCGCGGTACCGCCCGCCCTCGATGAACTCGTGGTATCGCCCGAGGTGCCCCATGGCCGAGTAGACCACCGCGTGACGCAGGACCAGGAAGGCGTTGGCGATGACGAGCAGGGCGACGAAGGCGCCGGCTGCCTTGGCGAGCGTCTTGGGGCTCACGGGGCGGCCCCGGCGACGCATCCACCACCGCGCGCCGCTCAGCAGGCCCGTCAGCACGAGCAGGAGGATCATCGGGTACAGGGGCATCAGGTACCGGGCTCGGACCGAGGCCGCCCCGACCAGGAAGCAGACACCCACGAGGTTCAGCAGGCACGTGGCCGCCAGCAACCGCCTGCCCCGGCGCCAGAGCACCACCCCGCCGATGACCGCCAGCGCGACCAGCGCGACCCCGACGGGCGCTAACCAGGGCGAGCGCTGGGCCGTGAAGCCGTCGACCATCGCGCCGCCCAGGCGCACCCAGCCGAGGGCGACCTGGTACAGCCGCCCCGGCAGGCCCGCGCCGTTGCCCGCGCCGGTGGCGTAGGCCGGCGCGGCGTCCGCGACCGACCGCGCCAGCCAGTAGAAGCCTCCCACTATCGCGACCGCCGGGGCGAGGACGGCCGCGGCGACGACCAGCCGCTTGCTCACCCGAGCCGGAGACGCGCGGTCCAGCACGACGCTTGCGGCCCACGGGCCGAGAACGATCAGCCCGGGCGCACGGATCACGGCGGATGCGACCGCCAGCGGCACGATCGCCGCGAGCCACCACCGCGTGCCGGCCATCGCCCGGACGGTCGCGTAGGCCAGCAGCCAGAACAGCAGCGCGAACGGCGCGTCGGTCAGGATCAGGTGCGAGTAGTCGTACGAGCGGTAGCACAGGCTCACGCCCAGGACGACCAGCCAGGCCGTTCGGCGGTCCGTCCGCCGGGCGAGGGTCAGGTACGCCATGCCCAACGCGCCGAGTCCGCAGACCGCCATAAGGAGGTTCGGCGCCCAGAAGCCGTCGCCGAAGGCCCAGCGCAGCGCGCCGAGGACGACAGGCAGTCCCGGTGTGACCTCGGTGTTCACCTGGCCGTTGAAGCGATAGCCCCGCCCCTCCACGAGGTTCCGGCCGAGCTGCTGGTACAGCGCGCTGTCGGGGGTGGGCCACCAGCAGTTGGTCACGCCGGCGAGGTAGAGCACGGCCACGGCGCCGGCGGCCAGCATGGCACGGCGGCGGGGCCAGGGCGCGGGGACCGACTCGCCCGGCGGGGCGATCACGGGCGGGGACCCTTCAGCACGTCGCGGAGCGAGCGGATGCAGTGCTCGACGTCCGCGTCCGTCATGCCGGCATAGAGGGGCAGCGCCAGGCCTTGGCGCGCCAGCCGGGCCGAGACGGGCAGGTCGCCCGGGCTGTAGCCGAGGCGTTCGCGGTAGACCCTCGCGCAGTGCCCCGCGACGGAGCCGGGCCCCGCGTGGACACCGCGCTCGGCCAGCCGGGCCGCGATGCCATCCCGCGAGATCGCGTCGTCCAGCACGACCATGAACGTCTGCCACGTGTGCTCGTCGGGGTCGCTCGGCAGGCGGAGGCCGGCACAGTCGGCGAGGCCCGCGAGATACGCCCGCGCGATCCGCCGGCGGGCGTCGAGCATTTCGGGCAGCTTCGCCAACTGCACGCACCCGATGGCCGCCTGAAGGTCCGTCATGCGGTAGTTCAGCCCGACGGTCAGGAATTCCCGTCGCCCGTCGGCCGTGCCCTGGCCATGGTTGCGGAGCTGGCGGCACGTCTCGGCGAGGGCGTCGTCGTTCGTGACGACCGCGCCGCCTTCGCCCGTGGTGACGGCCTTGCGCGGGTGGAAGCTGAAGATGCCCGCCCGGCCAAGCCCGCCGACCTTCCGCCCGCCGTACGTTGCGCCCAACGCGCAGGCGGCGTCCTCGATGACCGCCAGGCCGAATTCCTCCGCGACGGCCTCGACCGCCGACATGTCCGCCGCCAGGCCGAACTCGTGCACCGGCACGATCGCCCGCGCCTCGCCCCACCCGGCTTGGCCGCAGGCGGCCACCTTCGCCCGAAGGTCGTCCGGGTCGATGTTGTACGTTCCCGCCAGGCAGTCCACGAACACCGCCCGCGCCCCGCAGACCGTGGCCGCGTGGGCCGCCGCCGGCCAGGCGAAACTCGGTACGAATATCGCCTCGCCCGGGCCGATACCCGTCGCCAGGAACACGACGTGCAAGGCGGCCGTGCCTGAACTGACGACGATCGCGTGACGCACGTCGTGCAGCTGGGCCAGCGCCCGCTCCAAGGCCTGCACCTTTGGCCCCTGGACGACCCAGCCGCTGTCGAGCACGTCCCGCAGGGCGTCGAGCTCTCGCTCGTCGAAGTTCGGTCGGGCCAGTGGAATCTGCCTGGGGTTCATGTCGCCTGGCTCTTGAAGAACTCGGCCGTCGCGGCGATGCCTTCCTCCAGGTCCACCTTGGCCTCGAATCCGAGCAGGTCCCGGGCCTTGGCGACACTGGGGACGCGGAGCTCGACGTCCGCGTGGTGTCGGTCGGCGAAGAGGATCTTCGAGCGGCTGTCGAGCACGCGGACCACCGCCTGGGCCAGCCCGTAGACCGTGATGACGGCCCGGGCGTTGCCGATGTTAAACGACTCGCCGACGGCCTTCGGGTGCGACATCGCCCGCAGGAGCCCGTCGATGAAGTCGTCCACGTAGCACCACGCGCGGATCTGGTTGCCCTGATTGTGGATCGTGATGTCGTCCCCCCGCAGCGCCCGCGTGATGAAGACCTTCATCGCTCCCTCGCCGACCTGGCCCGGCCCGTAGACGTTGAACGGGCGAACCGTGACCGTCGGCAGGGCGAACTCCTGGTGGTAGGCCTTCGTGAGGAACTCGCCCGCCAACTTGCTGACGGCGTACGTCCACCGGGCCTCGCCGATCGCGCCGATCCGCGTGGAATCGGTCTCCGCCGAGCGAAACGCCGACCGCCCGAAGACCTCGCTGGTCGAGAAGTCCACGAACCGTTCGAGGTCCGGCAGCGCCCGGGCCGCCGCCAGGGCGTTGGCCGTGCCCAACATGTTCACCCGCATCGTGACCGTCGGCTGGCGGCTCACCGTGTCGATCCCCGCGATGGCCGCACAGTGCAGTACGATGTTCGCGCCCGCCATCGCGTCGGTGAGCCGCTTGGCGTCCAGCACGTCGCCCTCGATGAGCCGGAGGTTCTTGTGCGAGGCGTACGGCTTGTCGTGGATCGAGTCCCGCCGGAAACTGTCGTAGACCGTCACGCGGTTCTCGTTCACGAGCCGACCGATGACGGTCGAGCCAATGAACCCCGCCCCGCCGGTTACGAAGATGTCCCGATCCTTAATCATGGGCGTCTACTTTCTTCCACCGCGGTTGGGCCGACGGCACAGCCGCTCATACGACGCGATCGTCCGGTCCAGGATCACGTCCCGGTCGAAGCCGAGGTCCGTCAGAAACCGCGGCCCCATCTTGCGGAGGCGACGCAGCCTGGCCGGGTCGTCCAGCACGCGAACGATGCCCCGGGCCAGATCCGTCGGGTCCTCGGGGCGGACCAACTCGACGTATTCCTTTCGCTTGAACGAGCCGGTCGGGTCCAGCACGTCGGTGAGCACAACCGGCACGTGCGCGTGCATCGCTTCAAGGATGCACGAACTGTAGCAATTCGTCACCGGGCTGTTGGCGACGAACACGGTCGAGGCCCGAAGGATCGCGCCCACGTCCGACCGCGCGCCGACCAGACGGACCGACTCGCCGATACCCAACTCGTCGATCGCCGCCTGCGCCCGGCCGCGCAAAGGCCCGTCGCCGACCAGCAGGAACCGCGCGTCAGCGTGGCTCCGCAGAACGTGCGGAACCGCCCGCACGACGCCGACAGGGTCCTTGAACGGCACGAGCCGCGCGACGTAGGTAACGATCTTGCCGGCCTCGGCGCACCATCGGGCGAGGTCGCCGGATAACGCCTCGTCACGATCGACACGATCGTAGTCGGCCAGGTGGTGGATGTCCACGACCGGCCCGCGGTAGTCGTAGGTGTCCAGGTACGGTTCGAGCGTCCCTCGCCCGCACTCGACGGCGTCCGCGCAGCGAAGGGCGATCCGGTTGGCCAGCCGCGGGGCGCTGCGAATGCCACTGCCGAGGAGCTTGACCTGCATGGGGATCCGCCGAATCCGCCTGGCGGGCCCGGCCAGCAGGGCGCTGAGCGTCCAGAACGCGTGGAGAACGTCGGCGCGGGCCGAGGCCGACAGGACCGCCCCGGCGCCCGCCGCCGCAAAGCAGGGCACCTGGCAGGCCGCCAGCCGGCTGGCCCGGAGGTTCTCCGCGATCCCCGAGCCGTAGGCCAGTCGCTCCAGGGCGCTGGGCAGGAAGTACCGGAACCGCCGGACCTCCACGCCGCCGGAGACCTCCCGGGCGGAACTGCCCGGGCAGTGAGGGCAGACGACCACGACGTCCAGGCCGCGGGAAACCAGCCCCCGGGCGAGGCTCTGCACGAAGATGCCCGCGAAGTCTCCCTCGAAGCGAGGGTAGCTCAATGTCACCATGCAGATGCGCATCTGGCCCATGCCCGGTTCGGGACTATCGCCCGGACTCCGGCTTGCCCGCTCGCGGCCGCCGGGGCCGCCCGGTCAGCCGGACCTTCAGGTCCCGGTTGACCTCCATGTCGCACCACATCCCGAACAGGATCAACTGGAGCCCCATGAGGAACAGGAACACGCTGAACAGCGTGCTCGTGGGTGCCACCGGGCCGAGGAGACAGCGATAGAGGAACAGATAGAGCCCGAACAGCAGCCCCGTTGTGAAGGACAGGAAGCCGAAGCCGTAGAAGAACACCAGCGGGTGGAAGTCGTGGATGACGTACTTGCGGGTCAGCCGCCAGCAGAATCGCTTGAGGATCAGCCAGGTCATCGTGGGCACGACCTTCCAGAGCTTCATCTTCGACCGCTCGCCCACGTCGTACACCGGGCGGATCGCCACGTCCGCCACGCGGAAATCGTACACGTTCAGCCGAACCAGCAAGTCGTTCGGGTAGCCGTAGCTCCGGTAGACGTCCTGGAGCTCGATCGTTTGCAGGGCCTCCAGGCTGATGGCCGTGTAGCCGGACTGCGAGTCGGCCACGTGCCAGTAGCCGCTGGCGATCTTCGTGAGCATGCTCAGGAAGGCGTTGCCCAGGAAGCGGTGGCGGGGGATCGTCTCCCACGCCCCGCCGTAGAACAGGCGGTTGCCCTTGGCGTAGTCGGCCTGTCCGCGGGCGACGGGTCCGACGAGCAGGACGAGCTCGTCCGGGTCCATCTGCCCGTCGCCGGCCATGACGGCCGTCACGTCGATCTCCCGGCGAAGGGCCTCGACGTACCCCGTGACAACGGCCGACCCGACGCCGAGGTTCCGCTCGTGGCCCAGCAGCACGGTTCGGCCGCCGTCGCCCTCGCCGGCGATGTGGTCGAGAACGACCTGCCCCGTGGCGTCGGTGCTGGAATCGTCGACGACGATCACGCAGTCCACGAAGTCCGGCATCGTCGCCAGCACGCCGGCGATCTGCGTCTCCTCGTTATACGCCGGCACGACCACCGCGACGGTCTTGTCCTCAAACACGCTGGGCCTCCTGTCTCAAGCGCAGCGACATTCGATAGCGCTGCGGCGCGCGATGCAAGTGCATTGTGCGCCGCCGGCGTTGCCCCGTTTTCATCGAGGCGTCCCCCGGCCGACATATGGTGCGCGCATCCCTCACAGGGCCGCCATGAACTCCGCCTCGGATCGGCGGGCCTCACCAAGCCCTCCGTCGCCGGCGAGACGGCGCCATGCCTGCTCCAATCGGCCCGACGCAGCCTGATAGTCTCGTTGACTCTTGCGGATTCGCCGCCGCTTGGGCTGTTGTCCAAGGCGGGACGCGGGGTTCGCGTAGCACTCGATCTGGGGCTTCATGGCCCGGTCATTGGGGAACAGGGCCGTCACGACCCAGGCCTCCGTGCTCTTGGAGGGCATGCAAGTGACGGTTCTTGGAGGGGGCGCACTCTCTCCGCACCAGCTCAACAGCACGGCGCGCAGGGCGTCGGTCGTTGCAGTCGCCGGTGGGCAAGGACGTTCGCAAGGGAGGGCGCCGTCGCTGTCTTGAGGCGTGATGGCGTTGTCCCCGTAGCTCATGCCGGCCACGTCCGCGTCCACGTGCAGAATGAGTAGGTCGTAGTTCTCGAACAGCAGGCCGTCCCGCGCCAAGCGCCCCCGCCCGCGCTTGGCGGCCTGCTTGCACCAGCGGTAGACGCCCGTCCAGCCGCCCCCGAACTCGCCGAAGGCAAGTGATCCCTCGGGCTGCAACTGCTTCAGCACGAACGTGCGATCGTCGAGAACGGCCCGAAGTACCGCCTCGATCACGATTCGGTCCGTCGGCCCTTCCGCGACCAGGGCGATCCGAAGGGGATCAGACATTCGGCACTCCCCCCAGCAGACCGGCCATCCACATTCGCGACAGGGTCCATTCCTCGTTGGGGCGCTTGGCACCTGCCGCCGCGAGGTCGATTGGCTTGACAACCGTATGGCCCTGGCTGTCCCGGTCGACGGCGAAAAGACGCACGTCCGGCTGGTTCATCGGCAGACCGTCCAGCACGGCCGGGTTGTGCGTCGTGAGCAGCCACTGCTGCTCCGGGTGTACTCGCTGTGTCCACGAACAGAGGGCGGACATAAGGCGCTGGGCGAGCAGCGGGTTCAACGCTTGGTCCACGTTGTCCAGGGCCAGGCAACGAGGCGCTTTCGGATGTAGGGCCAGCACGGCACAGTAGAGCACATAGAGGGCCCCCTCGCTCGCGTCGTAGCCGGTCAGTACGTTCCTGCCGCGGGCCATGAAGCGATCGACGAACTGGATCACCAGGCGGGAACGGGCCGCCGAAGGGGACAGCGGCACGCCCGCCGATGGCTTTGCCGAGAAGCCCTCCGCCCAGTCAACCAGGTCGCGGACCTGGTCGAGCAGTCCGGCAAGCTTAGGATCCTTGCGTTCGCTGGCCAGGAGTTCTCCTACCGCTTCAGGGAGTCGGCCCCCAGCCAGACCGACGGGCTCACGCGATTGGACGTCCTGGACCAAACCGCGCAGCGAGGGCGTGTTGGGGCAATGAATGCTGTAGTTCCGAAGCTCATCCATCAAGTCCAGCGCCGCATCGCCCGGCTGAAGCTTCACGATATCAAGGGCGGCCATCCCCTGTTCCTGGTTGTGCTTCCCTGCGCTGGTCCACGAGCGGGTTGTCACGACGTCAACTCGATCCGGGCCGCGCCGGAGATTCTCCGTCTTGAACTTCCAGGCCGGACCGGGATTCCCGATCGGGTTCCAGAGCGTCACCTCCAGCGAAGCGCCCTGGACAGACTCTGCTCCGAAGGCGATGTGCGGAACGTTCGGTGTCTTCGGGAATGCGGTCTTGTACAGCCGCGGCACGCCGGGGCGTACTCCGCGCCGCTGCAACGCCTCATCGTCGACGCGGCCAGAGGCGGCCGCGCCCAGGACGCCAAGAGCCTCCAGAAGATTGCTCTTGCCGCTGCCGTTGGCACCGATGAAGACGTTAATGCGAGCCAGATCCAACTGGACGTCAACGAGCGACTTGAACCGTCGGACTGATAGGCTTCTCAGCATGATCGTCTCTCCGGGAACTCCCGTGCGGAACGGTGCTGCCATTGCGGGGCAGTCCTGACGTTCTCGGGCATATGCACCGAGGCGGGCCGGGACGTCAGGTCGCCCTGGGCTGTCCGTACCGCCGTCAGCGTGGAGTGTACATGTCTCGCCGGGCGCCTGCAACGGGGCGGAGATGCGGATCGGCGGCGAGGACGGGCGCGAGTCTCCGCGATCCTACAGCAGGGCCGTGGAGAAGTATCGTTCGGCTCGGTCGGGCAGGACGGTGGCGATGTGGCCGGGGATCGTTCGGGCGAGTTGCCGGGCGGCCCAGACGTTCGCGCCGGAGCTGATGCCCACGAGCAGGCCGAAGTCCCGCCCGAGCTCGCGCGTCGTCTCGATCGCGTCCTCGTCGGTCACCTCGACCACGTCGTCGACCATCGAGACGTCGAGGATCGGCGGGATGAACCCGTCGCCGATGCCCTGGATCTGGTGGAGCCCCGGTTCGTGCCCGAGCAGGGCCGAGACGTTCTTCGGCTCGACCGCCACCACCTTCACGCCCGCGTGGCGCTCCTTGAGGTACTTGCCGATCCCCTGGAGCGTCCCGCCGCTGCCGACGCCGGCGACGAAGCAGTCGATCTGCCCGGACATCTGCCGCCAGAGCTCGACGGCCGTCTGCTCGTAGTGGCACCGCGGGTTGTCGGGGTTCTCGAACTGCTGCGGGACGTAGAGGTTCGCCTCCGTGGCGGCCATCTCCTGGACGCGCCGCACGGAGCCGGGAATGCTCTCGGTGTCCGGGGTGAGCACCAGTTCGGCCCCGAGGGCCCGAATGAGCTTCTTCCGCTCCTCGCTCATGCCCTCGGGCATGACGATGCGGACGCGATAGCCCTTGAGCCGCCCGACGAGCGCCACGCCGATGCCCGTGTTGCCCGACGTGGGCTCGACGATGATCGACTCGGCGTTGAGCTTGCCGTCCCGCTCGGCGCCCTCCAGCATCGACAAGGCGACGCGGTCTTTAATGCTCCCGCCGGGATTGAGGAACTCCGCCTTGGCGAAGATCCGTTCGTCCTTCAGCCGCAGCAGGGGCGTGTTCCCGATCAGGTCCAGTATGTTCTCTGTCAGCATTTCTCGGTGCCCCTCGAATTGCCACGCGTCCGGCCGATGGCGGGCAAGACGATGCATAATAGGGCCGGCGGGGGGGGGTTGTAAAGGTGGACGATGGCCCCCGTCGGCGGGCCGGCGGGGGGGGGCAGGGCTACGGGGCCGGGCTGGTCGCCGTCGCCGGTCCGCCCGGGCGGACCATCAATTGTCCGAGGCAGCCGTAGACGTCGCTCATCCGGGAGCCTTCCTTGCCCGAGATGAGCAGTTCGGCGAACTCCTTCGTCTCGCCCAGGTAGAGCAGCACGATGATCATCTCGCAGGACAGGTCACCCGCGAGAATGCCCCGGCGCCCGTTCGCACGGAATTGCAGGAACAGCCGCTCGGAGCCGATGGGCTGATGGGCGCTCTTGAGCAGCAGCAGGTAGAGGTGCTCCTGGAGCCCGGCGTGCGTTGTCTGCTTGCGGATGCCCGCGGGAGTGGCGTTGAATGCCGCGACGAGGACATCATAGGGGTCCGTGTTCTGGAACCAGCGGCGCAGGGATTCGTCCGTCGGCTGGGCGGCGGGCGAGAACTCGGTGATACGCGGTTGGACCGACAGGAACCGCACCTGGAGCTTGTCGCTCTCGATCGCGTCATTGGAGAAATCGGCCTTTCGGTATGCGCCCGCCGGGAGGCGGAATTCGTAGTCGCCGATGCTGTAGATTGTTTCCCGGGCCGAGGCCGGCGCCGCGGGGATCTCCAGGGTCTTCCCGGCCAGGGCGCAGTTGAGCGTGGCCTTATCGCGCGGGGGGATGTTGGCGATTCGCTCCCAGGCCTGCCGCTTGGCATGCCACACCGTTGCGAACGGCCAGCCGAACACGATGAGAAGGACCCCCAGGGCCACGACGACTGCCAGGACGGTTTCCTTCCTTCTCCGCGCGGGTGTCATCTCGGGACTCCTTGGCAGCCGGCTCGATGGCGGGGGCTTGGCCGTTGGCCGCCCATATTTATACCTTTATCGGCCGGGCTTGGCGCGGGCGTTATCTTTCCGTCGCCGAGTGGCCCGCGACGTCGTCGACCGGCTCGGCTCGCCCGCCGACGTGCCGGGCGAGGAACTGCTCGGCCCGGGCGAAGAAGTGCATACGGTTCTCCGGGCGGACGAAGCCATGTCCCTCGTCGGCGTAGACCAGGTACTCCACGGGCAGCTTGGCCGCTCGCATGGCGGCGACAATCTGGTCGCTCTCGGCTTGCTTGACGCGCGGGTCGTTGGCGCCTTGGCCAATCAGCAGGGGCCTGCGGATGCGGTCGGCGAAGAACAGCGGACTGCGCGATCGCAGGAACGCCTGCTCGCTCTCGACGTTGCCCACGCGATGGGCGAAAACCGCCATCAGCGGCTTCCAGTACGGCGGGGCCGAGCGGATGAGCGTCAGGAGGTTGCTCGGGCCCACGAGGTCCACGCCGGCGGCGAACACTTCGGGCGTGAACGTCAGCCCCACCAAGGCCGCGTAGCCGCCGTAGGAGCCGCCCATGACCGCGATCCGCCCCGGATCGGCCCGGCCGGTGGCAATCAACCAGTCCACGCCGTCGATCAAGTCGTCGTGCATCTTCCCCGCCCACTCGCGATTGCCCGCGTTGAGCAGTTCCTTGCCGTACCCGGCCGAGCCGCGGAAGTTCATCTGGAGCACGCCGTAGCCGCGATTGGCCAACCACTGGACGAGCGGCTTGTAGCCCCACGTATCGCGTCCCCAGGGCCCCCCGTGGACGAGCAGCACGGCCGGCGGCTTGGCGGAGGCCTGGGCGACGTACGTCGGCGGGGTGAAGTAGCCGTGGAGTTTCAGGCCGTCGCGTGCGGCCAGCGAGACCGGCACCATTCGCGCCAGGGGCACGTGCTCCAGGGCCGGCTGGTTGGCGAACAGCAACGTGGCCGTTTTCGTCGCCCGATGGTAGGCGTAGGAATGCACGGGTCCGTCGTCGGTGTTGTGCGTGACGATCCACACCCGATCGGCCAGGTCCCCGCCGGTGACCTTGAACTCGCCTCGCCGAAGCCGGCCCAGGGCCTCGAAGTCGTCCGCGACGGAGCCGTCGAGCACGTGCCATTCGAGCGTGTCGCGGTAGAACCCCACGGCCTGGACCGCCCGCGTGACGGGATGAATGAACATGCCGCCGATGTCGTATTGCGGGTCCTCGGCCACGACGCGCCGGCCGCCGTCGTCCAGCGAGATAGCCACCAGGCCAATGGCGTTCGCGCCGGCGCTGGAGCGGACGAACAGCGTGGTGTTGTCCTTGGAGAACGTCACGATGTCCCCGTGGTCGTCGGGCCCCCATTCCAGGAGCTTCCGCCAAGGCGAGGCGGCTTCGGGCGGTCGGCGGACGAGCAGGTCGAAGCCGCCGTCCGGGCGGGCCGCCATCGCGGCGCCGACCCGAAGTGTCGAGTCGGCCTCCCAGGCGATCACGTTCCCGGGGTTCTCCGTGTCCGGCTCGACCGTGCCGTCCCGCAGGCGAACGCGGTATACGTCGTGCACGCGGCGGTCGCGGAGGTTCAGCCCCACGAGCATCTGATCGGGAAACGCCGGGTCCACCGCCACGATCTGGGCCTGAACGTCCGGGTAGGGGGTCAGGTCCCGCACCTGGCGGGTCT
>Ga0272442_10006580_pt1 | contig 15258 bp, 9 predicted proteins | sample SSMForm2O_FD_200262 | JGI IMG/M metagenome (GOLD analysis project Ga0272442, IMG submission 200262) | Marine sediment archaeal communities from Little Sippewissett salt marsh, Falmouth, MA, United States - SSM-Form-2O | ecosystem: Environmental > Aquatic > Marine > Wetlands > Sediment ...
CGTCGAATCGCCGGATGGTCTGGCCGGTTTTTCGCCGGATGATATCGCAACCATGCGCCGGGTGTCAATGCATTATCCCATGCGTATCAATCCATACTGGATGGATTTGATAAATGGGATGGATGTCTTGGGAAGACAGGTGATACCGGATATCAGGGAACTGCACGATAATCAGGGCATGACCGATCCTCTGGCTGAAGACCGGGATTCACCGGTTCCTCTTGTTACGCATCGATACCCGGACCGGGTTCTGTTTCTGGTGTCAGGCGAATGTGCCATATACTGCCGGTTTTGTACACGGAAGCGGAAAATAGGCCGCTTTGGCGTTATCTCGGATGCCATGATTCAGGACGGGATCCGGTATATTGAGTGTCAGGCCCGCATTCGCGATGTGCTGCTCTCCGGGGGAGACCCCCTTCTGCTCTCCGATGACCGATTGGACTGGATACTGGGACAGATCCGTCGCATTGCCCATGTGGATGTGATTCGCATCGGTACCCGTGTCCCTTCGTCCCTGCCCCAGCGCATAACGCATGCCCTGGTCAGAATGATTTCAAAACATCAACCGGTTTTTATGCACGTCCATTTCAATCACCCGAAAGAGATGACGCCGGCTGCGGAAAAAGCCTGCCGGCTATTGGCAGATGGCGGCATTCCACTTGGAAGCCAGACGGTGCTGCTTCGCGGAATCAACGATTCGCCTGAAACAATGGAATCGCTTTTCCGGATTCTGGTGAAAAGCAGGATCCGGCCGTATTATCTACTTCAGGCGGACCTGACCCGGGGGACGAATCATTTCCGGACTTCCCTGCAGACCGGTATGGACATCATGAAGTATTTGCGCGGCCGGGTTTCAGGTTTGGCAGTGCCTAACTATATTGTGGATCTGCCGGGCGGTGGGGGAAAAGTGCCGGTACTGCCTGCCTATTATGCTGGCCGGGATGGAAAGGATCATGTGTTTCGTAATTATAGGAACAAGCTGTACAAATATCCTGATCCTGTCCTGAATACTCCGGAACATTGATCCGGTTTCTCCGTATGAGAGAGAATATATTTTTCAATAAATAAAACGATGGTGAAATGATGAAAAGTCAAAGAATAATCCCATTGGGCCGGGCAGTATGGATAATGGTGGCTCTTCTGGCCACAGCCCGGTTTCTCCACGCCTCTGACAATGTGGTGGTGATTACATTGGAAGAGGCGGTTTTCAGGGCGATGGGGCTGAATAACCGGGTTCGGGCCAGCGAATTTGCATTAAAGAAAGCGGCCTGGGAACGGGGCAATGCGTGGACGCAGCTATTGCCTGCCATCAGTTTCAATACACGGGTCACCCGGATCGATGATCAGTCCTTTGCCGAGCGGGATTTTCGGCGTTATTTGCCGCCGGAACTGGCCGATCAGATTCCGCAGACGGTATTTCAGAGATCCTATTTTACATCTTTTGATGCCACTGTGCCTGTTTTCAATGGATTCCTTCTGAACAATCTGCGCCTGAGCCGGGCCGGTTATCAGATGGCTGGATATCTGAGCAAGTCCACAAGGGAAAATATTGTGTATCAGGTGGTGCGTACCTATCTCGATGTACTCAAGGGGCAGGAAATCAGGGATTTGCAGGAAGATTATCTGGAATTGTCACGCCGGAATTATGAAAAGGCGGTCCGGATGGAACAGGCCGGTCGTTATTCCAGAACCGAGATGTTGCGATGGAAAGTGGATTATCAGCAGCAGAAAAGTATTCTTGCAGGGAGTCAGTCTGCACTCAGATCTCATCAGACCATGCTGTATAGCCTGCTGAATATGGATATGGAAATGACGATGCGCGTCGAGGGACAGATACCGCAGTGGCTTTCGGATGAGGCCGCTCGCGTATCAGCGATGAAAGACGATGAGATTCTGGAAATGATTGCATTGAGTGATATCAGGCTGACTCAGCGGAATGCAGCACTCGCGGCAGCCGGAGCAGGCATGACAACGAGTAAACTGGCCTATCAGGGGCAGTATGCATCCTTTATGCCGAATGTAACGGCCAGTTATTCCTATGGGTGGCGTGAAAACAACACGATAGAACTGGACGATTATTCTCCGACCATGTTGATGGTGAATGTCAGCATACCGGTGTTCACCAGTTTCCAGAACACCACGGCGGTAAAAGCATCGTACTATGCCTACCGGGAAAGTGTGGAGAATTTTCAGGATCAACTGAAAAATACCCGTTTCATGATGACTGATGCGGCAAACCGTTTGATCAATCTTAAAATCCAGCGGGAATTATCGCGGGCCAATGCCGAGTATTCCGCGAATAATTACCGTATTGCCGAACAGCAGAAGGAAAAAGGACTGGTATCCAACATTGAATTTATTGATGCCAAACTCAACTGGCAGGATGCCCGGCTTCTTGAAATCAGCACGGATTATGATTTCATATCCACCCTGATTGAGCTGTACTACCTTCTCGGCCGGCTTGAAAGTCTGATCGATCATTCCTGAGGATTACGGTATTTTCTTGTTTGTGGAGGGAAGAATGAAAATAAAGTTTACCATATTATGTGTTTTTGCCATAACCGTCCTTTTTTCAGCAGTCTGTCAAAAACCGTCCGGTCAGGCGGACGGAACAAGTGAGCAGATATCCGCACAGAAGACCGAGGTCCCGGTCGAAGCCATGGTGATCAGGCTGCAGCGGGTGGAACAGCCATTACCGTTTACCGGTATTCTCGAACCGTTTCACAGTGTGGATCTGGTGGCAGAGGTTTCCGGAAAAGTGGAAAAAGTTTTCAAGGATGTGGGAGCCCGGATATCAACCGAAGATACACTGGCCGTGATTGATGACCGGATTCCCCTGAGCCAGTATCGTCAGGCCAGATCCCAGGTCATGTCCTCGGAAAACAATTTACTGATCGCACAGCTGAATCTGGAAAGTGACCAGATGCTTTATGAAAGCAGTGATATATCCAGGCTGGCATTTCAGAATTCACAGCTTGCCCTGAAAAATGCAGAGGCCACTCTGCTTGCTGCCAGGGCCCAGCTCGTCGCCATGGAAAAACAATACCGGGACACCCGAATAATGTCTCCCATTTCCGGAAGAATCGCCCGGAAATACATTGATCTGGGCACCATGGTGAGTCCCGGCATGCCGCTGTACCGGGTTGTGAATATCCAGCGGTTTAAAATCATGCTAACGGTTCCACAGGAAGTAGTGGGCAATATTCAGCCAGGCACCCGGGCAGTGGTCCATATATCCGCGCTGAATGGTCAGTCCATAACGGGTCGGGTTTCCCGTATTTCACCCCAGGCGGATGAGCGAACCGGTGGTTTTCAGGCGGAAATACAGGTTCACAACACAGCCGACATGGTCATGAAGGCAGGTATGACCGCACGAGTCGACTTGATATTAACAAGCCTGGGGGATCGTCTGGTTGTCCCCGAATACGCCATGGTGAATAAAAACGGCCGGGAACACGTTTACAAGGTATCGGGCAGGATGGCAAAACTGACAGAAATAGAAATTGATGAGATCATCGGCTCCCAAATTGTGGTGGCCGGGGGACTCGATCAGGGAGATACGGTGGTTGTGGTCGGCATGAAAAACCTTGGGCTGGAAACACCGGTCTTCATTGAATCATTGATACAATGAAATGAATCGCGGTCGTCAGGAATAAAGGGAAGAGAAAGATGTCTTTTGCCAAATTTTCCGTTAAGAATTCTGTTTTAATCAATCTGTTGATGATAGGCCTCTTTATCTTTGGCGGATTGTCCTTATTGCAGTTGCCGACAGAACTGAATCCCATGATTGAATTTAACTGGGTCTTTATTGTAATTCCCTATCCCGGCGCATCCCCATCAGAGGTGGAAAATCTGGTGGTGGATCCCGTCGAGGCCGAGATACAGGATGTTGATAAAATCAGCGAAATTACTTCGGTGGCCAATGAGGGATTTGCAGAAATACTGGTGAAATTCGAAGATGTGTCACAAAATGAATTTCGTGAGTTGTATACCGACATAAAAAATGAACTGGACAAAGTCGTGCTTCCGGATGAAACAGAAGATCCGGTGATCGACACGTTTGACAGTGGCGATTTTATGCCGGTAATCACCGTCGATATGACATACACCATTCCGGAAGACAATGCCCAGGTCATCGCCGATGATCTGGAGGAGGATTTGTCGGATCTTTCCGGAGTGTCCAAGGTGCAGGTGTCCGGGCTGGCGGAGCGGGAGATCTGGGTGGAAGTGGATCCGGTAAGGATCAACGCATACGGTGTCACCTTTGACGAGATTGTAATGGCACTGATGGTCCGCAATCTGAATGTTCCCGGCGGCAACATATCCTTTGGGAAATCAGAATACCTCATCCGGTCAATTGGTGAATACGAAAATCTGGATGAAATCAGGAATACCGTGATCCGGACTTCTCCGTCCGGTGATTTTATTAAAATCCGGGATGTGGCACGGGTTCGGGATCGCCGCGAAGAGCTGGCCATATTATCGCGACGGAACGGACATCCCTCCATCACATTTTCCATATCCAAAAAGAGTGATGCCAACTCGATTGATGTGATTGGCCGGGTCAAAGCCGCCGTTACCGCCTATCAGGACAGGGCACCCGATGGCGTTAATTTTGGTCTGACCAATGACACGTCTGTTTACATCAACCGGGTCATACGTGTGCTTCGGAACAATGCCATCTTCGGCATGATTCTGATTGTCAGTCTTTTGTACTGGTTTCTGGGATTCCGGAATTCCCTTCTCGCAGCCCTGGGTATTCCTGTCTCCTTTTTTATTACCTTTATTTTTATGAAAATGACCGGTTATACACTGAACGGCAGCACCCTGTTTGCCCTGGTGATGGTGCTGGGAATCATCGTGGATGACGCCATCATTGTCATTGAAAACTGTCACAGGCACCGTCTGATGGGCCAGAACAGCGTGGTCGCCGCCATTCGGGGCACTTCGGAAGTAGCCACACCCATTCTGACTTCCATCGGGACCAATATTGCCGCTTTTTTGCCGCTTATCCTGCTCCCCGGTATTATGGGCCGTTTTATGCGTGTGGTGCCAATGGTTTTTACCATGGCACTTGTGGCATCGCTTTTTGAGGCGTTTTTCCTTCTGCCGTCCCATTATGCCGACTGGACCCGAAATTCCAAAGTGTATCAAAAGGGGGAAAAGAAATTTTTTATCGTACTTCGCAGGAAATATACGCAGGTTTTAATGAAAGTGCTGCGGCGGCGTTACTGGCTTATTGCAGGAATGCTGCTGCTCCTGCTTGCTTCGGCAGCGATGATCCCTCTGATCGGAATTGAATTTTTTCCGGATGAGGAATTTGATTATTTCATGGTTCTTGTCAAATGTCCTGAAGGCACCAGTCTGGAAGAAACAGACCGGATTATGAGGAAATTCGAAGCGGCCGCTCTGGAACTGCCCGACCACGCCATGAAAGATATTATTGTGAATGTGGGATTGTATCAGGGCAATAATGAATGGATCACAAAGAAAAATGTGGCCCAGCTTCTGGTTCAGCTTCATCCGAAAGAACAGCGTACCATCACCATTGATGAAGTGATGCAGACATTCAGAAACAGAGTAGCCATGATCAGTGGTCCCACTTCGGTTTCACTTGAAAAAGTGTCCGGCGGACCGCCGGTCGGAAAACCGGTGTCCATACGGGTGCAGGGACGTTACATGAATGAAATCAAAGAAGCCGCTGTGGCACTCGAGGATTATATACGCAGCATGGACGGCGTCTATGATATTGCCGATGATTTCCCGCCGGGCAAACAACAGATACGCATTCATGTGAATGAGGAAAAGGCGGCACTCTATGGATTCAACACCCGGTTTGTGGCCATAAATGTGCGTTATGCATTTGACGGCGTTGATGCCACAGAATTCCGGGACGGAGATGATGAGATCGACGTTGTTGTTAAATATGACCAGAAAAGCAGGTCATCCATTGATGATGTTCTCAACCTTCAGCTGACCAACATGGAAGGCAGGACAGTTGCCCTGCGGGATATGGTGACCTTTGATATCCAACCCGGGGCAACAGAAATTCGCAGGCTGGATCAAAAACGAACCATTACGGTCACGGGCGATATTGACCGGTCCAGAATCAGCCTGGACAGGGTAAACCGGGCAATGGCTGCAAAATTTCCCGAGCTTGAGAACAAGTATCCGGGCATTTCTTTTGAAATCGGCGGGGAATTCGATGAATTTTCCAATGTTCTGGCAGACACGGGACCGCTTTTTGTTCTGGGTATCATATTGATTTTTCTCATACTGGGGACCCAGTTCAACAGTTATGTGCAGCCCATGATTATTCTGACAACGGTACCGTTTGCCTTTATCGGCGCCATGCTGGGATTGATTATTTCAAAAAATCCATTCAGTTTTTCAGCTTTATACGGTCTGGTTGCCCTGGCCGGGATTGTGGTCAACGATGCCATTGTGCTGATTACTTTTATCAACAACGGAAGAAAGGGAAGGACACTTTCTGTTTGTGATCACTGGCGGACCATTATCAATTCCGGCCGTCTCCGTCTCCGGCCCATTATTCTGACTTCCCTCACCACGATTTCAGGTCTGATTCCCATGGCTTTCGGACTGGGTGGAAAATCAGATATGTGGTCTCCGCTGGCCAATGTCATTCTTTTCGGCCTTCTGGTGTCAACCATTCTGACTCTTTTTGCCATTCCGAGTTTTATGGCCATTCTGGATGATATTCAGAGAAGGCGGACCAAGGCCCTGGAAATTCAGAATCCCTGACTTTATTTTTAAAGAGAAGTCAAGGCGTCCCGGTAACTCCGGGGCGCTTTTTTGTTTCGGCCTGGACAGAGGGTAAATTTCTGTTGAAAAAATCATTTGCAGTGCGTAATTTGCATGACTATCAGAATAGGAGTATGTAAAATGATTTCAGTTCAGGAACTTTTGAATCCCCGTTTCATTCAGTTTATGGATGCGGAAAGCAAAGCGGATGCATTGAATACCATGATTGATATGGTGTCCGCTGATGATAATGTGATGGACAAGGCGGCGTTTCGCCGGGCAGTACTGGACCGGGAAGCGATTTTCAGTACCGGAATCGGTCTGGGCATTGCCATACCGCATGTGAAAATCAGGGAAGTCAAAAACATGGTCATCGGTATCGGTATCAACAGTAACCCCATCGACTGGAAATCCATTGACAGCCAGCCGGTGCGTATCATTTTCCTCATTGCCGGTTCAGAGGATCAGCATGAGATGTATCTGCGCATTCTTGCCAAAATTATACTGGTGCTGAAAAACAAAAACCGCCGTGAAAAATTGCTTGCCGCCAGTAATCCGCAGGAAATTATGGCCCTGTTCCAGAATATATAAAAAGGATTGAATTTGAGCCTGAATGTACTCACGCTTCTCGCTTTAACCGTGATGGTTGCCTATCTGATCAAGCAACTCACGGGGAAAGTGGGTATTCCCATCGTCACCGGCTATGTGCTGGCAGGAGTCGTGATGGGGATTTCATTGCTCAGAATTTTTAATCAGAGTATTCTTGACCGTTTTGAAATTGTCAATGACATCGCCCTGGCCATTATCGGATTCAGTATTGGATCGGAATTGCGAAAAGACGTGTTTAAAAAACTGGGCAAGTCCATTATTATTATTGCTGTCTTCGAATCCATCGCTGCTTTTCTGATCGTATTTATGGTTGTATGGATCTATGATCCCGGGCGCGTTTATCTGGCACTGATTCTGGGAGCTGTATCATCTGCAACGGCACCTGCTGCCACGGTATATGTCATTCAGCAATACAAATCCAGGGGGCCTCTGACATCCACCATACTGGCGGTCGTCGGGATTGATGACGCTGTGGCCCTGATGATTTTTGTCTTTGCATCGGTCATTGCCGGGGGCATTCTGAGGTCCGAACACATATCCATGTTCTCGATTCTGATAACACCTCTGGTGGAAATAACCTTGTCCGTATTGCTGGGCGCTTTGCTTGGCCTTGGCTTTACCCTGCTTTTCAGGCGGGTCCGTTATCCCGATGACTTGCTGCTGGGGTGTTCGGCATTTCTTCTGCTGTGTCTCGGTATTACACAGCAATTCCATTTGTCCGGATTGCTGGCCGTGATGTCGTTCGGAGCGGTTGTGGCCAATATGAATCCCATGCTGACAAACCGGTCCGGGAAAATTCTGGAAAACATTTCACCGCTGTTTTTTGCTTACTTTTTTATTTTTGGAGGCGCCCATCTGGATATCTCCCTGCTGCCCAGAGTGGGGATTCTGGGCCTTCTATATCTGGTTGCCAGGCTGTTAGGGAAAATGGGTGGTGCCAGTCTCGGGGCATTGATCGGTAAAGCCCCGGCCATGGTCCGAAAATATATCGGTTTCGCCCTGATCCCCCAGGTGGGTGTGGCCGTTGCCCTGGCCATTCTGGTCAGGAAAGAATTTGGGACCGGTCTGTACGGGCCGGATGGCATATTGCTTTCAACCGTGGTGATCAATGTCCTTTTGTTTACAACGGTCTTTACTGAAATCATTGGCCCTCTTTTAACAAAAACAGCATTGACCAGGGCCGGAGAGAGGCAGGATCATATTGAGGAAGAATTAGGGGAATAACCATCGTGCTTTGGACGGAGGATCGGTTATGTATTATCTGATCATTCAGCTGTTTCGTGTAGAATACAAAGAAGATGTACTTCTTGCGTTAACATCCTGCGGCATTAAAAAGGTTAATTTGTTTGACGGACAGAATATGGACAAAACCCTGCACGGCGATATTCCTCTTTTTTCGGGTTTTTTGAAATCTCCCGATGAAAAAGAAAGGTATTCCGTGCTGATCATGGCAGCCGTGAAAAAAAAGGAAAAAGCAAAGGAAGTCATACACCTTCTCAAGGAGGCGGGAATCGAGATTCAGAAAAGGGACATACTAAGACTGGTACTACTGCCCGTGGAATTGCTGATTGATAATGAAATCGAGTGGGAAAAGTCAAATGATTCGAATGACGAATCCAAATGACAGGGAATTATATGACCGTGTGATGGAAGCAGGACAGGGGCATGTTTTTCGCTGGTGGCCCGAATTGCCTGATTCTTCCAGAAAAAAACTGCTTGCACAGCTGCATAGTATCGATTTTGATCAGGTTGCGGCATTTCAGAAAGCCCTGAATCGACCGAAACCGGATGGCCGCAGCCATCCTGACATGAAACCGGCGCATGTGATTCGAAGACCGGTGACTGATGAAGAAAAAAAGAAATGGCGGGAAGCGGCGGAATTGGGGAAAACCCGGATTCAACAGGGGAGAGTGGGTGTGTTTCTGGTGGCCGGGGGTCAGGGAACACGGCTTGGATTTGACGGTCCCAAGGGATGCTATCCCATCGGACCGGTTACAAACAAATCAATATTCCAGTTTCACGCGGAAAAAATTCTGGCGGCGGAAAACACCTGGGGGGTATGCATACCCTGGTATATCATGACCAGTGAGGCCAATCATGAATCCACATCCCGGTATTTCCATGAAAACAAGTTTTTCGGGCTTTCTCCGGAAGATGTATTTTTCAACAGGCAGCGAATGGTCCCCGCGCTGGACGGAAACGGCAAGCTGATACTGGATGCCAGGGATCATATATTCATGAATCCCAATGGGCACGGTGGCGCATTCGAGGCCATGGCGGACGGTGATGTTCTGGACAATGCGGAGAAACGGGGTGTGGATGTTTTGTCCTATTTTCAGGTAGACAACGTGTTAATCAGGATCATTGATCCCGTTTTTATCGGTTTTCATGAGATGGCCAGGGCGCAAATGTCCAGTAAAATGTGCCGGAAGCGGGGATCTGAAGAAAAAGTGGGGCATTTTGTAACCATTGACAATCAATTGAATGTTATCGAATATATTGATATGCCGGACGAATACAAGGCTGCCAGAAATCCGGACGGCTCGCTCAGGTTCGACGCCGGCAGTATCGGTATTCACCTGATCAATATTGATTTTGTCCGCCATGAGTCGTCCGGCGGGATCAGATTGCCGTTGCATGTGGCCAATAAAAAAATCCGGTGTATCATGGACAACGGATCTGTTGCCGATCCTGAAAAACCCAATGGATTTAAGTTTGAAACATTTATTTTTGACGCACTGAAGGATACAGAAAGGTCCATCGTTCTCGAGGTGGAACGGGACAGGGAGTTCAGTCCTGTTAAAAATAAAAACGGGGCAGATTCACCCCGGACAGCCCGGCAGGATCTGACCAATTATTACGGGTCCTGGCTGTCTGCGGCGGGCATGGATGTGAAAAAGGACAGCAGCGGCAATGTGTGCGGCCGTATCGAAATCAGTCCCCTGTTTGCACGGGATTTGCAGGAATTCCTGGAAAAAGATTTGTCAGGCCTCGTTTTTAAAGAAGAACTTTATCTTGGACCCGATCAATCCGGGAGTTGATATCATGGAATCTGTTCTCCAGCTTTTGAATGATACGGTTATTCAAAAAATATTTTTATCGGGCGTCGTTTTTGTTCTGTCTGCTTTATTGATGATGGGGATCCGGAAAGCCATCCGGACCATGAAAATGAACGATGAGAAGAAGGACATCGGGCGCAAGTGGGTATTCCATTTTTTCCTGATTCTCTATCTTTTCGTGCTGATCCGGTTATGGGCATATGATATTCTTTTGCGCGTTTTCGAAGGGGATGTGGTCAACAGGATACTGACATCGCTGATACTGGTTATTTTCTTTTTATCCATCACTTTTCTGATTCGCCGCCTGCTCTGGACCTTTGCACTGGAACGTGAAAAGAGACAGCAGTATCTGCAATGGGCGGTGACGCTTTTTTCACTGATTATGATTTTCGTTCTTGTTCGATTGTGGGCATTTGAAAATCTTTTTCAGTTTTTCCGGCACGCAATCGTCGTCAAAATGTTCTGGTCATTGCTGATTTTTATTATTATCCGTCTGGCACGCGTTTTTGCACGGCGGTTTATCAATTCACTCAATATTGATATTGAAAAAAAGCATGTATACAGAAAGTGGACCACCTATATCGGCACGTTGATATTTTTGCTGATTCTGATTCCTGTGTGGGCCGGAAGTACACGGCAGTGGGCCACGGTGCTGTCTGTGATGGGTGCCGGTGTGGCCCTGGCGCTGCATGAGGTGCTGCTCAATTTTGCCGGCTGGGTTTACATCATGATCCGGCGGCCTTTCAAATCCGGTGAGCGTATTGAAATGGGCGGTGTCCGGGGTGATGTGATTGATATCGGTACTTTTCAATCCACATTGCTTGAATTGGGAAACTGGGTGGACGGGGATCAGAGTACCGGCCGGGTGGTTCATTTGCCCCATGGACAGATTTTTCGTGGGCCTTGCTATAATTACACCAAAGGATTTGAATTTATCTGGAATGAGATTTCAGCGATTATCACTTTTGAAAGCAATTGGGAGAAGGCGAGAGAAATGCTTCGTGATCTCGGGGAAGAGGAAAGCAAGGAAGTTCAGGAAAAAGTGAAACGGAAAATCGACCGGATGGCCCGTGAATATCTGATTTATTTTCGGAAGTACACACCCATTGTCTATGTGAAAATTGAAGACAGCGGCGTCAAGCTCACTCTCCGGTATCTGACGGATGCGAAACAACGCCGTCTTGGGGAGGATTCCATCACGCGCAAAATGCTGGCCGGCGTTAATGCGGCCAAAGATATTCAATTTGCGTATCCCACTTACCGGATCACGGGCAGCCGGGAGGGGCCGCCGGATTCGCCGTCTCTTTAAGTCAACGACCGCATGGATTGATTAGTGAAAAAAGCCAAGGGGAAAAAATTCCGGAACAGAGGATTTCGGATTTTCATGCGGATCATTGTGATCGCGGCCGTGTTTCTGATCGTGCTCATGATTTCTTTTCTTCTGTGGGCCCGCCATGCATTGAACGATAATGAATGGATGTCCCGTTTTTCCGGCGCACTTTCCACCTGGCTGAAGCGCCCGGTTTCCGTTGAAAGCATATCCGTCAATCCCATGGGGAAGGTGCTGATCCGCGGCCTCTCCGTTAATCTGGATTCCCCGGAACCAAAAGATCCGCCGTCTGTTCTGGAAATTGAACAACTGAATGTACGGTTTTATCTGCTTCCGCTGCTCAGACGCCGTCTGAACGTGGCTTCGATAACGGTTGTACATCCTTTTTTGCATTTGACTGTGGATTCCGGTTCTTCAGTGACGAAACCGGTCCGTGAATTTGCCCCCGCGGATACGCTGGACACAGATGCGGCACCCCTGCCTTTTTCATTCGGGGTTTTCCATTTGAACCTGGAGAATATAACCCTTGCATTGAAAATAAAAAATCCGTCCGGAATTCAGGAGATGACATTGTCAGGAATCGAACTGGGTGTGAATGATTTTAAATGGCCCAGGCATTATGCAAAACATCCTGAGGCAATCCGGGGCAGGATTCGATTGTCTGCCCGTAATGCGCGGTTTGTCATGAGGACTGAACGTGGCAGACATGTCTTTATTCCTGATATCGATGTAACCGGGCATTGGCAATCGCACAGGAAATGGGATTTACAGGGTCACCTGCGCCTCAGGCCGGAATACGAAAAAAGGGATCTGGCTGTCACTTTCCGGGGTGAGGGTGTGGGCTTTGCTGAACAGTGTCAAATACATGAGATAACAGCAGAAGTGGGTGATCAGACTCTGATTCATCTATCCGGGCGCCTGGAAAATCCTTTAAAAAACGGTCGTTTTTTCTTGAAGTTTGACAAAGATGAAATCGATGCCGGCCGGCTGGTCAGGGACATCAGGGCGATTCTGCCAGGCGACTGGACAGAGAGTCTGAAGGATAACCATGCCGAAGGCAGGATCACGTTGCTGCACGGAGAGATTTCAGGAGAAAAGGATGCATGGCGGGCAAAAATCGTCACATCGGGTTCACAGATCGAGGCGGTCCTCGGGCAAGGGCAGTTGCATGGGTGGCAAGGCGCCTATACAGCGGAGATTGACTGGGTTGGAAGCGGTGCGGAATTTAACCGGATGTCTTCCTCGGTTCACGTGTCCGCTTCCGGTCTGGAGTATGCACGCAATGACAGTGTCCGTGTGTCGGCAGGTCCGGTTGAGGTTTCTGCCACATCTGTCACTGATCGCGGAGAATTTCCAGGCATGGGGAATCTGTATTTCAGCCTTCAGGATCTGTTTGGCGGGGACGCAACCGTAAACATTCAGTGGGATGAAAATGCAGCCCCGATTTCCTTATGGGAACGGCTGCGATGTCAGGCCGTGATTCAGCTCGATTCCGTGCTGCTCTCGGCAATACCTCTGGAAAGCACGATTCCGGATGGGATTGTCACACTGAATTCTGAGATTCAGGTCAACGGACTGAAGAATATGGTTTTAACGATGGAAGCACGGGCACCGGCACTCATTTTTGCCTTTGGCGATGCCTATGACAAAACCGGAAATATCGGAGTCCGGCTGAAAACCCGCTGGCAGGCGGACCGCATGGGGCATCATATTCTCCTGGACAGCGGTGCGGTGGAGATCAATGATTTTTTATCCGCTTCTCTTTCCGGCGGTTATCATATCGATTCCACCTATCATTTGCTATTGAACGAGGGTGTTCTTTATAATCAGCGAATCCGGCCGGTATTGCCGGCCAAAATGACTGAAGGCCTGACAGGATCACGAATCAGCGGCACAGAAACATTTCATGCCGGTATCCGGGGAAGGCTGAATGATCCGGCCGGCCTGCCAGAAATATCCGCGGGAATACAATTCCGGAATGCTTCCTGGTCCGATACACTTCGGGACATGCATATCAGGGATATCTCCGGAGAAATTTGTATGGATGGAACGCCGGTCCGTCTGACAGGAGAGGTGAATGTGAATGTCGGGGAATTGGCCGTACCTGCTGTGAGAAGCCGGCCTCTGCAAAATTTATATTGCCGGTTTCAGACGGGCCTGTTCATGCCGGACAGCCTGAATCTGACAAACGGTATCATTTCCATGCCGGATTTGTCTCTGACGACGAAGTTTTCATGTCATCTTGATGACATGGGCCGAGTACCTAGGTGGCGGGCTTCCGCCGGTCTTCATTTTCAGGACACGGCATGGACGGCCGTTTTGGACCGGATGGATATCAAAGGGATCATAGATGCCGACATTGCGGCAAAAACTGAAGGAGAAAGCAGCAGCAGAATCGATCTGAGCGGTATTTTAAGCATGTCCGATACCGAAATCCGGCAGGGGGATATCATGCAGATTGAAGGATTGCGGTGCCGGATTCCATTTCATTTGAGTGTGAGTCCGACCGACGGACTGGTTGAACCGGGAAAAGCGTCTGAATCACTTGTCTGGCAGTTTTATGAGCAGCAGCGGCCCTTTTTCGTGAGACAGGCCACGATTACCAAAAATCTTTCTTTTAAACGAATCCGTGTGTCCGAATATGAAATCAGGGATGGTGTTTTTGATGTGGACATCAGTGACGGACAACTTCGCATACCGTGGTTCAGTCTGAATCTCCTGGGCGGCAATATCGGAGGCAATATCAATGTCCGGCCTGGCCGGGATTTGATCGCGGAGACCACGTATTCCTTTCAGGCACACGCATCCCGGATCAATGCGGCGAAACTTTCCGACATATCCGGAAAGCTGGAGGAAAGCAACGAGTTGAATGCCGTGGTGTCCTTTCAGGGCACCGGTCTGGATTTCAGGCATGCAGCAGATGTGAACGGATATTTCCACATTACCCAGGTCGGACCGCGGTTTGCGAGCACACTCCTTCGCGGACTGGATATACAGGGCAATGACCGCTCCATTCAGCTGACCAGGCGTCTTCTGGATAGCGGATGGAAACCCACTCTTTTTTCATTTGATGTGCATCATGGGTATGTCTATCCCTCATTGATGCTGAATCAACCGTGGTTTTCTCCGGTTCGTATTCCGGGAAAGCTGGAATACGGCCGGCTTCCCATCGCTTATTTTTTTCAAATGTAGCATGATAACCGGAAAAGGAGGACAAACATATGATTCGTCAATGGATTGATCTTCAAGTCACCAGCTTTGATAGTGGTTCCCGACCGGACAACAAATCGGCACATACGCAACTGCTTTTGGCCTTCCCGGTCTGCGGGCAGTCTAAAAGCCACTACCTGCGGTGGTGGATATTTACTTTGTTTGTTTTTATGCCGGCGGTGATCATGCTGCACTGCAGTATTCAGGCCCCGGAAATGCAGTTTACCGGTGAGATGACCACACTGGAAAGAGAAGTGCTTGGTACGTATGAACAGATGTCCGAGGAGA
>Ga0272442_10006581_pt1 | contig 15258 bp, 10 predicted proteins | sample SSMForm2O_FD_200262 | JGI IMG/M metagenome (GOLD analysis project Ga0272442, IMG submission 200262) | Marine sediment archaeal communities from Little Sippewissett salt marsh, Falmouth, MA, United States - SSM-Form-2O | ecosystem: Environmental > Aquatic > Marine > Wetlands > Sediment ...
GCCCGGATCTTCCGCACCAGCATGGCCGAGGCCACCTGCCCCCACATCAATGCCATCACACCGCCCAAGAAGACGTGGAAGAACTTCGTGCCGCGCCCCGTGGCGTTCGACGCCGAGGCCGTGGTCGCCCGCGGCAAGGACGCGGTGACCCTCTTCACGCCGAACGAGATCCGCAACCTGGTGGACACGCCGAACGACACGATGGACAGGATGGACCTCGAGAAGCTCCACACGCAGGTCAAGTCCGTGGCGGCCCTCATCGCGAAGGCCGGGCGCGACGTGCAGTTCTTCACCGACAGCAAGCTCCACCTCCAGAACCGCATCAACTACACGCGCGGCAACGTCACGTGGTTCGACCGGGCATTGAACCCGAACATCCCGAAGGCGCCGATCGGCGGGGCCGTGGTGACGCTGCGGCACCCGAGTGCCGGCATCACGAGCGGCGGCGTGCGGACGCTCTACACCGCCTTCTCGCAGCCGGAAAACCCGCACGGGGGCGACTACCGGCAGGGCTTCTACATCAACAACGTGACGCTGAACTCGCGCCGCGTGACGCTGAACATCTGGTCGGATCGCATCGGGGAGTTCGAGCGGGCCGAGGCCGTGGTGCAGACGCGCGACTATCTGATCCGCCGAGCGCTCGAGCGCGCCCCCGCGGGCGATGGCGCCACCGCCACGGTGCGGGTGACCGAGCGATTCGTCCTGGCCTCTCAGAGCGGCAGGGACGCCACGGCGGAGCTGCCCACACGGTCGGGCGCCCCGCTTCGCGGCTCGTGGGAGAAGGCCCCCGCCGAACTGGGCAAGCGCAGCGGCCGCCTCGTCCCCCCCGAAAACGACGACCCGGACCACCTGGCCCCCGAAGGCCACGCTCACATCCAGGTGGGCAACGCCCGCTACCGCGGCCCCATCGTCGTGCCGCCCCAGCGCTTCGAGATCGACCTGGACCTCAACCCCCCAGGCTGGATCGAGCGCGCCTTCCGCAGCGACGTCCAGGAGGTCGTCCTCGGCCCCGACGACCCCGAGATCGACCCCGACACGCGGATCATCCGCTCCCTCGTCATCCACGGCTCGAAGGGCTCGTACGAGGTGAAGAACACCGATGTGTCCTTCGGCCAGTTCGAGGGCCAGTTCGTCTTCCCCTTCGTCCAGTTCTGGCGGTGGGGCAACATGGAGCTCCTGGCCTACAAGCTCGATGACGACGGGGAAATCCTCTACGCTCAGGACGAGGGGAGCCAGGGCAAAGAAAGCTACCCGAACCTGGTCAAGTATGGCGGCGGCGCGCAGTGTGTGCTCTTCCGCTGCCGGCCGATCACGGTCCTCGAGATCGTCGACTCCCGCTACCTCACCGTGCTCGACCAGGTGGGCGTGCTGGGCACGGACAACTCGGTGCCCCAGCAGTGGGGCGCGCGCTTCATCGCCAACCAGAGCCGCGAGGAGGGCACCACCACCAACGTGGCCGTGGCCTTCGGCCGCTATGCCGCACGCACCGACCAGCACGACCGCCTCAAAATCCACATGGGCACCGGGCTCTACGGCATCAAGCTCCTGCTCACCAACGCTCAGCTCGAGCGCGACGGCTCGCCAGTGACCGCACCGCCCGCCAGCGCGGCCACCGATATCGAGGTCGACCTCGACGAGGCCCGAGGCACAGGCTACGCCGCGAACGGCGATGTGCTCCTCTTCCCCACCTACCAGGTGGCGTGGGACATGTGGGTGCTCAACGAGTACCGCCTGCGCGAGCTCGAACGCTACGGCATCCGAAACACCATGCTCGCCAACTTCCCCCGGCGGGGCCAGACCGGCGAGTTCACAGGGCGCCCGGGCCTCCACGACAACGCGCGCGCCGCCCTCCTCAATGCCCGCAAAGCCCGCGACGAACGCCGCTACGACGACTTTATCTCCGAATCCCGGCGCGCCTGGGGATTCGAGGCCAAAGCCTACCCCGACGTGGCCAGCCAGGCCGACGACACGGTGAAGGGCGTGGTCTTCTACTTCGTGCTCCTCATCCCCTTCGCCTTCTTCATGGAACGCCTGCTCATCGGCGCGGCGGACATCCGCAAGCGCATCCTCGGCTTCGCCGTGATCTTCATGGTCGTCTTCATCATCCTCCGATTCGTCCACCCCGCCTTCCGCATCTCCACCTCGCCCTACATCATCCTCCTGGCGTTCGTGATCCTGGCCATGGGCGTCATCGTCCTCATGATTGTCATCAGCAAGTTCAACGAAGAAATCCGCAAGATGAAGCAGGCGGCCAGCGGCATCCAGCAGGCGGACGTGGGGCGCCTGAGCGCCAGCTACGCCGCCGTGATGCTCGGCATCTCGAACCTCCGCAAGCGAAGAGTCCGCACCGGACTCACCGCCGTCACACTCACCCTGCTCACCTTCACCGTCCTCTCGTTCACCTCGATCAGCAAGTCGCTCTACCTCTTCCGCCTCTCGCGGAGCAACGTGCCGAGCTACCAGGGCGGCCTGGTGCGCGACAGGAACTGGCGCGGCCTCCAAACCGTCGTGCTCGCCTACCTCGAAAGCGAGTTCAGCCAGGACGCCACCATCGCACCCAGGGCGTGGCTCGTCTCGAAGACCAAGGGCGAGAAGGAGTTCTTCGAGTTCTCCATCGCCGGCAGCCGAAGCAATGTGAACGGCATCGTGGGCCTCAGCCCGCAGGAGGTGCGGGTGAACCCTGCCGGCGGGCCGCAGACCTTCCTGATCCACCCCGCAGACTCGCCCGACGGCCGGGGCAGCCGCTGGTTCAGCCCCACCGACCGCTTCGCCTGCATCCTGCCCGACGACGTGGCGGAACGCGTGGGCATCACCCACGACGACATCAAGGACAAGGCGGACGACGAGAAGCCGCTCATCACCATGCTCGGCCACTCCTTCCGAGTCATCGGCCTGCTCGATTCCGAGGCATTCAACAAGTACAAGGACATCGACGACGAGAAGCTGACGCCTGTGGACACGCTTCAGGAAGCGGCGAAGATGAAGGTGGAGGAGAACCCCGACGAGGCGGCGAAGGCGCCCATCCAGGCCTTCACCCACATGGAATCGTCGAACACGATGCTCATCCCCTACGAGCTGGCGATGGACGTGGGGGGCAAGCTGCGCTCGATCGCGCTCTCGACCTTCAAGAAGGTCGAGGTGGAGGAGGGGGGCCAGAAGGTCACCAAGGTCCAGCCCACCCAGGCGTTCGGCGACTTCGTGCCGTTCATCCGCAAGTTCATGGAGCGTGTGGCTCTCAACATCTTCATCGCCCAGGGCGAGGGCGACGAAGCGAAGGTCGAGGTGTGGAGTTCCATCCAGACCACCTCCTTCTCCGGCATCGGCAACCTCTTCGTGCCCATCCTCATCGCGGCGCTCATCGTGCTCAACACGATGACGGGCTCGGTCTACGAGCGGTTCCGCGAGATCTACATCTACAGCTCGGTGGGCCTGGCGCCCACCCACATCGCCGCACTGTTCCTCGCCGAGTCGGCGGTCTTCGCCACCGTGGGCGCCGTGGCCGGCTACCTGCTGGGCCAGACCGTGGCCGGCATCATCTTCCACCTCAACCTGCTGGGCACCATCACGCTCAACTACTCATCCTTGTCCGCCATCTACTCGAGCGTGGTGGTGATGATCACGGTGTTCCTCTCCACGCTCTATCCCGCCAAGAAGGCGTCGGACATGGCGGTCCCCGACGTGACTCGCCGCTGGGAATTCCCGCCGCCCGAGGGCGACTACTGGCAGTTCGACTTCCCGTTCACCGTGGGCGGCATCGAGATCCTCGGGATGTACTGCTACCTGGCCCGCTTCCTCCAGTCCTATGGCGAGACGTCCATCGGCGCCTTCTACACCGAGGACGTGGCGCTCCAGAAAGGCCCGGAGGGCGGCGAGGCGGACTACGTGATCTCCTCGCGCTGCTGGCTGGCACCGTACGACCTGGGGATCAGCCAGGACGTGCGCTTCGAGGCCGTGCCCACCGGGGAGCACGACATCTATCGCATCGTGGTGATCATCCATCGGGTGAGCGGCGACACGCTGTCGTGGCAGCGGATGAACCGCGGCTTCCTGAACGTGCTCCGCAAGCAGTTCCTCGTGTGGCGCACCGTGCCCGCGGGCACCAAGCTCGAGTACGCGCAGGAGGGGCGCCGCATCGTGGAGGGAGAGCCCGACCCGCAGGCCGTTGCCGCGGACAACACGGCATCGTGAGCACCGCCGTGGACATGCCGCGTTTCCCTGTTCCGGGGCCAAGAATAGAATAGAGGTGCACAGCGTTGGCTGACGACGTGCTGAGCCAAGAGACGTATGAGATCGTGCCCGAGGGTGCCCCCTACGAATGGGGGTTCAACTGGAACATCGTCTTCGCGGCCATCTTCGTCGGCTTCGTGATGATGCCGGGCGCCATCTATCTGGGTCTGATCACGGGGCAGACGATCGCCGGTGCGGCGGACTGGGTGACGATCATCCTCTTCATCGAGATCGCCAAGCGCAGCTTCGTGCGCCTGCGCACCCAGGAAATCATCATCATGTACTGGATCGCGGCCGGCCTGGCCACGATGGGCCCCTTCCAGGGCCTCATCATGAACCAGTACCTCGTCCAGTGCCCCATGGCCGACGGCATCCACCAGGACTTTCCCGCCTGGGTGGTCCCGGCGCGCGAGAGCGCGGCACTCATCGAGCGGACCTTCATGCACAAGGCCTGGCTCATCCCGCTCCTGCTGTGCCTCGTGAGCTACTTCATGGGGCAGATCCAGCGCCTGTCGCTCGGCTACGTCCTGTTCCGGATGACGAGCGACATGGAGCGCCTGCCGTTCCCGCTGGCGCCGGTGCACGTGGGCGCGGCCACGGCCCTGGCCGAAACGTCGTCGAAGCGCGAGGGCTGGCGATGGCGGGTGTTCAGCATCGGCAGCATCGTCGGCGTGCTCTTCGGCCTGATCTACATCGGGGTGCCCGTGCTCTCGAGCATGTTCTTCACGCGCACCGTGCAGATCATCCCGATCCCCTGGCTGGATCTGACGACGCACATCGGGAGCCTGCTGCCGGCCACGCCGCTGGCCATCAGCCTGAACCTCGGCGCGGTCATCGTGGGGTTCGTCCTGCCCTTCTGGCTGGTGGTCGGGGCGTTCGCGAGCGCCGTGGTCATGACGTTCATCGGCACGCCGCTGCTCTACCGCTACGGGGTGCTCTTCAGTTGGAACGAGGGCATGTCCTACGTGCCCACGCAGATCAGCAACTCGTTCGACTTCTGGATCAGCTTCACGATCGGCGTCTCGCTGGTCATCTTCTATGTGGGCATTGGCGCCACGGTAAGGGCGTTTATCCGCACGCGGCGAGAGCGCAGGGAGGCCGCTGCGGAGGGCCGGCCGCGGCGGGAACTGCCCGAGGGCCGGGGCGACCTGCCCATGTGGAAGCCGCTTCTGGCGTGGGCGGCCACCCAGGTCGTCTTCATCGGCCTGTGCAAGTATCTCGTGCCCGAGTTCCCGTGGTGGATTCCCGCCATCTTCGCGTTCGTTTTCTCGCCCGTGCAATCCTACATCAACGCCCGCATGGTGGGCATCACGGGGGGCAGCGGGCGCATTTCGTTCCCGTACCTGCGCGAGGCGTCGTTCTACGGAGCCCAGCTCCTCACGGGCAAGGCTCTGGGCATTCCCATCTGGTTCGCCCCGATCCCGCTCCAGGACCATGGGCGTTCGGCCGCGATGTTCAAGCAGCTCGAGCTCACCAAGACCAAGTTCGGCAGCGTGGTCTACTCGACCATGCTCGCGTTCGTGGTCGTGTGGGTGTGCAGCTTCATCTACTGGTCGTGGATCTGGAAGCTCGACGTCATCCCGTCGTCCACCTACCCGTTCGTGCAGAAGATGTGGCCTCTTCAGGCGACGATCCGCTGCATGTGGATGCGGACGACGCTGCCGGGCGGCGAGGGGCTGGCCAACCTCAAGCGGATTATCCACGTCGAGTACATGGGCACCGGCTTCGCCGTCGGCAGCGCGATGTTCGCGCTGTTCGGCCTGCTGGGCATCCCGACGATCATCTTCTACGGCTTCCTCACGGGCATCAGCCAGAACGCATTCCTGGCCTTCCCGCAGTTCCTGGGCGCCGTGCTCGGACGCCACTACTTCCGCAGGCGGTTCGGCGACGTCCGCTGGCGTGCCTACGCCCCCATCCTGATGGCCGGATACGGCTGCGGCGTCGGGTTGATCGGGATGACCACGGTGGCGCTCAAGCTAATTTCCTCAGCGGTCAAACAGACCGTCTTCTAGCCGTGGCCGCGGGCGCGGGGGATTGCCGTCAAGGCCCCACACCCCGCCCGCTCCACACTTGGCATGCGAGGACCCTGCATGAACCGTCGCATCCCCATTCTGGGCAGCCTGCTCCTCCTCGCCGCCCTGGCGGGCGGAACACGTGGAGCGGAGCCCGGCGCCCTCGTAGCCAGACTCGAGCACCAGGACACCACGTTCGAGGACTGGCGCCCCATCCTCGCGGTCGGCAAGGCAGCGGTTCCCGATCTCAAGAAGCTGCTTGCGGGCAAGAGCCACACGGCCCGGGCCAGCGCCTCCGTGCTGCTCTACCGCCTCGGCGAGACGTCGGCGCTCGACGCACTCGTCGGCCTCCTCGCCTCGCCCGACGCCGAGGCGCAGGCCGAGGCCGCAGGCGCCCTGTTCGCGTTCCTGGGCGGCCCTGCACCCTGCGATGCCGCTGCACCGCCCGAAGCACGGGCCAAGGCCATCGCACGCTGGAAGGCCTGGTGGGCGAAGAACCGCGAACAGGCCATCAAGCAAACGCCCCTGGCGGCTCTCAATGGCACCGTGGTTTCCGCCGACGACAAGTCGGGGCTCGTCGCCCTCTCCCTGTCGGCCAAGCACGGAGCCACTCGCGGAATGCGCCTCCACGTCCGCCGCGGCGACACCTTCGTGTGCCTGCTCGATACCGTGATGAGCGACGTGGGCGGCACCGTGGCTCGCATCGTGGACATGAGCGCGCGAACCCCGCCCAAGCCTGGCGACCACGTCTTCTGGACCAAGCCCTGAGGAGAGCCGATTGCCCCGAACGAACAACGGCCACGTCCCCGTCCTCAAGGTCACAGGCGCGAACCTGCCCGAGGCCTGGGAACGCGCCATGCTCGGCCTGTGGGACCATGGGGTCGACATCCGCACGGAGTATGACCGCGTGGACGGGCAGGGCGCCTACATCGATCCGCCCAGCCGCGACTGCACGATGCTCGTCGAGGTGCTCGACCCCTTCGGCGAGCCGCGCATCCACAAGAACTTCCCCGGCGGCCCGAACGAGCTCGAGATCTACCGCCAGGAGGTCGTCGAGGGCATCCACGACCACTGGGTGGACCCCGCCGACCCCGACAAGTGGACCTACACCTACCACGAGCGCATCTTCGCCTACCAGCCCACCACCGATCTGGAGGACCCCGAGGCGCCCCGCCTGCCCGCCGTCGACCAGATCGAGTATGTACTCAACAAGGCGGCCGAGGCCACCTTCAGCCGACGCATCCAGGCCACCACCTGGATCCCCACCGCCGACCCCCGCACCACCGACCCCCCGTGCCTCCAGCGCCTGTGGTTCCGCCTCCTGCCCGACGACCAGGGCACCCTCCGCCTCAACCTCAACACCCACTGGCGCAGCCGCGACGCCTACAAGGCCTGGTACATGAACGCCTTCGCCCTCACCGACCTTCAGCGCAAGATCGCCGGCCAGATCGCCGAGCGCCTCGGGCGGCCGGTCGGCGTCGGCTCCTACATCGACGTCTCGGACTCCTTCCACCTCTACGGCAGCTACTTCGCCGCCTTCGAGCCCGAGCTCGAGAAGATGCGCTCCGAGCCCGACTACACGAAGCGGGCCTGGCCGAGCGACCACCCGGCCGTCGTGATGATGTTCGAGGAAACCCGCCAGAAACTCGCGCAGGACCCCGACTTCATGCGGTCGGGCTAGACGAGCCGGCCTCTCCCTGCGTGGCAGCGCGGAAGCACCCACGTGACCATCGAGCGCCGCAAGACGCGACGGATCCACAAGGGCAGCGTGCCCGTAGGCGGCGGCGCGCCCATCTCCGTGCAGTCCATGACCACCACGCGAACGGCCGACGTGGCGGCCACCGTGGCCCAGGCCCTCGAGCTCGAGGCGCTCAGCTGCGAGATCATCCGCGTGGCCGTGCCCGACCGCGCCTCCGCCGAGGCCATTCCCGCCATCGCCGAGCGGGTGCACATGCCCGTCATCGCCGACGTGCATTTCAGCCACCGCCTCGCCCTCGCCGCCATCCACCACGGAGCCCACGGCCTCCGCATCAACCCGGGCAACCTCCGCAAGCCCGAGTTCGTCCAGCAGGTCGTCCTCGAAGCAAAGCAGCGGGGCATCCCCATCCGCATCGGAGTCAACTCCGGCTCCATCCGCGCGCGCGACCACCTCGAGGTGCTGCCCGACGAGACCGACCTCGTGGACCTGATGGTCGGGGCGACCCTCGACTATGTCCGCCAGTTCGAGGCCCTCGAGTTCCACGACATCGTTCTGTCGCTCAAAGCCTCGGACCCGCTCGCCACCGTGGCCGCCTATCGAGCCGTGGCGGGCGCCTGCGACTACCCGCTCCACCTCGGCGTCACCGCCGCCGGGCCGCCGGGCACGGGAACGGTCAAGAGCGCCATTGCCCTGGGCATCCTGCTCAGTGAGGGGATTGGCGACACGATTCGGGTCTCGCTCACCGGCCCGCCGCACCGCGAGGTGGAGGTGGCCTACGACATTCTGGCGGCGCTCGGCCTGCGCGAGCGGCGTCACCCCGAGATCATCGCGTGCCCCACCTGCGGGCGCTGCGAGATCGACCTGGCCGCACTCGTCGCCCAGGTGGAGGCCGCGGTTCGCGATGCCCCGCCATCGCTCACCATCGCCGTGATGGGCTGCGTGGTCAACGGCCCTGGAGAGGCCCGCGATGCAGACATCGGGGTGGCCGGCGGGAAGGACGAGGCCTGCGTGTTCCGCCGCGGCAAGCTCCTGCGCAAGGTGCCCCTGGCCGACCTGGAGCGGGAGTTGCTCGCCGAGATCCAGAAGCTCGCCTGACCCCTACGCGCGTCACGAAAGGAGAACGCCGTGTTGAGGACGCTGCTCGTGCCCGCAATCGTGCTGGGTGCCCTGTGCGCCGGCTGCCTGCCCAACCTCGACGAGATGAAGCCTCAAGGCCCCGTCTCGCACATCGGCGAGGTCCGCCACGTGGTCCTCTTCAAGTTCAAGGACACCGCGACACCTGAGCAGATTGCGGTCATCGAGGATGCCTTCCGCGCGCTCGGGCGCAAGATCCCCCAGATCGTCGACCTCGAGTGGGGCACGGACATGAGCGTGGAGAACCTCACCGAGGGCTACACCCACTGCTTCCTGGTGACCTTCAAGACCGCCCAGGATCGGGACATCTATCTTCCCCATCCCGAGCATAAGGCGTTCGGCGCCAAGCTCAAGCCCATCCTCGACAAGGTGCTGGTCATCGACTACGCCGCCCGCGAGTAGCCTCAGCCCCACCGAATCACTTTGTCAGAGCCCGTCGTAACATATTGCTCTCACAGCACTTACGGACTTGTAAGGTGCCAGGCACCTTACAAGTCCGTAAGTGTTTGGCATGTCTGCACTTGTGACGGGGCATGTCAATGTGGCTGAGAATAGCCGCAAGTCGTTGTGAGGTAATGAGTTCGGGCGATGGGCTGGGGGTCAGCTTGGCTTGCCGCGCAGGTCGTGGAGCTCGCTGGCGAAGGCGGCGATGGCGTGGTTGAGGTCGGTGCAGCTCCTGTAGAGCCGCTTGTAGACGCCGAAGGCACGGTCGTAGAGCTTGTGGCGGGCAGGGTCGGGGGCGAAGGACTTGCGGACGCGGACGAGCTGGCCAATGGCGTCGCCGAGCGACGGCCAGAGGCCGATGGCCGTCCCCGCGAGCATGGCGACGCCGAGACATCCCGCCTCCGAAACATCGAGTGCGTCTACGGGCAGGCCCGTCACGTCGGCCTTCGCCTGTGTCCAGGAGTCGGAGCGGGATCCGCCGCCGATGGCGTTGAACTTGGCGACTTCGAGGCCGCCGGAGCGCACGGACTCGAGGTTGACGCGCATCTCGTAGGCCACGCCGTCGAGGATGGCGCGGGTGATCTCGGCGGGGGTGGTGTTGAGGGTGAGGCCGGCGAGGATGCCCCTGGAGTCGGAGTCGAGGTAGGGCGTGCCCGAGCCGGCGAAGTGGGGGAGCACGAAGAGGTCGGTGGGGCCGTCGGGTGCGCGCTCGATGAGGAGGTCGTAGACGTCGCGCCCGGTGCGTTGGGCCTCGGCCGCGGCGTCGGCGCCGAAGTGGTCGCGGAACCAGCGCAGGATGCTGCCGGCGGTGTAGAGGAAGGCGAGGGAGACGTAGCGGCCGGGCACCACGTGGGGGTAGACGCAGTGGTTCGCGGCGAGCATGGCGTCGGTGAGCACGGGCTCGTCCATGGCGATGGTCATGCACTCGACGGTGCCCGTGGTGTCGGTGCTCACGCCGGGGTCGACGACGCCGGCTCCGAGCGCGCAGGCGGGCTGGTCGTGGCCGCCGGCGACAACAACGCAGCCGGGGGGCAAGCCGAGGGTCTCGGCGGCCTGTCGGCCCACCTCGCCCACGACCTCGCCCGAGGAGCAGGGGGTGGCGAACAGGTCGGGGTCGAGCTCGGCGGCGTCGAAGATGGGCTGCGCCCACTCGCGGGTGCGGACGTTGAGGGCGAGGGTGCGGCCGATGACCGAGTAGTCGACCCGCGGCTCGAGGCCGAGCTTGAGGAAGAAGTAGTCCTCCCACAGGAGGCACTTCCAGGTCTTGCGGAATACGTCGGGCTCCTCGTCGCGCAGCCACATGACCTTGTTGACGGTGTAGCTGGAGTGCTGTGGCATGCCGGTGAGGTCGAAGATCCGGCGGCGGCCCAGCTTCTCGGTGAGGCGGCGGGTCTGGTCCTCGGCGCGGGCGTCGAAGGACAGGATGGTGTTGTAGAGCGGCTCGCCGTCGCGGGCGACGGGGAGGAAGGATTCGCCGAATACGGAGACGCTGAGGGCCTTGACGGGGTCGGAGGCGCCGGCGGCGGCCTCGGCGACGACGCGCTGGACGGCCGCCCAGATGACGGTGCTGTCGATCTCCGCCCAACCTGGCCGCCTGAAGATCAGCGGGTACTCCTGGTAGGCGGACGAGAGGATCTGCCCGTCGTCGGCGAAGACGACGGCCTTCGAGCCTGTGGTGCCGATATCGAGTCCGAGAACGCTCATCGCCTGCCTCTCCTTGCTTCGTGGCGACTGGAGGATGGTGCGCAGGACGAGTATAGCCACGAGAGGCGTCGCGCGCAAGACGGTGCGGTATGAGCGAGGGTGCATGGGAAGGGGCTTGCGCTTCCTACCGCGGATCGGGTACCATCTGGGCAGAAAGGAGGTCACAGGACCATGAGCATCCGGAGAATCGTGGCTGGTCTGATCGTGTTGAGTGTGCTGGCAGTGGGGGTCGCGGGCTGTGCGTGTGCGCCGGGTGGCATCGCGCCGAGCAACATCCCGCTGGAGGGACGGAAGTTCCGTGTTCTGGGCGACGTGCGGGGGACGGATAACAACATCTGGCTTTTCGGCGTGCTCCCTGTTTCGGGCGCCAACAACACGGGGACGGCGCTCGACAAGGCGATCCGCAAGAGGCAGGCGGATGCACTGATCAACATCACTGTGGACACCTACTTCCAGAACTGGATCCTGTTCACACGCAGGGCCACCTCGGTGCGCGGACAGGCGATCAAGTTCGAGTAGTCCTGGCGCCACCCTCGGCGCAGGCGGCACCCGGCCAGCAAAGCACCTCGTGGTCTGCGACACACCGGCCGCGGGCACAGGGTGGGGTGCGATCTGTGCTCGACCGGTGACGGGAGCGGACCGAACGTCACGTCGCGGCGGAAATGGGTCGGCGGGGAGCCCTTCGCAGGGAAGTTCGCCGTCATCCCCGGCGGCTCGCGGGGGAGTGGGGGGGCCTCTTCGGTCTGCTCGCAGCATCGAGCTCCATTTCTCTCGGCCTGATGGACGTGTGGTCCAACCTCAATGAGGGCACCTACGCGCTGGGGGGGGCCATGTGGATTGGAGTTGCCATCCACGTGCTGAATCTGGTGTTCGGCGTGGTGATCGCCGCGGTGCTCTGGTGGAGACGGGCCGAACTGCTCTCGCTGAGCCCGGCGGCGGGGCCTGTGCGCGGGGGGTCCGCGTGAGGCGTCGGCGGTCACTTGCGCCACAGAAGGCGGAGCTTGAAAGGAGGAGGAGGGAGGCTGCGGTCAGGTCGTTGTGGTGAGTGGATCGCGAGAGTCAACCGCCGGCCGAGGGGACATTGGCCGCGGGCTGGGCCGGCCCGACGGGCCGCGCGCCTCGGCGGCGGGGCCTGTGGTTCTGGCGACGGCGGTCTGGGAAGCACCTTCTTTGCGCGGGCCCAACTTGACTATCGCCCTTCACATGTGGTAGATTTGTCTGAGTGGGAGGCGCCGGGATACAGGATCGAGACGCGCGCATGGAGCAAGAGCGCATCGTGGCCTGCCAGGAAGCGATTGGCTACGAGTTCAGCGATCCATTCTGGCTCCAGAAGGCCCTCACTCACTCGTCGAACCGCTCCGATCAGGGGCTGAGCAACGAGCGGCTGGAGTTCCTGGGCGACGCGGTGCTCGGCATGGTGGTTTCGGAGCACCTTTTCAAGACCTACAAGGACCACGCGGAAGGGGAGCTGACGGCGATCAAGAGCGTGGTGGTGAGCCAGCGGACGTTGGCCCGCCACAGCCGTGTGCTCGAGCTGGACAAGCTGCTCTCGGTTGGCCGCGGGATGAGCAAGGGCTCGCGGCTTCCGAACTCGGTGGTCGCCAACGTGTTCGAGGCCATCGTGGCAGCGATCTACAACGACCGAGGCCTCGAGGCCGCCCGTGAGTTCGTCCTCACCAATCTCGGGCCGGAGATTGAGAAGGCCGAGCAGAGCAAGCACAACAAGAACTTCAAGTCGTTTCTTCAGCAGATCGCCCAGCGCGAGCTGAACTGCACGCCGGAGTATCGGGTGATCGAGGAGTCGGGGCCGGACCACGCCAAGTCGTTCCGCGTGGTGACGGTCATCGGAGATGTGGAGTATGGCACGGGCTGGGGCAGGAACAAGAAGGAAGCGGAGCAGCACTCGGCCCGCGAGAGTCTGGCTTTGCTCAAGGCCCGGAGGTCGGACCCGCAGTGGACAGGAGCCTCCGCCGGAGAGGGGGGCAACGCGACAGGGGCGCAGGACTGAGCCAATGGGGCCCTACCTGGAGGGATGATGGAGAAGGATCTGAATGCCGCCGTGGCCGACTTCCGCCGCCGGCTCGAGGAGCGTGGCAGCGAGAAACAACGCCTTCAGGGCTTGGTGATAGACCTGGAGTCGACGGACGAGGCGTCGGCCCAGGCGGGGCGCTCGTTGCGGCGCGCGCGGGCCGACCTGGCGCGAGCGGAGAACCGCCTGGCCGCGCTGGCCCACGACTACGCGCACTTCCGCCTGCGCGAGGCCGTGGGGCACGACCCGGGACACCTCGACGAAGCGACGTTCGACAAGGCCCTGTTGAGCATCTCGTCGGGCCGAGGCACCCGCCATGAGACGCGCTCGCCCCGCGACGGCCACATCTCGTTCGCGACCTTCCGCTCCCTGCTCCTGGCCGACCTCCCGCTCGGCCAGCTCCTCGAGAACCTGCGCGGCGCCCCACGCACCGACGTGATCCTGGACCTGCTCCAGGACGAGACGGACACCAAGAATATCCTGCGTCACTGGGCAGCGATGACGCAGAGCGACCCCTACGTGTCCGACATTCTCCACAGGGCAGCGGCAGCGACGCGGCGCTTCGGGGAGTGCCTGACGCGGTTCAGCCGGGGGCTCGACAGCCTGCGGATCAACTACGAGCTCAAGCAGCGCAAGGTGGACCACCTGGCGTTCACCATCTCGGGCTCACGCCCCGCCATCGAGGCGGCGAACTACTGGGAGAACATCGAGCAGGTCTGCTCGGACGAGGTGCGGGACCTGCTCAACACGTTCCTGGGTATGGAGCAGGCGCGCGACGAGCTGCGGCACCTGCGCGACGCGCTCAACGACGAGCTGCGGGCCTTCATCGCCACGTTCATACCGCGCTACGTGACCTACGCGACCCGCCAGAGCTGGGCGCGGCGCGAGGGCCTCGGCGCACGCCGCCTCCCCGCAGGCCGCCTGTGCGACTACCTGCTCGAAGAGAACGAGCGGACGGACTACCTGCTGCCCGGCACCAGCGGCATGACCATCGACGTGCCGAGCATCCCGCGCAACATCCGGGCGTTCCGCCAGACCTCCTCGTTCCGACGCTACCGGCGCTCCCTCCAGCAGACCGCGATGGCCGACGCGTCGACCGTGGCCGACTCCGCGCTCCACCGGTAGCCCGCACACCACAGCCGCGGCACTGCGAGCTTGCCCCACGATGCCGATCCGCAACGAGCGACTGGTCTCCTGCCTCGCCCTCGTGCTCCTGACCGCCGCCACCTTCGCCAACGCGCTCCCCAACCGCTTCGTGAGCTTCGACGACTGGTTCCTCGTCGAGGAAAACACCCGCATCCGCTCGCTTTCCCCCGCCAGCGTCCACCGCATCCTCACCACACAGAGCCACCACACCTGGCTGCCGCTGCGCGAGCTGACCTACGCCTTCGACTACGCGATCTGGGGCCTCCTGCCGTTCGGCTACCACCTCACGAACGTGCTGTTCCACATCGCGAACGTCCTGCTCGTCTACGCCCTTCTGAGGCGACTCCTGCGCGCACCGTGGCTGCCGCTGCTGGGCGCGGCCTGGTTCGCCGTCCATCCCGTTCAGGTGGAATCCGTCGCGTGGATCTCAGGCCGCCGCGACGTGCAGTACGCCTTCTTCTACCTCCTGGCGCTCCTGGCGTTCATGGAATGGGACAAGCGGCGCGACGCGACGCGCTGGGGCTTCTACGCCGCGTCGCTCGTGTGCCTGGGAGCCTCGCTGCTCTCGAAGGCGGCCGCGATGACGTTCCCGGCCATCCTGTTTCTGCTGATGTTCCTGATGAGTGGGCCTGGGGACGACCTGGTGCGCAAGATCGCGCTCACGGTGCCACACGGGGTGCTGGCGGCGGCGGCCACGGCGGCGCACACGGCAATCGCACACCAGGCAGGGATCGTGAAGGGCCCTGCCCTCAGCTCGAGCATCGCCACCCTGCCGCTGATCCTGGCGAAGTACGGGCGCCTGCTGTTCTTGCCCGTGCACCTGGCCACGCCACACGGCGATGGCACGCTAGCGTGGTCGCAGG
>Ga0272442_10006582_pt1 | contig 15254 bp, 11 predicted proteins | sample SSMForm2O_FD_200262 | JGI IMG/M metagenome (GOLD analysis project Ga0272442, IMG submission 200262) | Marine sediment archaeal communities from Little Sippewissett salt marsh, Falmouth, MA, United States - SSM-Form-2O | ecosystem: Environmental > Aquatic > Marine > Wetlands > Sediment ...
CACGACCGTCTCTGCGGGAGCGCCGTTCGCGTTGCAGACAACGCTCACTAGCCAGAACACACATCGCAACCCAGCCTCCCGCCAAGACGCAGAGCCGCGGGGTAAACCCTTGCTACTGGTTTGAGGGATCGGGCTTCCTTGGCGCCTTTGCGGCTCTGCGGGAGCGCCGTTCGCGTTGCAGACAACGCTCACTAGCCAGAACACACATCGCAACCCAGCCTCCCGCCAAGGCGCAGAGCCGCAGAGAGAAACGGCTTCAGCTAGGGGTCGTCGACACCTTCTCCCGTATTCGTCCACTGCAACTGTATGCCGGCGAGAAGAACGGGCGACACTCATGCTTGCCCCGTTCTTCGAAGCAACCGGTCTGTGACCGGTTTCCTAACCCCCGCAACTATCGCAGCCGGCGACGATGACTTCCTTCGACGTGGAGTCCGATCCGCCGCTGTCGTCGACGACCGTTAGGGTGACAACCGGTCTCCAACCGCTGCCGTTTGCGGTTTGATACTCGTGCTGCACGATCATCCCCTCATCACTGGACCCATCGCCGAACGACCAGATGTACTGAACAATCTCCCCGTCGTCGTCGTACGAGTCCGAGGCGTCAAACGTAACGGGCTGCTGAACGCCCACCCAGTAGGGCCAGGAGGTGAATCGCGCTGTAGGAAGGCGGTTCAGAGCCTCCACGGCGTTGGCATACGTATCGATCTTCCCGAGCGCGTCGGTCACCGTGAGGACTACGGAGTACACGCCCTTCTCCGTGTACGTGTGCGTTACGAGGGAGCCGGTGTCCTCTTCTCCATCCCCGAAGTCCCATTCATAGCTCGTGATGGCTCCGTTTGGGCTCGTCGAGGCGGAGGCGTCGAACTCCACCTCGAGTGGTGGGTAGCCGTACGCAGGACTGGCTGTGTACTGGGCTCGCGGCAGCTGTGCGTACGAACATGCGGCAAGAAGCGCCGCTCCCAGCAGCAGTGTTGCAAGAAGGCCTCTTCGAATGATTGGCTGTTGTCGCTTGTTCACGTTATCCTTCCCCCTCACGAGCCGGACGGCCCGTCAGTTCGTCAAGAGTACACATCCTACCGTTTGTCGTTCCGTGGAATCAGTCGGCGACTGTACCGTTCTCGTCGGAGTTGTTCTTCTTCCCCGGTTCGTCCTCGGACTCGTCTTTCTTCTTGTCGAGAGCCTCGCGGATCGTCTCCAGTCGGGCGGCGACTCGGCCGAACACGGTATCGTCTGCGTACGTCGCGTCCTCACGGGGTTCTCCTGCAGGGACGCCGGTGAGGATCTCGATTCCCTCCTCGACGGTCGATATGGCGTACACGTGGAACGTCCCCTCGCGGACCGCTTCTACGACCTCTTCCGAGAGCATGAGGTTGTCCACGTTCGATTGCGGGATCAAGACTCCCTGTTTCCCGGTGAACCCCTTTTCGCGGCACACGCGGTAGAATCCTTCGATCTTCTCGTTGACGCCGCCGATCGGCTGGATCTCCCCCTTCTGGTTCACTGATCCGGTTACTGCGATCCCCTGCTCGATCGGTAGATCGGACAGCGCGGACAGCAGGGCGTAAAGCTCGGTGCTGGAAGCACTATCTCCGTCGATCATCGAGTACGATTGCTCGAACGCCAGGCTTGCAGAGAACGACAATGGCTTTTCACGCGCGAACCGGTCGCCCATGAAGCCGCGTAGGATCATGATTCCCTTGCTGTGCGTCTTGCCCCCGAGCTTCGCTTCGCGCTCGATGTCTACCAGGCCGGCTTTGCCGGTGTGCACGGATGCGGTGATCCGCGACGGCTTCCCGAAGGCGTAGTCACCGAGCGCCAGTACGGCAAGCCCGTTTACCTGGCCGGTCTGCGCGCCTTCCGTATCGACGAACAACTGGTTGCGGGCGATCATCTCGCGGATCTTCTCGTCGATCCGGTTGTGCCGAAAGTCGCGTTCTTTCAGTGCCCGGCGCACGTGGTCAGCGCTGACCAACTCGTGTCCTTCGTTGCGCGCCCAGTACGACGCTTCTTTCACGATGGAGATCAGGCTGCCGAACTGGCACGAGAGCTTCGTCTGATCGCTGGTGAGTTCGGTGGCGTATTCCACCATCTTGGCGGCACCTGCTGAGTCGAACGGGAGAGCCGCCTCGTCTTGCCGGCAGCACATGGCAAGGAAGCGCGCGAACTCCTGTTCGTGCTCCGGGGTCCGATCCATTTCCGCGGCGAAGTCGGCCTTCACGTTGAACAGCTTGGGGAAGTCCTCGTCGTAGTAGTAGAGCAAGTCGTAGATCTGGGGGTTGCCGATGATAATCAGCTTGATCCGGAACGGCACCGGCTCCGGCCGCAGACCCTCCGTCGCGCCGTACCCCATCATCTGCCACGGATCCTCGATCCGGATCTCCCGTCGCTGGATCGCGATCTTCAGCGCTTCCCACGACAGTCCGAGCCGGAAAAGGTTGTTAGCGTTCAGGACGAGGTATCCGCCGTTTGCCCTGTGCAGCGACCCCGGCTTGATCATCGTAAAGTCCGTGACGGCAACACCCATCTGGACGCGTCGCTCAATCGAGCCGAACAGGTTGGGATACGTCGCGTTCTGTTCGACGATGACCGGTGCACCTTCCGTGCTCGCGTTGTCGACCAACACGTTGACGGCATACCGCTTGAGGGGATCGGGTTGGGCAACGGCGAATGGGAACGCGGGTTTCTTCGCTTGGTTCTCTTGGAAGTCGTCGAGGTGTTCGACAACGTCGTTCTTCACGGCATCGAGGTAATCGAGAACCTTCGGTAGTCCCTCGTACCCTTCCTTGAGCTGCGCGATGTGCGGCTCGAGCATGAACAAAACGGCTTCTTTCGCCAGACCGCGGATCTCCGCTTCTCGCTCCTCATCGAGGCGCGCAACCTCTTGAAGCTGTTCTTGGACAAGGGACTGCACCTGGGTTTGATTCGACAGGATCTCCTCGCGCTTCTCCTCGGGCAGCTCGTCGTACTCCTCTTGGCTGAGCGGCTCGCCGCTCTCGTGCAGCGGCAACGTATTGATCCCAATCGGCGTTCGTTGGATGGCGAAACCGAGACCACGTGCTTGCTTCTCCATCTCTTCAAGCAGGCCGGTTCGCTTCTCGCCGAACCGTTCGACGATGCGCTTGCTGCGCGCCTTGAATTCGTCGGACTCGAATACCTTGGGAATCTCCCGCTTCAGGCGCTTGATGTGCTGCTCCATGTCGGAACGAAGCTGACATCCTTTTCCTGCGGGAAGTTCGAGGAACTTCGGGTTGTACGGGTTGCCGAAATTGTGCACATAGCAGAGATCGGGCGGAACTGGCTCGCTGGCGCTCGCCTGACTGAGGAAATGCTCGACCGCGGACATCTTTCCAGTTCCCGGGCCCCCGGCGACGTAGATGTTGTATCGGTTCTTGGCGTCCTTTATTCCGAGTCCGAGCTTCAGTGCCTCGATGGCTCTCTCTTGACCGATGATCCGGTTCAGTGGTTCCAGTTGAGCGGTGGACTCAAACGGATACTGGGAGGGGTTGCATGTGTAGCGAAGTTTCGCTGCATTGAGTTCATTGACCATCCGGGCCTCCTTGGCCTAGGATTCTATCGAACATGTCGCGAGAGATTCAATCCCGAACAGGGCTGGCGCTTGTCATGCTGCTGGTGCTCTGCGGAGTGTCCGGGGTGTCGGCGACGGTGGTGATCGAGCCGATCCTCGACGCTTCGGGCGCTGGGGTCTACGTTGTGGAGATGGAAGGCGCGCTGGCAGGCGCTACTTCTACTATTGATGTTCTGCTTTCCAACGCCGAGTTGGAGGAGAATCCGTTGCTGCCGGCGCTCGTGGACGCAAGCGCGCGAGGGGTTCGCGTGCGTGTTCTGCTCGACCAATCGGACTGGTCGGCGGACATCACCGAGGACAACCTCCCCACGATAGCCTGGCTGAACGAGAATGGCGTCGAGGCGCGGTTCGATGACCCAACGGTCACGACGCACGCCAAGCTGGTGATCATCGACGATCGGATCACGATTCTCGGATCGACGAACTGGAATCGGTACGCGTTGACAACGCACGTGCAGGCGAACGTGCGGATCGACGATGAGCGAATTGCGGGAACGTTCTCGGAATACTTCCAACGGCTGTGGACGGACCGCCTCGTGGCGGGCGGCGTTCGCTTGGAGAGCACGGTCACTGCCGGTGACAAGCCGACGATCATCGCGCTTCCGGACACGGATGATACGGCGCTCTACGGCCACGTGCTGCTCGACCTTCTGCGGCGAGCAGAAGCATCGATTCACGTCGTAATGTATCGCATGTCCACCTACTCGGGGTACGCAGACAGCCTCTCAAACGGGATTGCCGACGCTCTTGTCTCAGCGGTGCGGCGGGGAGTGGACGTTCGCGTGTTGCTGGATGACTGTTCCTACTACGAGGATTCGGCTCGCGCGAACCTCGCCAGCGCAATCGTGCTGTACCAGGGTGGTGTAAACGTACGGTTCGACGAGCCCGGCGAGACGACGCACGCCAAGCTGGTGATTGTCGATGGGGAGAGCGTGCTGATCGGCTCCACAAACTGGAACTACTACGCATTGGAGCGCAACGTGGAAGCTAGTGTCGCCCTTCTGCGCATGCCCGACGTAGCAGAGATGTTCGAGGCGTTCTTCGCGGAGTTGTGGGCCGCAAGTCGGTCGATTGCCGGGGGGGAGGCCGAGTGAGCTACGGCAGGGGACCGACGACCCCGTCGCACACGGGACAGAACCACTCGAGTTCTCCCGTCCACACGCTGTAGCTCTTGAGGAGCAACGATCCGCCGCACTGCGGACACTGCGGGATATCGGTGATATCGAATTGCAGCGGAATGGCGGATGTCTCGACCCCGGAGACGGCGAGTACTACGGGCTCCGTTACACGAACGCCGATCGGGTCGGACAACGATACCTGCATCGGGTCCGACTGACTGACGACGCGTACTTCAAGGCTTACTCCGTTGGTCAGAAGCAGAGCAAGCACCGCCAGGATCGCGAGCAGAACCGCGGTCAGCACGACAAGCGCTGTCCATTTCAAACCTTGGCTCACGTGGATCCTCCTTGCGAATCTTCGCGTCGTACCAAGAGCGTGCTCCCGTCAACCGATTCCACGCGTACGCGTTCGTTGCGCTCGATTCTGCCGCAGACGGACCGGGCGTTCCAGTACTCGCCGTGGATGAACACGCGACCTGTCGGCGCGAGCGGCTCGCGTGCGCTACCGATCCGGCCGACGAGGGCCGCCGTTCCGGTAGCCGGTCGAGCGCGCTGGATCAGAAGACCCTTGGACACGACGAACACGCCCAGGGCGCCCGTCGCCCCCACGACGGCCATGACCGTGGCCCATGACAGTCCGAATTGGCGTCCCGGAAGACCGAACAACGTAAGGGCTCCCGCGAGCAGGGCAAGGATGCCTCCCGCTGTCAGGATCCCGTTTGTCGGCGTAAACGCGTCGAGGACAATCAGTGCCATGCCGAATACGGTTAGGGCAACCCCTACGACGTTTACCGGAAGGATCTGAAGACCGAACAGTGCCAGAATGAGGCACAGGCCCCCGGCTGCAAGACCGAACCCGACGCCGGGAGAGAAGAACTCGTAGATGAGTCCGTACAACCCAAGGATGAACAGGATATACACGAGGTTCGGATCTGCGAGGAGGCCGAGCAGACGTTCCCGCAGATTCGGACGAACGATGTGAACTGTGGGTAGAGCCAGCTCCAGTGTGCGGCCGTCGTGCAACAGCCAACCCTCCAGCTGACTGAGCAGGTCGGAGCGGTCCGCCGCAACCAGGTCGATTACGCCGAGTTCGAGCGCCTCCGAGGTCGTTACGGCGGCGGACTCGCGAACGGCCGCCTCGGCCCACTCCACGTTGCGGCCGCGCTGTTCGGCGATGGTGCGAGCGAGTGCCGCCGCATCGTTGACCGCCTTTTCGGCCGTGGTCTCGTCGTCGGAACTCGAACCAAGCATGTCGACGGGATGTGCCGCACCGATATGCGTGGCGGGCGCCATTGCGGCGATGTCCGCAGCGAGGGCAATGATGGCGCCGGCCGAGGCGGCTCGAGCGCCGGAAGGGCTCACATACACCGCAATGGGAATCAATGACGTGAGTTCCGCAGCCACGATGTCGCGCATCGACTCAACAAGCCCTCCGGCGGTGTCGAGTTCGATGATCACCAGATCTGCGCCTGCGGCGTTCGCCTCCTCTAGCCCACGGAGGATGTAGTCTCGCGTAACCGGATTGATTGTCGTATCCACGGACAGCAAGACGACGCTCGCTCCGTGTCCGGCAAGCGAGACTACGGCGAAGCACAGAATAGCGAGGACAACTGTTTTCCGCATGCTCCCCTTTGCCGTTTCATGCAGGTCCGCCGCTGCGACGGAGGCACGAGCCCGCGCCCACCATATGGGGCGGGCTCGCACCGACGTGATCGTGCTAGATGCAGCAGGTGGAATCTTCGTCCGTGTTGTTCGATTCCCCGCCGTCTTCGCACTCCGTAACCTGGTTCAGCAAGTCGACCACGAACTCGCACTCGACCGGACAGGAGTACTCTGGCTCGTCGATTTCGAAACCGAATGACACATGCCACGAACTACCGGAAGCAAGCGGGGGCACGGCAGCGGAGGCGCTCTCCGAGGTCGGAGAGGTCACGTTGAGACGGGCCGTGCAGCCGGTGGCCGATGCGCCGGGCCCGATGTTTGTGACGATTGCGTCGACGCTGAAGATGTACGTCCGGCGCTTGTTCGGATTGTACTCCACGGTGCACGTCCACGACCCCTCGTCGACTTCGATGATCAGATCGGGGCAGTTGCCCAGCGGCTGTTGGCATTGAATCATCGCGCAGTCGCTGCCGACACCGTAGAACGTGCCGCCGGCGGCGAGACACTCGGTTTCCGTGGTGTTGAAGCAGCTTCCGTCCGGATAGCAGCAGCCGCCGATGTCGTTACCGCAGTCACACTCGACCGTGCCGACGAGTACGTTGTTCGACTCATCGCACTCCGCGATCATGCCGTTTGGCGCGGGAACCGGATCGACGACGACGCGATACCCAACCGGACAGAGCGGGTCGGCTGGTGGGAATGCGATCGATAGCTCGATGTCCCACGTGCCGCCCGCGGGGAAGTTGGGCGGAACCGTGTAGGTGACTGTGTCGCCTCCCGGTTGATCTGGACTGACCAGGACAACGTCGAACGATTGAGTGACCGGAGCGGTTCCCTGATTGACGACCGTTGCCCAGACGGTGAGGTGGTACATGCCGGTGTCCCGGTTGTAGTAGCAGCCTTCATCTCGCCATTCGATGGCAAGGTCCGCGCACTCACCCGGTTCGCCCGGGGCGGTATGGCGGAAGAAGAACAGCGGTGGGTGGTCCACCGGAATGATGGGGCCCGTCGGCGTACAGGCCATGACCGCTGCAGGGACCCACGTGTCGATTGTCGGACCGGGCACGGTGACTGAGAATACGGCCGTTTGCCCCGGCTGAATACCGCAGCTTCCCAGCGGCGCTTCCCAGTACCACACCATTCCGGTTTCGGTGAACGTCCACATTGCAGGGCCACTGTGTCCGGTGGACACGTTGCCGGAGTTCACAATGCCGAAGTAGCAAAGGCCGCAGCCCATCCACTCGAAGTCGATGTTCGTCACGATCCAGTAGTACGTATCGTAGCCGCCCTCACGGATTACGCACTCCTCGACCTGGATGGATCCGAAGTCTTCAAATTGCTCGGTCGTTACGTGGTACGCGATGGCGTCGTCCGGACACACATGCGTTTCCGATTCGAGCTCCGGTTCCTCCGCGGGTGAAAGGGCAAGCATGAACTCCACCGGCGTCCACCCGAAGCGGTAATCCAGATAGAACTGATCGTCCATCTTCGCTACCGTCTCGAGTACCCTGCCTTGATGCCCGGCGAGCACGCGATTCTCCTCCGACCAGGCCAGGTCGACCGGTGTGTACCCCTGAGGTGTTGTCTCGAAGTAGTAGGATCTCCCGTTGAGATATGTGTTTGTTTCTTCCCCTTCATTGAGGCCGACGATTACGCCTTCCGCCGTCTCCAGTTCGTACTTGTACGCCGCGAGAGACGGCTCTTCGACCACGAGGATCTCAACACCCGGAATCACGAATGGATCGAATGCCCCGTACCCTGCCGCCTCAAACTCTCCCGGGAATCCCATGTCGTAGACCTTGAGCACAAACTCATCTGGGTACAGATCGGCGACGTACTGTGCAATGCCGTACACGAGGCGTGCGTCGGTCGTTCCAAGCGTCGTGTCGGTTTGCATCACCCCAGTGCCGAAGATGTCGGTCAGTTCAATAGTGTCCAGTTCATCGATGACGCTGTCTCCATTTAGATCGCGAAGCAGCCGCGTGTAGCCCTGATCGTAGAACCATGCGATGATGGTTGCGGCCTGGATCGGCCCGGTCCATGCAGACGACCACGTGTCTTTGCTCTCTTGACTGATCAGCTGAAGGTCGCTTCGAGTGTACCCTTGTGGTTCGAGTCCGGATTCGGCAAGACAGGCTGTGCCGCCGGCCACGAGAGAAACAAGGATCATCGAAACGAGGAACAGGTGTCGCTTCATCTTCCATCCCTCCTTTTGCAGCGTAACCGTGCGAAATCGGCATTCGTTTCCGCAGTTGCCCCGCGCATCCAACCAGTATAGGCCGGACATGCGTTCCAACAAAGATACTTCCGAACGCCGGAACCGTGTCAGTCGGCAAGCCCGACGACGGATGTCAGCCGCCGCATCCTCGAGAAGGGGACGGAGTGAGAACGATGATTGAATGGGTCAGTGTTGCGCTTGCACCGCAGTTGTCTTTCACCGTGAGCGTTACAACGTACGATCCCTCGTTTGCGTATGCGTGTCCGACCTTCGATCCGCGCAGGGTGGATCCATCACCGAAAGCCCACGTGACATCCACGATGGATCCGTCGGAATCGAGTGACCCCGAGGAGTCGAATGTGACCCATTCACCGGGGGCGGGCATGTCGGTGGATAGCCGGCAGCTGACGGTAGGGGCGGTGTTCTCGATCTCTATGCTCACGCTCTGGCTCGAGAGAAGACCCTCGTTGTCAACGACCGTGAGTTCAATCGAGTGGATCCCGGATGTGGTGAACGTGTAGTCGACGATCGAACCCTGCAATTGATGTGTCTCGTCGATCGACCATGCGTATGACGCGATCGTCCCGTCGCGATCGGAGGACGCCGATGCGTCGAGGTGTACGAGCAGTGGTGCCGAACCACTATCGGGAGTGCTGTGCAGACGGGCGACCGGCGCGCTGTCAGTCGAGACAATCGAGCAGCCGGCTGCTGCAGACAGTAGGAACAGCAGGCTACACAACCACTTCGCCGTTTTCGTTGCCATGCGACCTCCATCACCCGGTGAAGGAGATTGTGCCGCCGTTCGCTATGCGCGAGAACGGCGGTTGGGCAACGCGAGACGGACAGCCGTCTGGTACCGACCGACCTGCGTATGTCTGTGCTTGCCGCGCGCGTCGGATGTGAGTGAAGATGAGAAGGAGGCGGTAATGTGTCCGATCGGGTAGACGACAGAACGGTTTCCTGTCGTCGGTTCGTTGGGTTCGGTGGAGAAGATCTGGACCGTTGGCGCGAGCTGATCGGCCAAGCTGTACAGCACGAGGATCGACGATGGGGGACCGGGAGGGTTGTTGATGTGCGTTGGGCGAACTCGCTCCCGCAGGTCCCGGCGCACGTTCAACTGAAGATTCGATATGGGGATACCGAGGTTCTCATCCGCGCCGCCGGGCTGGCCGAGAAACACGAGGCCGTGACGGTGCCGAGTCGTGAGCTTGCACAACTCATCGCAGCATGCTATGGCGCGTTAGACGAGAAAGAGACGTCCGACGTTGTGGAGCATCCCGTCGGCGAGGAGTGCGGCAGACTGCTCGCTTCCTACACCGAGGAGCTTCGCGAGCGGCGGACGAGGGAGCGGCTCGATCGGGTTGCCGCGTTGCAGGAGAAGATCAAGAACCGCTTTAGCGATCAGTCGTGATCCGCGGGTTCCAGAATCAAACGGGCAGCCATGCGGGCCGTCTCGCCCGACAGTACGGCGCATGCGACGAACCTACTCGCCTCGCGCCAGGCTGCGGGATCGGCGCCGGTCGAACGTGTTCCACCCGACAAGCGCTGAGTCTGTAGGTCCTTGCACCGGGTCGTGCCATGCTTGTCGAGGAATCGGAGAACGAATAGCCGGCCGATCTCTCGAGCTCGCGTGTCGGCAGCCGGGTTGGGGCACGTGTTGGGGCCGAACGCAATCCCGATGGCCATCAGCGCGCCGACCACCCACCCGCATGTTTCGCCTTGTCCGGCGATGCCGCCGGCCAGCGTGGATGCGGCTGGAAGCAGGGCAGCCGTTTCTCCCAGGGAACACTGCGTCTGCAGTGCCCACAGCGTCGATCGGCAGCAGTTCCGTATGAACGTAGATTGCCGAATGCCGCTCGGGTAACCGCATCGAGGTGCTTCCGTCGGATTTCGTCCGGACTTGTCGTTCCATCGTATGCGGCGATCTCCGGCGGTCTCCATCCTACGGTCGCCATGTCCTTCCAACGAGCCCTCCTTCGCTGCAGTAAGCGTGTGATCGTTGGACGAACGATACGGCTGCGGCGAATCGGACGCTAGCCGAATAGGGCAAAGGCGCCGCGTGACAGCAATCCGACAATGAGAGCGACCGCCGTGGTTCCGACGAGAACCCATCCGGTATCGCGCCACCCGAGTTCCCGGCGTAGGACAGCGATCGTGGCCACGCACGGAACGTAGAACAGCGCGAACAGGGTAAAGGTGACCATCTGTCCGGAGGATAGGATGTTTGCGACGCCGGCGCCGGTTGTTCCGAGCGCGGTGTACAGCATCACCAGTGACAGCTCCTTGCGGAATACGCCGAAGATCAGCGGTACGCCGACCGCAAGCGGAAGACCGAGGAGCCACGTAATCGGGGACACGGCGAGGTTCAGAATACGGTCGACGCCGAGGTAGTTGAGCCCGCCGAGCACCATACTTCCGATGATTAGGATTGGGGCGGCGTAGCGTACGAATTCGTAGATCCGAAGCCATACCTTGGCCCCGATCACGCGAACCGACGGAACCTTGTACGACGGAATCTCGAGGATGAGTCCCGGCGTGACTTGGGGAAGGAATCTGGTCAGCAGTTTGCCGACCGCGGCGATCACAATCAGGTTGATCACGTAGATGAGGAACGCGAAGTGCGGGCCGAGGAAGCGCAGAACGAGTCCGGAGATGATAATCGTACGCGCGGCGCACGGCACCATCACTGCCAGCATGGCGGTCACGAATCGGTCGCGCCGCGAGTCGAGGATCCGGGTTGCCAGGATCGCCGGCACGCTGCACCCGTAACCGAGGATGAACGGGATCACTGATTTGCCGTGCAATCCGATTCGGTGCATCAGTCCGTCGGCAAGGTATCCGGCGCGAGGCAGGTAGCCGATGTCTTCGAGCACGGCGAGACCGAGGAGAAGTGGCAGCAGGAATGGGAATACGATCCCAATTGTGCCTGCAAGCCCCTCGAGCAGGCCGCGCAGAAGATAGAATGCCGCTCCGTCGGGCGACAGCGAGCCGGCGAGCGCTTCGATCCATCCGTCGAATAGGGACATGATCGGTTCTTCGATGAACGATCCGACGGTGAAGACTACGTAGAAGAGCCCGTACAGAATCGCGGCAAGGAGAATCACGCCGAATACGCGGTGCATTAGTACCGCATCCAGACGATCACGAAGACCGATCCGCGGCGCGCCGACCGTGGCCACGGCCTCGAACAGGTCCATCGCCTTTGCGTGTCGCTCCGAACTGATGACATCGGCGCTCGGGCGGCCGCGCTGCGCTTCGAGGTGATCGCGCTGCTGTAGGGCGGCATCGGACACTGTCGGCGGTTCCGTGTCGCGTTCCGGCTGGTGTCCGGATTCGATCAAGCGAAGTGCGTGGAGTCGACCGCCGTCGGGAAGCTCTCGAGCTACCGAGGAAATCGCCGATTCGACGTCGGCGCTGTACTGCGGCGGCTGGGGAATGCGTTTCTTCTTGGCCTGGCGCACGGCGGTGGAGATTGCCTCTTTCACGCCGACGCCTCGCACCGCAATCGCAGGAATGACGGGGACGCCCAGTTGATCCGACAACGCGTCGGGATCGACCAGTATGCCCTTGCGCCGCGCTTCATCTTCCATGTTCAGGCAAGTCACCAGAGGGATACCCAGTTCCAGGAGCTGCAGCGTGAGTTCCAGGCTGCGCGACAGCAGGGAGGTGTCGACGACGTTGAGCACGCAATCGACAGGTTCCTCGTTCAGGTATCTACGCGTCTCGCGCTCCGCTTCGTCCAGCGAGTGAAGTGAGTACGTTCCGGGAAGGTCGATGAGTTCGACCTTGGTTCCGTCGACGAGCGCCTCGCTGGTGAGAAACTCCACCGTCGTGCCGGGAAGATTCGACGTATGTGCCTTGTAGCCTACGAGGTGATTGAACAGGGTGCTCTTGCCGCAGTTCGGTTGGCCGACGAGTGCGATGCGAATCATGAACGGCCTGCGTTCCGTGGAGAAGGCTTCGCTGGTGGTACGGCGCGGGAAGGCTTTCGGCAATTGCGGCAGAGGCCGGTGACCTCAATGCGAACGTGATGCACGTCGAATCCCGCCGCTGCTGCCGGCTTCTTGATACCAATTGGTGTCGGAAGCTCGATGACTGCGCCGCAGGATGTGCATACAAGGTGAGCATGCTCGTCACGCTGGATCTCGTAGTGATGATGGTCTTCTCCGAGTTCGCTGGCCCGAATAATGCCAAGTTCTTTCAGAACAGACAGCGTTCGATATACCGTGGCAAGACCGATGCGGGGGTTCTCCGCCCTCGCGATATCGTAGATCTGGTTTGCATCCACATGTGGATTGTCTTCAATGACTTGAAGCAGGAGCTTGCGCTCGGACGTGAGACGACGCCCTGAGGCACGAAGTTGCGCTGCCATCTCGGACTGTGTCTTGGTCATCGATGCCGCCTATGCCGTCCGCGACGGCGGAATCCGGGACGGGTGGGGCCGCGCTTCCCCGTCGCCGCCACACAGATGTGTCGAGCGACACCGCGGCCGAGTGCAACTTGCGACCCGTGAACGGTGATCAGAAGAGGCCCGCGGAATGCGCCGCAGGACACGAGAGACACGGAGTCGCCCACGTGAATTCCCAGCCCCTCCAGCCGGGCGCGCAGAAATGCGCCGCCTTCGATTGACGACACGGTGGCGCGGTCGCCGGGGCGAAGCTGGTCCAACGTTGTGCATTGCTTATCGAGAGGAATTCTCATTTGCAGTTGAAAGACTACACCGGACAATCCGGAATGTCAACCGAGAATTCCGTAGACTTCTCGCTGATGCCCAAACTAGATCTTCTTCTTGTGATCGAGCGATTGAACCGCGCGTACGGGCCGCAGGATTGGTGGCCGGCGGATGATGCGTTTGAGATGATCGTTGGCGCGATTCTCACGCAACGTGTCGCGTGGCGAAACGCGGAGACGGCAGTTGGGGCGTTGCGCAGTGCCGACTTGCTCTCCGTCGGTGCGATCCACGCGATGGCGGCGGACGAACTGGCGGAGCGGATTCGCCCGTCGGGATTCTACCGCGCGAAGGCGAGAACGCTGAAGGCTATGGCAGCGTACGTCGATGCGCGTCACGGCGGACGCGCGGAGTGGCTGCGCTTGATGCCGCTGCAGGCTCTCCGTGGCGATTTGCTGAACATCTGCGGGATCGGGCCGGAGACGGCGGACGCGATCCTCGTGTACGCAGCAGACAAGGCGAGCTTCGTCGTGGATGCGTACACGGTTCGCTTGCTCACACGGCTTGAGGGAACGGGCAAGGCAATGTCCTACGAACGGGTACGAAAACGATTCATGAAGGCCCTTCCGGCGGACGCTGCGCTGTACGGACAGGCACACGCCGTGCTGGTTCGTCACGGGCAGCGGGTGTGCACGAAGCGGATGCCTCGCTGCGGGGAGTGTTCGCTCGCCGATCAGTGTCTCTACGGCCGTTTGGCGGGCAGTCAACCGACGGCGGACGATCGCTAGACGACGATTCGCTTCCAGTGACCGCGGCGGAACTTCCAAACCATGAGCGCGGCGAGGACGGTCCAGTAGGCGTACTCGGCGGTCCAAGCGCCGAGAAGGCCGAACCGCCAGCCGATCGGCCAGCCCAATCCGAAGAACAGCACGATCGGGATGTACAGCGCCCCGCACACCGTGATCTCGACGCCCATGACGAATCTCGTGTTGCCCGCTCCTTGCAGGGCGTTGGACAGGACCAGGGCGATGCCGGCCAGGGCTTGGACGAAGCCGAGGAGTGCGAGAGGAATCCGCGCGGCGGCAATCACGCCGGGGTCACTGGTGTAGAGGCGTATGACGACGGTGGGAAGCGCTGCGTAGATCAGGCCAATGAAGCCCATAGAGTAGGCGGCGAGTTTCACCGCTTCCCATGCCAGCCGCTCGGCTCGTTGCGGATCCTTGGCTCCGAGGTTCTGTCCTACCAACGCAGCGGCCGCTGTACCGAGTCCCACGGCGAGCATGATCGATAGGTGGTAGATGGAGCGCATTGCGTTCGTCGCGGCGAGTTCCGTCGTACCGATTCGTGCGACCGCGCTGAAGAAGCCGAACCATGTCGCGTGCGACACGAAACGTTGGACCACGATCGGCAGGGATAAGTGTACGATGGACGGAGCCCAGCGGCGCGGGCGGAATCTTCCCGCAAACAGGGCGTAGCGGACCCGGTAGCGTGGCGTACATGCGATTGCAGCGTAGTACGCGGTGCCGATGGCGAGCGCGATGGTCGAGGCGATTGCCGCGCCTTTCACGCCGAGGGCGGGAAGGCCGAGATACCCGAAGATCAGCACGGTGTCGAGGATGATGTTCGACACCGTGACCAGGAACGACGCCATCATCTGGTGCTTCGTGTCCCCGAGGGCGGCGAAGAATGCGCCGAACACCGCATTCATCACGAGAAACGCGGTACCGTAGAAGCGGAACAGCAGGTAGGTCTGGCCCAGTCCGACTACTGTCGGGTCGTTGGACAGAACCGGCGCAAGCCAGCGGGTGAGCTGCGGTGCCAGAACGATCACGGGGATCCCAACGAGCGCTGCGAGGAACAGGCCGACACGAACCGGCTGACCACACAGATCGTATCGGCGCTCGCCGAAGCGGCGGGCGGTGAGGGTTTGCACCCCCACGCTGATTGACGAGAGCGGGAACGCAATTGCGAAGAACAGAACGCTTGCCACGCCTGTGGCGG